>Ga0210057_1001549_pt1 | contig 34547 bp, 29 predicted proteins | sample CryGeyCG2114_010_2_FD_183968 | JGI IMG/M metagenome (GOLD analysis project Ga0210057, IMG submission 183968) | Groundwater microbial communities from aquifer - Crystal Geyser CG10_big_fil_rev_8/21/14_0.10 (SPAdes) (version 2) | ecosystem: Environmental > Aquatic > Deep subsurface > Groundwater ... | reverse complement strand
TTCTCTGGCCTGGGGTCAGGGAACCACCGCTCTCGTAATTTTCAATCTCAGCTGCCTGAATAGCCTTTTGATGATTCTGATTTGCCTTTAGGCCGGCATTTCTCAATGGGCGACAATTCTTCTGGCCATCCCCAGCAGCCTCTTAAATATGTTCCATCAAAAACGTCTCCGCTCTTTTGCCAACACCCCCAGCTTGGCGTTTCTTAAAAAGGCTCAAGACCTCTCGGGCCTGGTTTCGATCTATACTTATCTGGCACCATTGATTTATTTGGCCCTCCTTCATCAGCATGGATGGATTTCTCAGTGACAGACCCCCTCCTTCATTTAATCCAATCTACTCAAGAGCCTTATCTTCTGGAGGCCGCCTCGACGGAGCTTCATGTTGGCGATTCCAAGGTCTTTGTCATGTGTCATCCCAACCAAAGGTGGAATCAAAAAAAGGCGGCTTCTTTTGGCTTTCTTCATTTGGGATCCGCCAGCGATCACGCGGTCCTGTTTGAAAAAGTCGAGTCCTGGGCAACAAGACAAGGCGCCGAAATCCTCTATGGACCGATCAACTATTCCACATTTTTTGACTATCGACTTCGATTGGATGATTTCAAACGCCCACCCTTTCGCGGAGAGCCCTATAATTCCAATCAAGATGTGGATGCGTTGTTAAGAGTGAATTTTGTCCAAGACCTACTCTTTGAGAGCTGTTTTTTAGACGACAAAGAAGCTCTCCGCACGATGATCACCAAAAATTCAGAGCATATTGATGGAATCGAAAAAAAACTGAACTTTACACTTCAGCCCTTGTCATTTGATCTATGGAAAGAAATGCTTCCATCCTTCCACCGCGTGACCAACGAGATTTTCAAAGACAATGCGGCCTTTGTGCCAATTTCAATGGATCTTTTCAAAAGAGTTTTCAATGAGCAGTTTTTTTCTCAGGTTTGTTTAAAGAGTTCATTGATGGCGATGGATCCGGCGGGAAATTTAGTCGGATATTGTTTAAATTTTTCATCGCCGGAAAATTCAAAAACTCTCTTGATTAAAACGGCTGGCTTTCTTCCTCAAGCTCGGAACATGGGTCTGTCGTTTATTTATCTGCTCTTTCAGTCTCTGAGTCGAGCATTGCCAGATTATAATTCTTTTGTCTTCTGCCTGATGAAAAAGGGAAATTTTCCAAGTTTGTTGTCCTCAGATTTGAATCTGAGGACAACAAATTATGCTCTTTTTTCAAAACGGCTGTTGGCTGGATGAGTTTCCGAGTTCCATAGCAAAAGCCAGGGCTAATTTAGAAAATAAGAGCGAATGCTCAAAATCAGAACTTGCTGTGATCAAATCTTTTTCAGTATGAATGCTGTGATTCATTGTATCCATCGTGGCTTCAAAAGGAATGACGGCTGGAAACCCTTGTCGATGCCAAGAAGCATGGTCCGAACAGCCATATCCACACTGGCTCTCAATGGCCTCGGCTCCGACATAGGTAGCATTGAGCCCCTTCAATACGTCTCGCAACCAAGGGCTCGTAAAATCCGTCATCAGTCCAAAACGTGTGGCACCCGCACCTGGAAAAAGGGTCATGTCCAACTGCAGAGCTGCGATCACATTTTTATTTTGTTCCTTGTAGGATTTTGCAATTTCCGCTGAACCCAATAAACCGGACTCTTCACCCGCGTACCAAAAAAATTCAACAGTTCTCTCGGGCCTAGTCTGGCCTAAAAGAACTCGGAGAACTTCGAGGAGATTCGATGAACCCGATGCATTGTCGTCGGCGCCGGGAGCTCTGGATCCAAAACCATACTGGGCGATTGAATCAAAATGTCCACCCAAGACAATAATTTCATCCGGATGCACCGATCCTTCGAGATGAAATCGGATTGATTTTTGTTTTGTTGATTTGTGATCAATGAGATCAACGCTGGCACCTTGAATATTTTTTTCCTGAATCAGGGCGTTCAGTTTTTCAGCCAGGGCTCGAACATGCACGTTGGGATCTTGCGCCTTGTTGTAACGACTTGGAAAGTTGGACATCCACTGAACCCAAGACTTGAGATTATCTGACCTTAATTGGGAGATCGCATTTTGGATCTCTGGCTTGTTTTCAAACTGAACTTGGCGAATCGAGACGGCCGAGTAGAGATTTGCCTTTTTATTTTGCAAAGCCATTGAATGGACGCTGGAAATCACTTCATTCAAAGGATTCTCCGACATCTCTAAGGATTCAAATCCACCGCAGCGACCCAATCCATGCGCGAGCTCCGACAGCCTTTGCTCCGAAGTCGGAGTCAGAATTGCGTATCCTACGCCGGTTTCAGGGTTCGAATATAGAACCGGAATTTGTGCTTGTTTCAAAAGAGCTAGGTCCGCCAAGACCGGTTTAGCTTGATAAGCTGAAATTGGAGCCCCGTGGGCACCCACGTTCAGTGAAAACAATAAAAGTGCGGCAGATACAAAAATGGTGTTTCTCAAATTCCCCTCCTAAAACACAATGCTAACAGCCGAGACGCAAAAGTGGAGCGACAAATTTCTATGACTGCCATGAGGATAACTCGCGGCGCCGGCGACAATTTCTCGACCAATGGCTGGTTTCAGCTAGGTTTTACCTTCATCTTTTTGCTTGAGAGGACCAGAAGTTTTCAGTAGGCTGCTTGGCGATGACTCCTGCAACCGGCTTTATGCAAAGAGCGATTGAGCTCTCACAAATTCATATGGAAAGCGGACACGGCGGCCCCTTTGGAGCTGTTGTTGTTTTTGACGGAAAAATTATCGGTGAGGGTTGGAATTGTGTGACCTCTCACAAAGATCCAACCGCTCATGCTGAGGTCGAAGCCATTCGCAAAGCTTGCGCCCATCTGGATAGCTTTGATCTTGCTGGTTGTGAAATCTATACGAGCTGTGAGCCCTGTCCGATGTGTTTGGCCGCTATTTATTGGGCTCGAATCTCGAAAATATTTTATGCAAATACCAAATCCGATGCCGCTGCCATCGATTTCAATGATGCCTTTATTTATCAGGAGATCGCCAAAAACCCCCTGCATCGAAGTATTCCAATGGTTCAACTGATGCGCACAGAGGCCAATAAAGTCTTTTTTCTTTGGCAGCAAAAGCCCGATCGACAGCCCTATTGAGCAATAATGCGAAGCGTCTAGGTGGGCCGAGCTTGTTACTTTTGCCCAAGTCCCTTTGGGCACCTCTTTCCTCTTGATTTCACGACGCATTCGCTCTACGAGACAGGCACATTCTAACTCTCAAAGAAGGGAAGACGATGAAAAAATATATTTTAATAATCAGCACCTTGATGCTTTTTGGCCTTGGAGCCAATGCTCAGGATCAGGGGATTGATCTGTCCAACGTGGATCCCGCAACTTTGACCGATGAACAATTGGCGTATTTGCAGGAACAAGCTGAGCTTCAATATCTAAACTCGGACCTCAATGGTGGCGACATGGAGACAATGGATCTCCGCCCAGGTGGACCTCGTCACGGCCCACGCCCCGGTCCATTCCCCGGTGGCCCAAGACATGGAGGACCTTACCCTTATCCTGGTCCACGTCCATGGCCGGCGCCGTATCCGCACCCTTATCCATATCCACAACCTTACCCTTATCCCGGCCCTGGTCCGGCATTTGGTTTGGTTTGCCGAAGTGGTCCCTACTACTGCCCTCTGGCTTATGCGGCACCCATCGGTGTTTCATGTCAGTGTCCTGCTTTCTGGGGATTTGTGACCGGCTACTAGTTTTGAATTTCATGTTTTTAAAAAAAGGCGAGGGTGATCTCTCGCCTTTTTTATTTGAGATCAATGGTGATATCAGAACTGCGTGAAATTCTTTGCACCTGTCCATCGGCCATTTCAATCACCTGATCACAATCACGAACCGTTTCTAAGCGGTGAGCAATGATGAGCATCGTCGTGTCCTTGAGAGACTCCCGAATCACTCGTTGAATCATTTGATCTGTTTGCACGTCCACGCTGGCCGTCGCCTCATCCATCAAAATGACTTTAGCTTTTATGAGCAAAGCTCTTGCCAGGCAAAGCAGTTGACGCTGACCTTGGCTGAGATTCGCACCATTTTCTTGCACCGGGGTTTCCAGTCCCAGCGGCAGAGTGCGCACAAATTTTTCCAAGCCTGTTTTTCTGAGTGATTCCCAAATTTCAATCTCTGAACATTCGCTGTATCGATCAATATTGCTTTTCAAAGTTCCTAAAAACAAAGATGGATCCTGAGGAACAATTGCCAAGGATCGTCTTAATTTTTCCAGGGGAACTGACTTTAAATCAACGCCATCCAAATAAATTGAACCCTCGTCAATTTCCAAAAATCGATAGAGCACCTGAAAAAGAGTACTCTTGCCACTCCCCGTGCGCCCGATGATTCCCACTTTTTTACCGGCTGGAATTTCAAAACTTACGCCCTTCAATACCCAAGGTAGATGGTCAGCATACCGTGCTTTAACATTTTCCCAACGAATCTGACCCAGGCGTGGCCATTGATGTGGAATATGGTCCGCGGTCTCGGTACCACCCTCCGAAGGAAGAGACGAATAAAACTTAAGCCTTTCAACGGAGGTCATTCGGGACTCGATGTCGGCAAAAATTCTGACTCCCCAATTTAGCTGCGCCCAAAAAGACAAAGAGTAGATGGTAATCAATCCCCCCATCCCGGGCTCTAACCAATGACCACGGACAGCGACCGCGGCACCACAAACAGTGCTGATGGAAATCAGTCCCCCAACCAAGGGAATTCGCGAAGAAAACCACCGATTGAGCATGTAATGACCATAAAACATTCTTTGGCTATGACGAAGTCGTTCATAGAACTGACTGAGAAACCAATCCTGTCTCTGAAAGGCCCTAATCACCGGCAGACCCAGCAGAGTTTCTTTAAAGTGCGCGTAGCGTGGCGAACGAGCGATAGAATCCAAACGTTTCGCTTCACGAGCCGGGCGGCGGTAGTCTTGTTGCAATCGATAATAGATAAAAAGCGCCGGGAAGATAATCACCAACATCGGGGGTAAAACGGCCAGGATAAGAATCAAAGAAATAAAAACCTGCAAAAGACATCCGGTCAATGCATCAAAACTCCACTGAAGATAAATATCAACAGACTCGATGTCTCTGGAAAATCTTTGCAAAATGCGACCCACCGGAGTTGAGTCAAAGAAACGAATGGGCGCTTTCAAAATACTTTTTAGCATTCGTTCGTGCATATCACGACCGGCACCAATTCCCTGTTTCAGCCAAAAAATCTGATTTAAAAAATGCGTCACCAGAACTAAAATCCCGATGCCACCAAAGATCAGCAAAGCCTTTTGGGCCTGGATATCGCCCTGATGATCCGAATAGAAAGCCAACCACCACTTCTGCAACAAAGGCATACTCGCAGCCACTAAGGCGCCAATCCCCAGACGGAACAAATTTCGTTTCCGATTTTTTCCACCCAAAGAGCTTATGTAATCCCAATAGACAGTGGATTTAACCACCCCTTTTTCCCGTTCTTCATCATCGGTGATTCGGCTGTGGCTGTTGTCGTCGACCACGGCTGCTTCAGATCCTGTCGATAAGCTGGCCAACTTTGAATGCGCCCCAATGTCTTCCGTTTGAATATAAAATTCCATGAATTCAGCAGAATTTTTCTTAAGCTCCGTCAATGTTCCCTGTGCTTTAATCTCACCGTCCTTTAGAAAGATGATTTGATCAAACTGGCCCAGACTTTCTAAGCGATGGGTCACTACGATACGAGTGATTTTATCCCACAGACCAAATAGCAAACGATCACAGAGAATTTTTTCTGTTTCAACGTCCACAGCCGACAAGGGGTCATCCAAAAATACAACCTGTGGTTCAATCAGTGCCGCCCTTGCCAGACTGACACGCTGTTTTTGCCCACCGGAAAGATTGACCCCCTTTTCGCCAATCTCGGTTCTCAAGCCCGCTGGCAAATCGCGGATATCTTTATCCAAGCAAGAGGCATGAATACATTTTCGCAAAAATTCAGGGCTTGCCTGAAGAGACCCAAAGGTTAGGTTCTCCAGCAACGAAGAATTCACAATATAGGCCTCTTGAGGAACATAGGCCCCGAACAAATCTGTTCTTTTGCGAAATTGTCCCTGGCTGATTCGACATTCTCCTAATAATCCGTAAAGAAGCGATGACTTGCCGGCACCCACTGGACCGACAATAGCGACGGACTGTCCCCGCTGGATCGTCAAATGAATATTCTTGAGCACAGGCTCTGTTTTGTCCGCGTGATAGAAGCTGACATCTTCGAGCTCAAAGTCATTTCCCGATGTCGGCGTCTCTAAAGAACTAGAACTCTCGATATTGTCTTGTTTCAGAAATTTTTGAATACGTGCGGTGGAAACTATCGCCTGCGTGAGTCTGGAAAAGTGTCGGGATAGATGCCCAAACGGCTCTTCGAGAAGACTAAACAATGAAAGACAGGTAAAGATCGTTGCTGCATCCAAAATCTGCCCACGCAAAACATGGACCCAAAGCGCTACAAAAAGAACCAAACTCCCGACTGCCAAATAGCTAACGCCAGACACCACCTCGGCATGAGCCAGTTTTTCTCGGCTCGACAATTCATTTTCGCGAATTGTCCGCACTTCCTTTGTAACGGCTTTTTCCCATGAAAAATACTTCACAACTCGAATGGATTGTAAAATCTGACTAATCAATGTGACTCGACGATCTCTTTGCAGGCTCATCTGTTCGTCGTATTTAACGAATTTCTTTGCCACTCTCTGAGTCATCGGAACCAATAGAAATAGAATCATCAACGCCGGAGCCGCCGACCAACCGATATAGACAAAAAGAAGAACAGACACAGACAGGGTCACTATGGTCGCCCATGCCAAATCGCCAAGAATGATCGGAAAATCTGAAACAGTATCAGCATCACTGCTCATATGATTGACAATATCTCCAACCTGACTTTTTCCCCTCGCCTGCAGGGACAACCGCAAAGACTGTGAAAACAACAGCTGATTAAGATCGGCAGTGATCATTTGGCCAGTGGCCAAGGTGTGATAGAAATAGTGTTGGAATCCCACACCTACAAAAATCCCACAAGAAGCCAATGCCACGCCCACCATAAGATCTCCGCCCAGATCATGGGCCGACGACAATCTTGATATAAACAGATGAATCAAGTTGGGTGTGATCAGAGAGCACGCCATCGACAAAAAACAAAACAAATAGGCCCAACCAAGGCGATTCCAATAGACTCCGATCAAGGAAAACAGGAATCGGAGAGGCTTCTGATCCATGCGAATCAAGGGTAAACTGGGGCTGGTCGTAGGCTCAAGACTGGCCGGAGCTGGGGGAAAATCCTGTTCAGAAATGACTTTATTTCGCGAGAGACGAACCAATCCCCACATTTGAGAGAAAAATACAGAAGAAAGGAGGGACTTAACGAATTTCGACATGGGGGGTATTTCAATTTACTCGGATCATTTGCCGCCTTCAAGATGATCTTCGCTGAAAAGCGCCTTTGTTGATGCCTCTTGCATTGACGCACAACAAGTTATAAAACGCCCACAGAATATGAAAATCGCGGTAATCATTCCAGCATACAAGTGCAAAGATCAGATCTTAACCGTTCTGAGTGCAATCCCCCCTTTAGTCTCTACGATTTTTGTGGTCGATGACTCGTGCCCTCTAAATACCGGCGATTATGTTACCGCCCATTGCAAAGATCCTCGGGTCCAAGTCCTTCGCCATACACACAATCAAGGTGTCGGCGGCGCAATGTGCACTGGGTACAAACACGGGCTGGCTGAGGACGCCGAGATCTTCGTCAAATTGGATGGAGACGGCCAAATGGACCCGTCACATATTCCTCGATTCGTGGAACCTATTTTAGACGGCAGGGCAGATTATACCAAGGGCAACCGATTTACCTCGGTCGAGGACTTAAGAAAAATGCCTCTCATTCGTTTGATTGGAAATCTCGGATTGTCCTTTATGAACAAGTTGTCTTCGGGCTATTGGAAAATTTTAGACCCCACCAATGGTTATACTGCGATTCACAGAACAGCATTGTCCTTGATCCCTTTTGAAAAAATCAGCAAACGTTATTTTTTTGAGTCTGACTTTCTATTTCGCTTGGGCTTAGTTGGAGCCAAAGTCGTCGACATTCCCGTGGCCAGCAGATACGCCGACGAAATCAGTCACCTAAGTCCTTTTAAATCACTCTTTGAGTTTTCGGGAAAACATCTCAGAAATGCTCTAAAACGACTGATCTATCGATACTTTTTGCTCGACTTCAATTTGGCCTCGATCGAAATTGTATTTGGTCTTTTTTTGGTCGTTTTTGGTCTGACCTATGGAGGATACAATTGGTGGTGGTCTCTGGTTCATCAAACCTTTACATCCACCGGCACCGTGGTTCTCTCGAGCACGGCTCTGCTCATGGGCCTTCAGCTAATTTTGGCATTCCTCAGTTTTGACATGACCTTGCAACCGACGGAAGCCCTACAGAGTCGTCACAACAGATAACGATCTCGCAGATTCATTTTCGAACATGACAGATGTAAAATAAATTAATGTCGGACCAGGGAATTCTCGTGGGGTACCAAGTTTCATTCACTTGATCAAAATGATGACGAATAAATGTGACCAGACCTGTGATGTGGTTCACGTGCTCAGCCGCCATCACATAATCGTAAGAAATCCCAGCAGCCAAGGCCTTTCTCCGAGGACCAAAATGACGTCCGAATCTCCACAATAAACCAGGATCGCAGGGGAGAATGAAAGAAAGAATTCCACCGGGCTTAACAACACGATCCCATTCTGCCAATATTTTAACTGGATCCATCAAGTGTTCCAAAACGTGAGTAGCAATCAGCCGATCACAAAAGTGATCCGGATAAGTTAACTTGGTGGCGTCTTGCTTTTCAAAAATGACATTTTCAGAAAGGCCTTCTAGGTTTTTCTTTGCGAACTCGAGCATCTCTGAACTTGCATCGGTTAAATAGTAACTCTTTGCTTTTTTAACATGAGGAAAATGATGGCCAGTCCCGGCCCCCACCTCGACAATGACGTCGGACTTCGCATTTTCAGGCAATGAATCTTCAAGAATACGGTGTCCCCGATCCATCAAAAATCCAACGAGACCACTCTTGGCTCCATTCGCGTTGTCATAGTTCCGAATGTAGTTCTGAGAATTTGCAGAGGGGGCTGGTTTCATAAGTTCCTTCACAAGATCGCTGAGAATTTCATCTTAATTTGTGCGCTGCCCAACATTTAGCCCAAAGTTTTTAGAAGGTAAATCAAATAAAGTTTCCGTGTTCCCCTTGTCAATTGAAACCGATGACCTTAATCTGCGTTTTGTCACGTGAGGGGGACTCGGACAAGATGCTATTTTTTTTGCTGACCTTAGCGCTTTTTCAGATATTTTTATTTCCTGGATTGATCTTTACGGGACGGATTCGAACTTTTGCAACCATTGATCGATGGCTTTTGGCAATTCCGGTCAGTTTTCTCTTCAATTATGTTCTGATTTTTACCCTTGTTCTGGTGGGCACCTATACACAAACCGTCGTCCTCGGTGTTTTTTTTGCCGAAGCTCTTGTCCTGATTCTGTTATATCGTTCCCAGATATTGACCTTTCTTCGTAAGTCGATCTCTCGACGGCCCTTTCCAGTGCTTTCCATCAAAGATCTTAATCACCTTGTTTGGACCCGATGGAACCTGAATATCTGGGCACTTCTAGTTTCTCTGTTGGTCATGAATCACCTCAACATGTTCAGTCTGTGGTGGCAGCAGTTTGGGACTACCTTTCAGGACTGGGACGGAATTGTCTCTTGGCACCACTGGGCTTTGTCATGGTACCGGGGTTCATTTCCAACGGGATATTGGACCTATCCCCAGGTTATTCCACATTTGCAATCCCTGATTTATCAAATGATCGGAACACCTGAGGTCGTTTTTGCTTCTAAATTGATTCCAATTTTCATCGCCACATTGATTCCTATTGCGGCAATTCGGCTAGCAACACTTTTTTCCAAACAGATCCAAGACGAAATTCTTTTGGCAATCCCTATTCCATTTTATCTGATTCCAATCATGGTCAATTATTTTTGCCTGTTCGCAGGGGGCGCGGATATGGCCATTATTTATTTCAGTATTCTTGGGGTGTATTGCCTGGCCCTGTCTCGAAAGATCACAGGCCCACCGACATCTCTTCACTACCTCAAAGTTCTTTTTTTGTTAACGGCCGTCACCGCAACAGCCTTCGTCGTGAAACAGCCAGGGGTTTTTGTTGCCGCTGGGTTCCCCATAGCCTGGCTTCTGATGAATCCTGCGATGCCTCCTCGCCAAAAAGTTAAACTTTTTATTGGGATGGGTTTGTTGACCGCACTGATCACATTGCCCTGGTATATCTATGTGTTCCTTCATTCCCGCAATCTCGCCAATGATGTGTATCTGATGTATGACAATGTCATCCCAGTGTCTCTATGGGAGCGCCCGTGGCGTGCCACAAAAATGGTTGTGGAACAAATTGGCTGGCCCCTGCTGGTCTTCATGACGATCGGACTCAGTCGTCCCCGCTATCGGTTCTTTGTCTTCCCTCTTTTGTTGATTTATTTCAGTTGGGCGTTTTACGCCTCCTATGACACCCGCAACTTGGCCGTGCTTTTGCCACTGATTTCATTTTTGGCAGCTGCGGGATTTTTATTCTGTCTTCGACAATTATTTCACCTTGTGCAGAGTTTTTGGGCTCAAGCTCCACGAGCAGTCAAATCGGCATTGGAAAATATTCCGTTGTTATTGGGAAATCTCCGTCCCGGTCGTTTCATTCCATCCTGGATTCGAACACCATTGGCCGCATCCATCTTTTTTATTTTTATACTCCTAGGTGGATTCTATCAGTTGTCAACGCTCCCGCCCGATGGTGATTCCTATGCCTGGGCGATCGAAAAATCCAACAATGAGCAGCTAAAAATGGACGGAGCCGCGAGCCTGAACCACTTTCTTTTTGACTATTTTCCCAAGCAGTACGGAGGGACGGGAATTCAGATTGCCTCGGACTACCAGCTTATGATGCATCTGCCAAAATTGAGTGAGTTCTACTTTGATGTTAACTATGACCAAGGACTGAAATATCTGTCCCGAGTTTTCGTCAGACAAACGACCCATTTTATCTTGTTGTCGACCCGGGTCCGCGAGGATGTCCAAGCGTTCTTAGAGGCGGGTATCAAGGCAGGAAAGTGGAATCTCATCTTCGAGGGCAACAACCACAAACTATATAAAATCATTCATCCTGAGAACAATTGTCAGGAGTACCAGCTGCTCAATCCCGAGGCCTCCTGGGGACCGTGCATCTAAACAGAATCTGAGCCCTGACGAGGCAAATTCAACTCGACTTCTCTGCTATCCCTGACGTATAGTTGCCTCCTAAAAAGGCAGAAGGGGGCGAGTCTCCCACACATCACTGGCAGGGGACCGACTGACCGCATGGAAATTTTTCGCCCATCTTTTTTAAGCATCGATTCTCAAACCATCGCAGACGAATTGAATCGCAATGGTTATTTTAGTTTTGAACGTGCGGTGACTGACGAATTTGTCCAGGCCGTCGAACAATCCGTCGCTCAGAATCGAACGGGCTTAAATTCAAATTGGGCCCATGGTGTAAACATGGGACGCCAGTATTATCTGACTCATATGCTGGCGGTTTCGAAGGCCTTCGTTGATTATGTTTGCCACGACAAAGTCCTCCAGATTAGCAAATGCATTCTTGGTCCAAAGTTTCGCCTCAAGGCCATGCGCTATTATGAAACGATGGGTGGCCATCATATGCAGTGGCACACAGACAATAAAACCGACAAAGCTATTGCTGATATTCCTGGAATCATTTTCATTGTTTATCTCAATGATGTCCACGACGGCGAGTTTCAATACATTGCTGGGTCTCATGAGTTTTCTGGGCAAAAGGCCTATTCCGATTACAGTGATGAGGAGATTCGGGAAAATTACCAGGAACGCGTCGTCAGTTTCAAAAAACCAAAGGGTACAATTATTATTTACAATACCTATGGTATCCACAGGGCTAAGCCAGTCAAAGACCCAAACTATTTGCGCAAAAGTTTGTTCTTCCAGGTCGACAATGAAGTGAAAAATGCGGAGCCGATTTTGCTGAACCCTTCCTTGCTTTCAAACCTGACAAAGGAAATAGAACAGTACCTTGGTTTCGGACTGCCAGCAGAATATGAAATATTCCCGAATACGGATCTTCGTCACCACCCACTGAATGCCACACTCTTGCGGAGCTTTTTTTCATGGCTGACCTATCGGCTGGCGCGATCTTTTTTTGATCATTTGCCTCTATCTTTGAAAAACTTAGTAAAATCAAAAAGGAAAAATTATGGAATATGATGTAAGAACCCACTGGAATGATGTCGCGAATGCTATTTCCACCAGAGACTCTGGAACTCAACTCGCCGGCTACGACAGTGTGTTAGATCGATATGCCAGATCTAAATTCCTTGGATACTTTACCAGCATTCCCGTTCGTCAAAAAGATGTTATGGAGGTTGGAAGCGGTTCTGGTTTAAATCTAAAGCTCTTAGACCAGGGTGGAGCTCTTTCCATCACAGCTGTTGATATTTCAGAAAAAATGCTCGAGTTAGCAAAAAAAAATATGGAGACGGCACAGGCTAAAACAAAATTTGTACACATTGACGGCCGGAGCATTCCCCTTCCTGATCAGAGTGTTGACTATGCTTTTACAGTTACCGTACTTCAGCACAACAGCAGCGTTGAATCACTTAAATCACTGACCAAGGACATTGCCCGAATCGTGCGTGAGCGGATCTATTTGTTCGAAGATACGTCCCCAAAGGAAAAGGGTTCACCTGATTACATGTTAAGGCCGATCGAATTCTATCAAAAGATGTTTGAATCCCATGGGTTTAAATTGGTCGAAACTAAAGTGATCAACATGTATTTTACTCAAAAAGTCTTTTCTCTTTTTAACCGCATAACTGGTTTGTATGGAAAAAGCGAAGGGGCTTCAACACCCTGGTTTTTGAGATGGCTTCAGTATCCCTTTTTGCCAATGACAATGTTTTTGGACAAGGTTTTCATGCGCAGAGAGGGCAACACATTGATGATCTTTGAACGTCAGGCGAAATGACCATCCTAATTTCTTTGCTGCTATCAATTGTTCTTTATGGACAATTGGGCTTCAATGCCAGCAGCTATTATTTTGGATTAACAAATCCATCTTGGCCGGTATGGATTTTACTCTATGCCTGCACAGGATGGGTGGCGATTAAAGTCCTTCCAAAAACCCGTCTTTATTCTTTTGATTTGGTATTTTTTGTTTTTATTCTCTACCTTGTGCTCAGCTTTTTTGTCTTTGGCGAAAGCAGCGTAGATAACTTCACCAACCGTTTATCTATTATTATCGTCATGCCCTATCTCTGTGGGCGGCTCTTGGGTCAAAAAGAGAACTTGTCTTTGGTTGGAAGTCTAAAATTCATGTTTGCGCTCTATCTCTTAATGATCTCCTTTGAGGTCCTAAGAAATCCAGCCTTGGTTACCGAGATGGATCGGCTTCGTTTATTCCCGATCGGTGGCGATATTTCAGATCAGGGTGTCAGCACGGCCTACAATATTGGTCTTAACTTTGGCTCAATGTGGATGGTCTTTTTTACTTTGTGGTATTGGAAGTTCGGAAAAAAGACAGCGGACCTCCGCTCCCACAAATTATTGGGGTGGTTGATTGTCATCCCGCTACTTATACTCATTCTCGGCTCCCGTAGCAGTCTTGCTGCTCTTGCCGTTAGCGCCGCCTTTCTGGGTTTACGGCAAAAATTTTCGGCAAAAAAAATTTTTCGTCTTCTTGGCTTAGGAATCGTTTTCGTTGGCCTGGGCTACTTTTTTATTCCTGAATCTCGAATGGTATTGCTCCATGAGGCGGTCTTTTTACCTCGTCTTTTAGGGGCAGATGATTCTGTCGGTCAGTGCGTCCTATCGGGCGACTCTATCACGGCTCGCGCTACCCTCCTGAGTGAAGCCTTTCGTTTGTTGGGTAAGGCTCCGTTCCTGGGGATAGGCGCTGGAAACTTTGGTCTTCAATATTGTGGATCACCTGAAGAGTTAGCATCCCCACACTCAATTTTTGCTCAGATCATGGTCGATCTTGGATTGTCTGGTCTCTTCATTTTCGGGATGATGATTTGGCTTTTATTTCGCCGTTTTGCCGATGTTATAAAAATTCATGCAATCTCTGATCACCACAATTTAAAAATTATTTTCTCGCTGTGGCTTTTTGTATTGGTTCAGATCCAGATCAGCGGAAATATTTATTATGACTATCAGTTTTTCCTTTTAACAGGGCTCTTCGCGGGGGTTCTTCAGAATGCCCAACGGGTGGAACAATGAAGATTGGTATTTTTCTGGGCGTGGAGCCCAATGCCGGAGGAATGTTTCAATATGCAGAATCTCTGCTCGAGGCCCTGCGAGAAATGCAGTCCAATGGACACGAAGTATGTGTCGCCTATCTATCACACAACTGGGAGAAAAAATTACTGAGCTATCCCTTCAAAAATGTTCAGATGAAGTGTGGCCGATGGTCTTTGAATCTATCCAATGTTCTGATGGCACTTAAAATTCCTGGATCATTTTCTAGATTCCTATCGCACATTTTAAGTCCCGTCGTTTGGCAACTGGCAAAACTTGATTGTGACCTTTGGATTTTTCCAGCTCAGGATGCTCTCTCTTATCAGGTGAAAGTTCCGGTCGTAGCAACAGTGCATGATCTTATGCATCGATATGAATCTTCTTTTCCAGAGGTCTCAAGCCTTCGGCGGGGCAATATTCGAGATCACCGTTTCAGCCAGCTAACCCAGTGGGCCCGCACCGTTTTGGTGGACTCGGAGGTCGGCAAAATGCATGTTCATGAATCTTACGGAACGGAATTGGAGAAGATTCAGGTCCTCCCCTACATCGCGCCCGGACACATTGTTAACAGTCAGGATCTTTGGAATTTTGATCAAAAATACCCTTTACCAAAAAAGTTTATTTTTTATCCAGCCCAATTTTGGGCCCATAAAAATCACCAACGTCTCATCAGTGCGGCTGCGGCCCTGAGGAGCGATTATCCTGACATTCATTTGGTGTTTACAGGAATGAAAAATAAGGCCTATTCCGAGGTGTACGCCCACGCAGAAAAAATGGGAATGTTGGATCACGTGACCTTTCAGGAATATGTTCCGGACCAGGATCTGGTCGGATTCTACCGTCGAGCCAGAGCCATGATGATGCCCACTTTCTTTGGGCCCACAAATATACCTCCACTCGAGGCCTTTGCCTGCGGCTGCCCTACGGCTGTTTCCGGGATCTATGGGATGCCTGAACAGGTGGGCGATGCAGCATTGCTGTTTGATCCAAATTCTGAGTCTGACATCGCTTCGACCATGAAGCGCCTGTGGAGCGACGATCAATTGTGCCACGAGCTTTCCCAACGGGGACTTGAGAAGGCTCAAAGATGGGGGCTACCGGCCTTTGCCAAAAAACTGCAAGAGATCTTGCTGAAGAGTCCCCATTCATTGTAAAGGATTTCTATGAGCGCAAATCCTAAAGTTTCAATTATTACCGTCTGTTACAACAGCGCCTCGACCATTGCGGATACCATTGAATCGGTCTTGTCTCAGGATTACCCGAATATCGAATACATCGTCATCGACGGAAAATCCAAGGACAACACCGTGGAAATCATCCGGCGTTACGAGGATCGTATCGCTCATTTTATTTCAGAAAAAGACGGCGGCATCTACGATGCCATGAATAAGGGCTTAAAATTAGCGACGGGTGATATTGTTGGCTTACTGAACTCGGATGATTTTTATATTGATTCAAAAGCTGTGTCAGATTTGGTCAACGCCATGACACAAGCTGGAACTGATTCTGTCTTTGCTGATTTGATCATTGTGGATCCCGTTGATCCACAGAAAATTCGTCGATATTATGACTCGAGTCGATGGACCCCAGGTTCGTTCCGATTTGGGTGGATGCCAGCTCACACGACATTTTTTATAAAACGTGAGTGGTATGAAAAGCTCGGTCTGTTCTCATTGAAATACAAAATTGCTTCAGATTTTGAAATGCTCGTTCGTTTGCTCTATACAGGAAAGGCCACCTACGTTTATTTGCAACGGCCCGTGATTCGAATGCGCGCAGGGGGCTTGAGCACGCGCGGACTTTCTAGCACCTGGACCCTCAACCGAGAAATTGTTCAAGCCTGTCGGTCTCACCAGATGTGGACCAGTCTTCCACTGTTGTTTTTGAAAATTCCAGCAAAACTGCTGGAAACATGGAGACCCGAAAGTCGTTTCGCCATGGAAAAGAGGAACTAGTCAATGACCACCGGTTTGATGCCCAAAAAAGTTTGTATTCAAGGTTTAGGATTCGTGGGGATGGCCTCTGCCATCGCGGTCGCAAGTGCCCGGTCAAAAAAGGGCGAGGTCCTCTATCAGGTGACCGGTGTCGAGCTTCCGACAGAACGTGGCCAAGAAATTGTTGCACAAATTCAACGCGGGCAAATGCCTATTGAAAGTACTGATCAGGAAATGCAGCAGGCCTTCTCTGAAGCCCTAGAGCTAAAAAATCTGACAGCTTCTACCTCGGAAAATTCCTACGACGATGCAGATATCGTTCTTATGGCGGTTCATCTCGATGTCGATATGCAATCGATTCAAAATCCACAGGTGAACTTCCGTGGAATGGTACAGGCCGCAAAAACACTCGGTCAGCATCTAAAGCCTGGCAGCCTCGTCATCGTCGAGACCACAGTACCACCGGGAACTTGTCGCAAAATCATTCAGCCGGTATTGTCCGAAGAACTGACTCGTCGGGGGCTCCCTTCGGATGCCATCATGTTGGCGCATTCTTACGAGCGAGTGATGCCAGGAAAAAACTATCTGACCTCTATTAAAAATTTTTGGAGAGTTTATTCAGGCATAGACAAACGAGCCGCCGATGCTTGTGAAACTTTTTTGAATACAATTATCAATGTCGACGAATTTCCTCTGTCGCGATTGAAAAATACCGAATCCTCTGAAATGGGGAAAATTTTAGAGAATAGCTATCGGGCAATGACAATCGCTTTTATGGAAGAGTGGAGCCGTTTTGCCGAGAACATCGATGTTGATTTATTTCAGGTAATCGATGCGATTCGCATGCGCCCCACCCACAGCAATATACGCCAGCCTGGATTTGGAGTTGGTGGGTATTGTCTGACGAAGGATCCTCTTTTCGCTCAATTTTCAGCGCATCAATTGTTTCAAAGGCCTGATTTACAGTTTCCCTTTAACTCAATGGCCGTCCAGGCCAATCAAGCAATGCCCTTTGTGACCGTAGATGCTCTTCGGAAAATTCTTGGATCTTTTAAGAACAAAAAAATTCTTCTTTTGGGAGCAAGCTATCGTCAAGACGTTGCAGACCTTAGACACTCTCCTTCGTCTATCTTTGTAAAAAAATTAGCTGAAGAGGGGGCGGAGATTGTCATTCACGATCCCCTGGTCAAAGAATCCCTTGAGGGCCTGCCTGTCACGGCAGAGATTCCTTATCACCAACAATTTGACGCGCTGGTTTTGGCTGTCCAACACCAGGAATATGCCAACCTCAATTTCAGCCGTTGGCCCAAAAATGACATTCTTATTTTTGACGCCAATCGGGTGCTTTCTGATGCCCAGGTCAATGCTCTCTTAACTCAAGGATATAATCTTCGATGTATCGGAAGGGGACTCTCGGTATGAAAATTCTGATCACTGGGGGGGCTGGATTTATCGGCCTCCATCTAGCCAAGGCTTTGTTTGAACTTGGACATCAAATTGATTTGGCAGATAACTTCAGCCGCGGACAAAATGACAGCGAACTTGATGCTTTTTTGAAAAGCTCCCAGTCTCGCCTCATCGATATCAATCTTTTAGATCGAAAATCAGTTGAAAATTTGGACCTCGATTATGAAGTCGTATTTCACTTTGCTGCAATCATCGGCGTCGCCAACGTGCTAAAAGCCCCCTACCGAGTTCTCACTGAAAACGTGGCTCTGCTCGACAATATGATTAAACACTCTCAGAAAATGAAAAAATTGAACCGGTTTTTCTTTACCTCAACCAGCGAGGTCTACGCCGGAACCTTGGCTCATTTTCAATTGGCAATTCCAACCCCTGAACCCACACCGCTGGCATTGACTGATCTTCAACACCCCAGAACATCTTATATGCTTTCTAAAATCTATGGCGAAGCGATGATGATTCACTCTGGATTGCCTTACACCGTCGTTCGCCCTCACAATGTTTATGGCCCACGCATGGGGATGAATCACGTCATTCCAGAATTGCTAAAAAAATCTTTGTCCCTTGGAACAGAAGCTCCTCTGGAGATTTTTTCTGCGACCCACCGCCGAAGTTTTTGTTACATCGATGATGCCGTCAAACAGCTTATCGCGATGATGCAAATCGAAGCCTGTAAAAACCAAGTTCTCAACTTAGGACGCCAGGCTCCCGAAGTCTCCATGAGCGAAGTCGGCGAAGCGGTCCTATCCATCGTTAAAAAGTCAGCTCCCCTAAAGGAGCTGGAAGCTCAACCAGGATCTCCGTCACGACGAGCTCCAGATATGTCCCTGACTGATCGTTTGGTCGGATTTTCTGCGCAAACCACTTTGGCCCAAGGTATTCAAAAAACATATGATTGGTACCAAACCCATTATTTCTCCAAAGGGTTATAAAAAATGATCCCTCTGGCCATCCCTAATCTCTCTGGAAATGAAGAAAAATATTTGATCGAATGTATTCGGACAAATTTTGTTTCCTCCGTTGGCCCTTTCGTCGATCGATTTGAAAATATGGTTGCTGCTCGTTCACAATCATCCTTGGGGGTTTCTACTTCTTCTGGAACAACGGCAATACAGCTGGCTCTGACGACCCTCGGCGTCCAACGTGATGATTTGGTCATCACTCCATCATTCACATTTATTGCGACTGCAAATGCAATCAGCCACACGGGCGCCACTCCCTGGCTCATTGATGTCTCTCCGGAAAGTTGGACCCTCTGTCCTCAGAAATTGGAAGAAGCTCTGAGCGCGGAAGCTGTCTTCGCATCGGGAAAATTAGTTCACAAAAAATCTGGACGCCGTATCTCTTGTATTCTTCCGGTCTACACTTTGGGTCTCTGTGCGGACATGGATCCAATCTGTGCCATCGCCAAGAAATATGACCTGCCTGTTGTGGCGGATGCCGCCGCGGCCCTGGGGGCGACCTACAAGGGTAAAGAGATCGGTGGCTTAGCGACGCTTTCTACGTTGAGTTTCAATGGCAACAAAACCATCACCACCGGATCCGGTGGCATGGTGATCGGCAATGATAAAGATCTGCTCGCCCGCGCGAAACATCTGGCCACCACGGCAAGGGTTGGAGCCGACTACGTTCATGATGCCGTCGGATTCAATTTCCGTATGTGCAATATCGAAGCTGCTCTTGGCTGTGCTCAGATGGAGCAATTTGATTTTTTTCTAGAAAGAAAACGTCAAATCGATCGAAACTACCGCGAGGGCTTTAGATCCCTTGGCGGCGTTGAAATGTTTCCATCACCAACGTGGTCCCAAAGCGCCTGCTGGTTTCCCGGAGTTTTGTTGAATTCAGAAATGGATACAAGGGTAGTCTGTCAGAAGCTCGTTGCTGAGGGGGTTGCTGCCAGAACATTTTGGCGACCTACCCACCTACAGGCGCCCTATGCCGAAGCCCCACGAACAGATATGAATGTGAGTGACAGAATTTGGAGTCAAATTCTCACCCTCCCCTGCTCAACTGGTATGACCAGTGACGAACAAAATTTTGTGATCGATCGGGTTAAATTTGTTTTGAAGGAGCTCTCCTAGACTCAAAACAGGATCCGTACTCCACAATATTTCTATGGAGTGAACGGAAATATTCAATGAATATCTACTCACCTTGGCATATCCGACGAATATAACTTTGGCTGATATATTTCTATTTCCTTAGAACAAAGGTGAGTGTTTGAAACGGGTATAAAAACGACAGGAACGTATTTTCAAATCGGTTTGGAAAGCGCAATGCTAGTTTTGTAAAAAACCATCGAAATATCGACTTCGGATAGTTTCCATCCAGGTATATTTCAATTGAAGAGTACCGAACGTCCGAAAATCGATAACCCTCATTCATAAATGTTCCCTGTGCGAAATAGTCCAAAGAATTGATCGTGAACTGCCGAACATGAGTAGGATCGATGGCCGCCCAACTTGATCGAAAATAGGGTACATGGGCCACGAGCATTCCACCCGGAGCAAGAACTCGATGCATTTCTTCCATCAGGCCGATCAAATTCGGAATGTGCTCTAAAACCTGGTTAGAATGGACGACCTCGAATTCACCGTCTTTGAATGGAAGAGCTTTATTTAAGTCCGTCACTACATCGACACCAGGAACTGCCAACTGATCTACGCCCACGGCTCCGGGCAACTTATGACGGCCGCAACCGATATCCAGAATTTTTTTTCCATTCATTCTGCGTTCATCAAAGATTTGATGTTGAAACAGCGCCATGGTGAAACTCCTTAGGTTGAACGGGCCAATCGTTTAAAAAATCGACAGATTCTTTGTTAAAACTCCAACGAAAAAATCTTTCCACGGAAGCCGGCAATTCGGTCATGGATTCTGGAAAATTTCCCCGATAGACCAAATCATCAGTTCCGAATATTCGAGTTTTTCCGAATTTTGGTACTGGTTTCAGAAAGTCCAAGGTAAACGGCTTCATACAAAATGTCATATAGGCAAACTTAACTCCGAGACGTTTTTGCTCAATACTGGGCTCCGGAGCCTTCGGCAGTGACTTTAATAACTCCATGTATTCGGCAGAGGTCCTTGGGTTGACCGTGAAACCGATTTTTTCATATCGACCGCTCCCCGCCGTGATCACAGTTTTTCCCAAAGCACCCAGCTCAATTCCTGACGTACCACGAACAGTGATTCCATAATCAGTCATCTGAAGCCAGGTATATGGGCTATAGGGTGTGTCTGGGTAAACCATGTGAACGTGTTTGGGTAAGGGACCAACAAATCTCTCGATCAATCGAACTTCTTCGTATTTCCCACCGAAGAACTGCTCAAGCTCTCCGCGCCACAAATTGGAAGGATGAACTTTAACAAACCATTCAATATTTGGATTAGCACAGGCGGCCTTTACGCTTTCTACAAACCAATCCGCATAACTGGGGAACAGATCCTCTCCGATAAAAAAGAGTGTGTCGTACAAAATATGACTAAAAATAACCCCCATTTTTCGATCCGAGGGAATCCCCAACTCTGCTCTGGCAACTTTAGGGTCGACAATTTTTGTGTTGGGTTGATTGCGTGTCGACATGGCCCAAACATCCCCATACCGATCCAGAAAATTTCGTTCCAATTCAAGATCAATTTGTTTGGAGTCTGGAGCATCCACAATCTGGCTCCAACTCTGTGATGTCACCGCCGCATGGTGAGTTCGGTCACTTTCCTTGGTCAAATGCTGGACTATCACCGCATTGTCTCGGACCGTTCCAGCGAAGCGGATGACATTCAGGCCCATGTCCAATGCTCCATAGTAGAAAGCCCCATATTCTTCCATAAACACTTCAGTGAAGAAGAGCATATCAATGTTGTTCTTTTGATACAGCTGTTTGGAAGCCACAACAGATTGATAGATAAAGACCAACCAAGCTCGAACTTCTTCCCGCGTCTGAGCATCCTGAATATCGATGACGCCTGTCACTTTGGTGCGACTATATGTCGACATTGCCATCGACCCCAAAGGAGCGCCGTCCAGTTTAAAGGTCTTGAAATCCATAAAGGACTCTAGCCCATTGATTTGATCAAGGGCTGACTGAGGAACAATGACGGTGGAGATCTTTAGGTCTTCTAGAAAAATAAAATCAAAACCAAAGATACGAAAATACAGATTCAACATGGGTTGATTTCTAGATGTGAGGACAAAAACACGATGAGTGCGATTTGCAAATACAGCCCCCAGCACAGCCCACAATTGGCACCACTGAGTGTTCATTCCCCGACCCGCAACAATCAAAAGGCCAGGTTTATTTTCAGCTGACGGTGGGTCGCGACGTAAAAAACTCAAATAGTTTTTAATCGAACTTCGAAAGGTCCAAAAATCACACAACGCCCAAACGAACTCATCCATAAAACGCTTTGGCCGCACAAATGGAAAAAGAACAAAACGGAGTATCCACTTTGTTCTAATGAGCTGTTTTATCTTTTCACTGATTGAATTGGTGTTCATGTTAACTCTTTCATCACGACATCCGCCACGCGGTGTATTTGTTGCTCCGTCAGCGCCAAACCGCTGGGAATATAAAATCCTTGTTTTGAAATTCTCTCAGCGACAGGGTAACTTTCATTCTCAAAAAGACCCATCCTCTTTAATACTGGCTGCTGGTGCATGGGATAGAAAAAAGGTCGACATCCAACACCCTTTGCCCCCAGTCTTCGAATAATCTCTTCGGCATCGAAACCCCTCTTTTCATCCACCACGAGACCATAAACCCAGTAGATGTTTTCCGCATAACTTGTTTTAGCAAGAGGCAACTGCACATCCGGCAACCGACCTGAAAATAGCTCAGTATATAATAATCCCATTTTTCGTTTCAATTTTATAAACTCATCGAGCCGCTCCAACTGGGCTACGCCCAAGGCAGCTTGAATGTTCGTCATCCGTAGATTCCAACCAAGCCTCTCGTGCACGAAGCGTTTTTGAGGTTGGAAACAGAGGTTGCGCAGACTGCGACAATCCTCTGCCAGCTGATCGTCGTCAGTAACGATCATTCCACCCTCTCCCGTAGTGATGTGTTTGTTCGGATAGAAACTGAAAATACTGATGTCGCCAAAACTTCCACAAGGCTTTCCTTTGTAGGTTTGTCCGTGCATTTCTGCTGCGTCCTCGATCACCTTCAATCCATGTTTCTTTGCCAAAGCTAAAAGCGGATCCATATCTACTGGTAAACCATAAATATGAACCAGCATGATCGCCTTGGTTCTGGGAGTAATTTTTTCCTCTACCTGCGCCACGTCCATGTTCCATGTGACCGGGTCACTGTCCACTAAGACCGGTTTGGCACCGGAACGAACGATCTGAGAGATACAAGAGATAATTGTGAATGTGGGCAGGATAACCTCATCCCCAGGTCCCAAATTTAAAGCTTCTATGACGGCATCGATGGCAGCCGTGCCATTGCTGACTGCGATGCCATGTTTTCTTCCAACCTGGGCCGAAAACTGTGCTTCAAATTTTTTGATCAATGGGCCTTCTGATGAGATCCAACCGGTGCGAATGCAATCCAACAGATATTTTTCCTCGTTGCCATTCAACAGCGGAGTATTGACCGGAATAAATTCTTCGCTCATGGCCGTCTCCTCAATACTACGCAAACTCCCCGAGTATTTTCACTCGGCGCAGCCGCGGTTAAAAACTCCTCGGCTTGAATCCGCTCAAAACCAGTTGCCGTCGCGAGCAGATCAATTTCTGGAAGAGAAAAGTGCCGCATCGAATGAGTCTCGAAAAACTCATCGGTTTTTCGGGTCTGAATCTCTTCTGCATGAATTTTGTATTGCACATCAACCCGATTTTCATTGGCATAGATTTTTGGCTCTGCCCATCGGGTGATTTTTGCCTGAGCATTTTCCATCGTTTTCACGCGACTTTCGGGTCGTTGTGAATAAACAGCCGGCGAATACCAAAAATCAAAAATAAAAATAGCTCCCGGTCTCAGATGAAGATGCGCCGTCTTTAAAGTCTCCAAGATATCTTCATTGGTCACTTGATAGCTCAAGACATGAAAGAGAGAAATAGCCGCATCAAAAGTCTGATTCAAACGTAAGCTGCGAATATCCCCCTGTTGAATTGAAAATCCCGACGAGACTCTCGCTCTGGCAACCATTTGAGAACTCAATTCGATGCCATTTATTTTGTACCCTTTTTCTGCCAAAAGGGACCCATGAATACCGGTCCCTGCTCCCAGTTCAATAATTTGACGAGTGTCTTTTCCATACCGCTTAAGCAAATTATCAATATACTCGACTTCAGCAGCATAGTTTTTATCACCGTAAAGAAGATCGTAATAAGCGCCGTAGGAATCAAAAACTGAACTCATCAGGAATTTCCCTTCCTCAATTTCACCTTGGCGTCCTCAACTGGTTCAAATCGGGTCTTATCTTGATCTCCAGCGTAAGGCCCCTGCTTCACTTCAATAATTTCGGTCGGCTCCAACATCACAAAACCATGACCTCCGAAGGCCAACAAAATGATATCCCCCGCAAATAAAATCGTGCTCTCCAGGTATTCCTGAGAATCAGAATAGAAATCCACTCGCAAGCGACCGCTCTTTATCAACAGAACTTCTTTGGTGAACTGAACTTCGCGAGGAACAGCATTGTGGACATGGGGTGCGATAACATACCCAGTCGGACGATTCATATAACCTATTTGTTGCGAATAGGTATTCGGAGTGAAGAATTCAATCCCCTCTTTACGAAAAGAATGTCGGACAATCAAAGCTAGTTCTTTATCTAAGTGCTGAATACGTTCAATCATTATTTTATCGCCTCCTCAATACTTGCATGTCCTTTGAGGTGCTTCATCAGCAGGTCTGCCAAGAAAAAATCGATCGGCGAATCTACCTCAAGAGATTTGTAGTCAGGCATCACATAGGGAATAACATGATCTCCCCATACACGTCCCCAGTTCATCACGACCTCTCGTTTGGTGGCATAAAGACCACCGTTGCGTTTGTAAACCGGATGAAAATCCTGGCGGCGGGATGTTGTTTTCTCTTCGAACTGCTCGACGTACTGTTGCAATCGATTTCCGCAGATCTGTTTTAGCTTGGACGGGTGAAAGCTATTTACCTGAAAAACACTGACCACAGAATCTGCCGCAGGATCTGCCAAAACAAGACCCAAAGCCTGATCAATATCTTGGGCTGTAAAAAATGGGGTCGTTGCATGAAGCTGCACAACATAGTCAAAAGTCACTCCATCTAACTTTTCAACCTCACGAACAGCATGCTGAAGCATCGGCGCATCCGCCGAAACGTCCTGGGCGAGCTCTTGTGGTCGTCGGATGACAACATTTTTCCCCGCAAGACTTTCGGCGACCTGCATGATTTCGTCATCTTCAGTAGACACTACGACTCTGGTGAGGGTCTGTGCCTCCATTGCGGCCTTCAGCATATAATATAAAAGCGGCTCGCCTCCGAGGGGTCGGAGATTTTTCCTTGGAACTCCTTTGGAGCCACCACGAGCCGGAATAATCGCTAGAATCCTCAGGGACTTCCCTTTGTGAGAATATGTTGACGATTTTTGAGCCGATACGATTCTTGTCATGATTTCACTACACCCAAATCCCCGTTCTTAAAACGGGGGTCACTTAGGAAAGATTCTTTTCTTCCCAGTTATAAACCCAGGTTTCATTTCCACCGGGGCTCGCAAAACGACCGCGATAGTAGTCTCGATTTAAGAGTTCAGCCTGGCTCAGACGACGACGACTTTCCCCCAAAAGAGTTTTCCATTCAGGAATGCTTTTTTCAATCTGCTGTTTCTGTTCATCTTTGGATAGCCGTCGAAAATCACTGAGCTCTTTAAGCTGAGCAGGATTAATGGAAATTGGATCATCTTTCGTTTCATTTTTTGTATTCACAGTAAAATGACGTTCAATAAAATCAGCACCCAACATGATGGCCACCTTGCTGGCCGTAATTCCATCTCGCTCGACCAAGCTGTGATCAGACCAACCGACAAGTGGAGTGAGTGTCCTCAGCCAATCCATGCGCGAAAGATGGCACATTTCCATGGTATTTGGATAACATGTCACACAGTGAAGAAAGGTGAACCCCTTTCCAAGACTCTTCATCAACTCGGCGGTCTTTATGATCTCTTGATCCTCCATCGCACCCGTAGAAATAATGAAACGGTCAAAATGCGCCGCCAGCTCCTTCAGCATGGGCCAACTTGCACAATCATAACTTGCAACCTTGATGGTTTTTTCTGGCCATGCCAAGGCCCCAATTTCCGGAATTCGATGGCGAGAAAAAATCGTCGTCATCGGAATCACGCCGAGCTCTTTGCACTTGCTGATAAAAAAATCATGATCTTGGAGGGTCAAATCAAGCTTGGAAAGCCTTGATTTCTCGGCCCCATAGGGACGCTTAATTGTCTTCACAGTTCCGTCGGCCAGGGTTTCGCCGTCTTCAAAGCGAGGCCTCATTGTCAGATCTTCCGAGAAAATCGACTGCATCTTAACGTAATCTGCTCCGCTCCGAGCTGCGGACTCGATCATTTTGGCAAATGTTTCCCGATTACCGCTATGATTCTGGCAAATTTCAACGATGATTTTGGTCATCTGGCCCCCCAATTATCTTAAATCTTAACCTATCATTTAAGAGGGAAACTCTAACATAACCGTGGAAAAACTATCCAGCTATTTCATTGTTTGAGCAGTGACGACGTCGATAGATTCGACCCACGAAGGCCACGCAATGACAGCTCCATCTGCACATAATCTTCGACAATTTTTTCAGCGGTGTATCGAACACCGTTGATCGTTCCATAGGCGCTCCGAAGGCGATTTTTCTCGCGCGCTGCTGCGGCACGATAGCTGTCAGTGTACTTAAAGAGCTCCGGCAAAGGCTGCCGGTCGTAAATGACTCCCAGCCCCAACTTTTGTAAACATAGATTATTGAAATAGATTTCAGGGTCGTCCGATTTGTCATACTTGGGAACAACCAAGGGAACATCTGAAAAAAGAGAATACCAAATGGAACCCCAACCAGCCCGAGCAAAGTGCAAGGCAACATTTGGACACTTTAAGATGTGAGGCAGCGCTCGAATAGAATCAGGTACACAATTGGCCTTATTGGAATAAAAACGAAATCCAAGACGCTGAGCCTCGTTGAATAAACGCTCCAAACCCGGAATTCCAGTGACCGTCACATAAATTCCTCGCTCCACGTCCACACAATCAGGATCTTTGGGGGGGTGAGCATTCGGAGGGGTCATAATTTCAGTGTTGTATCGAGGCTGCCGATTCTCGAGGTAACTAAAGGTCCCCGGTTCAGCGATAAAATGAAGCCGATGTTTTTTTTCGATCTCTACGAACAGAGGAATAAGATTCTCCGCAAGCTCCTGATCACAAGCCACCTCGGGCACACCCAAACTGCGTTCCAAAATCTCGGAAATGTAACCAAAGCTGGTGTAATAAGAAGGCTCAATATCAAAATAAACTCGAGGTGCCCGACTGATACACATGGCAATCTCAGACTTGGCGATATCGATCGGATCTCCGGCCATGTTTTCGGCGACAATTCCATTGTCAATGTACTGATTGATCGCATCGGTCACGCGTTCATGATTGTGATAAAAATACTTGAGCGACTCCTCGTAACCTTTTTCCCCGTAAAAGATGAGCTCAAGCTGCGCTCCAATTCGTTTATCGAGCAAAATGGCATCAGGACGTTCGCGCAGAACGTCTCCAAACTCTTCCAACAAAATACGCTTTTGAGGCTCGCCATAAACCCAGGGCACAATAATGTTGAAATCCTGCTGCGTGACTTTTTTCAGCAGGTCCGCCGTCGCCAAGGCCATTTCTGTTGTTCTTAGAAAAGGGCCAAATCCATAGGCAAAATTGGTAATAATATAGCGTTTAGAAGAAGAAAAAGGTTTCGCCGAAATCACGGAGAATTCATCTCCGCACCCGGATCGCGGGCACTTTTTCCTGTCCCATGAAGAAATTGAAGGACGGTGTCCGCATCTCTTTTTTGAGTTTCAATGCTATATTGATCTTTCACCAAAGTATGTAGATTTTGTCCCAGACTCTTTGCTGCCTCAGGATTTTTAAAAATGTCGACAATAGCTCGCGCAAAATCCACCGTATTGTCGGCGATGATGATATTTTCTTTGTCTGTCACTCGAATGCCTTCGGCTCCCAGTGTTGTCGAGATACAGGGGATTGCCGCAGCTCCAGACTCTAAAATTTTGAATCGAGTTCCTGACTCATACATCAAAGGAACAAGTGTTGCGCTAGCACCCTGCAAATACGGCAGCATCGAGGGCACTCGACCGGTAACAACGACGGATGGGCTTTGATAGTGTGCCAGAGTCCGATCTGAATTTTTTCCCACAATATACAAACGTGCATCTGGAACTTCAGACAAAACCAGCGGCATGATTTCTTCCACCAACCATTTCGCTGCACGGTCCATGGGACTGTTCTTATGACCGAACACCCCCATCAATAAAACATAGGGCTTTTGCAGTGAGGCCGGGGCTGGCACGTGGGTCTTGTAATCCAACAAATCAACTACGTTAGAGAACAACTTAATTGTCTGAGGACGAGGGGCGATGGAACGAAAATACTCGGCATCGAGCTCTGAAACAGCCGTCACAACATTAGCGAACTCTGTCAGCTCTTTTTCTTCTTGGATCTTTTTTCGACCCCGTTGCTCCACCCACCAGCGACGAATGGGGTTCTTGATCAATGGCAACTCACGAAGAACAAAACGAGAATAGACCGAGCAGGTATCGCCGATGACATAAGCCCGGGGCTCTTTTCGTCGCAGCTGTTGAAAAACATAGAAAGTGTATTCTAAAACACGATCCACCCAGAAGATTTCAATTTGATATTTTCTAGCATATTCAACGGTAAATCGCACATCTGCCAAAGCAAGCAACGGGGAAATCAGTCTTCGCACCTTGCGAAGAATACGATCTCCCAGGGGATGATTTGAATTAAAGGTGCTTGAGGGTGCAAACACCAAGGCGTGGGATTTGCTTTTAAAAAAGGCCTGTGCCTCTGGGCCCAGACGACTTTCTGGAACAGTGGTGATAATGTGAAGCTGTGAAACTTCACTGAGAGCTTTCACGGCATTGGTGACGCTCATTTGTGGGCCCCCGGCTGGAGGGTATTCTAGGATCGGTGCGAAAAAAATGACCTTTGGTTTTAAATTTTCCATAACTGATTTTGAATAAAAGCCTTTTCCCACAAGTAAATATTGAACTGCTTCCACGTCTGTTCAGCTTCATACAAAATTGGTCGATTTTCTCCGTCAACCAAACTTTTGATTTTAGGCCCCAGCTCTTCGGCTGAAATGAGGTTGGCCTCTCTGAAAGACTTGGACTCGATCTCGTCCATCAAATATGTCCTCAGGGGTCCTCGCATCCAGTCCTGAATGGGTGGAGCAAAGCCGATCTTCGTCTTTCTCCGCACAATCTCTGGGGGAAGCCAAGGGGACACAGCATCACGAAGTAGGCTTTTTGTGAAGCCATTTTTTAGCTTGGATTGCCAAGGAATCGAGAACGCAAAGCTGACAATGCGATGATCAATCAAGGGCATACGAATCTCCACCCCGTTGATCATTGAATATCGATCGTAATTCCGAAGCAGCGTCGGAAAAACCGTCCGAAAACTGAGCTCAAACAAATGGGCGTTCAAAGCACCAAAGTGGGATTTTAGTCGATGCTCAGACAACAGACCCTCTTGTAAAATCATTCGCCCCTTGGCTTTGAAGAGATACCAAGCAATCTGATTTTTTGTCATACCGCGAAAATACTGATTCTGAGGGTGACAGTCATGGTAGGTCTGAAGCACAGAGCGCGCCGCAGAGCAGCTTCCAAGGGTCTCGGGCAGAGCATGTAAAATCGAGGACTCATACCCACAAAAAAGCTCGTCCCCACCATGCCCATCCAAGGTGACTAGGACTCCCTTTGCTCGCATCTCCCGATACAAGGCAATATGTGGGATGGGGTTAACCTCGTGGATGTCCTCCATCATGTAAACCAGTCTCTCCAATTGGGTTGCGTATTGCTCTGGTTGAATGATCACCTTGGTGTGTTGAATCCCTAGATGCTTTGCAACCTGCTCTGCCTGAGTGCTTTCGTCCATCACAGTTCCCGGAAAACTGGCGACAAAGGAATTCTGCCAATTGCTGGCGGCCCCTTCTTTATTGGACCTCTTCATCGCTTCGGACAAGGCCGCTGCCACCGCGCTAGAGTCCACACCGCCACTTAATCCTGTGCCGATCGGAACGTCGGCTCGCATTCGAATCCGACACGAGTCCACCAATAATTCCCGCAACTGTTCGACTTGTTGATCATATGACGACGGCACCATCGTTGAACTTTCGATGACGGACCAATACTGTGTTTTAACCAGTCGGTCCCCCTGCAACCAAGCATAGTGAGCCGCGGGAAATCGGCGAACCCCTTCAAATAAAGTTTCTTCCGTTGCTTCATAGGCATAGGCATTGTTGCACAAAGATTCAAAGTTCGCCGACGGTCGAACCCTTGGCAGAAAAGGCAAAATTGCCTTTTGCTCTGATCCAAAAATCAACTGTCCGCCGACATGAGCATAATACAAAGGCTTCTTTCCCAGTCGATCGCGAGACAGAAAAAGCTTCTTCTCAAGGCTGTCCCAGATAGCGAAGGCCCACATTCCATTGAATTTCTGCAAGCACTGAGGACCCCACTCCGCAAAAGCCGCCAGCAAAACTTCGGTGTCCGAGTGGCTAACAAACCGATGCCCCCGAGCCTCAAGTTCCCGCCGAATTTCTAAAAAATTGTAAATCTCTCCATTGAAAACAAGATTGTACCGACCACGATACTGCATTGGCTAGGATGCCAAATTGCTGACGTCGATGATGGCCAAACGACGATGGCCCAATATCGCATGCCCACCGTCCTGCCATACTCCGTCCCCATCGGGACCCCGATGTGCCAAAGAGCCCAAGGCTTTATGAAACCTATTTTTCTCAATTGCCGGGACTGCGCCAAGGATTCCGCACACGTGAAGTTCCTTTTGTTACAATATCGTAATATCGCTCGGTGACCTTACCATCAAAAACCTTTTCCCGAGAAAGGTTTTTCCAGTCCTCTTTGAGGTTCTCCTGATGTTGCAAGCCCTCTTCGACAGCTCTTATGATTTCTGAGCTCAAGCGGTGTGGATCATTCACCAGTCGAACTGTTTTTAGATGTTCAAAGGGGACTGAACTCAGGCCATAAGCATCAATAATCACCGACGGGATGCCACACAAAACAGCCCAAAAAACAGTGCTCGAGTTGATCGCTAAAAAGACATCCCCCACCGGCAAAATTTCCTTCATCGGACGTCGAGAGACATGAACTGCGAAATCTCTCTCTAAAAATTCATACTCCTGGGGATTGACCCGTGGGTGCAAAGAAATCAAAACATTGAAGCCACTATCGACAGCTTGTTGGGTCAAAAGACGAATCTCCTGCCAGTGTTGGTCCCAACCCATAACACCTTGTTCCGCAAATTGTGGAAGGGCAAAAATCAAAGTTTTTTTAGCGGCGTCCAAGCCGTACTCTTGAGCAATCTCCTGCCGAAGCTTCTCTTTACGTACAAACTGCTCAAAGATAACATCATAAGAAACGTCGCCGACAACACGCAGTTTTGCTGATGGAACACCTTCTGCCAAATACCTTTTTTCGGTGAACTCGTTGTCAACACAAACAACATCGGACAATCCATTCCCAAAAACCCATGGGTTTTTAGACAGACCTCCCAAGGAATGAACAGCCATGGTGATGCTTGGGGGTTGATAGAAATATCCCTGTCTGACCTGTCCGGGAAGATACCAGCCAACGATTGTTCGATAAACTGAGAATGGCCACCACCGCTTGGGCTCCCCTTGAAGCTGTCGGATCTTCAATAGTCCCTCCACCCCATGATAAGTGCAATAGGGACAGATCACAGGAATGTCCTGTGCGTGCGCCACCATCAGGACTGCGGCCTCAATATCCAAGTGACGATCACCGAAAGAAAACACCACTGAGGGATGAATTTGACTGAATATTTTGTCGACTTTTTTCATCCTTCCAACAAAAAATTTTCGATTTCGTCTTTGTCTCCAAAGACAGATCAATGAGCTTTCTCGAACAAGCCTTGCAAACTGTTGAAGAAATTTTGAAGATCTGGTGAGCCTCTGGTTGAGCTTTAAGGCCAAAGAAAACATTTTTTCAGAAAGAGATTTCTCTTTAACAACAGAAAAATTCCTCTCGGCGACTGGAGCTTCCTGATCAATTGATAGGACCTGAGTGTTTTGGCTAGAAACTGTCTTTTTAAACCAGTCAATGTCGGCCGCCTCACAAAGGACAAAAACAGATATTCTGGAATCTCGATCTGCCAATGATTCTGCCAAATGAATCTGTGTTTTTGAATGATGGCGTGAATTGCACACCACCAAAATTGGCAACCGCTCGTTGTTCATCGATGTGCCATTAGACATTCTGCAATTTTAAAATCCAAGGGGGTATCGATATCCAAAGCTCGTTCGGCAGGAATACACACATGACGAACTTTTCCTTCGAACAAACTGTTCTTGTGAATAACAAACTCTGGACGAGCAACATAGGCCACCGTGGTCACGTCATAGACCTTAGGGGCATCTTGACGGCGACTGATCAAACTCTGAGGCATCACCAGTCCAACGCATCCATCTTCGAGCACCTTCACCATATTGAAGGCAGGATTTCGATGTGCTTCCGTGACGGTAATCACCAGATCCGCCCCGCCTTTTTCATACTCGTCTAAACACTTTTCAAGATCAGAAACGCTCCGCAGGGGCGCCGTCGCTGGAACGACGATAAACCGATCTGGATAAGCGCCATCGGTTTCTTTCAAGAAATTCATGGCATGACGCCAGGTCAGCCATTCGGGACTGTCATCCCTCGCCAATTCCGGAGGGCGCATAAATGGAACCTCTGCCCCTGCTCCCCGCGCAATCTCTGCAATTTCCTCGGAATCTGTAGACACAATAACCCTTTGAACCCGAGAAACCGCACGCGCTTGCTCAATGGCCCAAACAATCAAAGGTTTTCCTGCCAGGGGGCGAATGTTTTTGCCGGGCAAACCCTTAGAGCCCCCACGCGCACAAATCAACGCAACAACAGAAGATTTCATGGGAAAAATTCCTTGTACTCGCCATTGGCGCGGTCATAGTCAGACATCTGTCCAATATCGAGCCAGTATTCTCGAACGGGAAAAACAATCGTTTCCTTTTTCTTCTCCATCAGTTTCTCAAATAAGGTCGGCATATCAAAAAAAGTATTTTGCGCCACAAACTGCAGGGCCGCTGGATCAAGAACATAGATCCCGGCATTAACAAAAAATCTCTGAATGGGCTTTTCAGTGATCCCCAACATGCGGTGTTTATCAATTTCCACGACTCCGTAGGGCACTTGAAAGTCATATTCCCGCACACACATTGTTCCCATGGCCTGTTTTTTGGAATGAAAATTCAAAAGTTGAGCAAAGTTTACCTTTGTCAGCACATCCCCATTCATGACCAGCATGGGGAGTTCCGGCGTTTCTGGCAGCAAACTCAATGCGCCAGCCGTTCCGAGGCTATGTGTTTCATGCAAATATTGAATATTGGCGCCCCACTTAGAACCATCTTCAAAATATGACTTCACCACATCAGCCTTATAATTTACCGAAATGTAAAATCGATGAAATCCATAGGACAAAAAGTTTTCAATGATGGTTTCCAGCAAAGGCTTATTACCAACATGAATCATTGGTTTGGGACAATCCGCGGTCAACGGACGCAACCGAGTTCCCAAGCCACCAGCCATCAACACCACAGGGTTGTCCTTCCGTTGCGGCTGAAGCAACTCATCTAGAGTATCTAAGCCAACCAGTCGGCCATCGTCGTCAACGAGGGGCATGTGGTGAATGCCGCGGCTTCTCATGGTGGCCAAAATGGTCTCTCGGTCATCTTCGGAACGAATCACCGTAGGGTTCGGATTCATCACTTCTTGAACAGACTGACTCAGTTCCAAACCTCTTAAAATACCGCGACGAACATCACCATCGGTAATGGTTCCCAAAAGGCGTTGGTTCTCGTCCACCACCAAAACAATCTGTAGAGCGCTTTTATCCAGAATTTGAATTGCTTCGCGAATTGAAGTTTGTCGTGAGACCAGAGCTTCTTTCCATCTCGCCATAATATCTCCGCTCATCAGTGAATGCCGTTTTTGTTATCGCATTTTTTTCTTGAACACATCCGCTTTGCACGACGCCGTAAGTCATTAGGACAATGCCGGTTCCCTCGGGTGATACTCAACCGGGCTGTTTCATTGACAAGATTCCTATTAGCTGCGATTTCTTTCTTAAATAATTCGAGAGTAGGTTTTAATGTTCCGTCTTCTAAGAAAGTTCTTTGTTTTTCTGCGTTATGATCCCGTCGTAGTTCTCACAAAACTAAAAATCACGTCGGATTCCAATGGCCGCGGAACTCTGTTCATAAATTCCCTGGTTGAACGGAAATTTCGCAAAACTGGTCTGGAAGAATTGCTTTCTCGGTATGGTCGATTGGACCAGAACAAGGACTATGAGTTCTTTTTGTCCGGACACAAGAAGCGGGATTCTTTGTATCTCTATGGCTATGTTTCTCAGAAAGATGGCCAGGACGTAGTAGAATTCGGTAGCGGGATCAGCACCATCGTCATGGCCTATGCCATTCAACAAC
>Ga0210057_1001548_pt1 | contig 34561 bp, 28 predicted proteins | sample CryGeyCG2114_010_2_FD_183968 | JGI IMG/M metagenome (GOLD analysis project Ga0210057, IMG submission 183968) | Groundwater microbial communities from aquifer - Crystal Geyser CG10_big_fil_rev_8/21/14_0.10 (SPAdes) (version 2) | ecosystem: Environmental > Aquatic > Deep subsurface > Groundwater ... | reverse complement strand
AAAAATATGAAAGTATATCTTGCTAGTGATCATGCAGGGTTTGAGTTAAAAAATAAAGTTAAAGATTATTTAACTTCCCAAAACTACGAAGTTGAAGATATGGGGGATTTTGTCCCAAATCCAACAGATGATTATCCGGATTTTATAAGTAAAGCCGCTAAGAAAGTATCAGAAGATTCTACCTCAAAGGCAATAGTTTTTGGAAAATCCGGAACAGGGGAGGAAATTACCGCAAATAAATTTGGAAATGTAAGAGCAGCAGTTGGATTTAGCGGGGAAAATGTAAAACTTGCAAGAGAACATAATGATGCAAATGTCTTATCCTTAGGATCACAATTTGTAACAGATGAAGAAGCAATTGAACTGGTTAAAATATTCTTAGAAACGTCATTTTCAAACGAAGAAAGACACAAAAGAAGAATAGAAAAAATAAGTAAAATAGAGAAAAGCGTATAGCGTATGGTAAATAGTGCTTTAGTATTAACTAAACGCTAATCTCTAAACGCTATTTACTGTAATATGATTATTCCGGGAATTTTGGAAAAAAATTGGGAAGACATAGAAGGCAAGCTTGAAATTCTAAAAAAATTTTCAAAAACTGCCCATATAGATTTTATTGACGGTAAATTTGCATCAAATACTACATTTTTAGACTCAAAGCCGTTCCAAAAATATTCAAATGAGCTTTTTTTAGAAGCGCATTTAATGGTTGATAATCCTTTAGAATATCTTGAATCTTTGGCAACGGCGGGTTTCAGAAGATTTTTAGGACATATTGAAAAAATGCCGGATATTACGGAATTTGTAGCAAGAGGACAGTTAATAGGAGAAGTAGGTTTGGCAGTAGATCTTGAAACGAACATTGACAAAATCAGCGTTCCATTTGATGACTTAGACGAAATTCTTTTAATGGGCGTAAAAGCCGGCGCATCCGGTCAACCTTTTCAGCCTCAAGTTCTAAATAAAATCAAAAAACTAAGGGAAGTAACTTTTATTCCAATTGAAGTAGACGGAGGAGTAAATGATAAAACAATTTTAGACATTAAAAAGGCAGGAGCGGATAGATTTATTGCAACCAGTTTTCTGTTTCAAAAAGGAGATCCTGCTAAAAATTACCAAAGCTTACTAAAACTAACTAATTTAGAGTAATCAGCGTACAAAAGAAGCGCTTGGAGTTGCAATAAGACTGCAGTTTATCAAGTTTTCAGTTCCTCTTACAAAATACTCATTCCGTCCGCCGCATTTTTTCTGTATAACATTATCAGGCATAACTTGGGGTACGTCGTTAACATTTGCTAAAAGATTTGACATAAGCTTATTCCAAATGGGAGCGGCGCCCGTAATGCCTGATGCAAGATTTGGGCTCATCGGTGAATTATCATTGTTCCCAACCCAGACGCCGACAAGATAGGAGGGTGTAAATCCTATTGTCCAGTTATCTCTTTTATTATCTGTTGTGCCAGTCTTAACAGACACAACGTGGCCGGCAATATTTAGCGGAGAGTTTGAGCCGAATTCCCATGTCCTCGCACTGTTATCAGATAGAATACTTGAAATAATATAGGCAACTCCTGCATCCAAAACCGTTTCAGATTCAACCCCGTCTTTTTCAAATAAAATATTTTGCTGATAATCCGTAACTTTTAAAAGAGGATTAAGCTCTACTTTTTTCCCAAAGTTAGCAACCGTGCCATATGTAACGGCCATATCGGTCATTTTTACTTCGGCTGCGCCAAGGGTAATAGATAATCCGTAATTTTTAGGCTCATTCCAAGTGGTTATTCCCATTTTTTTGCCTGTTTCAATCATTGTCGGAATTCCAATTCTTGCCAGAGTTTTAACCGCAGGAACGTTAAAAGAATTTGCAAAGGCAATTCTTAAAGGAATTTTTCCATGAAAAGCCCCGTCATAATTTACGGGAGAATAGGGTATTGAGCCGGGTATATTATAGGTAACAGGAGAATCGTCTAAGATAGTTGCTGCAGTAAATCCATTAGATAAAGCTGCCGCATACGTTACTATTTTTATAGAGGAGCCGGGCTGTCTTAGTGCGGTTGTCAAATTTACGTTCCCCCCGTTTGGGTCGTTATAATCTTTAGAGCCGACCATTGCCAAAATGTCTCCGTTTTTTGGATTTGTTATTAAGGCAGCGCCGTTTGTTAAATTAAGATAAGAATTATTTGCTACCTCCTCTCTTACAATATCTTCTGAACTATTCTGCAAATTTAAATCGAGCGTTGTTATTACGTTTAATCCTCCTTTTTCAACAAGCAAAAGGCCGTACTTTTTAATCAGAAGATCTTTAATATACATTACAAAATGAGGAGCATAAATAGGTGTCTGCGGAAGCTCAAAAACCAAACTTTGATTATATGCGCTGTCTCTCTGCCGTTTTGTTATAAAACCAAGCCTAAGCATTTTATCTAATACATCCTTCTGGCGGATTTTCCAAAGACTTGTATTTTCCCCGTAAGGCGAATAAACTGAAGGCGCCTGAGGCATTCCGGCCAAAAATGCGCTTTGCGCAAGGTCCAAGTCTTTTACGCTTTTTCCAAAGTAAGTTTCGGCGGCAGCTTCAACTCCCCAGGCCGTTCCCCCGTAAGGAACCTGATTGAAATACATTTGAAGAATCTCGTTTTTTGTATAAATTTTTTCAGCCCAGAAAGCTAAAACAATTTCTTTAATTTTTCTTTGTAATGTTTGCTCTGATGTTAAAAGCGTTGTTTTAATAAGCTGCTGAGTAAGAGTTGATCCTCCCTGAATGGGTTTTCCCGAAAAATTGGCAATTGCAGCCCTAACTATTGCACCAATATTAAACCCGGGATTTTTGTAAAAATCTTTGTCTTCTATGGCAATTGTTGCGTTTATTAAATCTTTCGGAACGGAAGACAGCGGAACCAAAGTTCTGTTTTCGTTTGCATAAATCTGGTACAAAAGTGCACCGTTTCTGTCATAAATTTTTGTAGTCTGGGGAATTTGCCGTTCAGATAGCTGTCTTGGGTTTGGAAGGCTGTTTAGGAAAAAATAAAAATATAAAGGTATTAATATAAAGAAAAAACATATCGAAAAACCGAATATGAAATATTTGAGTTTTATTTTTATGTTCCGCGGAGCAGGATAAATAGTTACAGACCGTACATCTGCCGTTTTTTTAGTTTTGGAAAAAGCCCTGCGTTTTCTAAAAAATTTTCTTCTTAAAGATTTTATTGACAGAGAAAACCTAAAAGTAGCAAGTTTTGATTTAGAGTTAATGTTTTTAGAAACAAGACCTAAGTCTTTTAATATGGTTTGAAATAAATAATATAGAGTTTTCTTAACCTGTGTTATTACCCAGAAAATTATCCTAAGGAAAAAAAGCACAAAATCACCAACAATAGAGAAAAACCACAACAATATATTTATAAAAAAAACGAGCAGATTCATAATAATAAAAATAAGGACAGGGGATTTGAAGAATTATACTATAAGGGATGGTTATTTTAAAAGGGTATTAAGGTGTTGGCCGCCGGCCCTGTCTCTGACTCGGAGAGAGGCCTATGGCCCGGTGGGAGTTGGAGTTGGGTTTAATTCAGGATGCGGACATGTAAGGCAATACCTGTCTCCGGTTGAGTCGGTAAAAACAACGTGTTCTTTTAGCTCCAGATTATCGGTTTGGCCCTTTTTAGGTAAGTCCTGAGTTGTTGTGTCAACCCATATATTTTCTTTTGTTGTACGCTGTCCGACAGGCTCGGAGCCTTTTATAAAATACTCAATTCTTGTAGGGCATGATACTCCTTCTTCGCCAGCAGACGGCAGGCTTCCTGTATCTGAACAGACCTGTTTTTGATAAACATTGGAAGGCTGAGCCAGTTTCTGGGGCGTTTTTCCATTCAAAAGAAAAGACATAATATCATTCCAAATCGGCGCTGCCCCCGTAACTCCTGATACAAGCCCGCTCATTGGCGTATTATCGTTATTGCCAACCCAGACAGTAACCAAAAATGAGGGGGTATACCCTATTGTCCAGTTATCTTTATAGTCATTGGTTGTTCCTGTTTTTACTGATACGGTCTGTCCCGGGATTACTAATTCCGAATTTGATCCGAAAGCATTAAGCCTGGCACCGTTGTCGGCTAAAATATCAGAAATAATAAAAGCAATACCCTCGGGAAGTACTTTTTTACCAAAAATTGGGCTCTTCGGAGGCTCATATTGCTCTAAGACTTTTCCTGTTTTATCAACAATTTTTAAAATAGGGTGCAGATTTATTTTATATCCTCCGTTTGCAAATACACCAAAAGCCTGTGCCATTTCAATCATTTTTACCTCTCCGCCCCCCAAAGTTAAAGAAAGGCCGTAGTCATCAGCATTTGTAAAAGTGGTTATTCCTAATGCAGAGGCTGTTGCTATCATGGTTCTAACCCCATTTAGCTTTAGCATTTTAACAGCGGGAATATTAAAAGAGTTGCCTAGGGCAAAACGCATCTGAACCAATCCATGCCATTTTCCGTCATAATTTACGGGGCAGTAATTTTTCCCTCCCTGATTTGGAAAACAAATCGGCGCATCTATAAAAGTTGTTGAGGCACTATATTTGTTTCCAAGCCCTGCGGCATAATTAATGGGTTTTATGGAAGATCCCGGCTGACGAAGAGATGTTGTAATATTTACATTCCCGTCTATATCGGTATCGAAATAATTCTTAGACCCTACCATTGCCAAAATTTCACCAGTTGCGGGATTTGTAATTAATGCTGCTCCGTTTGTAACGTGGTAAAACTGGGGAAGTCTGTCTATTTGTGCGGCAACAGAGGCCTGAGCGCTATTTTGAATATCTAAATCAAGAGTAGTTGTTACCTTAAGGCCTCCTTCCTCAACTGTTTTTTCTCCGTATTTTTGAATTAATAAATCTCTTATATATAAAACAAAGTGAGGCGCTTCAATTTCATTTGAAATTTTTTTATATTTCAAAATTGCGTTTTGAGCAGATTTTGTCTCCCGGGGCGTTATGTATTTTTCCTGCTCCATTGCTTTTAAAACCTCAACCTGCCTTCTTTTTGCCAGCTCCGGCCTTGCTCCAAATGGAGAATAAAGCGTAGGAGACTGGGGAAGGCCGGCCAAAAGCGAGCTTTCTTCCAAATTTAAATTTTTTGCATGTTTTCCGAAATAATTCTGGGCCGCAGCCTCTATACCGTAAGCGGTTCCTCCGTAAGGACTTTGGTTTAAATACATCTCCAAGATTTGGTTTTTTGAATAAATTAGCTCCGTTGCAAAAGCGAGTATTATTTCTTTTATTTTTCTTGGTATTGTTCTTTCCTGAGTAAGCAGGCTGTTTTTAACAAGCTGCTGTGTAATGGTGGAACCTCCCTGAACCTGCTGTTTAAAAATTATGGAAACGGCAGCTCTTGTTATCCCTCTTAAATCTATTGCGCCGTGGCGGTAAAAATCTTTGTCCTCTATGGCAACTGTTGCCTCCCGCATAGCTTTTGGAATTGAAGATAAGGGTATAAAAGTCTGGTTTTTATTGCCGTAAATATTGTATAAAAGTTTTCCGTTTCTGTCATAAATTAAAGTTGACTGAGGATTACTGGAACTGCTTAGTTTTGTAGGAAGCGGTAAATCTTTTAGGATAAAAAAATAAAAAACTGCGGAAAAAATTATTATAAAAACCAATAATAAAAACCGTATTTTAGGAAGTTTCTTAAGTTTTTTCAGATGATGCAGGAATTTAAGATTGAATTTTAATTTTTTCATTTTCCTATAATAGCATTTTAGGCTATACTTAGACAATAAATGGATATAAATTCTTTTTTTAATTTCGTTGCAAACAATCCTCTGGGTCTAAACTGGATTGACTTGGTAATAATTATTCTAATTGCTTTTTATGCAGTAGAGGGCTATTTCTTAGGATTTTTTGCAAGCCTTATTGATTTAATAAGCTTTATTTTCTCTTTTGTTTTCGGGCTTTCATTTTACAGTATTATTGCAAAATTTTTAGTTGTTTACCTGCATACGCCTCAGGGTTTTGCAAATGCTATAGGTTTTTTGGTTTTAGCAATAGTTTCTGAAATAATTTTAAATGTAATTTTAAAGAAATTTCTTTTCAGGTTTTCCGTATATTTTAAAATTCATACGCAAAAAAGCAGGGTTTTTGTAATGGAAAGTGTTTTAGGAATACTCCCCGGTGCTTTATCCGCTGTTATTTTATCCGCTTTTATTTTAAGCCTTATTATTACACTTCCTTTTTCAGTTTTTCTAAAGCGTTCGGTAAACGATTCCAAAATCGGAAGAGTTCTGGTTTTAAATACACAGGGGTTTGCAAAAAGCCTTAATCAGGTATTTGGCGGTGCGGTAAACGATACTCTTTCATTTTTGACAATTGAGCCAAAGTCAAACAAAAGCGTAAATCTTAACTTTAAAACCAAAAATTTAAGCACAGACATTGTTTCGGAAAATGAGATGTTCTCATTTGTTAATAGCGAAAGGGTAAAAAGAGGTTTAAGTGAGCTCTCTTTTTCTCAAGACCTAACAAATGTAGGACGGGACCACTGCAAAGATATGCTTGAAAGAGGATATTTCTCGCATAACACCCCTGAAGGTCTTACGCCTTTTGACAGAATGGCTGCTGCTGGCATAGCTTTTAAGTATGGAGGGGAAAATTTAGCTCTTGCGCCCAATAGCAGTCTTGCCATGAAGGGCTTGATGGAAAGCGAAGGACATAAGGCAAATATTTTATCAAAAGATTTTAAAAAACTAGGAGTTGGTGCAATTGATGGCGGAGTATACGGAATTATGTTTTGCCAGGAGTTTACGGATTAACAGCGTATAGGGTATAGTAAATAGCGTATAGAAATTGATCCCAACTAAACGCTATACGCTAAACGCTAATTGCTAAGTATGTATAAATTAAAAAGTGTAAAAGACGCAGATGTTAAGGGAAAAATCGTATTTTTGCGTGCGGACTTAGATGTTCCTCTTTTTCAGAAATCAAAAATGGACAGCCGGCAATCAATAATAGCAGATGATTCAAGACTAAGCGCATGGTTTCCAACGCTTGAATATTTGGTAAGGCAAAACGCTCAGGTTGTAATAGCAGGTCATTTAGGAAGGCCGGAAAAAGAATTTCCATTTTTTAATTTCCAGTTTAGCGGAGAAAATGAAAAATATTCTCTTGAACCCGTTGTCAAATGGATTGCTAAAAAAATAAATTCAAAACCGTTTCCAATGAAACTTAATGATTTTGAAGGTTTTAGACTTGCGGAAAATGTTTTTGTTTTGGAAAACCTGCGTTTTTATAAAGAAGAAGAGGGAAACGGCGAAGGTTTTGCAAAAAAACTATCTTCCCTTGCACAGGTTTATGTTAACGACGCCTTTGCATCTGCTCACAGAGCACACGCATCGATAACGGGAATTACAAAATATCTGCCTTCATATGCAGGACTGAGGATAATTGATGAAGTTGATATTCTTTCCAAAGTTTTGGAAAGTCCCAAAAGACCACTAACTGTAATAATAGGCGGGGCAAAAATTGAAACAAAACTTCCGCTTGTTGAAAAAATGCATAAATTTGCAGACTATGTTTTAGTAGGCGGAGAAATTGCGGAAAACATAAAAGTTTTGCTAAAAGTTGCTCACGAAAAAATAGAAGGCCAAAAATCTGCCTTAATTGTTGCGGATTTAACAGAAAACTCAAAAGATATAACCCAAAAAAGTGCTGAAAATTTTGTTCAGATTTCCCAAAGCTCAAAAACAATTGTCTGGAACGGGCCTATGGGATATATAAATGAAAATTTAAAAATAAAAAATGAAAAATTAAAAATTGGGGACGAGGGATATACGAGTTATGTCTTAGCTCAAGGTATTATTAACTCAAATGCTCACACGATTGTTGGAGGGGGAGATACGATTGCTTATCTTAAAAAAGCAAAGTTTTTAGAAAAATTTGATTTTGCATCAACCGGAGGAGGCGCAATGCTTGAATTTTTGGCAGGAGAAAAACTTCCCGGAATAGAGGTACTGAAGATATAAAAATTCTTCTTAATAAAATATGATTTTAATTATAAATCAATAAGATTTATAATTCTTGACATTCACTATAATAATATATATTATTATAGTGAATCCAATTTATATATTTCTATATGAAGTCTTTAGAAGTCTCTATATGAAGTATAGTTGGGTATTAAATATAAATTATTAAAAATCAAGATTATGCCGCAGGTTTCTAAATATCCGGTAAGTAAAGATGTTTCGGATAGAATGTTTGAAGTATTTCAAGTGACAATCTCTTTTCTTAAAAGTAAAGATGACATAGAAGAATTTTTCGATGAGTTCCTTTCTCCAATTGAAAAAATTATGCTGGTAAAAAGGTTATCTATTGCAATTCTTTTAGCCAAAGGTTATTCATATCCTTCAATTTCAAATATTTTAAAAGTTACGCCAAGGACTATTGCAACAGTTAGTCTTGCCTTAAAATACAGAGGAAAAGGATATCAAAAAGCGGTTGAAAAAATATTATCTAATGAAAAAATGAACGCTTTTTGGGAAAAGATCGAAGATTTACCGGGAGGACTTCCTCCAACAAAAGGCAGTTTTATATACTTTCGGGATAAGTATGAAAGAGAAAAAAACCTGCCTGCCGGCAGGCAGGGAAAAAGAAAAGCAAAGCATTCTAAGCGCAATATTGGAATTTTTAGCAGGTGAAAAACTTCCGGGATTAGTTGTTTTGGAGTCAGTTTGACAATTTCTAATAACTCATCTAATATTTTGTTATGTCTGAGCCGGGAATAGGAGAACAACAACCAGAATTAAAACATTATGTTCCTGATTATAAATTAACTAGGCAAGAGCTAGATATGGAAGGAGGAAGATTAGTCGCAGCGTTTGAAGCCCTATTTAAAGACGACCCCGATGTTAAAAAAGCAAAACTCGATCAACTCTCTGATGAATCTCTACATTATAGAGCTATAATGTTTAAAAAAGGGCAAGTTGTTTATAGAACTAAATCTGAAGAATTAAAAGATAGTTTAGGATTAGTGATTGGACAAAGATTTAATCTAATGCGATACGATGAGGAAATGAGTGAAGAAGATTTAACTATAGTAATTGGTAGAGGAAGTGCAATTAAGCCATTCATTAAGCATAATCTTGTGTTTTCGAAAATAAAGCCTCTCAACCGTGATTATGTTTCAAGCAACGGGTTAGCAGTTACAGGTGCCGGAGAAATGCTTGAAAGAACACGAAGAGATTTTGCCAAGCCTGTTTCAGCATAAAATGTTCTAACTTCTGTCTTGCTCATTTTTTCAAACCTCTGTTATACTAATTTATATGATCAAAGTTGCAATTAATGGTTATGGAAGAATTGGAAGAGTAGCCCACAGGGTAATACTTGAAAAGTATTCAGGCCAAATTGAAATTGCTGCAATTAATGCTGGAAGCTCAACGGACATTAAGGGGTGGATGTATCTTTTAAAATACGATACATCTTATGGTCCTATCTATTCACTGGATGTAACTTATCAGGAAAAAGAACCGGATTCTCCGCACCACGATTTAATCGGTTATCTTTTGGTGGATAATAAAAAGATTCCGGTATTTTCCCAAAAAGACCCAACACTTTTGCCATGGAGAGATTTAAATGTGGATGTTGTTATTGAATCCACCGGTCATTTTACAGACGAGGAAGGTTTAAAAAAACATTTAGGAGCAGGGGCAAAGTCAGTTATTTTATCAGCCCCAGTTAAAGAAGGTTCAATTCCAACTTATGTTTTATCAGTTAATGGAGATAAATACAGCGGTGAGAATGCAATAAATAATGCATCCTGTACAACAAATTGCATAACTCCTGTTGCAAAAATTATGGTTGACACTTTTGGTGTCGAAAAAGCTATGATGACAACAATTCACGGCTATACCGCAGATCAGGAACTTCAGGACGGCGGACACAAAGACTACAGACGGGCAAGGGCGGCTGCGCAAAACATTGTTCCGACATCAACAGGTGCCGCAATAGCGGCAACACAAGCTTTACCCGAACTCCAAGGTCTGTTCAACGGTCTGGCGATCCGCGTTCCCGTTGCCGTTGGTTCATTGTCCGATTTTACATTTGTTTTAAAAAGACAAACTACAAAAGAAGAAGTAAACAGTGCATTCAGAAATGCGGCAAAAATGCCTTCCTTTGCCGGAATACTGACGGTAACAGACGATCCAATAGTATCTTCTGACATTATTGGAAGTTCTTATTCATCAATAGTTGACTTATCTCTGACACAGGTTATGGGAAATTTAGTAAAAGTTGTTGCCTGGTATGACAATGAATACGGTTATGCAAATAGATTAGTAGAAGAAGTGATTATGCTTGGAAAAGTTCACTCAAATCAAAATCCCGCCGGGCAGAGCCCTCCCTCCGTGTCGGAGACTGACGGCGGCGCCAAACCCACAGTATGAAATCAAAACCCGCAAAGCCCGTAAACATTCCCGGAATTAGAAATATTACCATATCCGGCCGCATCGGAACAGGAAAAACAACTTTAGCAAATCATCTTGGACAAGTTCTAGGTTGGGAAGTTTTAGATGGTGGGAAAATCTTTAGAGCATATGCTAAGGAAAAAGGCTTTCATATTAAAGAAAAACAAAAAATTCCAGATAGTTTTGACAGAGATTTTGAAGACAGAGTTAAAAAACTTTTAACAGATGAGCAAAATCACGTCATACAAGCTCATTTAGCAGGATTTGTCGGACAGGGAATAGAAGGGGTTTATAAAATATTAGTAGTATGCAACGACGAGGAAGGAAATGATAAACAATCGGTACGCATTGATAGACTTATGAATAGAGATCTAGTATCGGCAGAAGAAGCAAAACAGGAACTTAACGAAAGAGAAGAAAAGCTTTTGGAGAAATTTAAAAAACTTTATATTAAACATGACTTCAAATGGACCTATTGGGACAAAAAGTATTACGATTTGGTCATGAACACATTTTATTTAAATCAAAAAGAGGCAGTCGAATTTGTTTTGAAGCATATCGGATTTGATGACAAAAACAAAGTAAATAAGGTATTTGAAAATTTGAAAAAAGATGTATAATGGGGTCATGAATCACGTTAGAGATCATTACGATTCCATCTTTAGATTTAGTAGAAAAGAAATTTCTAACGTGATGAAAAAAGCCCTCCTGCTTCTTATTTTGTTACTGCTTTTTTTAAAGCCCTCCGGTGTTTTAGCAAAAGAAAATGAGGCAACAACATCCGCCGAAATTATACAGGTAGAATATGAACTTCCTTACCCCGGTCTTTTGCCGGATAACCCTTTATATTACTTAAAAGCAATAAGAGATAATGTTTTAAAACTGATTATCACCGACCCTTTGAAAAAAGCAGAATTTGATCTTCTGCAGTCAGATAAAAGACTTGGGGCTTCGAAAATGTTACTTGTGAAAGGGAAAACCGATCTTTCAACCACAACGCTTTCAAAATCCGGAAATTATTTTGATGACGCAATTTCTCAAATACAAATTGCAAGAAAACAGGGAAAAGATATAAAACCGCTTTTGGAAAAACTTCTTACTTCTTCAAAAAAACATCAGCAGGTGATTTTAGAAATGGAAAAAAATCAGAAGAAAGAAATTATCTTCAGCCTTAAATTTTTACGCCAGAGAGCAAAAGATTTTCAGGAAAGGGTAGAGATAATTCAATCTGATTTGTAGAGCAATTTACCTTATAAAGAACATTTTTTTTATTCTTAATTCTTGACACACTTAACTACTTAGTACACGATTTTTATCCTTTCTTTGCCTTTCTTAAAAATTGCTTAAAAGCTGAAGCTAAAAGATATGTTGGCATAGTTTGATATAGATATTAATAGTTGACACCTTAGTACTAGTGCCATATGATTTTTCTGACACTAGATATAGTGATAATTCAAAATTTAAAGTAAAAAGTTAAAAGTTTTTAGTTTTGAATTGCACTTTTGACTTTTGAGATTTGATTTTTGAGTTTTTATGAAGTGTCCATATTGCGGAAGCAAAGATACAGAGGTAGTAGAGACAAGAGATAGCGAAGATTTAGAAACGATCCGGCGTAGAAGAGAGTGCTTAAGTTGCAGGAAAAGATTTACGACCTACGAAAGAATTGAAAACGTTAACTTAATAGTAATAAAAAAAGACGGAAGACGGGAGCAGTTTAACAGAGACAAATTAAAAGCGGGAATAATAAGATCTTGCGAAAAAACAAAAGTAACTCACGAGGATATTGAAAGAATAGTAACAGAAATAGAAAGAGAGTTAAGAAGCGAGGCGGGAGTTGAGGTAGAAAGCAAAAAAATCGGACAGATGGTTGCCGGAAAACTTAAAAAGATAGATAAGGTTGCATATATTAGATTTTCCAGCGTTTTTAAAAGATTTGTAGATGTGGAAGATTTTGAAAAAGAGGTAAAAAGACTGATTAAATAGTTATTAATTATAAGTTATAAATTTATGAATAAACAAAATTTACATACAGAAATAATTGCGCTATGTGATTATGCAAGCGTTTCACAAGAAGGAAAACTTAGTATAAACGGAATTTTTGATGAGTTAAGGGTTCAGAAATTTCCCGGAGGAATTGCGCGTGCATTTTTTGTAGCAACGATTGCGGGAACACCAAACACTGCATACAAATTAAATCTTAAATTAGAAAATAAAAATAATGGAGCCACTCTTAGTAATACGAGTATAGAAACAATGACAGCTCCTAATGGTAAAAATAATTTATTGATTGAATTAGTAGGTCTTGCTTTTGAAAAAGAAGGAGACTTTCAGTTCAAAATTTATCATGATGGAAAAGAAGCGGGAGTAACTCAGTTAAAGGTTTTTCATCATACTGGGAAAATCATTAATAAAGAAGAAAGGATGCCAAATTAAAATTATGAATACAACAAAACTTGAAGGAATAAGAGAGAAAGTATTTTTAGACAGATACTCTTTAAAAGATAAAAAAGGAAAACCTTTGGAAAAAGCTCCCGAAGAAATGTGGAAAAGAGTAGCAAAAGCAATTGCAAAAGCTGAAAAACCCTCTTTGCGAAAAACATGGGAAAAAAATTTCTATCAAGCAATGCAGGATTTTAAATTTGTCCCCGGAGGAAGAGTTTTGGCAGGAGCCGGAACAGGTTATGCTGTTACGTATTACAACTGTTTTGTTATTCCGTCACCCCCTGACTCAAGAGACGGAATTTTAGATAACTTAAAACAAATGGTTGAAATAATGGCAAGAGGAGGAGGGGTTGGAATAAACCTTTCATCCCTACGGCCAAGGGGAGCAAGAGTAAAAAAAGTTAATGGATTTTCTTCGGGACCTTGTAACTGGGCAGAGCTTTATTCTTTAGCAACAAAAGACATAATCCAACAGGGAGGTAGTCGACGGGGCGCTTTAATGCTAATGCTTTGGGACTGGCATCCGGATATTGAAGAATTCATTACTGTAAAACAAGATTTATCAAGAATTAACGGAGCTAATCTTTCGGTTTGTGCATCCGACAAATTTATGGAGGCTGTTAAAAAAGATAAAGACTGGGATTTGGTTTTTCCTGATAATACAGATCCGCAGTACGATGAAAAATGGGATGGAATTTTAGATCATTGGAAAGCCTTAGGCAAAAAAGTAAAAGTTTACAAAACTGTTAAAGCCCGATATCTTTGGGATTTAATCTGTCAAGCCGCATGGACATCTGCAGAACCCGGACTTGTTTTTATGGAAAGGTATAACAAGATGTATAACAATTGGTACTGGAATACTATCAATTGCGTAAATCCTTGCGGAGAAGAAGGTTTGCCAGCTTGGGGAGTTTGTAATTTGGCATCTTTAAATCTTTCCGCTTTTGTCAACGGATACAACGTTGATAAGGCCGGCATTTTTGACTTTGAAGATTTGGCGAAACATGCAAGAATTGCAGTCAGATTTCAGGATAACGTGGTTGACGCAGACCAATATGTTTATGAAGAAATTAGAAAAATGCAGCTTGAAGGGGAAAGAAGGATTGGCCTTGGCACTTTAGGTCTTGCAGACGCTTTAATCAAGATGCATTTAAGATATGGTTCAGATGCTGCAGTTCCAGTTGTTGACAAAATCTACAGAACAATAAGAGATGCTGCTTATGATGAGTCTATAAATATTGCTAAGGAAAAAGGGACATTTCCAAAAATTGACAAGAAAAAACATCTAAAAGGTCTTTTTATAAAACAACTTCCCAGGGAAGTCAAAGAAAAAATGAGCAAATGGGGAATAAGAAATTCAATGCTTTTACAAGCTGCTCCAACCGGCACAACGTCTCTTTTATCCGGCGCATCTTCAGGAGTTGAGCCGGTTTATGAGTTTGAGTATTATCATTCGGGCCGTCTTGGCAAACAGGCCGTTTACCATTCGCTTTATGGGGAATGGAAAAAAGCGCATCCTAATGAAAAACGGCCGGATTATTTTGTTGCCGCCAATGACTTGACGCCAGAGGATCATGTTAAAATGCAGGCAACTGTTCAAAAATACGTTGATGCATCAATTTCCAAAACCGTAAATGCTCCAAATTCTCATAGTGTTGAAGATGTTAAAAAACTTTATATGATGGCATATGACAGCGGTTGTAAAGGAATTACTTATATGCGTGATGGAAGTAGGGTTGGAGTATTATCCCGAAAAGAAGACGAGAAATCTTCCTTAGCTAAAACTTCGGAAGGACAATTAATTCAACAACCTTCACTTCCTGTTATTCCAAGACCAATGATGGTGGAGGGAGTTACGTACGGTACAGAGACTCCTGTTGGAAAAACTTACATCACAATTAATCATGATGAGAAAAAACAGCCTTTCGAGGTATTTATAACTGTCGGAAAGTCAGGCTCTGATGTAGCTGCAATGGCAGATGCGCTTGGGCGAATGATATCGCTTAATTTAAGATTAAACGGTCAGTTGGCTCCTCGGGAAAGAGTAAGACAGGTTGTAGCACAGCTTATCGGAATCGGCGGAGCAAGGAGTGTTGGATTTGGAGAAAACAGAGTGCGCTCTTTACCCGATGCGGTTGCAAAAGTTTTATCCAGGCATTTTGAATTTAGAGTTAATGGTATTGTTGAAGATAAAAGGACGCTGGTTGTCACAAACGGTCATACCAATGGAAATAGCTCAGACGTTGTTAATGGTCATACAAACGGAATTTCAAACGGTTCCGCAGATACCCATATTTTAGTTTCAGCTGTTAAAGATGATACTCCGGAAAGTAAAACAGATGATGTTGTAAAACTGCAGCAATTAAGTCTTCAGACTCCAACCGGCGGTTTATCTTCATCCGAAGGAATATCAACAGGACTTGCCGACATCTGCCCCGAATGCGGTAGTGCATCGCTTGCATATGAAGAAGGATGCAAGAAATGCTATACCTGCGGCTATTCCGAATGTTAGATACGAATTTATCCGAATAATTGCCCCGAATTAATCCTAATATTCGTGTTTATTCGGAGTAAACATTCGTAAGGATTAGTATCTATATGTCAATTTACACAAAATTTGGCGATAAAGGCAAAACATCTCTTTATGGGGACAAAACCGTATCTAAGGCAAGTTTAAGGGTTGAGGCATACGGAAACTTAGACGAGCTAAATAGTTTTTTAGGAATTGTTTTAACAGAACTTAAAGATAAAAAAATAAAAGAAGATATGTTAAGAATCCAAAATGATTTATTTGAAATAGGCTCATCTATTGCAAGCATATCTACGATAAAACATAGAGTGCTATCTCAATATCTTAAAAAAAGAGTAGGAGAGTTTGAGAAAGAAATAGATAATTTAACAAAAAAACTGCCCGAGCTTGAAAATTTTATACTGCCCGGCGGGTCTGTTACCGGTTCAAGGCTGCATTTTGCAAGAACAGTAGCAAGAAGGGCAGAAAGACGAATTGTGTCTTTGGCTGAAAAAGAACAAGTTCTTTCAGAAGTTTTAGTTTACTTAAACCGTCTCTCAGACTTGCTTTTTATGTATGCAAGATTTATAAATTATAAAGAAAAACAAAAAGAAATTAAATGGGTTTCTGGATAGAAAAATCCATTTTCGGGTGAAGAGGGTGTAAATCCCTCACTGTGCCGCAACTGTATCACCTCGCCGAAGCCATCGGCGAAGGCGGGTAAAGTCCGCTTTCGTTAAAACTTCAGCGAGACAAGTCAGAGCCCCGTTTTGCAAAGTAGAATTTGCAGAGAATAAATCTTCCGAGCCAGAAGTGTATTTTTTAATATACAACTCCTCGGAAAGATTGAGGAGTTTTTTTATGCCTGCATTTAATCTAGAACACGAACAAAGAAGACTTTCCGAACCAGGAATCACTTATTCTGCAAAAGTAAAATCAGCAAAAGACAATTTAAGAACATTAGTTGCAGAAAGGACTTATGCCCCAAGCTTTTTTGAATTAACTGCAACAGCTCAAGAGGTTACAAGTGTTGGGTATGAGCACCGGGGGGATTTAGATAATTCATATGCAAAATCTGTAGAAGAAGCCCCGACAGAGGTAATTGTTAAAAGATATGATTTAGAAAATCAAGGATATAGAGAGGTAAGAAAACAATTTTTTGAGTTACCGCTTAATTCAACAATAATGCTTTTTTCACCCCCTCCGGATGAACAAATTCCGGATTATCCGGGTCACAGTTTTGCCTATTTTTATCATATATTACCAGGTGAAAGTCAGGATGAAAGAACTATAAAAGCTCTTGCCTGGGTTAATGGATTTTCCAAAGCCGACCAGGCAGAAATTCTTAATAAGTTTGGAACAGGAGAAAAAGTATTGCCAACTGAAGAATCAATTTTAACATCTCCGGTTAGTGTATCTGCCGATAACGGAACACAAAGTTTTCGGACAATATGGGAATCGTTAAGGGGATATTTTAAAGATAAAGGATACAGCGGTTTTATTTGTCCGTCATCAGCTGTTATGCAGGAGTATCTTTTATACGGGGAAGCAGTAATGAAGAATCAGCATTTTGAGCTTGATGTAATGATTGAAAGTCTTGCGCAAAGACTTGCGGCCGGTGCAACAAGAGATGAAATAGCAGATGATTTTGATACTATGCTTGGAACGGCAGATAAAGATTTGCTTTATAAAGACTGGGGATATCAGGAAAGTTTACATATGAACATTCCAAGGCACACAGAACATACAGAGCTAGATAGAAATCAAGCTTTTATTATCTTTCAGCAAAATAGGCATTTAGGAAAAGATGTAAGGCAGGTAATGACCTTTTGCGGTATGTCAGGCGGCATGAAAATATCTAATCCTTTTGAGACAACTCAGCCAAATCAAGATGCGGTAGTTAATTCATGGACATTTACGGTAAAAAATGACTCAGAGCAGACATCACAAGAACAAACTAAACTATGTTGTACATGTCCATTTTGCGAAAAGGAAGTTGAAGCCCAAATTGGCGGAGGAAGGATAAAATGTCCTGAATGTAAAAAATCAGCACCATATTCAAAAGCGGCTTAATCTGTAATCATTTTGTAAAGATAATTTCATTGTCCTATACAAGTCGAAATGATATGATTAGCGTATGGATGATACTGCTCAAAAATCTCAAGGACAAAATCAAAGTGGTGATCAAAAACAGCAATCTCAGCAACCCATTGTTTCAGCCCCGGGTGGCATTGGTAAGGAGGCAGAAAGACCAGTTTCTGATTTTGTACGCCTGTCGGAAACCCCGCTGGTTTTAGACAGGGAAGTAAGTGAAGCAGGAGTTGAAGTTGTTTCCGAAAAACCCAATTTAACAGCCGAGCATCAGCAAATAGGAATAAGGCACTCGGGTGAAAATGCCGAGCTTAGCATTAAGCCGACGCAAACAGTTAAGCTCCCTATAACCAGAGAGGAAGCAGAAGCAGAGATTGCTAAAGACAAAGGAAATGTAAATAGCGATATCGGCGAACACAAGGAAAACATCTATACGAGTCCGTCAGCGCTTTTTCTGGCAAGACTTGTAATAAAGCATTTAAAAAGAATAGGAAAATTATTTTCTAAAAATTAACTATGAATGTACTCGATCAGTTAACAAATTTTGTTTTAGTTCTAATGTTTTTGTTGGTTTTGCTTGGAATTATTATTCTGGCATTTTTTGCCTTAGGATATTTAACAATTATCTGGTACAGAAACAGGGAAAGAGAAAGAAATTCTCTTGATTCCACCCTTTTACAAATAGCACTTCCCCGGGATAACGAAATAAAAATAGACGCTGCAGAACAGCTTTTTGCAAGTTTTGCCGGAATAAAAACATCGGGACATTTTGCTTTTCTAAAATACAGGCCGCATTTGTCTTTTGAAATAGTAGGAATGCCCGGTGATATCCGTTTTTATATTTATACACCCAATAAATATAAAGATATGGTGGAAAAACAGATTAATGCCTCATACCCTGATGCGGAAATAAAAGTCGTTGAAGAGGGAAATGTAAAAAACATAAAAGAGGGCTATATTTTAGGCAATGAATATAATATTTTTTCCAAAGACGGACAGGTTGCATTTGCAACACTTAAATTAAGCGATTCAAATTATAAGCCGATTAAACCATATAAAGAATTAGCGGTAGACCCTTTATCTTCTATTACGTCAGTTTTGGCAAAAATGAGTGAGGGCGAAGGAGCAGCCATACAGATTTTAGTAACAGGCGCTGATTCTACTTGGAAAAAATTAGGCAGAGAATATATTGCAACAACTAAAAAAAATGAATCTAATCCGGAAACTGCAAAATACAGCGCAGACCCAAAAGAACTGGAAGGCATAGAAAATAAGATAGCAAAACCCGGATTTTTTACAGTAATAAGAATTGTTGTTTCATCTACTACCAAAGAAGCGGCAGAAGCGCATTTAGAAAGCATAGTGAGCGCATTTGATCAGTTTCATTCCGTAAATTCATTTACCAAAGCAAAATCGTGGTTTAAGGGGGGTTTTGTAATGGATTTTATTTATCGTTTTATGCCCCCAAGAGGCAATTACTCTGTATTAAACTGCGAAGAGCTTGCGACTCTCTTTCATTTTCCCAATAAATCTATTCAGACACCTCATATTTTCTGGCTAAATGCCAAAAAAGCGCCAGCCCCGGTCCAGGTTCCGGACAGTGGCCTTTTTCTTGGTATGAGTACATACAGAGGTATTGAAAAACCCGTTTATATCCAAAAAGATGACAGAAGAAGGCATATGTATGTAATAGGAAAAACAGGTGTCGGAAAATCAGAGTTTTTAAAAGATATGATTTTGCAGGATATTAAAAACGGGGAAGGAGTTTGTTTTGTTGACCCCCACGATACCATAGACAAACTTTTGCCTCTTATTCCGCCAGAGCGTGCAGAAGACGTTATTTTATTTGACCCCTCAGATACTGAAAGACCAATGGGACTTAATATGTTAGAAGCTCAAACCGAACAGGAAAGACATTTTATTGTTTCATCCATTGTCGGGCTTATGTACAAACTTTATGACCCAAATAAAACAGGAATTATCGGCCCGCGCTTTGAACACGCAATAAGAAATGCAATGTTAACGGTAATGAGCGAGCCCGGCAGTACTTTTATAGAGGTTGTAAGAGCTTTAACAGATTCTGGTTTTGTCCAGGAAATGCTTCCTAAAGTTTCCGACCCAATAGTAAGACGTTACTGGACAGACCAGATTGCTCAAACCAGCGATTTTCATAAGTCGGAAACCCTAGATTATATAGTTTCCAAATTCGGAAGGTTTGTAACCAATAAAATGATGAGAAATATTATCGGACAGTCCAAATCTTCTTTTGATTTCAGAAAAGCAATGGATGAGGGTAAAATTCTTTTGGTTTCTCTTTCCAAAGGAAAAATAGGGGAGGAAAATGCAAGCTTTTTAGGATTAGTTTTGGTACCAAAGATTTTGGTAGCAGCAATGAGCAGACAGGATATGCCCGAAGAGCAGAGGCGCGATTTCTATTTGTATGTTGATGAGTTTCAGAATTTTGCCACACCTGATTTTGCGCAAATTTTGTCTGAGGCAAGAAAATACCGCCTTAACCTAATTGTCGCAAATCAGTTTATAGGGCAAATGGAAGAAGAGGTTAAAAACGCTATTTTTGGAAATGTAGGAACATTGGTTTCATTCAGGGTGGGTGTTACAGATGCAAATTATCTTCAGCATGAGTTTCAGCCGACATTTACGGAAGCAGATTTAATTAATATTGACGTTTATAATGCTTATGTAAAAACAATTGTGCATAACGAGCCGGTTGCATCTTTTTCTATGGATTTAACAAGGGATTTGACTAAGGAAAAACAAATAGAAAATCCGCGTGTTGCAGAACTTATAAGGGAACTTTCAAGGCTTAAGTTTGGAAGAGACGTAAAAGAGCTGGAAGCCCAGATTGCCCAAAGAGCCCGGTTATAGAGAAGACAAAAGGGTCAAATGGGACAGAGGGGACAAGTAAGAGATGGGACAAAAAGATGAAAAAGGTTATCATAAACTCCTGGTTTGGCAAAGAGCCCGTGAATTAGTACTCATCATTTATAAATACACCGAGGATTTTCCCAAATCAGAAGAATTTGGTTTAAAGGGGCAACTTAGGAGAGCTGCAGTTTCTGTAGTATTGAATATAGTTGAAGGTTATAGGAGATCATCCACTAATGATTATTTGAGATTCTTGAATATCGCTGATGGCTCTTTATCAGAATTAGAGGCGGGTTTTGAGCTTGCTTTGGATCTTAAATTTATAACGGAGAGGAAATATCTTGAAGTTGAAAATAAAAGAAAAGAGGTTGGATATTTGATTTTCAGGTTAATTAGAAGCTTAAAATAAATTTTGTCCCTGCTTGCTTGTCTCTTTTTGTCTCTTTTGGTACAATTATCGCTACTTGCTCCTGTAGCTCATCGGTAGAGCATCTGTCTTATAAACAGAAGGCGCTTGGTCCGACTCCAAGCGGGAGCACACCCAAGCAGACGCACCACTTTATAGTTCGGTTAAAACTGAACTTTCTTTGCCTCTTTCGGGAACGTATTGGAGATATCTCTCGGTTGTAGAGAGTCTTTTGTGGCCTAAAGCTTTGGACAAGACAATTAAAGATATACCGTGTTTTAAGTGATGTGCTACAAAAGTATGGCGAAGATCATTTACTTTTGCTCCTTTTATTTCTGCTAATCTAAAATATCTTTCAACCGCTGTTCTTATGTTTCTTATAAGAAACGGCTTTCCGCTTTTTGTTACAAACAAATGGTCTTCTGTGACTTTTGGCCTTATTTCCAAATATCTAGTTAAAGCTTCCTGTGCCCTTTTGTTTAAAAGAACTGTTCTTTCTTCGTGTTTTTCAAAAGGCGCAACATGAAGCGTGTCTTTTTTAACGTCGGAAAGTCTCAAGTTAGCTAATTCTCCAATCCTTATTCCTGTCTGAAGCAAAAGTTCAATAACAGCAAACATCCGGTTGTCATTTCTTGCAGCATCTCTTAATGCCCTGTATTCTGTTGGAGTTAAAATTCTGGGAGGAGCAAGCTGGTACTTAGGGTGCGATACCAGAAGGGAAGGGTCGTCTGTTATATATTCGTTTACTTTTAAAAACCTGTAAAAAGTTCTGGTGGAGTTTATCTTTCTTGAAATTGACTTTGGGGTGTATCCTTCTTTGGTTAACTTTGCTAAAAATGCGTCTAAATCTTCTTTTGTAACTTCGTGAATATGATTTCTTTGAAGCTCGTTTAGAAAGAAAATCAGTTGTTCTATATCTTTTCCATAGGCTATTACCGTGGAGTTTGACTTCTGGTTTGTTTTTAAAAAGTTTTTAAATTCTTCGTGCGCATTGGAAAGTGCAACTGGTTTCATATTTTAATAAATTCAAAATTATGATTTTTAGCTTCAAATCTACCCTCCGCAGACCAGGACCAAAGACCATAATGGCCTATAATATCACCATTTCTTGCGTACGTCAAGAACGAAAATACAAATAATATTTCTTATATGCTAAACTTAAAATAATTCAATATGAAAAAAGCAGCTTATATCTTAATTGTTATAGTATTATTTTTAGCTATAAATAGCCTTGTTCATTCAATTTTAGATCTCTGGCAAAAGCAGGATTTAATAACTTCCGCACAGAAAGAGCTCGACAGGGAAATACAGAAAAACCAAAAATTAAAGGCTCAGTATGAATATGTCCAAACACCCGAGTTTATAGAAAAGGAGGCCCATAACAAGCTTTTTTTGGTAAAAGAGGGTGAACAGGAAGTGCTTATTTCCCAAAGTCTTTTGAGTAAAACGCAAGCTAGAAGGAAAATGGAAGAGCGCTCAAACTGGGAAAAGTGGCTGGATTTGTTCTTTTAACTTTGTTGCGGGGATTGGAAGCAAGGCCCTGCACCAGACGGTGCGGGGAAATCAGAACCTACTTCCTCTCCCAAACCACGCCTATATTTATACCAGATTTAGGCTAGAAAGTCTATTCCTGTAAGGGTTAATTTGCTCCGTGAGTTTGACGATGTTAGAATCTATTATCAATGACTTTGAATTTAGTATTGACAAATTAGACATTATATTATATAAAGAAGATAGTTATAGGGGACTGCGAAGCGGGCCCCTATTTTTTGTGGTTAAGGCAAAATGCTTAAGCCATACTTGAGAATAACTCCATTTTTATTTCTAAATTTACTTTTAATAACAGAAAAATCTATTTCATTACCAGCTGGTTTGTATTTCATTTTTAATACATGTCTACCAATTGGATTTGCTAGTAAATCAGCTAATTGAAGGCCTGCATCGTTTACCCTCTTATTTATGAGTTGGAGGTCTTCAATTCTGTCTTTGATTTCTGCAGGTTTAACCTTATCTGTTCCACTGACCTTAATATTCAACCAAGCTATTTCTAATTGTTGATCAAGATTATCTAATCTTTTTTCCGCAAAAATTTTACCCTTATTCTTTTTTAAATCATAAATAAGTCTATTTACCAAATTATCAAACGATAAGAGATAAGGATCTAAAGCTGATAAACCATATTTTGTTATATGTTTTGATTTTAATATTGCACATGCAATTAAGGTAAAATCGGTGTTTTTTATAAGTTTATTTAATTCCTCATAAAATTTAGCTCTAAAAGATTTGTCTCTAAATAATAAAAATCTTTTGTCTTTGCTTTTCTCTGGTCTAGACATTTCCAGGGTATGTAAACAAATATCATCGCCTCCAAAGATCGCTTTTTTAAACGAATTAAAATTAGGGACAAATGTGTTGTTATAGTAATCTTCGTCAAAAACACAACCCGCAAGCACAAAAACAGGATATGTTTTATCTATTTTTTTAGGATCAAGGCTATGATCTCCAGATTCATCAATAAACATTAATTTCATTTTGAAAATAGCTTATCATAAGAGGAAAGCATAATCTAGTATTTTGTGGCAAAATTAAAATAAGTTTGACCAAAATCTAATGAGGCTAATTTGCCCCGTGGGATAGACGACGTTTACCGTCAGAGGGTGCGACCATTCCAACTATAGTGTGAAGATTTGAGGCTAAAAAAACCTGTATTGCGGGGGTTGGAAGCAAGGCCCTGCACCAGACGGTGCGGGGAAATCAGAACCTACTTCCTCTCTCAAACCACGCCTATATTCATACCAGATTTAAGATAAACTTCCAAGGATGTATAATTGCGCTATGGAAGAAGAAGGACATTCAAGGATGAAACACTTTTTTGCTGATAAAAGGAAGTTTGTTACTATTCCAATTGTTTTCATAATTGGCTTCATGTTTTTGCCATTCCTTGTCGGAGGAGGATTGGCCTATCTCGCATACAGAAAAATAGGAGATGTTAAAACAAGGAATATAGCTATTGCAATAATAACACTTATTACTCTGCCTCTTGGTTCTGCATGGTTCATAGGCGGTATAAATTCATCAAATACATCTAAAAATGTTGTAAACCAGCAGGAAATAGTAAAACCAGATATTGCAGGTATTCAAAAAACTCCATCAAACATTCCTATTCTCACAGAAGAACCTACTCCAACATCAGATACACGACAGCCAAGTCAGACTTGGCGACAACAAGCAACCTTAGTAAGAGTGGTTGATGGTGATACAATTTCAGTCTCAATTAACGGGAAAAATGAAACTGTCAGAATAATAGGCATAGACACACCAGAAGTTGTTGACCCAAGAAAAACAGTAGAATGTTTTGGAAGAGAAGCTACAGGAATGGCTAAGAACGTGCTTGAAAACAATAAAACTGTTCTCTTGGAATCTGATTCAACACAGGGAGAACGAGACAAGTATCAAAGGCTTCTCAGATATGTTTGGGTTGATGATGGATTAATTGACTTTGGAGAAATGATGATTGCTACAGGTTATGCTTCTGAATATACCTACAGTACTCCATACAAGTATCAACAGGTTTATAAACAGGCAGAAAAAGACGCTAGCGAAGCAAAGAAAGGGTTTTGGGCGGATGATGCGTGTGATTCATATACAGCACCCAAAACAAGTACAGGAACTACCACACAAAAGACTACACAGACTGCACCTACCCAACAGCAATCAACAACCAACACATCACGTGGTACAACAGGTTCTACCAGTACCTACTCGAATGGCGACAAGGACTGTTCTGATTTTGCTACCCACGCAGAGGCGCAGGCTTACTTTGTGTCCAAAGGCGGGAGCCCAACTAACAATGTAGATAGGCTAGATGCAGACCATGATGGAAGTGCCTGTGAAAGCCTGCCTTAATACGACACTGTTAAATCAAATTGTTTTTACTTATGTTTTTAGTCATATTTTATAGGCTTATATAAGCCTCAACCTGATTGTCATATTCATATTTCACCATCTCATAATTGTCGCCCCACTCTTTTGAGGCGTTTGCTTTTAAAATTATAAGCATACTTGCCCTATCTGTTTGTGGCGTTGATGCCGCAGGCACTGAAGTAGGTGTACTTATAGCTTTTAATACTGGCTTAGGACTTGGAGTTAATGTCGCTACGGCTACGGGCGTTGGGGATACTATCGATTGCTGCTGTGGTTTCTGAGAATTTTTCCACGCATCGTTAAACTTCTGATAATTTATAGGATCTAATTGAATATGCTTGCCATCTGGACCCACACAATCGCCTTGCTGACTCGATTCAGGTGACGGAGTTGGTTTTGTTAGCGTAGGAGTTTGATTAATGAAGGCAAAACTAGTACTCACTAGCCATATGACCAAAACCATTACAATTGCCCCTAATTTATATGTAGAACTCCATTTTTGTTTCAATATTAAATATATAAGGATAAGGGGCTATAAGAATAGACCTAAAAGGACAATAATTACCTTCTCACCGAAACCTTTCTTCCAGTAATTGCTGATTGTATTACTTAAGCTCTCCACTAATTTTATTAACCGTTTTAACCCGATAGTAGTCTAAAAATATTTAAAAATCAAGGATAGATTTGGGGCTAAAAACTATTGTTTTTGAAGTATTCTCTTAACATCATTCGTAGCGTTGTTTTCCCTTTTGTAGTTTTAAAATATTCCTCTCTTCTTCTTGCGTCTTTTTCGTTTCGATACGCTTCGTAAAAGATTAATTTCAATGGTGTGTAGGCTTTCGTGGAAAGCTCCTCTTTATTGTTGTGCTCGAAGAAGCGCTTTTTAAGATTGGCAGTAATACCTACATAAATAAAATCTTTATTTTTACTTTGAAGGACATAAACGTAAAAAAATGGGACGTACCATACGGTACATCCCTGCCTCATACTCGCTACTTGAATAAATAGCTGCGAAGCGATGAACTCGAGCGTAGCGAGTAGTTCGTTGTTGCGGGGCTAGGAGTTGCGCCTAGCCTGTGAGATTATGCTTTCTGTTTCTCCGGTTACCCAGAGTGTCGGACTATATCTTCATCCCCTAATTTAGTTAAGGGAGCTCGGCGTGTAGTCTCTACGGGGTCGCCTTAGGCGACTTCCCTCGGTATTGTCCTAATTTTAGGAGTTCACCGATATAGCCAAGTACTATTTTGTTATTACTATCAAAACGGCCCATTTATGTTAAGCCTCACGTGCACTGTACACTACCCCGCGTATGAAAGCTATTATAGCATAAATTTGCCTTAATTTGAAGCAGATGATAAAATAAGTTTGAGGCAGGAAGTGGACTGGTGTCCCGGGGCGTTTCATAAGCGCCCAGCGGTGGGTTCGATCCCCACTCCTGCTACTATCCTTCATGAATACTCCAATTGGAATAATTGATTCGGGTGTTGGCGGACTAAGTATAGCCTCGGTATTAATTAAAAATCTTCCAAATGAATCTTTTATTTATCTTGCCGATTCTAAAAATTGTCCTTATGGGGATAGAACTCAGGGGGAAATCTATAAACTAACCAAAAAAATGGTTGATTTTTTAGTTCAAAATAAGATCAAACTGCTAGTTATAGCCTGTAACACTATTACAGTTTCTGGTATAGACCGTTTAAGAAAAGATTTTCCAAAGTTGCCAATTGTAGGCATAGTTCCTGTTATAAAAACTGCAGTTAAAGAGTCGAAAAATAAAAAAATAGGCATATTTTCAACTCAAGCAACTACTAAAAGCAATTATCAAAGAGAATTGATTAATAAATTTGCCAGAAATTGCCAAGTAATAAATATTGGCTCATCTGGCCTGGTTACTTTGATTGAAAACCTCATTTTTGAGGATATAGATAGGGTTTTGAAAAAAGAACTCCAAGAGTTTAAAAAAAATAATATTGATGTTTTGGCGCTTGGTTGTTCTCATTTCCCACTTATCAAAAAACAAATCCAAAAATATTTGCCTGGGGTTTTAATTTTAGATTCATCAGATGCAGTTTGCCGACAGGTTCAAAGAATTCTAAAAAATAATAATCTGCTTTCTAATTCAAAAATCCCGAGTTATAATTTTTATACAACAGGAGATATGAAAAGCTTAGAGTTTTATATTCAAAAATTGACAAAACGAGGGAAAATTGAGAGAATTTCGCTCTGAATATGGATCCCGTTAGAAAAATTTATTTAAAAATTGAATGCTTCAGATTTAGTCAAAGCCTTTTAAGGAAGGTTTTCTAACGGGATGGATTTTAAGAATAAAAATATTGCTGTAATTGGCGGTGGGGTAGAGGGTTTGTCTAGCGCTAAGTATTTAAAAAACAAGGGTGCGCATGTGACAATTCTTGATAGAAAAGATAGCAAAGATTATCTTAAAGGTCTTGATAAATACGACTTAATTGTTCGTTCCCCGGGAGTTAAGATCAGTGAACTCATAATTCATAATTCAGAACTCATAATTTCTAAAGTTACTTCCCAGACCAGACTTTTTTTTGAACTGTGCCCTGCAAAAATAATAGGAGTAACCGGAACAAAAGGAAAGGGAACAACGTCGACTTTGATTTATGAAATGCTTAAAAAACAAGGATTTGATGCGTATCTTGGAGGAAACATTGGGGTTCCTCCGTTTGAGTTTTTGGACAAATTAAATACTCAGGCAATTGTAGTTTTAGAACTGTCCAGTTTTCAATTGGAAGACCTTACAAGATCTCCTCAAATTGCAGTAATACTAATGATTACGTCAGAGCATCTCGCACCTTCTGAATGGCAAAAAAATTTCCATAAAAATTTGGAGAAATATGTAGATGCAAAACGAAATATTTTAAAATTTCAAACCGAAAAGGATTTTGCAGTAATAAATAAAGATTACATCTCAAGTAGAGAATCAGATGTGGAAGCAAATGGCAAAATATATTTTGTTTCAACCGAAGATGAATGCGGATCAGGCTGCTTTGTAAGACAAAATAGTATTTGGATAAAAGATCCTTCGGCATCCGTTCGACACGCTCAGGACAAGAGCTCAGGACAAGTTGCGTTTGAAGAAAGAGTAATAGATACTAAAGAGATTTTAATTCCCGGAGCACATAATTTGGAAAACGTTTGCGCAGCATCTATGGCAGCTTATCTTGCCGGAGTTTCAATAGCTAATATTGCATATGTTCTTAAAAATTTCAAAGGATTAGAGCACAGACTAGAACTTTTCGCTACAATTAATGGAGTAAAATACTACGATGATTCTATTTCTACGATTCCAGAGTCTGCAATTGTTGCAATAAAAGCATTTAAAGATCCTAAAATTCTTATTCTCGGAGGAATTACGGAAGGAAGTAGTTTCGATGAACTAGGTAGACTTATCGCAGGGGAACAATCAATAAAGGCAATTATCGGTATAGGCAAAGAATGGCCAAATATTAAAAAAGCAATAGAAAAGTACAGTCCCGCTTCACAAATACTATTTCTTGAAGGAGCAACTTCTATGAGCCAGATTGTTGCAGCTGCCTCAAAAATTGCAATACCAGAAGATATAGTTCTTCTTTCTCCTGCATGTAAAAGTTTTGATATGTTTAAAAACTATAAAGATAGAGGCGACCAGTTTAAGCACTTCGTGCTTAAATTAAAATCCTAATTTTAAATTTCTAATTTCTAATCAAATCCAAATGTCCCAATTTTAAAATTAAAGAATTGAAATATTCATTAAAAATTATTTATGACTCCATCATTCAAAATCATCAAAAAAGATAAAAGATTAAAAGCTCGGGCGGGAGTAATTCATACACCTCACGGTGATATTGAAACCCCCGGTTTTATTCCTGTGGGGACGCTTGCAACAGTAAAAGCAGTAAGTCCAAGGGATTTAAAAGAAATGGGAGCCCAAATTGTTCTTGCCAATACTTATCATTTGCATTTGCGGCCGGGTGAGGATTTGATAAAAAAGATGGGGGGACTGGCTAAGTTCATGGGGTGGGAAGAGGCGGGCCCGCCTTCGTCAAGACTTCGGCGAGGTAAACCAACAATGACAGATAGCGGAGGATTTCAGGTTTTTTCTTTAGGAATTGGCCTAGAAAAACCAGGAGTGAAGTTCCTAAAGGATGATGCGCTGAGGTCGCATTCTCAGTTCGAAAAGTTTTCAGATAGCAAGCACCCCTCCGTTCGCAAGGGCGAACTCGGGGCACGGTCTGCGGACTCTAATGAAAACTTCTCTCATGAAAATGCTCCCCGCGCAATTAGATTAAATAAGATAACGGAGGAGGGAGTGGAATTTCAGTCGCATATTGATGGCAGCAGGCATAAATTAACTCCTGAATCATCCATTGAGATTCAAGAAAAACTTGGGGCGGATCTGATTGTTGCATTTGATGATTTGGAATCACCAACATATTCAGAAGAGGAAACAAAAAAGAGTTTGGAGCTTACAAATGGGTGGGAAGTTCGTTCGAAAAAAGCACAAAAAAGGAAAGATCAACTGCTTTATGGAGTTACTCATGGGGGAAAGTTTGAAAATTTAAGACGGGAATCGGCTAAATTTGTAAATGAAAATTTTGATGCCATAGCTTTGGGTGGAGCACATGCCAATAAGAAAAACCTTTATGAAGTAATCGAGTGGACAGTTGAAGAACTGGATGATGACAAACCAAGACATCTTTTAGGAATTGGGGAAGTGGATGATATTTTTGAGAGTGTGGAGCGGGGGGTGGATACTTTTGACTGTGTTATTCCGACAAGAATTGGAAGAACAGGGTTTTTTTTTATTTCCCCCTCCGGGCCAGAGGACCCTCCGGGCCGGCGGCCGCCTTTTGGTTCATTCAAAAATAGATTCAGAACCGATATAGATAAACCTATATTTAGGAAAGATCCAAAACCGTTGGATGAAAACTGTAATTGTTATACATGCCAAAATTTTTCCAGAGCATATATACACCATCTTTTCAGAAACAGGGAACTTTTATCTTACAATCTACTTAGCCTTCATAATGTCCATTTTCTGGTTAATTTAACAAAACAGATTCGGGAGGCAATTATTAACGGAGATTTTCAAGCCCTTAAGAAAAAATGGCTTGTGTGATAAGATAACATTATGAAAACAGTTTTTTCCGGAATTCAGCCAAGCGGAAATTTACATATAGGCAATTATATTGGCGCATTAAAGCAATGGAAAGAAATTCAAAACAATTCGGAAGCTATTTTTTGCATTGTAGACTTACACGCAATTACAGTTGCGCAGGATCCAAAACAGCTTAAAGAAAAGGTTTTAGAAGTGGCTGCTTTATATATGGCATGCGGAATAGATCCAAATAAATCTCATATTTTTGTCCAAAGCGAAAACCCTGATCATACTTATTTAGCCTGGATTTTAAACACAATTACATCAATGGGTCAGCTTTCTAGAATGACTCAATTTAAGGTTAAATCTGGAAGACGTTATATCAAAAAATATAAGAAGAATGGAGAAGAAGTTGGTAGGGATGTTATCACGGCAGAAGAATATGAGAAATATTTAGTTGATAAAGCAAACGCAGGGCTTTTTGACTATCCGGTTTTAATGGCGGCAGATATACTTTTGTATCAGACAGACGAAGTTCCCGTAGGAGAAGATCAAAAGCAACACATAGAATTAACCCGCGATATTGCGGAAAAATTCAACAGGGATTTTGGACAAACTTTCAAGCTTCCCGCTCCAATTATTCAGAAGGAAACATCAAGAATAATGAGTCTTTCCGACCCTTCCAAAAAAATGTCAAAATCAGATCAAGACCCAAGTTCACGTATCAATTTACTTGATAGCGAGGAAGAAATCAGAGAAAAAATTAAAAAAGCAGTAACCGACTCAAATACCAGTATTTCAAAGGACAATGGCCCGGAAGCAATTTTAAATCTTTTAACAATCTATGCATCATTTAACAATCAAACGCTTGATCAGGCATATACAGACTTAAACGGAAAATCATACGGAGAATTTAAAAATGTTTTAGCAGATTTGGTTGTTGCAAAGCTTTCCGAAATACAAAAAAAATATAATGAAATAAGAAACGACGAAAGCGGACTTAGAAAAGTTTTAGACGAGGGAAAAGAATTTGCGATACACAAATCTTCGCAGACCCTTTTTGAGGTTAAGCAAAAAATGGGACTGGTTTAATAAATGATAAATAATAAATTAAATCGTATATCTAAAAAAAAGGACAGTATTAGATATGAAATATTATCTGTTATCTTTAATTTAGTAGCTGATGGCACGAAATGAAGAATTTGTAAAAAGAGCTTTAAGGTTTGCAGTTAAGGTAATTCGGTTTACTAAAACATTACCGAAAGAACGATCCTTTTGGGTAATTACAGATCAATTAATCAGGAGTTCTTGTTCGATCGGAGCAAACATGACTGAGGCAGGTTCTGCTTCTAGCAAAAAAGATTACATAAATTTCTACTCACATGCTTTAAAAAGTGCCAACGAAACGGTTTATTGGTTGAATTTGTTGAAAGAATTAACTCCAAACTCAAAAATTATCGATAATCTTCTAAAAGAAGCTGAAGAATTTTGCAGAATTTTAGCAGCGAGTATTATAACAATGAAGAAGAATTCAAAAAAGATTTGAGATATAATTTATAATTTTTTATCTAGCCTTTTAGCTTCATCTGTGTTATAATTTCCAAACTATGGCAGGTATAAAAAGACCTAAAAAACTAAAATACATTAAATTTAAAACAAAATTTTCATGGAAAAATATTGTAATTTATGTTTTTTTAATTCTCTTTACCGGATTTTTATTTTTCGGAATAAGTCAGCCTGAAGGAGGACAAATAGGCGAAAATATTAAAAATGTGCCTCTCTCACAACTTATTACAGAAGTAAAAGCAGGAAAAGTCATCTCTATAGATGTTTCTCCAAATAAAATTGTTGCGACTTCAAAGGGAGGAAAAATAGAGAGCTTTAAAGAAACCGATGCAAGCGTATATCAGCTTTTTAAAGACGCAGGAGTAGATGTAGGGAAAACGAAGGTAGTTATAAAAGATGATACAACCTTAAATACATGGGTAAGTATACTTACAGGAGTTTTGCCAATTGTTTTAATGGTTGCATTTTTCTGGTTTATATTCAGGCAGGCAAGGGGGGCGCAGGAAAATATTTTTTCTTTCGGGAAGTCAAACGCAAAACTTTTTGCAAAAGATACACCAAGAACCACATTTAATGATGTTGCGGGCGTTGATGAGGCAAAGCAGGAATTAACAGAGGTAGTAGATTTTCTTAAAAACCCCGGAAAATATAAAGCAATGGGAGCAAGAACGCCAAAAGGAGTATTAATGGTTGGACTAAGCGGTACCGGAAAAACACTTCTGGCAAGAGCGACAGCGGGTGAGGCTGGTGTTGCATTTTTTTCTATGGCAGGCAGCGAATTTATGGAGATGCTTGTAGGTGTCGGCGCTTCTGTGACAGGAGATACGCCAATTCTTATAAAACAAGATGAGACAACCAAGCTTTTGCCAATTGGAGAATTTGTTGATAAGTTTTATAAAAATGAGAAAGACGGAATTGTTACGGTAGATGGTATTTACACCCTTGGATTTGATTCTAGAAGCCAAAACTTAACAGGTTTTTATGGATACAAAAACGGCAAGCTACAAACAATTGCCAACTCTTCTTTCAAAAAAGTTTCCTCTGTATTTAGGCACAAAGTCAATGAAATATATGAAATCCACTATCTAGGTGGAGTAGTAAAAACAACCGCAGACCACAGTGTTTTTATAAGAAGACACGGAAGAATAATGGCAATTTCTACAAAAGATATGAAAAAGGGAGATATATTGGTAGAGTTGCCTCTGAATATTCGTCTTCCGTATTTAAAAGGAACAAAACAAAGGCATAAAATCATTGCCCATAATTTCCCAGAGAAGAGCAATCTGACTTTGGACGTTTGGAATGATGATAGGAATCTTGCAGAAAAATATGCCTATGTAATGGCACAAAAAGGGATTATAAGTCAGTACGCTGTTGTTGCAGAAGTTGGAGTCTCACAGGCAACAGTTGGTAATTGGCAAAACAATGTTCATGTTCCACAGCTTCTTAGTAAAAAATTGGTAAAGCTAAAACTTCCTAATGAAGTAAAAGTTACCCCAGAGCTGATGAAACTTTTTGGCTATTATACCGCAGAGGGAAGAGGGGTGCCTCATTTAGAATTTGTTTTTGGTATTGACGAGAAACCATTGCATAAAGATGTAATTTCCTTAATGCAAAAAGTTTTTGGAGTAAGACCAGCTTTGGAGGAAACTTCTGACAATACCCTTAGAATAAAATATTATTCAGCTCATTTGGGCAGATTTTTTGCAAAGCACTGCGGGTCTGGTAGTCATAATAAACATGTTTCAGATTCTATCTGGGATTTACCTAAAGAATATTTTCTAAACTATCTTGAAGGATATTGGAGAGGCGATGGATATTTAACAAAAAGTGGAAAAGCATGTATGACATCTGTCTCAAAACAGCTTATTTTAGAACTCTCATGGCTTTGCAGCATGCACGGAATGAAAGTGGGTATAAAAAACGGAAAGTTCACGGGAGGGCGCATTCTTAAAAATAGGCCTCTTCCAGACGGAGAGTACTGGAATCTTATTATCGGAAAAACTACACAGCCCTTTGCTGATTCAATTAATCAAAGCCCTTTTCAGTTTAAGAGAGCTGTTGTTCAAAGAATAGTTAAAAACCCTTATAAGGGATTTGTCTATGATTTATGTGGTGTTGATAATGAAGCCTTTTTTGGAGGAAATAAGCCAGTTCTTTTACATAACTCCAGAGTCAGAGATTTATTCAACAATGCGAAAAAAGCCCAGCCTGCAATTATTTTCATAGACGAAATAGATGCAATAGGAAGACAAAGAGGGGCCGGATTTATGGGAGGACACGATGAAAGGGAGCAGACACTAAATCAGATTTTAGTTGAAATGGATGGGTTTACTCCAAATGAGCAATTGGTTGTTATGGCTGCAACAAATAGACCCGATGTTTTAGATCCTGCGCTCATCCGTCCTGGAAGATTTGACAGGCGTATTGTCTTGGAGCTCCCGGATGTTAAGGGAAGAGAGTCAATACTTAAAATCCATGCAATAGGAAAACCTTTTGCAAAAGAAGTTGATTGGCAAAAAATTGCAAAAAGAACAGTAGGGTTTTCAGGAGCGGACCTAGAAAATATGTTAAACGAAGCGGCTATATTGGCAGCCAGGCTTACCAAAAAATCAATTGATATGAGCGATTTGGAGGAAGCGGCAACTAAAGTAAAACTTGGTCCTGAAAAAAAGAGGCTCCAGTCCGATTTAGACAGAAAAATGACTGCATATCATGAGGCAGGGCATGCGCTTGTTTCATGGTTTATGCCAAATATGGATCCGGTTCACAGAATTTCTATAGTTTCAAGAGGTATGAGCCTTGGTCATACAATGATGGAGCCGATGGACAGGATTCACGAAACAAAAACACATTTAATAGAAGAGATTGCGGTAATGCTTGGTGGAAGAGCCGCAGAAAATTTAGTATTTAATGAAATGACAACCGGTGCTGCCGATGATATTGCAAAGGCAACCGAAGTAGCCCGAACTATGGTTGTTGAATACGGAATGAGCGAATTAGGTCCTGTAAATCTTGACGGAGAAAACAAAAGAATGCCATATGAAAGCTCTAATATTTCACCTGACATGGCTTCAAAAATTGATACTCAAGTTAAGAAATTAACAGACGAAGGTTATAAAAAAGCTCAGGATATACTTAAGAAACTTAGAAAAAAGCTTGATTTGCTTGCAGGTGAGCTTTT
>Ga0210057_1001546_pt1 | contig 34591 bp, 30 predicted proteins | sample CryGeyCG2114_010_2_FD_183968 | JGI IMG/M metagenome (GOLD analysis project Ga0210057, IMG submission 183968) | Groundwater microbial communities from aquifer - Crystal Geyser CG10_big_fil_rev_8/21/14_0.10 (SPAdes) (version 2) | ecosystem: Environmental > Aquatic > Deep subsurface > Groundwater ... | reverse complement strand
TACCACAAATACACCAACCCAAGCACGAGTAGCGCGTTGAAAAAGAATAGGACTAGATTGAGTCGAGAAGATATGGTTCGCATGTATGTATACTACACGTGCTTTTTCTTTCAGTAAACAGGCTTGCTTTCTTACGTAATATACTTTACTGTATTCATACATCAGTACTATCCGTTATCTATGAGCATGAACTTTTTTGACATCATAAGCAAATCCACCGAATGCGCCGCACGTACCGGCGTCATTCATACTGATCACGGCGATATCGAGACGCCGTGCTTTATGCCGGTCGGGACACAGGCAACAGTGAAGACACTTGATTCAGAAGATCTGAAGACACTTGATCCGGAAGTGATCCTCGCGAACACGTATCATCTTCATCTTCGTCCCAGCGAAGATCTGATCGAGAAATTTGGCGGACTTCACAAATTTATGAATTGGGATGGGCCCATATTGACGGATAGTGGAGGATTTCAAGTATTTTCTCTTGGACTCCAAAAAACGAAAAAGCAAGAAAGCAAGAAAGCAAATGCTCATTCGACACTCGTTGAGATTGATGACAATGGTGTGACCTTCAGATCGCATATTGACGGTAGTATACATCGCTTCACCGCCGAGTCTGCAATAGAAACGCAGCGCAAGCTCGGCGCCGACATTATCATGGCATGGGACGAATGCACACCTGATGATGCGGATGAAGTTTATGCTCGACAAGCTCTTGATCGAACACACAGGTGGGCAAAAGAAAGTCTACATGCTCATCAAAAAAATACAACCTACCAAGGATACAATCAGTATTTGTTTGGAATAATCCAAGGTGCTGGGCATCGCGACCTTCGCGAAGAATCCGCGCGTGTTATTTCTGCAATGGATTTTGACGGCATTGCAATTGGTGGAGAGTCAGTGGGCTACAACATGAACGCGACAAAAGAAATACTCGAGTGGGTCATGCCACTCATTCCGGAAGACAAACCACACTACACCATGGGTGTCGGCTACTCCCCGATGGATTTATTTACTGTCGTTGAGAATGGCATCGACATGTTCGACTGCGTCGCTCCAACACGCATTGCACGAAATGGAACACTCTACACATCTGAAAAAAAAGTTGCTGAGAATGTTTCCATCCTTACGAAGGAGGGGTTAGAGGAGGTTCCGATTCAGAATAAATATACTCTCAACATCAACAACGCCCAATTCCGCGAAGATAAGTCTCCTATTGATCCTACTTGCGCCTGCCACACATGCAAAAATTATTCCCGCGCGTATCTTCACCACCTTTTTAAGGTGCAGGAAATGCTCGCCTACCGCCTTGCGACGATTCACAATGTCCACTTTATGCTCGAGCTGATGCGAGAGATGCGGGTAGCGATTCGCGAAGATAGATTTTTTGGATTAAAACAATCTTGGACACAGTAATTACTAACACATGCCACCCACAGCGCCACAACGGCGCTGTTTTGTTATCCACACCACTCAACTCTCTAAAAATTTGTATTATCGTGATGCACTATGGGGGGGGCGTAAGGAACCCCCACCCGCCCGTCCCTCGGTACACAGCGACCGAGGGACGGGCGTTCACAAAAAACACCACCCTACATCACATTTCTTTCTGAGACTCTCGGAAAGAAATAAGGAGATTGGGTGGTGTTTTTGAATTTTATTGGTATTTGTTAGTTTTATTCTCTTTCTGCTTCTTCTTTCTCAAGTAATACTTCTTCAGGAGTCATCCCATTTGTATCTGGTATTTCATCCACTGACACAAAACCAGGTTCTTTATGATGTGGATAATCACTCCCCCCCCCTGGATAGTCTCCATGTCCTCCAGATCCGGTTCCCTCTTTTAACTCTGAACGTGCATCCCTGCTTGGTTTAATTCCTTCCATAGAAACTATGTTAATAAATAAACATTCCATCGCCAAAGCTATAAAATCTATAGCCCTCGGCAACCGCCTCCTGATAACAGGATAACATAAACTTTGTATCACCTGCAAATGCACTTACTAACATAAGCAGTGTCGACTTTGGCAGATGAAAATTCGTGATCATTGCATCGACGATCCGGAATTCGAAGCCGGGGAGGATGAAGAGATCGATGTCACCGGTGTAGGGGAATATACGCCCCCTCCCCCTGGTAGAGGGATGAAATTGCGCCACTCCTTCAAGCGTCCGAACAGTCGTTGTGCCTACACCAATAATCCGACGCCCTTCTTCTTTTGCTATGTTTACCTTGTTAGCCGTTTCTTCACTCACTTCCACCCACTCACCATGCATCTCATGCTCAGTTACGGTATCTGTTTTCACAGGAAGAAATGTCCCAAGCCCGACATGCAGTGTGACGTCTGCAAATTCGACGCCCTTCTTCTTGAGCTGTGCAATAATACGCGGCGTGAAGTGAAATCCGGCTGTCGGCGCCGCCACTGATCCTTCTTCTTTTGCATAGATTGTTTGATAACTTTCAAATTGCGCAGGTTCGTCTTTTATGTATGGCGGAATCGGAATATATCCGTAGATATTTGCTTTGTCACGAACCTCTTGATCAGTATAAGAAAACTGCATGAGAATTGTTCCATTTTTTTCTTTCACCATCACATCGCAATAAAAATCTTCCCCAAATTCAATCGTCATCCCTGCATCGACATGCTTTCCCGGCTTTGCAAGCACTTTCCAAACACCGACATTCTCTATCGGTCGGACAAGAAAAATCTCTACATCCTTTTCATGGTGTACTAAATTTCTGCCGGTGCCTGAATGCAATTTTCCAAAGAGTCGGGCTTTGAAGACTTTTGAGTTGTTCCACACAAGCACGTCGCCCTTTTGAAAATAGTCAACAATATCAGTGAAGTGTTTGTGTTCCACTTTTTTTAATGAACGATCAACAATCATGAGCCGAGAGCTGTCTCGCGGTTCCGCAGGTGTCTGTGCTATGAGTTCTTTTGGAAGATTGTAGTCGAAATCATTTGTCTTCATAAAAGTAGTACGGAATGTCTGTACAATAGAAACGCGCCGGCAGGCAGGCAGGGATGAAACGGATTGAACGGATAAAACCAGATTCGTTCAGATCAGTTTCATCCGTTCAATCCGTGTTCCTATTGTAGGGATGACCTCATCAAGCACAACCCTTCACCGCTTCCGCTACAGCGTCCGCAATCCCTTTTTCAAACGGATCAGGAATAATCTTTTCTGCTGTTGGCGACTGGACGAAATCCGCAAGCGCCCGTGCTGCCGCAAGCTTCATCCCTTCTGTCACATTTGGAATGCGCGCGTCGAGCAGACCACGAAAAATGCCGGGGAACGCAAGGACATTATTTATCTGATTTGGAAAATCACTGCGTCCGGTGGCAATCACTGCTGCGCCGCCTGCACGTGCATCCTCCGGCATAATCTCCGGATCCGGATTTGCCATGGCAAAAATAATTTGATCTCCTGCCATCGACCTCACCATTTCTTCTGACACAAGATTCGGTTGACTCACCCCGACAAATACATCCGCCCCAGCAAGTGCTTCGGCAAGCCCGCCAGAACGTTTCTCCAGATTGGTACTGTTTGCCAATGCTTCCTTTACATGATTTAAATTGTCTCGACCTGCAAAAATAAGTCCTTTTGAATCAACAAGAACTATGTGTTGTACGCCGGCTAAAAGGAGCAACTTTGTAATGGCGACACCTGCTGCACCAACACCATTCACGACCATGCGAATGTCTTCAATACGCTTACCCACGACCTGTAGTGCATTGTACAGTCCTGCAAGCACCACAATCGCTGTCCCATGCTGATCATCGTGAAAAACAGGAATAGGTAATTCTTTTTGCAAACGTTCTTCTATTTCAAAACATCGTGGCGCGGAAATATCTTCAAGATTGATCGCACCAAACATTGGAGCAATGCGTTTCACGGTTTCAATAATTTCCTCGGTATCTTTTGTATCGAGCGCAATCGGGAATCCATCAACGTCTGCAAATTCTTTCATGAGGATCGCCTTTCCTTCCATCACAGGGATACTTGCCTCCGGGCCGATATCACCGAGGCCAAGCACTGCGGTTCCATCAGTAATCACTGCCACAAGATTTTGCTTGCGTGTGAGTTTCCACACAAGCGATGGATCTTCTACGATTGCTTTGCACGCCTGAGCAACGCCTGGCGTATATGCCAAAGACAGATCTTCTTTTGTCGCAATCTTTGTACGTGAGATGACTTCAATTTTTCCTTTAAGTTTTTTGTGGAATTCGAGGGTCATAGATTAATAGTTACTGCATCAATATTACTGAGGTACCTTCGAATTACGAATGCTTTCGAATATACGAATTCGCATATTCGAAAGCATTCGTAATTCGTATGTAATCTAACGCAAATACTTCGCAACATTCTCATTATGCTCATCAAGCGTCCGGCCGTATTTCACTTCTCCCGTATCCAGGGTCGTGAGAAAATACCAGTATTCATTTTGTTCCGGATAGATTGCTGCCATAATAGCATCAAGCGATGGATTACTTATCGGCCCCGGAGGAAGACCTGCGTATTTGTATGTATTCCATGGTGAATCAATAGTTCTCTGTGCCTGCGTCGTAAATACAGAACCACTGTTTCCTGCGAGATAGTGTATTGTCGAATCAGCCTGAAGACCCATTCCCGCTTCTACCCGACGCCAAAATATATCAGAAACGAGACGACGATCTGCCGGTGTCCGCACTTCTTTTTCAATAATGCTTGCCATAGTCAGCATCTCATGAACCATCCTTCCTTGCGCTTCGATATCACGAAGCATGTCTTTTGAAAATTGATCTGCGCGAGCGTGGACAAGTTTGTCGACTATTTGTTCTGTGCTGGCACTTTGAAAAATACGGTATGTGTCAGGTCTTAAATACCCCTCAAGACTGACATCCTGCGGTGTGTGCTCAAATGGCGGAACAGAACGCACATCATACGCACGATTCACATCACGTACTGTAGGACTCCCAACAACAGAAAACCAAGATGAGAGTGTCGTGATCCCTTGTGCTTCAAGATAGGCACCAATGTCAGCGATATCCCATCCGGGAAGGATGGTAATTTCTCTCTCTTTTGAGATTTGTCTTGTGGTAATCTGCCTTGCGACAGAAGCAATTGTATACGGTGGATCGAGGATCATCTCTCCATGTTGTATAGCTGTGTCAAGATGACGAAAAGAAAGATAGTGAACAAAAAATGTGTTCGAATGAAGAATGCCTTCTTTTATAAGCATCTCCCCTATCCCCCTCACAGACATACCTTGCCCGATGGTCACTACTCCTGATGTCTTCAGATCTCCGGTCACGACGTAGACTGAACGGTACACAATCACACCCCCAAAGAGGAGCAGAATGATCATGAGGCGTAGGATTTTCTTAGAGATATTTGTCATACCCTTTTTCTTCGAGTGTATGAAGAAGGTTTTTTATATTTGGTACTGCGTCTTTATGGCACACGAGGAGCGCATCCTTTGTATTGACAATAACAATACCATCCAACCCAACGGCTGCGACTAATTTTTTTTCTTCATTATGCACAAAACTGTCACGGGTGTTTTCGGTAATAACATCGCCCTTTATATAATTTTCATCTTCTGATCCGGCAAGGGCTTCTTTCAACGCATAGGAGTGTTCCCGGATCACTCCACCCAAGATCTACTTGAGTACGGTTGCTTGTGACGGGTCAAGTTTTTCTATAATCGCTTCATCAAACGAACGTATTTCAAGCGTGCTGTACGCGCTCTTCAGATATGCCTCGTCCACTGACATGCGTTGTAATTCTCCTGCCATGACCGGCTGATACCGTTCGTAGAGCGAAAGGACAAAATCAATATCAAGGACAAAATATCCCGGATTCCAATACCATGTTCCACTTGCAAACAATTCATCACATCGTTCCTTTGTTGGTCTGTACTGCCACTCGAGAAACGCAAACTCTCCACTCTTTTTTTCTTCTCCAAGATGAATCCAACCCAAATTATGATTTGCAAACCGAGGTATTTCCGCAAGAAAAATACATCGTCTTGAATCTTCCTCTAACAACGCACTCGCACGCTTCAATGCATCTACAAACACCTGTGGATGATCCATAAAATGATCAGCCCAGAGTATTCCAATATGTCCGGTGATTCCTCGTTGTTTCAATCTCTGGAGTGAGAGACCTACTGCAGCTGCAAGATCACGTTTTGCAGGCTCAACTAAGATATGATCTCTTGCGAGTTCTGGAATTTGTGTTGCAACAATATCCACGTATGCTTCATTTGTCGCAATATACATATTCTGAAAACCAAACTCTCGTACACGCTCAACTGCCATCTGGAGTGTCGAAGAGTCCCCTTGTAACATTTCAAATTGTTTTGGGGAGGATGTTCGAGACAGTGGCCAAAGGCGTGTCCCTGCGCCACCGGCAAAAATAAGGATAGTCATAGTAGACATATTGTACGTGAGGGTATCAACGGGGTCAACTGTATAGCATATACGAGAACACAATGACAAGACTTGCGACAGAAACACCGCCAATGATATCTCTCGGATAATGTACACCCACCCATACACGACTGAAAGCAACGAGAACCGCCGAAAGCATAAAACCGTATCCGAACACCCCCCCTTCGAAGGTTATCCAACCGGCATAGGCGAGGAGCGTTGCGGAAATAGTATGGTCAGATGGAAATGATTTCCAAGTGCCAATGGTTTGTACAAGCGTTTTTATGTGTGGCAATTCTCTGATTGGGCGTGGGCAGCGACAGAGCCAGCCAAGGATGTAGCTGATACTGAGCGCAACAAGAAATAACACACCAAAATGCAATGCAAGAGCGGCAAGGACATGCTCCGTACTCCACTGTAACAACAACACACCAAGCATACAAAACAAAAGTACGTGTGCACAAAATACCATACAACGATCAAACAATGGCCATCGCCCAACCAGTGCATTTACTTTAAGAAAGAGTGATGTTGTACACGCAGGTCTCTTCATAATTTTGTTGGAATATTGGAATATATGAATACATGATATATGCATGAGGAGAAAAAATATCTCCTCTCTCACGGCGACTGACTGCTCTCCCGTGTATGAAACACAGTTCACAAGACTCTCTTCGCCAATTGAAACAATCGATACAAGGCCGGACGAAGCGGAATCTCAAACGCATCTGGATACGATTTTACCGTACCACCAAACCCTGCTTTGTATCGTGTTACAGTACTGAGCTTGTCTGTCTCATCCCACGAATAATTATGAAATCGTTTTCCATGCTCCTTTGGCGCAGCAACGCCCCACAGATCATATTCAGTATTACCAAACTTCTTTGCGATTTTGATTGACTCCCATTGCAAGAGATACGGCGCCATCAAATTTCTGTATTCGTTTGACGAGGCGCCATGCAGATAGGTGCATCTCCCGTTCCAGCCAATATATATTTGCGATGCGATAGGCTTGTCCTCAAAAAACGCTGTCAACTGATGCACGATCGGCAGCTCGAGCATTGTTTCGTAATATACTTTGCCATGACTTTTGAATCCATCACGCTGTGTTGTTTCTTCATTCAGCTTCCAAAACCATTCTCTGTTCTTTTCTTCGCGAATCTCAACACCTTTCTTTTCTGCAAGACGGATATTGTAGCGCGTTTTGCTATGCATGTCGGCGAGAAGTTCGTCTTCAGATTTTGCAAGGTCGAGGATGAGGGTGTGTTGCGGTTGCCTGTTTTGAATATAGAATATGGAATGTGGAATATCGGGCCTTTCTATTGATTCGATACGAAAAAATACTAGCTTCTTTTCTAGAAAATTTGAAATATTTTTTCCCAACATTCTATATTCTATAATCGATATTCTGGGCCAATATACATATGCCATCCCAAGCGGTAATGAATGTACAAACCCTTGAATCATAAGCCCGCCTACGCTAACGCGGATTGGCCGATTCCCCACCGTAGCTTGGAATTCCCCCCATTCCCACGATTGGAGGAATTCCGATGTACTCGGTTTCCAGTCTTCTTTTTGTATAATTTCTTGTATTGCCATATACCATACATTGTACAGCAAATACAAAAAAGCCCAAAACACTTGACTTTTACGCTACGTAATGCTATAGTCCCCCCACTATACAGACGAAGTACCCGAGTAGCCAATTTTCTAAGAATGTGCTATGGTAAGCAATAACAAATCCTTGGAAAATGAATATATTCGTGTATATTCGTATAAAAGATTCGTATTCCTATGCCACATCCAAAAACAAAAACATCAAAACCACGTCAGCGTACCAGACGATCTCATCATGCGCTCAAACCGGTGAACGTTATTCTTGACGAAGATGGAAACGCGCATCTTCCTCATCATGCAAGTCCGGTCTCTGGAAAGTATAAAGGGAAGCAAGTGATAGATATAGAAAAACGAACCGCACGCCGTATTCGTCGTGTTAAAAAAGCAAGCTAATGCTCATGCACTTTTCACTTTCTTGTGTAGCAAATCGTAATCGTTTTTTTCATGTCACAGAGACACCTTGCTCGATCTATTGTCATGCAATCTCTCTATCAGTGGGATTTTAAAGGCAAACCCACATCTGCCATTCTGGCAATTGTCGCTGAACAGATGGCTGAATTTGGTATGGGATTAGAAAAAGAAGAAACGTATGTTGTGGAGACAGTCAATGGAATTCTTGACCGGATTGCGGACGTAGACAAAAAAATAACAGAGCATGCACCAAACTGGTCAATCGAACAAATGTCTATTGTTGACAGAAACATTCTCCGCATCGGTGTGTACGAACTCTACTTTAACAAAGACATCCCGGCAAAAGTAGCAATCAACGAAGCAATCGAAATTGCAAAATCCTACGGTGGCCCTTCATCAGGAAAATTTGTAAACGGAATCCTTGGTGCAATGTATAAGGAGATCGAAAAAATCTAATCCCTAACACTCTAAAACCTAATACTTTAAAACATAACCACCTTCCATTTACGTTAATTCTTCAATCTTTGGAGAGACCTGACGTGAGTCGGACGGACAAAATATATGCCCGTACCCGAATACACAGAAAAAAAGTTTTCTGGACTCGAAGAACGCATCGGTATCCAATTCACCAACAAAGACCTCCTCGTCCAGGCACTGGTTCACCGATCATTTTTAAACGAAAACCGCGACTTTCCCCTCCCACACAATGAACGATTGGAATTTCTCGGAGACGCAGTTCTCGAACTTGTTGTTACAGAATTTTTATTTGCAAATTATCTCAACCCCGAAGGAGAGCTCACGAACTGGCGTGCGGCACTCGTAAACGCAAAGATGTGCGCGCAGGTTGGCGATGAAATTGGATTTGAATCATATCTGTTTCTAAGTCGTGGAGAATCACAAGATAGCAACAGCAAAGCACGCGAATATATTCTGGCAAATGCGGTCGAAGCTATCATCGGTGCCATCTACCTTGATCAGGGGTGGGAAATATCAAAACAATTTATTCTTCGCTGGATAGTCTCAAAACTCGGTGACGTACTTGACCAAGGCTTGTGGATGGATCCAAAGAGCCGTTTTCAAGAATCCGCGCAAGAGATTGTCGGCGTGACACCGACGTACAAAGTCCTCCGCGAAGAAGGGCCTGACCATGAAAAACAATTCGTCGTCGGTGTATTCCTCGACAACACAAAAGTTGCAGAAGGACAAGGAGGAAGTAAACAAGAAGCGCAGGTTGCTGCGGCAGAAATAGCATTACAAATAAAAAAATGGAAAGGACCGAAGACGGAGATTTTAGAGAGGGGTACAGGGGATCCTATTGGATAGATTGTGCGAAATTCGAAAGTTTCGAAAAGTACGAAATCCTGTTGAACAAGATAAAAACAGCGCGCCGATTCGGCGGGCTGTTTTTCATTGTGCTCCCGGAGGAAATCGAACCCCCAACCGCGGTTCCGAATTGTTGAGCGGGGAACATTCGTTAGCTGCTTATACAGCCCAAAGTATCAACACTGCTCGTAAATCCACCTCTTGGATTTTGTTGCCCGACCTTCAGCAATTCATGATCAAAACCGAAATCCTTCATTATATTTTTAACAACCTCTTCAGTGCATGTTTGAGTTAAGAGAGTAAACATGGTCGGCTGTTTCGTCGTACTACCACTATATTTTAATTCCTCATTAAAAAGAAAATCAAGCGTATCCCCACCACAGTCATCTTCAACCCTCTTGAAGAAACAAAAACCTGCCTGGTAGTGATTTTGTTTATATCCATTTCCGTTCAAAATATGCGAGTATACCAACTGCTCTGATGTTGCTCCATCGAATTGCCCTGTTGTATTCTTTAAGGAATTTTTTCCACACACTGACGTATTGTTACTTGCGTAGTTTTGAGCAGCAAACTGTTCCGATTCATCTATGATATAGTACGGAATGAACGTTGCCAGCCCTTCGGCCAACTTCATCGAGCCGGGTCTTCCATCATTGAACTCAGCCTCGGTGTGCCCATCATATATATCCTGCAAAAACGTCCCCGCAAATAACAAATGGGTTAGTTCATGAGCAAAATATGACTTCTCCATTGGACATCGACCATTTTTTATTTCAGCAAACAAATTTGATAATGAGTAGGGCTTGTTTTGTATATTAGCAGGTAGAGAAATTCTCTGATAATCAGCAGATATGCCCTCGTTTTGTGTCAGTTTAGGAAAAATTTTCCATCTCTCATCAAATGGTCGGATCGTAGATATGCCATCTATGCTGTCTGAAAGAGCAGCGTGGCAATGTTCGAGAGCGTCAATTACATAATGCGCATACATCGGATTATGCTCCTTCGTTAGATATATTCTAAACGTGTCGTTTTGTATATAATACGTCTCGTTCGTAGGGTAAAAGCTACACGCAATCTCTTTTTTGGATCCAGCTATTTGTTCACATCTTTGACGAGCCTGTTGCCCGGTATACAATCTCAAATGAACATCAGTATCTTCAAGGCTTACAAGCTCAACAAACGAATTCGTAAATTCTCTATACAAGAGCTCATCCAGTTTTGTCCAAAATTCGCCAGCCGTGCTTATAAGCCTGCAGCTGTTGGAGGTGTCTCTTCCCCATATGGAATATTTGATTCTTCTCCCGTACATGTGCTCTTCCGATCCATCAATAGAATCAATCCGTATGTTCATCCAGTGATCAATGGGTACCTTATCTCCAATGCTTACTAAATAATCTGTGTAACTGCCAAGATCAGTGTACGGCACTTCTTGATAAGAGCTTACTATTTCACATACATCATTGCAATAATTTCCGCCATCACACTCCTCATCATAGTCTATGGTGCCATTTCCACAGACCATCTTATCATAGCCTCCTTCGTCCGTTTTATCCTCACCAGTTACTCCGTCAGCATCCTCATACACTTCACCATCATCAATCTCAACTATACGATCCCATCGAAAACCCAAAGAAACAAACATCGCTTCATCTTCAATATATTTCTTGATTTGTTTGTCGGGATCTGTAGGATGGGGCTGAAGCTGATATACCTCAGGCTTATGTTTATACGTTATCAATGTGTAATTGGGATGGCGGTCTGTATAATCTATCAAACTGCCGGTAGTATATTTATCCAAAAGCCGCTCGTCAATATCCTCTATCCAATCCCATTGATATTTAAGACTGTTAAACACTGCCTCATCCGTAATCCAATATTTTTCATTCCCAAGAAGAAGATACACTTTGGGGTCTGTAATAATTTTTACGAGAGCACCATATTTCGGGTCGTACTTTGGGCCTAATGGCATCACATCTACAGGATCACTTTGGATGGCAGCTAAAATCGATTGTGAGACTATCTTCACATCACCCCAAGAATCAAAATAGGTAAAAAATATACGACTATTTTTGAAAAACTTTTTCGTACAATCGGCGGTGATGTAATATATAGAAGACGACTGAGGATACTTATATGCCTGTTCAGTTTCTAATGCGCACACATTTGCACGGACACTTGGCAATCCAAAAAATATACCCAAAAAAAGTAAAACAGAGACAGCGCCGATTGGGATAATTTTTTTTATCATGTCATGCAACAGTCATGTCAAACTACTATACCAAAAATGCACAAAAATACAAAAAACGGCAACCCCTCTTCTCTGCAGAAATCGAACCCGCTCGGTTGCTTTTTTCCTTACTAGAAAGATTTTTTCGTTTAGCTCCTCGGTCGTGGATATCGTATCCACTAGTTTGTGCTCCCGGAGGGAATCGAACCCCCAACCGCGGTTCCGAAGACCGCTGTTATATCCATTTAACTACAGGAGCCCGGCTTCGCGTCGCAAAGCCTGAGTGCGCCCAGAGGGATTCGAACCCCCGACCGTTTGGTTAAGAGCCAACTGCTCTACCAGCTGAGCTATGAGCGCGCGTACAATGACCTTCGGTCATCACGCGACAAGTCCAGATACCTACTATAAAAAATACTGGGCTTGTCACGTGGCGAACGAAGTGAGCTTTACGTGAAGCTATGAGCGCGTAGTATTGAGAAAATACAAAACGCATAGTACCAAGGAACATGTGCATTGTCAATGCTATCGTTAATAAAAAATTACAACCCAACATCATCACCAATAAGGAGTATTTGCTTCCCTGTGATGGTATCAGTCGCTGTCACTGTTATTTTTGAGGTAAGCTGTGTTTGTGATGGATTTTTCTTGAGAAGGACGATTGGGAATTGCAACGCGAGAACATCAACTGACACAGGCATGGTGTCAACCTTCCACACTAGGTTTTGTTCCTCTTTATTGTATGCAATGGTTCCTGCAGGCACTGTAACATCTGCAGGGTCAAAATCAATGTTACCATACAGATCCACCTTTGCCTCGATATCTTTGAGTGGATGAAACGAATTTGACAGGAGCCATGTGATGATATGTGTGCTCTCCGATATTTCGTCTCGTACTTCAAATGTAGTATCTGAATTGATACTCATGACGAGGGGCACTGCTGCAGTGATTTCTTTTTCTCCTGCAATATCATATTGTATATCGCTGGCAACAGTAATATCGTAGGCTTCAAATTTTGCCAGATCGACCTGCTCTTTTGTTTTTATCGGAAGGGATACATCGATAGAAATGCTCTCACCTGGATCAAGTGTTGACAACGCAGAAATATTCTGAGCGCTCCATGTGATCTGCCCACGACGCACCGTGCCGGACAGTTGCTCCCCGACAATGATTCCGTCCGCGCTGTCTTCTATCCCCTGCCAATAGAGGATGCTTCTATTGTCGAGAGATGGTGCATCAAACAACATACGTACACGCACGTCAGTCAATTGTTCTTCTGTTGTATTTTTTATATTAAGTGTCGCATTGATACGTTCGCCCGGTTGCACGGTAATATCCTGCTGGCTCCCATTGACAACCAGCCCTATAGAAAGATTTTGTTCAGCAAACACAATATCTTTGCTCGTCGTTGCAATAATGTAGGCATCACTCTGTTCTTGCCCTTCTTGCCATCCGAGGAGTGTTGCCTCGACTGACACCGGAGACTCGCCTCCTGCAAATGCTCCTGTAATATGGTAGGTGGTTTCCTCTGTCAATACTGAGATATTCCAAGAACGGTCAGCCACTCCTGTACTTTCCGGATTCATTGTCTGAAGAACGTAGGGAGCATTTGGTTCAAACACAAGAGCCAGATGTGTTGGGAACATCACTTCTTCGTTGGCAAGAGGTGTCACCGTGATATCGAAGGTTGAGGCAACACCTTGTCCTACATCCGAAGGACCATGGAGCGCAAGACGTACCGGTGCTGACACAATCTGTGTCTCTTGTGTGGCAACTTTTTGGAATGAAGAACTAAAATTACTCGGTGTATACGTAAGAAAGACACGAAACGATTGTCCTTCACCCACATTGCCATACAGATTTCCTGAAATATCAATAAATGCGCCGTCTCCATTATTCAATTGTCCGAGTGTCCAGATATTGTCTGTACCAAGATCGGGACGTAGGCTCGATGTTGTAAATACAAACCCGGACGGATACCGCACCTCTATTGTTGCGCTCGTAAGGGAGATCAATTGTGCATTTTTAAAACGCACACGATAGGTAACCGCCTCTGCGTACCGCACGTCACGCTCTCCCCCGATTGATAGAATGACATCGTTCTCTACAAATGCGCCATCCTGGTGCTGAAATTTTGTGTACCCAAACCATACCACGCCACCTAAGAATCCAACTGAAATGACAACCGTCAGCAACGCACGGAGAAACCGCCCTCCCTTTTGTATTTCAAACGATTTCATGTCTGGCAGACTGCCGTCTTCATTTTCATAAATGTGCGTCAGTTCCAGATCTAACGTTTTTGTTTTCGCGTTTCTCTGAGATTCATGTTCTTTCCTTGTCCTATACGTTGTGTGTTTTGTTGGTGTTGCCGGGATGGAAACATTGGATAAAACAGCACCCACATCATCCGCAACGAGTGGTTTTGAAGAAAAGATATGTTCTCCTGATCCATTTTTTTGTGGCACTATTTTTTTTCTTGACATATAGGGACAAGTATATCACACTGCGCTATATATGCTGTTCAAGGACAATTCCATAGACAACGTCTGTTGTGAGTATTGTTTCCATATATGCACCGGTCGGCGTCAAATCAATAGTACGCATACTCTTCCACCGTGGAAGCCAGCCATACGGGTATGTTACGGTAGAAGAAAATGTAGCATCAACACCGGATTGTTTTTGAACAAAAAGTGAATACCTTGATACCGCGTCCGGTTGAGAAAAAAATATTTCAGATATTCTATCTCGCCCTATTTTTTTATCCACGACTGAAAACGGAAGCTGATAGGTGAACCAAATCTCTTTCGTCTCTCCAGGTGGAACAATCATCCAATTTCCAAATGCTGTCTTTCCAAATTCATTCGTAATACGTGTCCCAGTATCCTTATGGATGCCCACTTCTTTTTCTATTGTGTCCAAATCCGTATCTGTTTTATACCACTGTTCTGGAACATGAAACGCGTCTTCTGGTGGATAGGAAAATCCACCCGCATCGAGAAGTATTGATCCCTGTGGCACATACGTTCGCATATACGTGATGTTTGTGGCGCCATAGAACTCTTCGGTCTCATCACCCGTGTGCGTTCGGGAAATCGTTGCACGCACAATGACCGAGCCGTCCTCCTGTACCTCAGCACGATGTTCTATATGTTGCGTTATCCGTGCATCAGATTTTTGTCCCTGTAGGTTTGTTGCAACCACAGCAAGGTATTCTTGTCGAGGATCTGACTGGAGCATGCTTCCTGTCCACCCAAATGACGACAGTCTGGCATCTGATGCTGTATCTTTCAGGGCAACCTGAATTTCTTTTTCTCCGAGCGCTTCATGGAGCTCCTGCAATAATATGATGAGCTGTTGTGGCTGGATCGTTTGCACTGCAGAAAGAAGTTCATCAAGAACATTCGTCAATATCTCTTTTGGCGCTTCTCCTACTGATGCGGTGTAGTCTCCTTCGACATGGTGTTGGAGTGTTGGTAAAATATTCTCTGCATCCAAAAGCATATCATAGTCAGACGCAACAACCGGGCCGATGACTCGAAGGAGCCGTTTAATAACCGAGGCATTGACTGCTATCGTTCCATCAAATGTTACTCCTCGCGCATCCGTCACAAATGATTCTGCTTTTCGAGCCGTCGTAGGAAAGTCAAAGAACCAATTGACGTCTTGGAGCTCCCATCGGTCATTTACCAACTGGAGTGGCAAAGGCGGAACAATGTATTTGTCAAACTGCCCCTGCACGTCGTAACTTCCACCTCCCGGAATATCAATGTTTTCTATCTTCCCTTTTTGCGTATCGAGAATTGCAAAACTTCCAATAAACCCACCGGTCGGACGAATCTCATGATTGTTTTGGAATAGTAAAAGGTATCGATGAAATGTATCCCCACCAAACACATCATAAAGAACATGCGACAAATTCGCAAGATCACGCATGTCATCTATATATGCACTATACAACACAAGAAACTCTTCAAATACTGCTTGCTGATCCTTTGAGAGAATGTTCGGATTCACGGAAACAAGATCTCTGCGCGCTTCTTCGTATTGCGGAAGCGCTTGCTCTATATGCGCAGTAAGAATCGACAGTCGTTCTGTCATCGGCATATCACCTTTTACGTACGCATCGGAGATACCTTTTACCATGTATGTGTTGCCGAGTGCGATATGCTGTCCTGCATTGATCATTGCACGTCGACTCGTCACGTGGTCACCAATGAATGGGATTGTACCAATAATATCCGCAAGGACTCTGTATGTATCTTGATCTAAAAATGTTTCCACTTCATTGAATCCAACCAAAGCATTTTGCAATTCTGATTGTGCGAGGACTGTGTTTGCTTGAAAGGCCGCAGTCGTAGACTTTTGCAACGATACAAACGCATCCGTACTTGCCGATACGATATGTGCGCTGTCCGCGCGAATTGACTGGTACGCACTCATTGCCGGGAGTGGGAGGGCGATAAGGAGAAGGAGCACAAACAATACCGGAACGAAACGACGGATAGAGACACGGGAAAAAGAGGAAAAGAACGAAACAGAAACATGAAACCGTGGAAATGATGGCGCACGCGGTATCGTAATATGTGGCAAATGGAAATGAACATGGGGCACATGAAACTGGGGCATGGATATTTTTGGAAAATGAAATGCTGGCGACATTCTTTGTGTTCGACTGTTTCGTTCTTTGCTTTTCTTTGTCGCACGAATTGACGCTGCAAAATCCACTGTTCTTCGATCAATTGACTGCGCTAATTTTTCTCTGAAAGAATGAATTGCATCCCACGATGGATCACTCTGTTTGTTTTTTTCTGATAAATCAATCAGATATGCTGACTGTGCCACGCTCTTTCCAATGACTATTGGAACATAGTGTTTTGTAGTGTTTCTTTTTGGCGGTGGCGACGCAGGGGTAGTATCATCTGGTATATGTATTGACCCCACTGCACTCTGCGTTTTTTGGATAGCCTTCTGCAGATATGGTTTTGTAACCAAAGAACAGCGACGTTTATTGTGTCCTGTCTTCTCACACACAGAGCATGTCTGAATTATACGTTTTGTTTTTGATGCCATGGTGATATCTCAGCGTATGTATGCTGTTATTGCTCTGAGTATAGCATAAAAAAAGAAAACAGTCTTGCGTGTATCAAGACTGTGTTATGTGATATGTGGACGAATTGCTATACCAAGGTGGTATACACATTCAACATCTGCTCTGCACACCGTTTCCAAGAATATCGTTTCAACTCTTCTTTGGCATTTTGTCGCATTGTATAGCGAATGTCTTCGTTTCGTATTCCTTCGATTATCGCGAGAGCCATGTCGTCAATACTCTCAGGATCAAAATACAATGCTGCTTCCCCCAGCACTTCCGGCAAGCAGCTTGCATTGGAAGACACCACCGGCACACCGTGCGCCATCGCCTCAAGTGGCGGCAATCCAAATCCTTCATAGAGCGATGGGAAGACAGAGAGGTCTGCATTTTCGTAAAGTGCACCCAATTCTTCATCTGAGACATACCCCGTAAACACAACTGTGCTTGAGTGCTTGAGTGCTTGAGTGCTTTTTTTAATATTCTCATAAAACACCGAATCCTTGCCGGCAAATACCAACTGATATCCCGGTGCTTCCTGTTCAACGATGTTCCACGCCTGAACCAACCGCTCCAAATTCTTATGTGGATACGCATTCCCCACATACAACACATACGGCTTCTTTATTCCAAACAACGATACCACTTGTTCGTTGCTCGTTGCTCGTTGTTCGTTGTTCAAAAATGGTGCCTGATACGTCACATGAATCTTTTTTAACTCAATGCGTAAGGTCTTTACAATATCCTGCTTTGTATATTCGCTTGTTGTAAAAATAGAGCTCGCCCGTCTTGCGACAGATCGGACAAGAAATCGATGTAATTGATCTTTCAAAAAATATACAAGTGACCCGTGCGTCGTCGCCTCTTTTCGAGAAAAATGAAACATGATCAAATCATGAATCGTGACGACAAATTTTTTCCTGTACAATATTGGAACATTCCAATGTGGAAAATGCATGAGATCTATGTGTTCCTGTCTGAGGATACTAGGCATGAACAATTGCTCTTTCCATCCATACCACGAAACATCAGCCAACACTTTTTTCCATGTTTGGTTTGGTAATTGAAACGCGTCAAATGATTCTTGTTTCAAAAAAATAACATACTCATGCTCGTCGTCAAGATATTTGAGTTGTTCAATCAATTGCTCGATGTATCTTCCAAGCCCTGCGTTTCTCGGACCATACATACGAGCGTCGATGCCTATTTTCATATATGTTCGATGAGCTCCATACATCGTCTTACAGCAACATCCCACGAAAACCGTATTGCCTGTTCCACTGCTTTTTCTTGTACCGCGCTATACAGCATATCATCATGGACAATATCTTCCATACGCGTTTGCAACTCCGTGACACTATAGGGATTTACCAATATTCCTGCATCCCCCACCACTTCCGGCAATGAGGTACGGTGGCTTGTAATAACCGGGGTAGCACATGACAGTGCTTCGAGGACAGGCAAACCAAATCCTTCGTACAAACTGGGATAGACAAATGCTCGAGCACGCGCATACAATCCATGCTTATCACGCTCGTCCACATAGCCAATATATCTTGCTCCTTCTGTTTGTTCAATCATTGCTTTGTACAGGCTTCCTTTATATCCAAGAGACCCTGCAAAAATGAGAGGAATTTTCTTTTTGAGATATGATGAACAACGATATGCATCCAATATCCCATCTATATTTTTTCGTGGCTCGAGTGTACCGAGAAAAAGCAAAAATGTCTCTGGAAGATTGTATGTCTGGATAACTTCTGCCACCGTATGCTTCTGATCTGATTGAAGATGTGAACACACACCCGGATACACGATGTGAATACGTTCTTTCTCTACTTCATAGACATCTGCCACATCTCGAGCCGTATGTTGTGATGGGGTAATAATCACGTCAGCATGCGTTATCTGCTTTTTTGCCCGTACCGCTCTATGCCATATCCTTCCTTTGTATGAAAAAAAAGATGGATAGTGATAATATGACAGGTCATGGACGATGAGTATATGTTTTGTATACTTTGAACATGATGTAAACTGAAGATTTGGAGAAAACCATACGTCTATAGACTGGACGCCTGCACGGTTTGCAACATATCTGTCGAGCTGTGGGTAGCCACATAAAAAAATCGAAAGATGCAATAGTTTATTTGGCACACGGGTTATCACCCATTGCACGTTCGCATATTCTTGGAATGGCATCTCGTCCTGTTCTGTAAACGCATTTGCAAACAACAGGTACGTGTTCTTTGTGTCTTGTACAAACAGATGAGACAGAAGCTCATAGGCAAACTCACCCACGCCTGTTTTTGGAATGGTAAGCAATGGACGTGCATCTATTCCTATGATCATACACGATATACCATATTACCTTACTACCAATTGACATTGTTTTAGCCTCTGAAGAAATGCATCGTATGTTTCTTCGACATATTTTTGTACTTGCACTTTGAATCTATCTTCTGCAAACTTTTCTGACCATGCGCGAATACGCTGTGTGTCCCATGCCGTATGATCAAACGCCAACAGTGTATCGAGGAGTGCTTCCCATGTTTGTTCATAAAAAAAGACACCTGTTTGTCCAGGAATGACTGTTTCTGTCACCCCCCCTTCGCCAAAGGCGATCACCGGCCGTCCACTTGCCATAGACTCTATCGGTGTAATGCCGAGATCTTCTACCTGCGGATGAATAAACGCTTTTGCGTGACGAAGAAGGCGGGCTTTTTCTTCATCGCTCACTCGTCCCACAAAACTGATATTCTTCTTTGCAATACGTTTTAAATACGCCTCCTCCGATCCATCACCAAAAATTTTTAATTGCCACCCAAGTCTATTGAACACGTGGACAACAAGATCAAACTGTTTGTATGACACAAGCCTTCCTCCTGTAATGAAGTAATCACGAATATCGTTCGTTACAGAATATTGAGACACATCCACGGGTGGGTATATAATATCACTCTCTCGGCGATAATATTTTTGGATGCGGTGCGCGACTGTGCCGGAATTCGCAATAAAATGATCGACTCTGTCCACGCTCATTTTGTCCCAGAGACGAAGTTTGTGTATAAGACGAGGAAGAAATGCTTTGATAAGTTTATTATACTTCAAATCTGCGATGTACTCATGTGTATCTGTCCACAGATACCGTGTTGGGGTATGGCAGTATGATATATGTAATGTTTCCGGTCTTGTAAGTACCCCTTTTGCAAACGCGCTGGTAGACGAAATGACGATATCAAAATCATGAAGATTGTGCTTTTCTGTTGCCAAAGGCATGAGTGGAAGATACCACTGATATTTTTTTCTGCCCCACGGCAATCGCTTCATAAATGATTCTCGAATATCCGCATCATGAAATTGAAAAAGTTGTTTTTTATCATGAAACAACACAAAAATAGGCGCATCCGGCCACATCTCGTGAAATGCTTTTAATACTCTCTCCGCCCCTCCATCTTGGGAGAGATAGTCGTGGACAAGTGCAATACGAATCATAATGCTTTTCGTTTTTGAAACAGAATAAATGGTGTCTTCAAAAGAATAATAAAGTCAAGCATACTGCTCCACCGTTCGGTGTAGAGAATGTCCAATTTCATTTCTTCTTCAAATGAGAGATCACTGCGACCTGACACTTGTGCAAGACCGGTCATACCGGGCTTTAGGGTAAACACGATCGGATAGTCATCTTTGTATTTATCCACCTCTCGTGGCTGATGTGGCCGAGGACCAACGAGGCTCATTTCCCCTCGGAGGACGTTGAACAATTGAGGCAGTTCATCAATACTCCATCGACGTATGATACGCCCAAACGGAGTGACGCGAGGATCATTCCCAATTTTATAGATTGGCCCCTGCTTTGTACTGTGCTTTACAATAAGTTTTTTTTCTCGTGCTTCTGCGCGCAGACCCGCTGTACCAAACTGAGGACCGGTTGAATCTTTCTGATACATTGAACGAAACTTGAGAGTAAAAAATTCCTTGCCCCGAATACCAACGCGAAGATTTTTGTAAATAATAGGACGCCCTGACTCAAAAAAAATAAGAAGCGAGCTGACAAGCAGTATCGGACTGAACACAATAACACAGACAAGACTCCATACAATATCACTCAAACGCTTTATCACTCGCCACCATCCTTCCAATTTTGTCCACTTCAATTCCACCATGGGAAGACCGGCAATCGGATACACTGCCATATTTGCTCCGAATGTCGCAAACAAATCCGCGGAATATTTAAATGTCTTATGTGTTCTGTTGCAATATGCAAGGAGTTGAAGCATTTCCTTTTCTTGTGCCTTTGGTGAGAGCACAATCACTTCGTCAAACGATAGCGTGTCAAGACGCGAAAATATGCCTGCTGAAATAGTGTCAAATACGTCAATAACATCATACCCCAGTTCAGATCTGGAACGAAATGTTTTTGCAATACCATCTCGTTGGTCTTTTGACCCAATCAACACAACGCGCCTCTTCCCTATGTGGAGTCTGTACAGTACTGATTTGAGACCACGCATACACACTCTGCCAAGGGCAACATATACAACCGCAAACCCCCACCCGGCAAGCGCAAGGAATCTGGAATCAAAGAGCTGTTGCGAAAACATCACATACACCGCAACGCCGGCAAGTCCCACACTGCACGCAAAAAAAACACGAACAAGATCCCGTCCCAACTTTCGATTTTGATCCGTGGAATAGAGGCCAAACAGAGCAAAAATAATAAGCCAGCCTCCGGCAACCGGATAGATGACCGAAAGAAACTCTTGCAATGAAAACTTGAAGAACACCGGCTTTATGGCAAGCGCCCAATCGGCAAATCGCATTGAATAGGCCGTCGCGCCGGCAAGGAGCAAAAGAAGAAAATCAAGGGGCACCTGGGCTATCATCAGCACAATTTCAGATCGTTTCATAAATATATAATAGAAAAAGGTAGGTCTATCATATAAGAAATAGATAGTACGGTCAACCTGACACCTTGACAAACGGACAATATTCATATATAGTCCTCTTTGTTCCATACAACATGATCGCTCCTGATTCAATCAGGAGAGGAAAGTCCGAACTCCTCATGAATCCCTGTGATTCATAGACCAGGGTAGTGGGTAACACCCACCCTGTGCATTGTGAAGTGTGCAGCGGGACAGTGCCACAGAGACTATACTACTCCGATATTCATCGGAGGAAACGTGAAAAGTGAACGGATGTTTTTGCTCTCGAGTCAAAAGCTACTGTTCTCGTTCCTTGGTGACAAGGAAACGTGGTAAACCCTACTCGGAGAAAGTGCAGTGTTTCCCGATTCCATCGGGATTCAAAAAGTTAGCACGTGAAGATTTCAATAGTAATATTGAAACAAGAGAAATGATCATGCCCCGATTCGCTTTGCTCATTCGGCGCAAGTACACACGTCATCATGTATGTGAACTTGTCCTGAGTGAGCAAAGCAAGTCGAAGGACAAAATTCGGCTTATTGTGTGGAACAAAAACACCTCAACTGATTCAGTCGAGGTGTTTTTGTTTTATGCAAGACCGCTCCTGCTGTATGAGAATGTATCTACAATTTTTTTCATCATGCACGGGAGAGGAGTCCCACCCTGCGGGTGGTCAGCCTGTGACTAAGAACCTCCACTCATTCTCTATGAGAAGACGGTCTTTCAACTGTATCCTTTTTGTGCGCGGGAGAGGAGTCGAACCTCCACACCTTTCGGCACTACCACCTCAAGGTAGCGTGTATACCATTTCACCACCCGCGCATATATATTGTGTACTATTCACTCCAAAGCATAATGGATCTGTATAAATCTGTTTGAATCAATGCTAAAATTTTCGGTCTCTCCCAACAATCATTTCAATCTTATTTTTTGCAAGTTTTATCGTTATCTTTGTTTCTTTTGAGATTTTTCCATCTGCCTCTACGGGAAAGGGCTTTCTTCCACTCACTACCATCTCTTCGAATGGAAAAATACTCGGATCCTCGTATTTTTCTCTCAGAATCCCTTTTCCAATCAATGGTCTGAGAAATGCCTCCAGCTTTCCATCTTGCGGATGCACCACAATATCTCGGTTGCGCCTATTTTTCCAAATATACGGCTGAAGATTACAGACGACAAGTTCGATTTTTCCATTTTTCGATGACACACGAAACTGCTCGTCATATTCTACTATAATATCGCTTGGGGGGATATGGAGTCGTGAGACAAAATATCGATTGTTAAACCACCCGACGTCCAGTTTTACCTTTCGTCGTCTCGATAGTACATCACATCCTTCTACCCCAACCGGAATGCCGAGGACCTCCGCAATACTATTGTCCTCACCAACAGGTAAAAAACCAAACGGTACATCGCATACCGCGGCTCGTGACAGTACACTACCAAACGTCTTGTCATTCCCAACAATTACAATGGTTGAGGCGCCTCTACGAACCTCTTCATTGATCACAGATTCAGTATTTGTAAGGTGCTGAAGCCGAATAATTTTACCAGCAATACCAAAATCTGTCAATCTTGTTTCAATCGCACCGATGACAGGATCATACTTCCGTCCTCTGAGATAATTGTCATACAAGTATATATACATACGACTGCCTCACTATGAAGAAAAAAGTCACGTAGCAAAGGCTCCATGACTTTTAAGAACCTGTGTAAAATCGACACATTCTATTCTGCGATTTCTTCCTCTTCACTCTCCGGCTCAGTACCGCGTCTTCTTCGCGTTCTTTTATTCACACTCTCTGTATCTATTCCTTCCATAGACATGCCACCCATACTGACCTTTCCCTGAATAAGCGCTCCAGGCTCAACCGCAAGGACACTGCAGGTAATATCTCCCATAATCTGCGCTGTAGAAGAAAGCTCGAGTCTATCCTGTACTCGGACACTTCCTTTTATCTCTCCGGAAATATGCGCATTCCCGGCACGAACATTCGCAAGAATTTTTGCTCCTTGTTCTACCGTAAGGAGTTTACTTGTTTTCACATTTCCCGAAACACTGCCTTTTACCAAGATATTTCCTTCGGATGCGAAGTCACCTTCGACATGAACAGAAGGGCCAACCACTGTCTCAACGTCGTCTTCGTGTGATGTTGGTTGCTGATAGGGCAGAGGTGAAGATGGTTCTGGAACATTTTTTTGGAACATACGATGATGTTAATAACAATTGTAGACATAGCATACACTATTTTGTGACAGATGCAAAGATTATCGTTGTAGATACTAAAAAAGGTTACCAAAAACTTGTGGGAAGATAAAAATTCGGTTACCGTTCATTGCGGGATCAACGCGTATTGCGTCTTATCCTCCTGTGTGTGCTTCTACGTCTTTTTTAAGTGGAATCCAAAATCCAAACTCAGCACCGTTCCCTTTTCCAGGACTCTTTGCCCACACATTGCCACCATGTGCTTCGATAAATTTACGACAGACATAGATACCAAGTCCGGTGCCATTCACATTGGTTCCTTTCACATTTTCTCCACGATAAAACTTTTGAAAAAAATTCACTTGATCCTCCTGTTCAAATCCAATACCGTTGTCCCTAACTGTTACCGATATACCATCGTCCTCGCGCGCAACAGACACCTGTATCTTGCCGGTCTCGCTGTATTTGATCGCATTGTCAATATAATTGAATATGACATGACGAACTTTTTCTTCGTCCATACAAATGTCTGTGATGCCTGCGTTTGCTTTCCAGACAATCTCAAGTCCTTTGTCCTTGGCGCGCTGGTAAAGCTCTTTCACCACATCGGCGATGAGATCGTTAATGCTCTTTTGCTCAAATACAAACTTGGCACGACCTTGTTCAATTCTCGTGATGTCTAGGAATTCATCTACCAGTTTCACGAGTCGTTCATTGCTCTGGTCCATATCGTCAAGCACGCCAAGCATTTTCTTAGTCGTCTTGCCATACGCGCCGTCTTGAATCAATTCAATATACCCCTTGAGAATCGAGAGCGGTGTGCGGAGCTGGTGAGAGGCGATAGAGAGAAATTCGGTTTTTTGTCGGTCGATTTCTTGGAGGCGGAGGTTTGCGGCTTCGAGGGAGCTGGCGAGTTTTTCGGTCTTTTCTTTTTCCCGCACCTCTCTCTGCACGCTCGTAACAAGCAAATTTCCAAAAAATACCATGTTACATAGCACAAATAAGTCCACCAACAAACCGAGAATAGATTCAACAAAAAAAACTTTCGCGGTAAGGACTATGAGAATAATAACAACAAATAATTTTGTAGCAATGACTTTTGTATTAAAAATATTCCCATGTAAAATACCGTAGGCAATAAATGACATGAGAAAAATAGGAACGATTGGCCCTAAAAAAACTGTTGAGGACGTTTTGAAAATAACGACTGATATAACGGTTGTGACTGCCATAAGAGAAAACGTGGCAAATACGCCTGACAAAAAAAGAAGGAACTGTCTTTTTTCGACGCCAGTAGCTTTGACATATTTTCGAATGAGGACAATAATACTAAGAATAATAAGTCCTACAAAATCAACAAAAAAAAGAGGAATTCCCACACCAGGAATTGGAGTTGGTTCCCCACCCGGATAATGAATAGAATGGAAAACCAAGGGTGTTAATGAAAAAATAACGGTTGTCACCATGAGAAGCACCAGGGAGACAATGTATCGGAATGGGAGTTGTATATTTTTTTTTGGGAATGTATGGGCAAGAAAAAATAATATCGGTCCTATGATTGCTGTCGTTGCCATAACAATCCGAATCCACATCAGCTGATTATCCGGTGTGTGAATGGGCGGGTGAAGAGAAAAATAATTAACAACAATATATATATCAATCAAAAATACGAGTAGCCCAAAGAGACGATTGGTCCAACTTTTTCTATTCTGAAAGTATATAAAATATCCAAGATATGTGGTAAACAAAAATGTTCCCATCCCGAGGATAATTTCGATATCTTTGGTAATAAAAAAATCGCCCATATACAAAATACATCTATTTCTATATTATAGATTCAGTATATCATGTTTTTTTCATCTCTTGGAGATTTGTCTCCCCCAACACAAAAGCCTTATGATGCAGCCAAACAATAATTATAGCGCCTGGTCAACACCGCAATACACCCACACACAGTTCTCTGCGCTCTCACCCACTGAACGACTTCGCTACTTTTGCCAACTCGCTCATCTCGCACCGAGCACACACAATACCCAACCATGGAAATTTCATATTGATCCGGACAATATGGTCATAGAGGTTTCTCTTGACCAAAACTCCGTCTTGCCAGCGTCCGATGTAGCAGGTAGACAAAGTATTATCAGTATCGGAGCAGCCATAGAACATATACGTATCGGGGCAGAATACGAAGGATATGCCGTCACAATACATTCAGCTTCTGCTGATAAGACATCTGTCCGACCCGTACCCAAAGATCCTCAACATGTGTCGCGCGTCCCTATTGCGACTATCGCACTGTCACCCCAGATGAATGCACCATCACACGCAGAGTCTGGTCGAGCCGGCGCGATATTTTCTCGTAAAATAATGCGCGCGGAATACAAGCGAGATCAACCCATTCCGAACCATGTTTTGGAAGAAATTCAATCATGCGTGGATACAGACACAATTACATTTCACACGCTTACTGACCCGCTTCGACGACAAGCTATTGCAGAGTTCCAAGCACAGGCAGATGGATTTGTTATTAACAATAAAAAATTCAGTAGAGAATTGGGAGACTGGCTTCTTGAAAATGACACGTCGTCCCCTGTAGGTATGCCGGGCGCCGGTTTTGGACTTGACGACACGCAGGCCATGCGCATGCATCGAGCACTGTCCGGGGACATACCGCTTGAACCGGAGGACGGACTCCGTTTTTCTCTCGCAGGAAAAGAATATATAGAAAAAACGCCGTTTATCGGCGTCATCACAACCAAAGGAGACACGGTGGACGACTGGATTCACGCAGGACGAGCCTTTGAGAGAATAGCTCTCACATTCGAAAGTCATGGCATATCCCATGCCATGCATGCAGGGATTGTAGAGGTACGTCTCATCAATCGTATGTTTGCGGCAACACTCGGAACATTACAATCATTGCAAGTATTGTTTCGTGCTGGGTATGTAAAAAAAGAAGAAGATCTTCGCCGCCCGCACAGCCCTCGCCTTCCTCTCGAAGCAGTATTGTATTAACCGAAAGCCGGGAATACTCCGATGCACACCACCGCATCACCGTGTTCAAAATCACAAAGACCATCCCACCACGTTTGTAATATGGAGTCGGCATGTATTGGCTTTGCATGAAATTTCTTTCCACCGTAGTGACCGGACGTGACAGGAAACACCCCCACCTTGTTTTTAATGCGTCCTGCAACTTCGTCTATATACCCTGGTACGACGGTGCCGGGCGAAGGATATATCTCATCACAATATGAATGAGCAAGTTTCCATGCATGAATAGATTGTGTACGGAACACGAGGTACCGTGTATGTATTTCCTGTTGTACCTGCCTGATCGCTTGCTTGGTCAGTCCTTGTCCTTGATATGGAGGGTCAATGGCTGCGCCTGTCAGATATAGCACATCGTCGAACAATCGCTCCAATGTCACAAATCCGATCATCGTGTCCCCATTCACAAAAGAAAATACAACATCTGCATTCATCAAACGCTCATCCACCTCCGCCCCAAGCACCTCTCCCTGGTCAATACCAAATACACGCTTGGCAAGATCAAGCGCATCTGCCTTACTCGGAGGCATCCTATGCATGGTGACAGACATATGCGAAATGTGTTACACAATCCTCTCAAGAGTAAACATTTTTTTGTTGAATCGGACACGAGCCGGAGTCGGATACCCCAAACGAATTCTGGCAATAGTCTCTGCGACCAGCCCTGCTCCGGCTGTGGCGGTAGACCCCAGTTGCGGGATAATTGTTGCTGTTGGTATTTCCGCATCCAAATTCACAATTCGTTCCAGCTCATCTTGACGATACGCACCACCCACTAATGTATCAACAAAAGAAAAAAATACATCTCGATCTCCCGGATGATCATAAACCGCATCCACCGACGCTCGCAGTGCGTCATCCGTACTTCCATATGTCAGAGGAAGCGTCCGATCGAGATCATATCTCAAAATATCGAGCTGAACCATGGATCCGAGATCACTTGCCATCACAACCGGTATACCACGTACTCGTGCCTCTTCTCGCAACAACAGTTTGATGCGTGGTTCATCCACTTCTTCTACCAGGATATCAAGGGCCGGTTCCCCTCGCACGCCGTCAAAAAAGGCAGGCACATGTTCCTGTTGAATACCATCCTCGTATACATATATTTCCAAAAAGGGATCAATGCTCGCCAACTGGTCCGCGACAACGGTTGCCTTTTTTCGAAGACCCATACTCATTATATCTTCACGTCCTTCTTGAGAAGACACGATATCATCATATCGCAATCGAACACGATTTATATTTTCCATTTTATATAAACTTTTATCCGCAACCTTGACAGAACGAGGTCTCATGTCCATGACGCTGGCGTGTACAATCGCATTCCCTACACTACACCCAACCACTCCGATGACCGTCTCTTCATATATCTTACGAACATCTTGCCACCGCAAACGCTTCTCCGGATCGAGAAGCAATGTAGACGCGCTCGCAACAGACACCACGCGGTGCCAAAACGCAGGCGCGTACCTGACCAAATGACCTTGTCTCTCATACCACGCATACCATCCATAATCAAACGCCGGCCCTTCTGTATTCTCCAGTGCTACGCTGTATATCTCCCATTCCGCTTCGAAGAGTTCTCGAAGCGTCGTCCCACTTTCATCCATTACCGGAGATGTCGCAGCACTCGTCAATCGTTCGTTCAACCCAAATATCGTTGCCTGCGTAAGATCAAACTGAGAGGACAGGGGCACGACGCGAGTTTCTTTTGCCGGCGGAGTGATATGAACATCGCCTTGTTCATCATAACGAACAATGCCTCGCTCATGTGCATCTTTTGCCTCTATAAGAAATGGTGTCATACGCTCTCCTTGATATTGTATATCACTCATATCGTTGCATTACATTTTATCGACCACATCAATCCCCAACAACCCCAACCCCTTCTCCATCACATCCTTCACCCTCCGGATAAGTTCCAATCGAAATGCCTGCACATCATCCTCTGCATCGAGCACAGGACAATTCGCATAAAACGCATTGAACGACTGCGCGAGTTCGAACGTGTATTTTGCGATATGGGATGGATCGTACTGTTCGACTGCACGTTTTGTAACTTCGGGATAGCGTGCGAGTTGCAAGAGCAATGTTTTTTCTGCAACATGAACTTCACTTGGGGCTATGACTTCTTGCTTTCTTGTTTTCTTGTTTTCTTGTTTTGTAAGTATACTATGTATCCTCGCTACGATATACAACAAATACGGCCCGCTATCTCCAGATACCGACACGGTCTCTTCCATATCAAATGCCACGTCTTCCGACACGTTTGCTTTGAGCATTGCGTATTTGAGTGCAGATGACGTAATCTTTTGAATGATGTCTTCTGGGATATCATTGTCGCGTTCTCGTTCAGCCAAAATCCTTCTGATCCCGTTTTCTACTTCGCCAATCAGCGCATCACCGGAAACCACATTCCCTGATCTCGAACTCATCTTGTGATTTCCCTTCAACTGTAAATACCCCCCGATGAGATGATACTCACGACCTTTTGTCCGTGGCATGAGTTCCTCGAGCGCCTTGAACACCACCTGAAAATATCCGGTTTGCTCTTTCCCGACGACGTGAATAACCAGATGCGGATCAAAATCTGCAAAATGTTTTTCTGCAAGCGCAAGCTCTTTTCCTTCGTATGTCGGGTAGCCCTTGCTATTGAGGAACACACGATCATGGAGATCATGCTCACTGCCAGGGAAAATAATTGCGCCGTCACTCTCTTTGAAAATGCCTTTCTTTCTGCCTTCTTCCACCAGCTCTATGCCTCTCTCATACGTTTCTGATTCAAAATACATCTTGTCAAAACGACTCCCGAGCTTTTCATAAATCGTATCAAAATAATCCAAGCTCCACTGTCGGCCAAGCTGATATACCTCCATGATTGAAGGATCTTTTTCATAGACCATTTCATTCAACTTCCGTATGTCATCTTCCTCATCTCCACCCTTCTCATACGCATTCGCTCCCCGTGCATACGCCTGCCCAAGATACGCGACTTTTTCTGACAGTGGCTGATTGTTCATTTTTTGCATTACTTCAAACACTGTGCCAAAAGACTGTTGTCCGTCGTCTGTAGTCTGTAGTCCATACAACACCTTCGCAATATGCATCCCCACATCTCCCTGATAATTCACTCGAACAACGTTATAGCCTGCATTTTCGAATGTCCGCACGACCGCTTCGCCGGTAATGAGATTTTTCAAATGCCCCAGATGAAACACTTTCATGGGGTTGGGACAGCCAAACTCTACCAGTACTTGTTTTCCCAAGCCAATCTGATGCTGACCGTATGTTCCATCAATACCGGACAACACAAACGATGCCAATTCTTTTTCATCCAAGAAAAAATTTACATACGGACCAAACGCTTTCACCTCGCGGATAAGGCTCGCTTGTTTCATGTCTTCTTTTGTGAAGAGTTCATTCAGTTTCTCTACAAGTTCGGTCGCCACAACTACTGGATTTTTTTCTTGCTCTTTTGCATATTCAAAACAAGGGAACGCAAAATCACCCATGTCCGGATTGGGGGGAGTGGAGAGTTCGGCGTGGTCTATGCCGACTGCTGAAAGTATGTCGAGGGTTTGTTGTTTTATTTGGTTTATCATACATGTCCATGCTTCTTATCACAATCTATCGTAGAATACAAACGTACCATACTGTCATGATTTATACAATAATTGTAAGCTAGAATGATGACATACGTGTGTACAGAAGTTTTTTTTCATTATTTTCATTACTTACAAGTAAGCCCAGAAAGAACATGAAAAAAAATGCTTCATGGATTCAAAATGAATTACCCCGCCCCGATGATTATCGGGGACGGGGTATCCACTGAATAATACTTATCTCGTGGCAAGCCACAGGGAATCAAACCCTGAGAGATTGAGGCGCTCGCGGGGCTGGGGGCGCGAGCACCGAACATTTCAAGGAACGTTGTGTGAATCAGCGATTTCAAGTTTTTCTTTGGCGTCAAATTCTTTTGTCAATCTATAAAATTTCTTGGTATTCGGGGTAATTCTCACTGATGATATTCTTCCATACCGCTGTTTCGTTGCCACCTCCGATATCATTTTTGTGATACACCAAAAGTACGTGTATAGTATTGGTTGATTTTTGTACCGCAATAATACACCGGTTGCCGGATGATTTATGGGATTCTTTAGTGCCAGCAACACGAAATTCTGTCTTGCAAATACAGATAGAATCATTTTCAGTAATTTTTTCCGCAATCGAGGTATTTAAAAGTGAATCCAGACGTTTTAGCTCTTCCAAAACTGCACGCCAGGTAACATCCCAAGCACCCTTGTATTTTTTTGCAAAGTTTTTTATATAATGCCGTTCGGCATACGCTTCTACAAATATCGCATAACTAGTAGACATATTCCGGATCCTCCTGGGTAATCAGTTCATACGGAATAATTTCGTCCGGAACGCAAATTTTGTATGGAAGCTGGTTATGAGTAAAATCTACTATTTCTTGCGTTCGTTTGTTTTTCCACTTTTTTGCAATATCGGAAATAAGAGTAAGTTCTTCTTTTGAGAGCACACTGAATTGTTCTTTTTGTGAGCCCCTATTCTCAGCAATCAAAATCATGTCGTCTTTACTTCTATCAATGGAAATCTTTCCATCTTCTTCCAACTCATCGATTGCACGAAAATACATATCCGGAACAGGCCCATATTTTATACGGCGATACTGCATACCACTCATACTTTGGAAGGTAGTATAAAACCAAGAGAAATCAGCCAAATAGAGTAATTTAGCTAATTTAGTTTTAGGGATTTTGCCATCTTTTTCAGAACCAGCCAACCGAACGTATGCTAGAATCATCTCTTTGTATTTGTTATACAAAGGCAAGGTACCTGTTTCCAGCTCTCGCAGAGAGACGCCAAAAAGATCAGAAAGCTTTTGCGCTTCTGATAATGTTAATTCGCGTTTACCTTGTTCCAAAGCAATATACGAGGCACGAGAAATACCTATTTTGTCGGCAATATCGGCCTGTGAAATGCCGGTTTTGGTTCGAAGGATTTTTAACCCTTGACTAGTGGTATAAATCATATATGATTAGTATACACTACAATTGTCAAAAAATCAAACATTTGGTGTGGATAAACTTGACATTATAAATAACCGTAATAAAACACAGCTTGTACTGCCCTCCTCTGTATAACAAACCGCCTCGATACTTGTCGTGGATACAGAATGGAGGTAAAGGTCGCGGTCGTAAGTAATAAATTACTCACAGAAACAAAGATGTGCCCCGTAGCCCGTCGCTATAATATACTTTCCTTGTTGTGTAACCGGAGATACTACCTGCCAATATATGTTTGTAATATATCAAAACACACCTCGCCTAATAACTTTTTTATTCTTAATTTGAACAATTTATTTTCAAAAAGGTTGAACTCTTGAAAAGCATTTTCCTCTCGCCCATAAAGTGGCTTTTCTAAACGTGGATATTTACCGATACTATCTGTTAAATAGCCAGGTGGCTGATCGCCGTCCGGATTTTTTTTGGGAGGGGTGGAGAGTTCGGCTTGCCCTGAACTGTACCCCATGCCGACTGTTTTGAGTATGTCGAGGATGTGTTGTTTTATAATATGTAGCATACTGCTCCTGTTATATATCTATGTGCTTCCCCTCATAAAGGACGAAAGAGGGAGATGACATCTTTACGGAGGGAAGGGTATCTCGAAAGTCCTTTCTAGTAATGTACATGTATTTCGTATATCCTGTAACACGCACTATCACTACAGCGATGATAAAAGTGTGTACAGAAGTTTTTTTTCATTATTTTCATTACTTACATACACCAACCCTAGGTACGAAGAGAGCATTGATTTCAGTGTCTCCAGAGAGACTGTGCCATCAACATATTCAGACACAGTCTTATCAATATGCCTCCACATTCGTTTCTTTGTAGAAGAACGGATGAGTCGATACCCCGGATAGAGGACATACCCAAGCCAATCAATACCTTGATCAAAGCGCTTGAGTACAATCTTGTGCGGATGAAGTACCAAGTGACGTTCGGATGCCAAGTAGTCTGCTATCCGAGAAATACACGCATGCAAATATGCGTGATCATCGTGAACCAAAAGAAAATCATCTGAATATCTCATATACCGGAATACAGAAAACTGCTCTTGTACATAATGATCAAACGCATTCATATATATGTTTGCAAATAGCTGTGATGTTAGGTTTCCAAGTGGCATACCTGGATCGTAACTGTCTATGACATTACGTATAAGTGAAGACGCTCGTTCCTCCTGTACCTTTTTTTGTATAATCTGAAACAGAATATCATGATCAATAGACGCAAAAAATGATTTCACATCACATTTCAGCACCCACACGTGACCTCTGTGCGATCTACGAAATCGTTCCAAATCGCTGTGCAGGCGTACCACAGAGGCGTGCGTGCCTTTTTCTATTCTGCACGACTAACTATCATAGATAAATGATCGTTCAAACAGGGGCTCAATCACACGCACAATGGCATGGTGAACAATCCGATCCGCCACAGATGCCTTATGAATCTGCCGTGGTTTTGGGTCTGCGACACGAAAGTGTTCATACGTACCATGACACCATGTCCCTTTCTGCAGGTCATCATGCAAAGAAAAGATATGTTTCTCAAGGTCACGCGCGAAGTGTTGCACATCTATGCGAGATCGCTTCCCTTTGATACAATCAAACCACGCTTCAAACAGATTTTCTAGAGAAATAATTTGTTCAAATATATGACTGTGAACCCCCCCCGACGTTCCCATGTTTTACCGGGTCTACGATATCACGGTGTTGTGGTATGGACATACAAAACGATTTCCAAAATTAGATAGATACACAATAGGTCAAAAGGTGTTTGAGTTATTACTCGATATGGTAGCAAACGTGATGGCGGCACAATACCAACATGGGATACAAAAAAACAAACGCTCACAGCACTCAGCCCCATACTAAACACCATAAAAATCCTTGTGCGTATGACCCATACACTCGATATTATCCCACAAAAGCAATACATCTCCCTAGAGCAAGAGCTAAACGAGATAGGAAAAATGCTTGGTGGGTGGATAAAGTCATTATAACAAAAAGCGTAGTACCATACTACGCTTTTTGCTTTGAAGTCCGCACTTCGGGAGAGCGACACGCCGAGGTTCTCATTCCGATACAGCGGATCATTCGCATTCACGTTCAATCCATTCTGATCGCCGTTCCCAACGTTCACGAAATTCCCACGAGCGGTACGCTTTTCTTATCTCCTTTCCTCTTCGCGCGAGACTGCTCTATCTCTCAAGAGCTGTATCTGCAATACAAAGAGATAAGAA
>Ga0210057_1001545_pt1 | contig 34605 bp, 36 predicted proteins | sample CryGeyCG2114_010_2_FD_183968 | JGI IMG/M metagenome (GOLD analysis project Ga0210057, IMG submission 183968) | Groundwater microbial communities from aquifer - Crystal Geyser CG10_big_fil_rev_8/21/14_0.10 (SPAdes) (version 2) | ecosystem: Environmental > Aquatic > Deep subsurface > Groundwater ... | reverse complement strand
GGGGTAAATCCCAACGGCTAAGGTACAATTTAGCCGTTGGGGGTTCTATAGCTTCCGATAATAAACAGCGTGGCCGGTGCTCCCCACCTGCTCCAATCTTCTCTCATCCTCAAGTTCTTGAAGGTAATTTGTGGCAGTGGCGTCAGACACACCCAGGAGCTTCTCTACATCATTATTTACAATAGTATCGCGATGCTTAAACAGATCCAGAATTCTTTCTTTATTTTTTTCTTTATTTTTTGAAAGCTTGCTTCTTTTTCTACTATCATTTTTCATCTGATTAACAGCTATGGTCTTCCCTAGCCAAACCGCTACCACTGCGATAATTATATAGATTAAGTATTTCATTTCTTTATTATATCAAATTAATCTAAATTTTATTATCTTCACTAAGGTTTCAGCACCAACAGAATCACCGTAATACTTACGGTAAGTTTTATACATTTCCTCATTGCTTTCAAATCTCTCATGTCCGTCAAAATCAGCTTCTTCTAAATCGCCCATTTTTTTCTCCATTGCTTTAATTAACTCCGCCTCACCAAACTTTTCTTTACTATTCCAATTTATAAGCTCAACTTTATCTCCCGTTTGTAAATCTTTATCGTCAAAAAGACGCCAGGTTGAATCCTTCTCCCCAGATAATACGAGCGGTACAAGATAATCTCTGAATTTTAAACTCTTTTGCATAGATTTATTTATATTTTTATAATCTTCTCTACTTTTTCTAAAACAACCAGCCAGCCAACTTATCAACATCTTTACACTTGACATTTTCTGTTTTCTAATTATACTATGGTTAATAACAAGTAATTCCCTTTGCGTGGGCTTCCGGAATGGTTGCTCGTAAATAGCGCAAAGGGTTTTGTTTTACTAAAACAAAGGATTCTCTTCAATAATCTTATCTTTAATAATATTATAATAAGACTCATCTCCATATTCCTGCTTACGAAATATAGACCAACTTACAAAGTCAACTGCTTGTAATATTTTTTCCTCAAATGGTGTCTTAATCTCTATATCAATATCAACTTTATGATTATTTTTAATTGTTTCTGTTAGATATTTTCTAAAATTTTCATTTAAAAACTTATTAGTCTCCTTACGAGAGGCTATAAAAACAACCTTTTTATCTAATGGAATAATCTTTTTAGTATAAATTCTATCTAATAAAATATTAGTCACATAATTATAAAGGACATTTTTTTCATTTTGTAATTTTGTATAGACTTTTTTCTTATTGAGATAGACTGTCATGATACTACAATCTTTTTTTGCCAATTGTTTTAATAATCTCTGACGCGTAATAGGTTTTTCCTGAAAACAATGCAAAACTCCACCTCGTTTTTTATGCTTTTTCTTTAAGCTTCCATGTGTCTTTGAAACCACTTTTTCAATTGGCCCCTTCTTTGAAGAAAATAAAAAAGTTATAATGAAAAATTTTGACGTTCTCTTTTTAGAAAAATCAAAACCTAAATCTCCACTTTCATCTAAAAATATATAAGCCATGCTTTAATTATCTTTTATTTACCCTCCTCAAGTGCGAGCTTAGCCAGTGTCAACGCTCCCTCTTTTGAACCGGCAACACACATAAATCCGCCTCGGTGGCAGAAGATGACATCGTCCACACCTGTCGCCCCCACCAAATTTTCACCACTCAACCCTCTCCATCTTTCCGGCAACGGCTTCCTTGTCTCAAATGTTTTTTTATCTTTGTTTATGGCGACTACTTGCCAGTTTAGAACATCGCTTCTGTAAAGGACAGCGTATAAAGGTTCCGGATATTCAAGAAGCACACGAACGACATTCTCTCTTCCATAATCCCCTGTTTCTTCAAAAATAATCAATTGCTTATCTTTTGATCTATTATAATACCCTTTAATTTTATCTTCCACTTCCACCTGATCTTTTGTAATCTTAATCTCTCTTTCTAATATCTGTCTTGCTAAAGATACGGCTTCAAGAAATTTTTCATCAAAACTTTTTTCCTTCTCTTTCCATGTCGGCCTAAACATATTTATAATGCCGGTAATTGTATAGCCATACACATCAGGAAAAATATATTCCTTCACTAAATCCACCCCATTGTCGCCAGCATCTATCACTTGAACTAACTTCTCGTCTATACGAAGAGCTACTTCAGGAGAACCGCAGAGTGTCGTCCCAAACTTCTTCCAGATCAAACCAAAAGATGCATAAGGGATCCCGTTCTCCCTCTCTCCGGCGCCACCAATCTGATGATGGTCAAATTTATTACTTTCTTCATTATATTCTCCTCCGATATCAACCACATAATCACCATTTTTTATTATCTCCGGATCTCTCGTCCTTAGGACCTCAAATCCGTCGTCGCCAAGAATAAGCCTGAGTGTCGCCACAGCAAACACATCGTCTGAATGAAACTTGCCATTGTGAGTAATAATCTTTTTCATAAGCTTATTTTAATTATCTATCATTTCCACAAATTTTTCCACTGCAAATATACCAATATAATATGATATTATATATTAATGATTATACTTGGCATTGACCCGGGGTATGAGAGACTGGGAGTAGCAATCCTTGAAAAGAAAAAAGGTAAAGAGGATTTGCTTTTTTCTGATTGTATTAGAACTTCCGCTAAAAATCCATTCAACGAAAGACTTTTTTATATTGGTGAAGAACTAAAGAAAATAATCAAGAAATGGAAACCGGATATAGTAGCAGTAGAAAAACTTTTTTTTACTACTAACCAAAAAACAGCCATGCAAGTATCTGAAGTGCGCGGGTTAATAATCTACTTGGCAATACTTCATAAATCCGAATTACGCGAATTTACCCCCCTTGAGATAAAGACGGCGGTTGTCGGCTACGGTAAGGCAGAGAAAAGACAAGTAGAACATATGGTAAAAACAATCCTTAAACTTAAAGAAAAAAAAAGAGATGACGACGAAATAGATGCCATAGCTTGCGCTTTAACTTGTTCTGCTTGCCTGCCAGCAAGTAAATTCTCTTACTAAAAATGGCTTAAAATAAGGATTTTTTAGTATTAAATTTTCTCATCAGCATTTTATCCACAGTTTATTCACATTTCATCTTAAAACACTTGCAAAAATTTTTAACTTCTGATAAAACTGATATGTTCAGTCTTATACATAAGTCTGACTAGGTCGTTTTAGGCGATTTAATTAAAAGCTTTAAATAAAAAACATGTTCGACGACACAACAATGAACGACGATTTATCTTCTGAGGATACAGAGGAGGAAGAGGAAGATGTATCTATAGATAATGAGAGTGAAGAAGCTGAAGACGAAGAGTAATTAAAAAAATACCCCACTAAAATTAGTGGGGTATTTTTTTACCAAGTTTATTTAATCTTTTATTTTTATCTTAAGGAAACGATGTTTACCAACTCTTACCAAACAAGACTTATTAATCTTGTATTGATTGTCTGTTATCTTGTCATCTCCCACCTCTATTGCGTTTCCATCAATAAGCCTTCTAAATTCAGTATTAGATGCGACTATCCCCTCACCCAACAAGACGTCATTTAACTTAACGCCATCATCCACCTCAACTTCCCTGACATCTTCCGGCGCGCCTCCTTTCTTAAAAGTTTCTATAAAATTATTTTTTGCGCTTTGAGCCTCACTCTCACCATAATATATTTCCACCACCATCTTCGCCAAGTCCATCTTGGCATCACGCGGATTAAGCTCTCCTTTTTCCATTCGCCCCCCGATCTCTACAATTTCAACTTCCGGTATATCTGTAGTAAGCAATAGATACTTCGTAATCAACTCATCATTGATAGACATTAATTTTCCAAAAATTTCATTTGGTTCATCAACAATAGTGATAACATTCCCCCAACTGGTAGACATCTTTCTTCCATCTGTGCCTTCAAGCATTCTTGTGATTAAAATATCTTGCTCATTTTTACCATAATGCTTCTGCACTATGCGCCCCGCCTTTAGGTTAAAAAGCTGATCGTTCCCGCCAATCTCCAAGTCGGCATTGATAGCGAGAGAATCATATCCCTGCATAAGTGGATATAAGAATTCACGAACACTTATCTCTTCACCTCTCTCAAACCTATCTTTAAAATTTCTCCTGGCAAGCATCTGCCCCACAGTGAAACTCTCTGCCAATTCTGAAATCTCTTCAAGATTAAGCTTTGAAAGAAACTCGCTATTGTAATGAATCTCCACTTTCTCCATATCAAGAATCTTACCAAGTTGGGCAATATAGTCCTTCAAGTTGCTTTCTACCTCCTCCTTGGACAACATAGGCCTCTTTTGTAGCTTGTCAGAAGGGTCACCTATTCTGGCAGTAAAATCTCCCACAATAAACACGATCTGATGTCCTAAATCCTGAAAAGCGCGCAATTTACGAAGGGGGACAGCTCTACCTAAATGTATTTTAGGTCCGGTAGGATCAACCCCGAATTTAACTCTAAGCTTCTCTCCTTTTTCCATTCTTCCACGAAGATGGTTGATATCAATCACTTCTTCAACTCCGCGAGTCAGGACCTCATTAATTTTTTGTTTATCTATGTTAATTGGCATTACCCTCAAATAATAGCATATTTATTGCATTTTTCCATTAAAAGTGCCGAGTCCAACAATCAATTGCGACACTTGGTAAATAAGGTGTTATTACATTTACCTAAGATGAGAATAGAGGTAATGACGCCTTATTTTTTATCCTTTTGAAGTTTGATTATAAATAAACGAGTGGCTGAATATAAAATTTCTGGTTTCCTGCTTGCAAGGAGAAATTTTAATGAAGTAAAACGAGTATTATTTATTCAAACTGAGAACTTATAAAAAATAAGGTGTTATTACATTTACCTAAGATGAGAATAGATGTAAATGTTGTGAAATTGGTGTTTTAATAAATCATAAATTAGCAATGTATATATTACTAAAAATATAAAAATGGCGGAATTTATATAGACAAATTAAGTTTTTATATCTACAATACCTATCAATGGCATACAAAAAAATAAGCAATAATAGCGGGTTTGCCTTTATTAAAGGGATAATTACCATTTCTTTTATTATTCTATTTATTGGCGGAGGAATATTTCTTCTTTGGGCAAATACCCTTCAGATGCCGGACTTTGGATCTTTTGAAGAGAGGAAAATAATACAATCCACAAAAATATATGACCGTACGGGAAAAGTGATTCTTTATGATGTTCATCAAAATATCCAACGCACAGTCGTTCCACTAGAAAACATATCTAGGCATATTAAAAATGCCACCGTTGCTATTGAAGATGCCGAATTTTATCAACATTCCGGAATTCGTCCAATAGCGATATTTAGAGCCGTATTTATACAACCATTAAAAGGAAAAGGGGTTCAAGGAGGTTCAACTATAACTCAACAGGTGGTAAAAAATACCCTCCTCTCACGAGAAAAAAAAATATCAAGAAAGCTTAAAGAAGCAATCCTTTCTCTTAGACTTGAGAAATTAATGTCAAAAGAGGAAATTCTAAATATTTACTTAAATGAAGCCCCTTATGGCGGGAGTATTTATGGCACAGAAGAGGCCGCCGTCACCTTCTTTGGTAAAAGCGCTCAAGATGTCACGTTGGCAGAAGCGGCTTATTTAGCGGCCATACCAAAAGCTCCGACTTTTTACTCTCCTTACGGCAACAATAAAGACAAATTGGATGAAAGAAAAAATACTGTTTTAAATAGAATGCTTGAACTTGGCTTTGCTAATGAAAAAGAAATACTTGAAGCAAAAAATGAAGAAGTATATTTTATCCCTCGTTCTGACCAAGGAATACTTGCTCCTCATTTTGTTATATATATAAAAAGTTATTTGGAAGAAAAATATGGAAAAGACTTAATTGAAGAAGGAGGACTTAAAGTAACGACAACTCTTGATTATAACCTCCAACAAAAAGCTGAAGAGATAGTGGCTAAATATGGCGAGGAAAACGAGGAGAAATTTAATGCTTCAAATGCCGGAATGGTGGGCATAGACCCAAAAACTGGTCAGATTCTTACAATGGTTGGCTCTCGAGACTATTTTAACGCTGAAAAAGAAGGTAACTTTAATATAACTCTGGCTAAACGCCAGCCTGGCTCCGCCTTTAAACCTTTTGTTTATGCTACATTATTTAAAAAGGGGTTTACTCCGGACACGATAGTCTTTGACCTAAAGACAGAGTTCCAGTCAAATTGTAAACCAGACGGGACACCAAGATACACCGAGGTTGACCCGGACGATTGTTACCACCCAGTGAATTACGATAATATCTTTCGTGGTCCAATATCCCTTCGTGATGCGTTGGCTCAATCAATAAACGTTCCGGCTGTAAAAACACTTTACTTAGCTGGACTGGAAAATTCACTTCAAACAGCTAAAGATATGGGTATCAATACTCTCACAAATGTAAATCAATATGGATTAACACTTGTCTTAGGTGGTGGAGAAGTAACTCCCCTTGATATAACAGGCGCTTATGGCGTATTTGCCACAGAAGGAATAAAGAATCCAACAATAGGAATATTAAAAATAGAGGATAGTAATGGAAAAATCATTGAAGAATTTTCCCCAAACCCAAAGCGTGTATTGGATGAGAATATAGCGTTGATGATATCCGATATTCTCTCAGATAATAATGCGAGGACGCCGGCTTTTGGAAGTAATTCCTACCTTAATTTCCCCGGGAAAGATGTCGCTGTTAAAACAGGAACAACAAATGACTATAAAGATGCTTGGATAGTCGGCTATACTCCGAATTTTGCGCTTGGCGCATGGGCGGGAAACAACAACAATACGCCAATGGAGAAAAAAGTGGCCGGTTTTATAATAGCTCCAATGTGGAATGCTTTCTTCAGTGAAGTTCTTACTCAAACACCTGATGAAAAATTTAAAAAACCGGAAATACAAACACAAAAAAAACCTATCCTGCGTGGCGTATGGCAAGGAGGGGAGAGTTATTTTATAGATAAAATAACAGAAAAACTTGCCACCGAATTTACTCCAGAAGAATTAAAAATAGAAAAAGTGATTACTAATGTTCACTCAATCCTTTATTGGGTAGATAAAAATAATCCACTAGGACCAAGGCCAGAACATCCTGAAAATGATCCTCAGTTTGAGTTATGGGAAACACCTGTCTTAGAGTGGGTGGAAAATCAAAAAATAAAAACTGAAACACAAGAAGATATACCGAAAGAATTTGATGATGTTCATAAACCGGAGTTTGCGCCAAAAATAACAATAATAAACCCGAAACCTGAAAATATTTACACAGAAAATGATAAAATAACAATTCAGATTAAAAATTCAAGTAAATTCCCTATATCAAGGGTAGATATATTCTTAAACAATACTTATCTTGGCTCTACAGTGAACGCGCCTTTTAACTTCTCATTTACTCCGAATAACATTGAGGGTATTAGTGATAAAAACGAACTTAAGGTCATAGTTTACGATACAGTAAAAAATAAAGGAGAAGCGACAATGGTGCTTAATATAGGGTTATAAACCTATCTTATGTCTGTTATTGATTTAGAATAGAATTGTTTTTCTAATTCTTCTAAAATCTGTTGTTTTTTAAAGAAAATTTCACTTTTAATCATTGAATTTGCCTTAATAAAAATAGTTGGTTTATTAACACTAATATTCTCTTTTTCCAGCTTAATACCCGTTGTATTTAAAATAATCTCTATAAGGTCATCTATAAGAGCTTCCTTAGGAACCTTTAGATTCTTAAATTTTTCTAAAAAAGGAGAAAGAGTTTTCCACATGTTTAATATAATTATGCATTCATAGGCATAACTAGATATTGAAAATCACTTGTATTTTTACTGGTTATAACAAGTGGTTTATTAGGTCCATTAAAATTCAACACCACATTATCAGTATCTATATAATTTAAACAATCTATAACATACCTATAATTAAAGGATATTTTAAGATCATCACCGGTTATACTTGAACTAATAGTTGTGTTATATTCGCCAGTTTCCTGACTTGAAGTTTTAACTTCAATCACATTATCAACCTTATGAAGAATTAAATTAACCTCATTTAATCTTCCTGAGAAGATACTTGATGTCTTTAAAATACTTAACAATTCTTCTTTATTAACAACAGCAGTAGTTGTAAATTTTTCCGGGATAATCTGCTTATAATCGGGAAAAATACCATCAACTAATCTTGATATTAATTTAATATTGTCAGATATTAATATAATTTGATTTTTATCAAAAACAATATCAATATCACCTTCTTTATTTTCAAAAACACGTATTATTTCAACAATATTCCTATAGGGGATAATTATTGGGGAAAATCCTTTAAATTTATAAGGTAATCTTTTCTCAGCTAAACGAAATGAATCTGTTGCTACAAAAACTAAAGATGTTTTATCTGAAGAATTAATATAAACACTTGATATTTCCGGTTTAATACCAGATAAAGAAGCTGAATAATAAACTGACTTTAATCCTAAAATAAATTCCTTTACCGGTAATGAAAATACATTACTCTCTTTTATTGTTGGTAGTGATGGGAAATCATCAATTGGATAACTTTTTATAAGTGTTGATGTATTCGGTGTTGAAATAACAAGATTATTATTCACTGATTCAAGATTTATATTATCTATTTTATTAAAATTAGATAAAAAACTATTTATAATACCAGCTGGCACAGCCACATCACCTTCTTCCTCTATTTTTGCTGGAATATTAATCTCAATACCAAGATCTAAATTAGTAGCAATTAATTTTATTTTTCCAGGTTGATTATTTTTAGCAGATATTAAAACAGAACTTAATATTGGTAAATGTAAATTCTTACTGGTTATTTTTTCAGCTAAAGATATTGAATCCTTTAAATGTTTTTTTAAACAATTTACTTTCATAGTAGTTAGTAATTAATTTTTTATTATAAAATTTATTATTATTATTAGATTTGTGTATAAGTGGAAAACTAATTTTTATTCTTTCTTTGCATAGGTCTTTTAAGAAATAAAATGTTGATAAGATGATAAGTTTAACTCGTATAAGATGTGTTTATATATTGAAGAAAATTAAACTAATTTTTTATCCTCAATTTATTGTAAAATTTTCCACATACTTATTAACAATTTAATCTTTATAAAGTATTTCTCTTATTTGATTTATTTCTTGATCCAATCTTTCGTTTTTAGTAATTTCATTTAATATCTTTTCATATGAATAAATAACAGTGGTGTGGTCTCTACCACCAAACTTTTTCCCTATATAAGGGAAAGAACTGTTAAAATCTTCTCTTAAAAGATACATTGCTATTTGTCTTGGGGTTACATATTCTTTTTTTCTTGTTTTTCCGAAAATAAATTTCTCTTCAATATTATAAAAATCAGCAATTGTCTTAATTATAGCGTTTATAGTGACTGCTTTATAAGGTTTTATATTCTTTTTTAAGATATCTTTAATCTCTTGAATTGAAATTTCCCTGTTTTTAACTTTTATTTCGCCTATAATGATATTTAAAGCTCCTTCAAGCTCTCTAATACTATCTTTGATAATAGAAGCAATATATTCAACAGCCTCATTAGGTAAGATAAAATTTTTATTCTCTAATTTGGACTTTAAAATCGCCAACCTTGATTCAAAATCAGGCTTTGAGACATCTACCATCATTCCACCCTCAAAACGCGACCTCAAGCGCTCCTCAAGCCCTTCTATGTGCTTTGGTGGTTTATCACAAGAGAAGACAATCTGTCTATTTGATTCATAAAGAGAATTAAAGATATGGAAAAACTCTTCTTGAGTTTTCTGTTTACCGGAAAAGAATTGGATATCATCAATTATTAGTAGATTACATTGTCTGTATTTCTCTTTGAAGTTGTAGACATCTTTATTTCTTATTGATTCAATAAGATCACTGGTAAATTTCTCAGATGTTATATATCTTACTTTAGCATTATTATTTGTTTCTTTGAGCTTATTCCCTATTGCTTGCAGGAGGTGAGTTTTTCCTAATCCTGTTCCTCCATATATAAAAAGTGGATTGTATTGAGAGCCTAAGTTTTTTGAAACTGTTTCTGCGGCAGTATAAGCCAACTCATTAAAAGATCCGACTATAAAAGAATCAAAAGTGTATCGAGGGTTTAAATTATCTTCACTATTTATGTAAAGTTCGTTAAATTCAAGTTGATTTTCGCTCTCCCTGTGTGTTATTTGTGGGCTTTTTTGTGTGTTGTTTGAGTTTTGAGGGAGGATTATATATTCTACGCTTCTTACATTTGGGTCAAGCCCGCGTAATGTTTTAGTTATTAATTTATGGTATTTATTAAACAACCATTCTTTTGCGAAGGTGTTTGGGACATTGATAAAAATTGTGCCATCATCTTTATTTGCTATCTTCGTGTTCTGAAACCATGTGGTAAAGTTTGCAGGTGAAATACTTAATTCTATTTCGGCTAATACTCCTTCCCAAAGTTTTTCTTTTTCCATAATTGTTTATTATTATACCTGTTAAGTATAAAAAAATAAAAATTAACTAAACCTTATTGTTATGTTAATAAGATGTGGAGCAAATGTGAAGATTGACACACTTCAAATATTCATCTTAATGTTATTTTTTAAATAAAACATTGAAACTACTTCAGTTTAAAAGATGATTGACTAAGATTAAAATTATACTATACTGGTAATTATGTCAGTTACATATCAACCTAAAAACAGAAAAAGAAAAAAAACACATGGTTTTCTTGTTAGGCAGAAGACCGCCGGGGGAAAGAAAGTCCTTGCTTCTCGCAGGCAAAAAGGAAGGAAAAAGCTAGCTGTCTAGCTTTTTCCTTTTTTTACTCGTTAACCACATTCACCTTATTTGTTGAATAAGATTAGAATCCTTTATTTTATAACCATATGTTGCCTAAAAAAAGGAGAGTGGATAAAAATTCCTTCAAAAAACTCTTTAAAAATGGGAAAACGATTAAATCAGAGGTTTTTACCTTAAAAATACGCTATACAGGCAATAGTTTAAATAAATTTTCTGTTGTTGTCCCTATTTCAGTTGAAAAAATGGCCACGAAGAGAAATAAACTTAAAAGACGCGGTAGAAGCATATTAGTGAAAAATATAGATAAAATAAAAAATGGCATAGATGTGGCCGTTTTTATAAAAAAAGAAGCCAAGGATCTTAAATTTGCTGATTTTAATAGAGAATTAACCACGTTGTTGGAAAAATCAGGATTATTAGGTAAAAAACAGAATTAATCTTTTTATGACTTTATTTAAACTATTTTATAACTCAGTATTTTATGAACCCCTTTATAATGGATTAGCTTTTTTGGCTAATATTGTTCCTTTTGGTGATATTGGTATAGCGATTATTGCTTTAACTTTAATCGTAAAATTTATCCTATTCCCTTTTGCGCATAAAACAGTTGTTACTCAATTAAAAATGAGGAAACTTGAGCCGGAAATATCAGCTCTTAAGGAAAAACACAAAGAAGATAAGCAGGAACAAGCAAAAAAAGTTATGGGTCTGTACCGCGAGCACGGTATCAATCCTATGTCCGGTTTCTTGATGCTTTTAATCCAATTGCCTATAATATTTGCTTTATATAAAGTCTTCTTAAATGGGCTTAATTTTAATCCGGACGACTTGTATTATTTTATTTCTACGCCTGAAAATATAAAGACTTCGTTTTTAGGGATATTTGACCTGACTCAGAAAAGCTATATTTTGGCCGGCTTTGCCGCTATTACCCAATTTTTCCAGATGAGGCTTGCCGCACCGCCTTTAGCTAAGAAGGACAGTAGTAAGAAGGGGTCTTTTCAAGACGATTTTGCTCGGAGTATGAATATCCAAATGAGGTATATTATGCCTCTTTTTGTGTTTTTTATCGCTTTTAAGTTTTCTTCAGCTATCGCCCTTTATTGGACAACTATGAATATTTTTGCTATAGTTCATGAGATATTAGTCAGATCAAAAGCTAAAAAAATGTTTCTAAATGGAGAATCAAAAGGAGATAATAATAAAAATAATGGAGGAAATACTCGCGAAGATGACTCTCGCGGGTGATATTGAAGTTATTGACGAAGTTGATGGTGCTCGGTTCGTTGTAAAGACGAGAAGCGCTAACGCTCTAATAGGAAACAATGGACAAAATCTCAGTTCCTTTTCTCATATAATCAAAAAAATTGCTGAAGTAAAGTTAAGAAAGTCGGGAGTTTTAGAGCCACTGCAGTTTTCTGTTGATGTTAATGATTATCAACTTAAGAAGACTGATGAGCTAAAAAGTCTGGCTAAGATGAATGCTCAAAGGGTTAGATACTTTAAGAAAGAGGTTGTCTTGCCTCATATGAACTCTTATGAAAGAAGAATTGTCCACACTGCCTTGGCAGAATATCCCGACATTAACACAGAGAGTGTCGGAGAGGGGGAGGAAAGGAAAATAATTATAAGACCTATATAAATTACTTTATTAAAGTTCGGCGCAAGTCGAATTTTTTAGTAGGCAGAGCCAATCCTCTGTGGATAACCTCTCTGCCCTAGCGTCTACGGGGATACCGCACTTTACCAGACACTCGGTGTCTGGTAAATTTAAATTATTTTTTAATAATTTTCTTTTGCTAGAGAAGCCCTTTTTTACAATTTCAAAAAACTTTTTTTCATCTATTTTTTTTGGACGGGTAAAATTTTTCTTTGAAATATCGTTTATTAGGATAATGGCCGAGTCAACTTTAGGTTTTGGGTTGAAAAACATTGCCGGCACTTTTTTTATCAGTTTCGGTGTCCCATAGACTTTTACGCTAATGGACAAGATACTCTCCTTTCTGTGTCCATTAGATAGCTTGGTTGTTATTCTATCGGCCACCTCTTTTTGAATCAAAAGGACAATTTTTTCCGGTTGAGTTCTTGTCTCTAAGAATGTTTTTAATAATCTTGAAGTGATGTAATATGGAATATTAGCTACTATTTTATAGGATTTAGCCTTAATTAGATAGGGTTTAGGGTCAAACTCTAAAGCATCACCCTGGATTAGTTCTAATTTTTTTACTTCTATTTCTTTCTTAAATTTGTCCTTTAGAAAATCTATTAGATCCCTGTCCTTTTCTATGGCTATAACTTTGCCGGCATATTTAAGAAGCTCTCCTGTTAATATCCCCTTTCCAGGTCCCACCTCAAGGACAGTGTCCTTTTGATTTACTTCAGCTGAGCTTACTATTAAAGAAACAATACTTTTTGATGTAAGAAAATTTTGCCCTAATCTTTTTTTTGCCTTTATCATGTTTATTCAAATTCAATCGTTGGTAAATCTTCATCATTATTATTGTGAAGTTCAAGAAGATGCTCTGGTAATTCACTCAAAAATGACGATGGATAATTAATCTGCTTGGATCCAAAAATTGTCCTCATATCGGCAAAGGACAAATATAATTTTTCTTTTGCGCGAGTTAGGGCCACATAGAAAAGTCGCCTCTCCTCTTCTTCGTGGTCCTCTCCCTTACTCCCTAAATCCTGATGAGGAAAAAGACCCTCTTCAAGCCCTGTTATAAATACATATTTAAATTCAAGTCCTTTAGCTGAATGCACAGTCATAAGTCTTACAGCTGTATTTTTATCTTTTATTGAGTCTTGGTCTGATACGAGAGATGCCTCTGTGAGGAGCTTCTCAATACCTAAGGGTGCTTCCATATCATCATATTTTATCCCCAATGTTGCCAATTCTTTGATGTTTTCAATTCTCTCTTGGTCATCTTCCCCTCCTTTCTTTAGGAAGTCATCCATACCGGTCTCTTTTATAATTCTCTTTATTACTATTGACGGCTTCTCTGTGAGGGCGGATTTTTTTATTGATTCTAATAATTTATTAAAGGCGTCAACTTTCTCAGCTGTTTTTTGAGGAAGTTCAGCTTGCTTGCCGGCAAATATCTTTAAGAGTGTTGTTTTCCCTATCCCTCTTGGTGGGATATTTATAATTCTTTTTAACCCTTCTTGGTTATCCGGGTTTAACGCTACTTTTATAAAAGCTAAGATATCTTTTATTTCTTTCCTTTCAAAAAACCTAACACCTAGAATCTGGTAAGATATGCCCTTTTTAAGCAATGCTTCTTCTAAGGAGCGTGACTGGAAATTAGCTCTATAAAGTATGGCAATCTCGGGAGAGCCAGATTTATCTTTAGTAATAATTTTTTCTATCTCTTCGGCTATGAAGAGGGCCTCGCCTTCCTCATTTTCTGCTTCAAAGAGGGTTATCTTATCCCCCTCTTTGTTTTGAGTGAACATATTTTTATCTATGCGTAGTTTATTTTTTTTAATCACTTTATCTGCGGCAAAAAGAATAGTTTTCGTTGAGCGATAATTCTCTTCCAGGAGGACAAGCTTTACCCCCGGGTAATCTTTCTCAAAGTTAAGGATGTTTTTGAAGTCGGCGCCTCTCCAGCCATAGATTGACTGGTCATTATCACCTACTCCACAGATATTCTTATGTTCTTTGGAGAGGAGTTTGGTGAGGGTGTATTGACTCTTGTTGGTGTCTTGATACTCATCTATGTGAATATATTTCCATAAAGATTGATAATATCTTAATATCTCAGGATTTTTTTGAAGGAGAAGAACCGTTTTTAATATAAGGTCGTCAAAATCCAGCGCTTTTTGTTTTTTTAAAATATTTTCGTATTTCTCCCAGATGATAGCAAGCATTTTGGGAAAGTATTCATCCCCGGCTTCTTCTAGATAAGTTTCGTAATCTATTAACTCTCCTTTTTGCCTAGAGATAGTATTCTGAATTCTCCTCGGGTCAAATTGCTTTATATCAAGGTTCGCTTCTTTTATGGCGGACTTAGTGGCTTTTAGCGAGTCTTCTTTATCTAAGATGGAGAAATATCGGGTAATGCCGATAGTTTTCGCGTTTTCTTTGATGATATGAACACCAAGCGAGTGAAAGGTGCTCACAAAAGGGAGGTTATCTTGCAACAAGTGAGGAGATTCTTTCTCTATGAGAGAGATGATTCTCTCCCTCATCTCCTTAGCGGCCTTATTGGTGAAAGTTATTGCTAGGATATTTTTCGGTTCTACTCCTTCTTTTATAAGGTTAAAGACTCTATGGGCAATAGTTTTAGTCTTCCCCGCTCCCGCTCCGGCTATTATTAAAAGAGGGCCTTCTTTATGAAAGACCGCCTCCTTCTGAGATTTATTTAATTCAGACGAACTCATTAAAGTATAATACCTTATTTGAGTCCGGTGACAATGTTTTTAAATTCTGCTATGCCCTCTTTTATCTCAGTTTGAATAAGCTCTTCAACCTCTGGAATTTTAGCTTTTAGGAAATTATGCATTTTGTCATTATCTCCCTCTTGACTTAGGGATTCAAATTCAGCCCGTGCTTCTTCGGGTAGCTTGCTTAATGCGATAGCGGTCACTCGCTTAAGGAGGTTTTCCCCAAACTTAGAAATTACAATGTCCTTATTCTCGTCCGATAAAGATGAAAGGCCAAGTTCTTCTATAAGTGTATTTTTAATTTCTTCTTGTTGCATCATAATATTTATTTATTATTATTTTCCCCAAACCATACTGTCCCACTATTTTTTGGTGGCAAGTGAGCTTCTGGTGTCCCATATACCGTTGGTCCTGTAGATTGATGAGTTACAGTTTCTACCGACGCGATGGGTGGCTTAGGTATTGTTTCTAGGGGTGGAGTCGGAATAGGTGTAACTTTCGGCTCTCCAAATACCTCTGGAGCTGATGTTGGTGAAGTTGGCGCAGTAAGAGTTTCCGATGGAGTGAATACTTCTGGAGTTGGCGCTACTGTAGTAAGCGGAGTCTTTAGCCATTCATCGTCTTTTATGAAGTGAGCGATTGCTCTTTTTATATAGCCTTCCGTTGTTTCGTTTGCTTGAGGGACTGCTCCTGTGTGAACTTTAAGATTTTCTATATAATTCTTGAGCGCCCCACTCGCTTTATTAACAGGTAAACCTTTTGCCTTTAGCCATTCAGGAGACTCCAATCCACTTTTAGCGCCGAAACCAAAGAATCCTTTTTTACCAAAGAGTCCGTCAATATCGTGGTTCATTATCTTATTTACATTATAGTTTGAGAGACTCTCAAGAGCATCTTTAGCCGGTATCTTGATAGGGGTGGCATTTTCTATAACTTCAGCCCCGTTGGCACTTGGAGCTTCTTTTGTGCTTACCCAATCTCCGGCGGGTGTCGTTTTATCTGCGCCTGTAACCGTGTAAGTAGTTCCTTTGATGGGTTCCGGGTTGGCGTTGAGCTCGTTTCTTAATGCTTCCAGTCTCTCGGCGATTTTTCTCTGGGCCTCATCGGCCGTTTTTACCATTTCACTGTTATCAAAGTCGGTTATCTGGTTAGGGGTAATATCATCATGGCCGATGATCCCCGTCTCTATGTCTCCCACTTTTTCCAATGGATCGGCATGGAGGATCTCGGTCCATGTTTCCGGCTTAATGTCATTGAGATAAGCTACAGAGCCCTTCTGGAGGACACCTTGATCCCAGAGAGTGTCAGCGCGACCTCCCAGATTCTCAACTATCTTATTGAAAGCGCCGTGGTCTTTTATAGTTAAGATGTTTTTCGCCTGGTCCCAAGTGACAGCGTTGTTGAAGTCGGAGGCGCTTATTCCGGAAAGATTGTCTACATCGGCGAGGTTGTGCCCCTCGGCAAGTTTCACTAAGTTGGCGGCTATGTTTAAACTTTTAGCTCCATCTGCTTCTCCAAATATGACGATATCTTTCAGTCCCATGTTGTTTACTGCCATCATATGAAAAACTCTCTCTAAGCTTGTCGGTATACCATTTTTACCAAGCTCTACAGAGAAATCGGTAGTAAGTCCTCTTTCTAATACTTCCTTAGTTGCCCCTTCCACTGCAGACAAAGTGCTTGTTTCAAGAGGAGTTGCAGTGGTGTTTAGTCCGGTATCAATATCAAGGTGAGGCGTTTCTGGCTCTGGTACGTCAAGAGTGTCGGAGATATCTAATTTAACACCTGGTGCTTCAGGGGTGGCCGTCGGTGCTATTTGTTCTGTTGGAAGAGGTGTGCCATTGGCTTCCATAATTTTCGCTACATCTTCCGTCGGTAGCCAATAGTGATAAGCATCAGTTATTAAGGTAGTGAGGCCTGTTGCGTCAGCTATATTTTTTAATCCTTTGGCAACATACCCACTTCCTACAAGCGTGCCTAGTATAGCAGCTTCTATAGTGTGTCTTGTCGCTTCTGCTTTGGTTCTTTCTACCCCTCCCTTTTCAGCTGATTTTTTAAGCCAAGCTTCTGCCGCTACAAAAGTGGCAAGTCCTCCTAATGCTCTTTGCCCGATAGATCCGGCAAAAGCGGCTGTAGCTATTGTGCTTACTGCTGCGCCGGCAAGAACGGCTGGCGCAGAGGCTGATATGAGGAGACCTGCTGATAATAGGATTTTATACTTAAGCGGTTGCTTTTTATACCACTCACCGGCTGACCTCGCCTTTTCTAACACCCAATTTCCGTGTTGTTCAATCTTTTTGTCAGTGTTTTGATCAAATGTTTCAAAAGCTTGTCCAAATTTATGCATTTCAAGTTCCTCGGCTTTCCCATACCAACCTTTATCAAAAGCTTCAACGATCATCGGGGCTGATGTTTCCTGACTCTCTTCTTCTTTGTTTACCAGGGCGTCTTTCAAAAGAATGTCTACCTCTTCTTCTTCTAAATTACTTAGACCTGCGATATCAATACCTTCAGTCTTATCTGACTCACTCAAATCTTTAAGAGTAGCTCGTTTAAATGCGTCCATTTTTGGCGCATTGTCTACGTAGCGAATCTGATTTTCGCCTGAGTCTATAAGATTTAATTGTTCGCCGATCTCTTTTTGAATTTTAGCATCATCTTTTTTTATTTCTATAGTTTGCTTTTTGTTCTGATTTTCCGCTTTTGCTTTATTTCTAGCATCTTCGGCTTTTATAATCTCGCTTTCGTAAAAACTGATTTTTTGTTTATAATATTCAATTCCTTTTTTAGGTCCTTTCCCTTTGATCATTTTCTCAAGTCTTTCTTTTGAGTCTTTTAAATCTTCATTCATCCTGTCTATTTGTGAATTGATTGCGTGTGGAATCCACATTCTCTCTTTTTTTGTCGCCATCGCACCTAAGTCTTGAGGTGTTTTTTCTGTTTTTTGGGCATCATCTTTTTTGGGAAATTGATTTCTTACATAAGCAAGTTCACTAAAAGATTTTAGAATATTTTTTCCGCTTTTAGGAGTATTATTTGTTGAGTTGTGAAGTGGGGAGGTAGATTCTATTGGAGACGGTTCCATTTCTGAGGAGTCAGGCATCATGGCCTCTACTAATTCGGTAGCATATGCCTCTTTATCTTTATCTACTTTATACACTCCACCATTGTCTTTTATAAGATCATTATTTGGAGCCTCCCATGTACCACTGAAGAGCTGTTGTGAGAAAGGATCAATTTTTTCCATAATTTAATTCTATCTTTTTTGTCAAATTGAAGCAAATTTAACTGTGAGATTTATGTTTATAAGCACAGGTTTCATGTTAAAATTGACGAAATTTGTTATCCACATATGGATTGACTAATAAGGTGGTGTCTATATAATTATATCTAAGGCTAGTGAACTAGCTCTTCCTCCTTAAATAAAGATATTAAAGGGTGGAGTATCTGACAAAGCATTTTCCGAAGAACTACTCAGATATGATCGTGATGTTTAACTTTTGATTTTAGGCTTATTTTAATTAACTCAACAAATTCCGGTGACCCCAGTAGTAGAAATAGGGCTCACAAGAATAAAATATCCTTATTTTTAAAGCATTTTCCAGTAAAGGCTTCTTTATTGTTACTTTGTCTAACTTTAGTACTCTCATCTCCCCTTCCGGTTTCTGCCGGTTTTTTGTCATTTTTAGAGGGTATTTTTGGCTATTCCATTAATAAACCAAAGGAGATTATTGATGAAAATCTTCAAAATATGACACTTTTACAGGCGGTCTTAAATTCTGACCCCTCTCCAGCCAAAGGTGGTGGTGATATCACTATTATAAATGGAAACGCCCTTTTGTCTGATGTTGGGCCTTATGGAAGTATGGCGGATATTACTGAATCTAAGCCTGAAAATGGTCAGATTAGTCTCTATGTCGTGAAGGAAGGAGATAGTCTTTCTCAGATAGCTAAGATGTTTGATGTGAGTATTAATACTATTATATGGGCTAATAACATAAAAAGAGGAGATCTCATTAAACCTGGCCAGACACTCCTTATTTTACCGATTTCCGGTGTTAAATATATTGTAAAAGAAGGAGACACTATTAAAGGGATTGCTACTAAGTTTAAAGGGGATGCCGAGGAGATTATTAAGTTTAACGGGTTGCCTGAAAACGGAAAATTTGCCGTTGGCAGTGAAATCGTTATCCCTAATGGAGAAGATTCCTCTTATATTCCCTCGTCATCAACTTCAAGCACCATTGTAAAGGGTACTGGTGGGCCTTCTTATACAGGATATTATATCTATCCGGTAAAAGGTGGCGCTGTAAAGAGTCAAGGACTGCACGGATATAACGGTGTTGACCTTGCCGCTCCAACAGGAACACCTATATTGGCATCAGCGTCTGGTGATATAATAATAAGTCGGTCGTATGGTTGGAATGGGGGTTATGGTAATTATATAGTTATAAGGCACCCTAACGGCACCCAGACTTTATATTCTCATCTAAGTGAAGTAATAGTCTCTGCTGGTTGGCATGTGGTACAAGGGCAGATAATAGGATACATCGGTTCTACCGGCAAATCTACCGGTCCCCACCTTCACTTTGAAGTCCGTGGCGCTAAAAATCCTTTCTAAATAGGCTCTAGACTAGTTAACATAGTGTAAACTAGTCTAGAGCCTTTCAATTTTCATCTTAAAGAAAGCGAGTGGCGATGGAAACGAAAACAGAAAGAGCTTGAACAAGAATTGTTTATCATATATACTGAGCATATTAAAAGATTAAGAGACTAGGTTAACTAGTCTAGAGCCTTATAAATATAACTAAATTAAAAAACCTATGAGTATTGAAAAACCATATCAGCCCTCAAAAGAGGAGATAAGTAAAACGGAGGAGATGATGACTAAGGAGGAAGAAGAAATGAGCGAAGAGCGCAGGAAGAAACTAATAGAAACTGAGATAGATGCACAGTTAATTAAAAATCTGGAATCGGAGGGATTGAAGCTCCAAGGTGATAGCACTGAGGCAGTAGTTTATTTAAAAAATGGATCTCATATTAAAGGGGTTCATGAAGGCTTTTATAATATGTATGATTATATTCTTTTTAAAACCAAAAGTGATAGTAAAATATTTTCAGAAAATGAAGATGATAATTGGACTGGATGGTCATTCGGTGGTTTTGTTGCTCAAGTAGAGCACGTGCAAAAACAAAAACCAGAAAAGGATCACATACTTACGGTAATTCCCAAGGATGAGATTGATCATATTGTTAACATTGAAAAATAAAATACATTAAAAATCGGGAGGAGAAAGTCCAATTGCGAATACAAAGAAAAAGTAGCGCACGAAAATAAAGTGACAGGCACATTTGTTTTTTGAATGTGTGGTATAATATCCCCATGGCACGAGCAGCACGAGTTGATATTGAATAAATGGTGCCTGTCCCCTTATTTTTCTTATTTTTTACCCTTTTTGCGGTCCCAGCGTGTTGATAAAAAAGAGGAGGAAAGTATGATATTAAGGTAATAGTTTGTTGATTATTAAGTGATTATCAATATTATAAAGGTTCTAGACTAGTTAACATAGTGTAAACTAGTCTAGAACCTATTTAAAAAATTATATATCCTGCTTAGGTCTGTATTGGAGGGCTTCAAAAATGTGATTTTCAGCTATGTTGGAGACACCGTCTAGGTCAGCGATAGTTCGCGCTAGTTTTATCACTTTATGGTATGCCCTGCCTGAAAGATCCAGTTTAGTGGCAGCTTGGTTTAAAGTGTTCTTTAGCGCTTCGGAAAGATGGGCAAAAGCTTTAATATCTTTGGTGGTCATATCGCTGTTTGTCATTGTTTGATTATCTTTATCTTTTTGAGAGAATCTTTTTCTCTGTATGGCACGAGCTCTCTCCACCCTGCTATTTATGACGACGGAGGTCTCAAGATTCGTTGAGTTGTCAGATAGTTTCTCATGCTCTATTCTTGGGACATCTATACAAATGTCTACCCTGTCTATTATCGGTCCGGAAATTTTTCTTCTATAGCGCATTAAATCGCCCATATTGCAGATGCATTCTTTTGATGTGCCGGCATTTCCGCATGGGCAAGGATTGGCCGCAGAAATTAGTATAAAGTTTGCCGGGAATCTTATGGTTCCTCTGGCACGAGAGATATTTATCACTTTGTCTTCCAGAGGTTGTCTTAGAGACTCTATAACCTTTCGTTCAAATTCAGGAAACTCATCTAAGAACAATACCCCTCTGTGAGCTAAAGTGATTTCTCCCGGTTTTGGGAAGTTACCACCACCAACTAGGGAGACATAAGAAGAAGTGTGGTGGGGCGACCTGAATGGCCTATCAAGGGCTATATCGCTTTCCAGTATGCCGGCGACGGAGTGGATACCGGTGACCTCAACGGTTTCATCAAAAGACATTTCGGGTAATATACCGGCAAAAGCTTTCGCGAGCATGGTCTTGCCGGTGCCCGGAGGACCCACCATTAGGATATTGTGTCCGCCTGCGGCGGCTATCTCCAGCCCTCTTTTTGCGGTCTCCTGCCCTTTGACTTCAGAAAAGCAGATTGATTGCCTACGAACTTTTTTCAATGATTGAAAATTGATCGGACTCTCTTCTTTTATAGCGAAAGAAATTTTTTCATTTTCATTACCGTCCTCTACTAGTATTTTTGGCGGGCAGAGGTGGAGACTTATTTCTTTAAGATTATTACAACCGAATATCTTTATACCATTTATGAGTGAAGCTTCACGGGAGTTTTCTTTCGGTAAAAATATTTCCTCAAAGCCGGCATTTTTTGCTGCTAGGGCAAGAAAAAGAACTCCTTTTACAGGACGCAATGTCCCATCAAGTGCTACTTCTCCAATAAATAATTTATTCTTTGCATTGAAAGTTATCTGTTTTGACGCTAAAAGATAAGCAATGGCTATAGATAGGTCAAAGATAGGCCCCTCTTTTCTTACATCAGACGGCGCTAGGGATACTATTACCTTTTGATTTTTCTTTTGAGGTGAAGTAAAACCGCTATTTTTAATAGCGGCTCCTATCCTCTCTTTAGATTCCTCTACAGATTTGTCTGGTAGTCCTACAAGAGAAAAAGAATGAAGTCCTTGAGAAATGTCCAGTTCAACATCAATAATATGAGCATTAAGTCCTATTGTCTGAGCAGAATGAACTTTGACTGACATAAGATTAAGCGTGTTCTATACATGTTCTGGCGGCGGGGTTTGCTTCAAGTCGGGCTTTCTCAATATCTTTACCATCTGATTCACATTTACCATAATTTCCGTCTTCTATCTTTTTTAGTGCTAGATTTATGTCTTTTAAACGATCTTCAAGCTCTATTTCAACAGCTGCTCTGTTTTCAAACTCTTCAAAGTTATCTGACATTTCATTTTTGTCCGCTTTAAGCAAGTTTAAGTCAGGGGCAGTCGCTTCCCAATCTTTTGGATTATTAGGATTGATTTTCCCTACGTGAGAAAGCTCTTCTTCCAATACACTTTTTTCCTCCTCTAATTTTTCTTTAAAATGTTTAGTGTTTAATACCATGTATCTATAATATCAAGAATAATATTAAAAATCAATCTTACTTAAGATTTTAAGTATCAAGAGATGTCAAAGATTAGGTGAAGATAATCGTCTTAATATCTCTTCAAAGGTTTCTACACTAGAGGTGATGATTATTGTTTCTTTATCTAAGAAAGTATAAAGGATGTCTGTTTGCCCATTTTGATTATATAATATTCTTGTATCGTGATTTTTTATCATAATATCTTGAAATATTGAACCAGTGGAAGTGGAGGCATTGTCGCTTGGGAATATAATATTTAGATTATCCCTCATCGTACTTTCCCACTTAAGCATTAAAGCAAAAATATTTTCATAAGATCTTACTTTAAGGATTACAAAAGGCTCATTTCTTTCCAAGGAATAAATCCCAAACATAAATCCATCAGTTAAGAAGCTTGATAAACCAAGAGGTGTCTTTATATCAATACTTTTAAATAGTTGTTCAGATGTTAATATTGTCTTAGACTCGTCAGTAAAAATAAAATTAGTGAGATTACCTATCGGTGCATTTATGTATGTCATCTCGGCTATGATATTTTTATTTTGTTCCTTATCTTCTTTAAAGAGTGTTATAATCTTTTGTTCATTTGGTGTGACAAACGGTGCAGGCAGATTTTGTATAGAGGTTTGTTTGTTTGCTTGAGAGTTTTTCTTTTTAATGATTGTATAGCCGAAAATCCCAACACTTATAATAACAAGCATTATAACTACCATTGTTATAATGCTTGTTATCCAGTTGGTGGGGGTCGTAGATATTTTTAACCCTTGTTTTTCGGCTTGCTTGCCGGCAATATCAACAATCGACATTTTTTTTCGGTCAATGTATTCTTGCATGTCACTTTTCATTGTGCGCAAGAGCGGTCTTTTTGGTGGTTTGCCGTTAGGTCGTGGGTATTGATTAATATCTTCGGTTGTTATTTTTTCCGTTTCCTCTGTCATTGTTTCTATTATACCCTACTTGTTCGCGTGAGCTAGGTCTTGCACCTCCTTCTTGTGGTTTAGCGCCTTTTTTCTCAGCGTAGAGAGGGTCGGCTGATTTTATAGAGAGATTTACTCGTCCTTTTTCATCAATCTCTTTTACTATTACAGGGACAGTGTCTCCTATTTCTACGACATCAGTGACTTTATCTATTCTAAAAGGGGCAAGTTCAGAGACATGAACTAAACCTTCTGTGTTGTGTCCGATCTTTACCATGGCGCCAAAGTCAAAGAGGCGTGTGACTACTCCGTCAAAGCGTTCTCCGGCGTAATATTCTCTTGTGATATCCTCAACTATTTTTTTGGCTTTTTCTACCGCGTCTTTCTTTCCAGTGATAAAGACACTGCCATCTTGTTCAATATCAACTTCACTACCTGTTTCTTCTATTATAGACTTGATCACTTTTCCGCCAGGACCGATTACTTCGCCAATCCTCTCTGGGTTGATCATTATTTTTATAATTTTTGGAGCGACTTCTTTCGTGTCTGACCTTGGGGCCGAGATTGCTTCTGTCATCTTATCCAATATTTTAAGTCTGGCAATCTTTGCGCCTTCCAATGCTTCAACAAGAATCTTAGAAGGGATACCTTCAATCTTTACATCCATTTGAATGGCGGTGACACCTTCTTTTGTTCCGGCTACTTTGAAGTCCATATCTCCGTGGTGATCTTCCGGTCCTTGGATATCGGTTAATACTTTGTATTGAGGGTCGTCTGAAGTAGATTTTGTTTCGCCTAACATTAAGCCCATGGCAATCCCAGCTACAGGGTTCTTGATTGGTACTCCGGCGTCCATTAAGGCGAGAGTTGAAGCACAGACTGAACCCATAGAGGTTGAACCATTTGAAGCCATTGATTCAGATACTATACGGATAGTATAAGGAAAATCATCTTTACTCGGAAGCACCGCCTCAAGGGCTTTTTCGGCTAAGGCTCCGTGTCCGGTAGATCTGCGGTTTATTCCACCCATTCTTCCCACATCTCCCACTGAGAAAGGAGGAAAATTATAGTGATGCATAAAGCGTTTTTCTGTCTGGACTTCCATTCCTTCTACGAGTTGGACTTCCTTTGGCCCACCTAAAGTTAATACTGATAGAACATGAGTTCCTCCACGGAAAAATATTCCAGAGCCGTGCAAGAGGTCTGATATTGCTCCGGCTTTGGCAAAAAGAGGACGCACTTCGTCCATTGCTCTGCCGTCTGGTCTCCTATTTGAGAAGATAGCTTCCTTGTGGACAAATTTGTCTATCTCTTCTTCAAAATAATCGCCAGCGATGTAGGATTCTTCCGGCGATGACTCTTTTACCACATCTAACCAGAAGTCTTTAAGAGGGTTTATCTCGCTTGTGATGTTGTTAAATATAATTTCTTCAAGCTTTACTGCCACATGTTCCATAAATAATTTTTTCAGCTCTTCAGACGGCTTTTTTTCTTTAATTGTAACTTTTTCTTTGCCAATCTCGCTTATTATTTGTTTTTGGAATTCTTCAATTTTTTTTAATTCTTTTTCGGCAAGAAGGAAAGATTCTTTGATTCTTTCTTCACTGACTTCCTTTGTGCCGGCCTCTATCATGTTTATCTTTCCGTCTTTACCGCAGATTAATATATCAAGAGGAGAATCAACTCTCTGGGGGTAAGAAGGATTTACGATAAGAGTTCCTTCTTTTTCGCCAATACGCACGGCAGAGACAGGCCCGTTCCACGGTGTCTCAGATGTGGCAATGGCCAAAGAGGTAGCAATGATTGACGGTACATCTGGGTCGTTATCTTCATCTATAGCAAGGACAGTGATTACTACTTGGATTTCGTTTCTCATTGATTGATTAAAGAGTGGCCTGATTGTTCTGTCTATTGCTCTCCCCGCAAGGATAGCTTCATCTGTCGGTCGGCCCTCTCTCCTTATGAAACGACTGCCAAGTATTTGACCGGCAGCGTAAAAACGCTCTTCATAGTCAACTACTAAAGGGAAATAACCTATATCTTTTTCTTTTTTCGTCATTACAACCGTTGCAAGAACAGTTGTTTGTCCATATTTTACAATAACGGATCCGCTTGTTTGGTCTGCTAAGTTGGAGAATTCGGCAATAAGCGTCTTCCCTCCTATCTCCATAGAATACTCTTTTGTATGCATAGATTTGGCGCTTCTAGACCTCTGATTATCAGATTTTAGAACACGAAATAAATTATTCCTGTTCTACCTATCTGACAACCGAAACCTTAAGCGAATATTAGTGTTAATTTACTTATAATGGCTTGATTATACAATTTTTTACCTCTTTATCAAGTATTTATCTTTATCTTCACTTAGGTCAACGAAGTCATCGGCCGCTTCTCTGATCTGACCGGAAGCTGATTTTCCGAAAGCGATAACCTCCACTTGGGTGCTGAAAGTGCTCTTAAGATAATTGATAAGAGGAGCGAAATCACCGTCCCCTGAGATAATGACCACTGCGTCAAGGCGAGGAGCAAGACGGATAGCATCAACGGCTATTCCTACATCCCAATCAGCCTTCTTTGCTCCACCAAAGAAGATTTGAAGATCTTTAGTCTTCGTCTCTATACCAAGGTTGGTAAGTGCTTCAAAAAAACTCTTCTCCTCTCCGGATTCGGTGGTGATAACATAAGCGAGGGCTCTTATGAGTTGCCTGTCCGCAACAGCCGTCTTCATAACTTCAGCGAAGTTTACTCTAGCTTTATATAGATTTTTGGCGCTATGATACAAGTTCTGAGTATCTATGAATACTCCGACTCGTTGATTTTTATGTTTTACTACTGACATTTTGTTTGGCTGATGGCTATTAGTCCGCCAGTTGGCGGATAGCTATTAGTTTATTTTTTAAGATTTAACTTTTTGATTAGAGATTTGTATCTTTTATCATCTTTTTTAGAAAGATAATTAAGAAGAGTTCTTCTATCTGCCACCATTTGCAATAATCCTTTGCGAGAGTGGTTATCTTTTTTATGTTTTTTAAGGTGATTTGTAAGTTCTTTTATCTTTTCTGACAGGACGGCAATCTGAATCTCCGGCGATCCTGTATCAGTTTTATGCACTTGGTGCTTTTTTATAATAAGTTGTTTCTTCTTTGTTAATAGCATGATTTTTTCAATTTAACATAAAATCCTTTGAAATGCAACCCTGCCAAATTATGGGGGTGGCATGGGTAAGGTATCTTAGCAAAATACCACTTGTCAGCTGGCAAGTGGTATTTTGGTTATTTGACGTTTTCAACTATCTTTTCAAATATTTCTGGTCTCTTTTCAGCTAGTTCAGCTAGTATTTTCCTATCTATTTCAATATCTTTCTTCTTCAGTGCCCCTATGAATTTACTATATGAGAAGCCAAGCGGTCTTAAGGCGGCGTTTATCTTTATCTGCCAGAGAGCTCTAAATACTCGTTTTTTCTTTTTTCGGTCGGCGAAAGCATGAGTGCCCGCCTTTTGTATGGCCTGTTTGGCTGATTTTTCTTTTGTGCTACGCCCAAAACGGTATCCTTTTGTTTGCTTAAGGACGTTACGTCTTCTTTTTATTGAAATTGTACCTCTTTTTACTCGTGTCATATATTAGTTATTATTTTTCAGTTGCTACCCATGTGGAAGAAAACGGCTTAAATTTTTGGTGCTGATATTGAAAGAAGCAAGCCCTTTCTTGCTCATCGTCTTACTTCCTCCTTCTTTAGCATTAAAATGATTTTGACCAGGCTTTCTGGCCAAGACTTTGCCTTTCTTGGTTATTTTGAAACGCTTTTGAAATGATTTATTTGTTTTTGACCCTTTCATTTTATTTATTTTTTGTCTATTTCTATTATTATGCTTATTCCTCGGGGGCCTTTTCTTGGGCCATCGGCAATCTTATGACTTTCGCTTACGAAATTAAGTACCCTTTTCAATCTTTCTTCTATAAAGTTTTTATCAAGATATTTTGCTCTGCCTCTCAAAACAAGGTCTATCTTTACTCTATCACCCCTTTTTAAGAATTCAGATACTTTCTTGGCTTTTAGCTCAAGGTCGTGTTCTGAGGTCCCTATTCCAATCTTTATATTCTTGATTTCAACCGTCCTAGCTTTCTTTCCAGCTTCTTTTTCTTTCTTTTGTTCCTGATAATGGAATTTACCATAATCCATTATTTTTGCAACAGGAGGTTTCGCTGTTGGGGATATTTCTATCAGGTCAAGCTCTTTCTCTTTAGCTTGTCTCAAGGCCTCCTCGGTGGAGATTACTCCAAGGTTTTCACCATTGTCAGAAATAACTCTTAATTCTGGTGCGGTTATTTGATTGTTTATTCTTGGTTTCTTCAGATTATTTAAATTATGGATAGTTAAGATAACAAGCTTTCTAAAGACTAGCCCGTGTATAAAGAATCCAGTGCTTTACATAGTAGCAAAAAGCTTTTAAAAATACAAGGGTTTCCTAAACGGCTCAATCCGTCCGCCAGCTGGCGGACGGATTGAGCCGTTTAGGAAAAAGAAAACCGTGCCAATTTAAATTGGCACGGCGTAAAAAATTGTATTTATGTTGTTAAGGTTTGCTGAAGTATACTTTATAAAGTGCCAATGTGGCAATCCCACCCCAAAATAATTCAAGAATTAAGATAGGAAATGCCTGTTTAAGCATCGCATATGACCCAAACAGTATTGCTCCGATTAGGTTCATAAAGTTAAAGGGTTTACTATCTGCTTTAAGTTTACCTGATGATACGAGGTAATATGCTAGGATAAATATAATATCCCCTGTCCAACCTAATGTTTCAGTAGGTATCCCCGTCATTTTGAAATCTCCTCTTTCTGTTGAGTTTGAGGCACGATTTCTTTATAATCACAGTCTTCACATTTGTATCCTATTGGGGCGCCAGGGAGTATTATTCGTCTGCCAAGGATAATCCGCACATTAGCTTCGTGGACGTGTATCATTTCTTTACTGCAGTTTGGACAGTTTTTTTCTTCCATTTTTGGCATAATCACTCCTGTTCATGATATATAGTTTTATTTCGACGGGCACGGTCGATAGCCTCTTCACCGGAAGTATCTTTCCCTATTTCCGGCATGACAAATTTTTGTAGCACACTCACGACTTCTTCTAGGTGAATGTTTACTATTCTTTGAACAACTGGGTCGAAGTTTCTAGTCGCTTCCAGAAGTCCTTTGAGTATTGCAAAATATGCATCTGTTTCAGCTTGTACGCTTTTCTTCCATTCTCGTTTTACTTCGCCCCATGTTATTTGCGGTTCTTCGTATTGGTCTTTTACCTCTTCGTTTTCAGTTGCTTTTGTCATAATTCGCCCCCCCCTTCCTATATTGTTTTTTTTATTCAGTTTTACAGGTGCTATGTCTATGGGGAAATCTATACCAATGCAAGTAAAAATGCAAATAATAAAAAAGAAAATACAAAGGACAGTCCTTTGTATTTTGTCGGCAATTTTGCCTTGGGCTTCGCCCAAACAAAATTATGCCTGCGCTTTTCGATTCCCGACGCGAGGCAAGCAGTTGCCTCGCTCCACTTCCACATAATAAAAATCGCCCGCCTTTCGGCGAGCTGATTTTTATTATGTGGTCATTATACCAAAAAGTTCGGACTTATTTCCAGCAAAATCCTGACTGACATTCCACGCGCGGAGCGCGTGGTGGCTCTGACCTAAATCGTACGCTCGACGAACGCCCCGCCACCGCCTCGCGGACTCGGTAAAGCGGAAAAACAATTTTTCTGGGGAAAAAGGATTTTCCGCTTTACCTCGGCTCTTGTACCGCCCGCAGAAAGGGGTCTGGGAAATGAATGCGGGCGGGCTTGCTTTTCAAAAATTTTCTGGCGCAATTATTTATACAAAACAGAGAGCAAGAACCATGAAACTAAGGTCAGAACAACGAAGGTAAGAGAAAATAAAATAACAAACTTAAAGCGTTTTTCCTTGAGGAAAATACGAGAACCAATAATAGTACCGATGAGAGTCAAACAATTAGCTACACCAAGACCGATAAAGTTTGGTTTTACTAAAGCCGAGGATAAAAGTAAACGAATAACTAGATAGGTTGAGACAAATGAAATAATTATCATCAAAATCAATCCATAGATAAATGGGTGTAGATTGATAAGTTGGGCGTTGAGAATTTTTAACGGAGCATTTTCGGAAATATACAAATCCTGAGTAAGTTTGTTGGGCTCGGCGTTGACAATAATTCTTGTAAAACCAAAACCTTTATCAGAAGAAAAGAAATCTTTAAGAACTGAGCCACTCGTAGAGTAGAAGTAATCAACTTTTGTTGAATCTTCAATATCAGAATATAATTTAGGAGAAACGTAACCAACTACATTTATTGTTTTTTCCATTCCACGCCCTGAATAAGCGGAACCTGGTTTAAGTGGATAAAAGATCTTATCCGCTGGAAAAGTCATGAGCAACCCTCTTGCAGATATATCGATTGTTGATGGGTTAATCCACGATACAACAAATGAGAATTTTTTATTTATATAATCTCGAAAAATTGGAATTGAGTCTTTCTCAACTTTTAATCCTTTTTGTATAAGATACTGATAAAGAGCATCAGAATTTGCCGCCGACAAAACTTCAGCGACCATACCATTTTTTTCTAAGTGTTGGTATACAACAATATCTTGTTGTATACCTTTAGAAACACCGCCCAAACTATTTGTGGGCATACTTCCGATTACACCAAATGTCTGATTAAACAAAGAATTTAGAGCCATTGGAACAATTGGGTAAATTTGAGTGACGAGAAGTGAGTCTCTAATATGCGATAAATTTTCTTGTGCACGTTTTGAAACATCATAACCATAAAATCTTGGAGTTTCCGAAAGAATATCGGCCTTAACAGAAGCTGGATCAGCGGGAATCGGTATAACTAAAACAGCATCTCTAGATGTTTTTTTAATATCAAGACTGATTATTAATTTTTCTGCCCCATTTTCAAAATTAATAAATGACTGCTCAAGAGAATCGTCGCCGTATGTCCAAGCGCCATTATCAGAAGAAGTAATGAGGACACCGCACCCACACGCAGACACGGGTAGTCCCCAAAGTAGAGACAACATTAAAACCAAGACAATTGATGAAGATTTCGTAAATTGCATACTCCAATGTTTGGGAAAATTATTAACCATAGTAATATAATAGCACATATGCAATTTTAGAAGAAATCCACATAATTCAAAAAAAGAGGTTTTAATCGTATATGCGCCAGAAAATTTTTGAAAAGCAAGCCCGCCCGCATTCATTTCCCAGACCCCTTTCTGCGGGCGGTACAAGAGCCGAGGTAAAGCGGAAAATCCTTTTTCCCCAGAAAATAGCTTTGGCAAAACCGAGTCCGCATTTCGCCCCGCCACATTGCCCGAATACTTGGAGGGCAGAACCCCGAAAGAAAAACACCCTTTCCTTTTTCAAAAGAAATTCCACCCCCGCCAAATCAGAAATGCAAGGAGTGTTTTTTCTTTCGGGGTTGCTGAGTGAAGCGAGGCGGTGGCGGGAATCGGCTACTACGTAGCCAGGTGACTTTCTGGTTTTTTCGGACTTTGTCCTCAAAAACATAGAAAGTCCTTTCGATTCCCGTACACAAGCAAAGCAGTTTGCTTGTTCACTTCCACATAATAAAAATCGCCCGCCTTTCGGCGAGCTGATTTTTAAAATGTGGAAGTGGCGGGAATTGGTCACGAGTATTTTTTCTGACGAAAAAATCTCGCTACCCCAGCTCGGCAATTTTGCCTTGGGCTTCGCCCAAACAAAATTATGCCTGCGCTTTTCGATTCCCGCACGAAAGAGCAGCAGTGCTCTTTCTCACTTTCACCAAAAAAACAAAAGCGCCTTTAGGGCGCTAATGTTTTTACTGGTGGAAGTGGCGGGAATCGAACCCGCGTCCAGTGGTCTCCTGTGAAAACACGTCTACAAACTTATCTTTTTTATTGCCCTTCAGTGCATGGGCAATTTAAGAGTATAGGATATGAAAAAGCAAAAGTCGTTATACTCCGATCCCCTTTGTTTCAAAAATCCGTCGAGGAAAGCGAATTTTCTATTTCGGTGATTTGACGCCCGCTTTACTTACCGAAAATCGATAAAGCTGGACGGCTTACGCGATAGCGTATGCTGGAGCAAGAGCGTTAACTCCAAAATATGGAGAAACGGTTGCTTTTACAGTTTTAGCACTTATTTGTTTGCGATGTTTAACGAGTATTCGCGAACTCGGTTTGCAGTATTTTCAAGGTATGATCACTGTCGAAGCCGATCACTCCCATAAAATTACCTCTTCATCTCTCTTTCCATATTTCTCTCGGTGTCTCTTTTCTTAATGGTCTCTCTTTTGTCAAATTTCTTCTTTCCTTTCACTAACCCTATCTCCATCTTTATCAATCTGCTCTTAGTATACACCGAAATGGGCACTATTGTCAAGCCTCTTTGTTGGGACTTCCCCGCCAAGTAAGAAAGCTCTTTTTTGTTAAGGAGGAGCCTTCTGGTGCGGTCAGGTTCATAGTGAGTATGGATATTATGAGACTGGAAGGCTGGTATATCCATACTTACGACAAAGGCCTCGTCTCCTCGCACGAGGACACGGGCACCGGTGATAGAGCCGTGTTTGGCTTTCAGTGACTTCACTTCAAATCCAAAAAGCTCAATCCCTGCTTCAAATTTCTCAAGGACTTCATAGTCAAAATATACTTTTTTATTCTGGATCAATAATGGCATTACATTGATTATACTATCAATTCGTTGACATATTTACAAACCACATTACCGAACACCGAGTGTTCGGTAATGTGTGGAATTAGTTGTATATATCACAATCCTTTAATTTAACCTTTAAAGTGTTGCATAGGTATTGAAAACGTGTGCTTGACAGAAGGTCTTATATGTAATATGCTGAATCCCAGAATATTCTATGTGCCATGGTGGTACGGGAAATTGTTTTTTAAAACTATTTAAACTTAAACAAGGAGAGAGAGATGAAGAAAAAAATGATCGGTTTTATCGCTTTTATGGTTATGTTTTTAATGACCATAGAGGGCTCGGCAGGGATCAAAGTAGTTGTATCAGACGAGCTCAAGACGGAGACTGCGGTAAAGAGCTTCGTCTATGGGGTCATCAGCTCCGAGGATAGCTCAACTGTGTTCCTGGGCCAGCAAGAGATTGCGCCCGAGACAATAACCGCTCTGTTGGCAAAGTTCTTCAGTGACCTGGGACTTGATGAGAGATATACTTCTTTCCAAGTCACTGACAACGAAGAGGCGATTATCCTCGCGCCTCTCGTAGATATGGCGGTCATCTTTACGATGACCAAGGACGTCCATGACTGCCACGAGTGCAAGGAGGACCTCGATGAGAAAAGGCTCGCCAACCTCGACGAGAACTTTGAGTCCATCAAAGTTTTATTCAAAGATTATGTACTAGGTGACGGGGCTGTTCACCTCGGGGAAGTGATGGCCCTGAGAAATTACAGATGGGGGAAGGAAGCGGGGATGGAGCTCGACAAGGACGAGTTTATCCTTGAGAGCACGGAGAGGGATCTTGAGATTCTCATGATGCCTCATCATTCCACTCCGGTGCGCTGACGGTGTCAGAAGGGCTTGGTAGATTTAATAATTAAATCTACCAAGCCCTGTTTTTTTTATTTACTTTATTAGCTTTTTCTATATAATGAACCTATATTATGGTAAAAATTCCTAAAATCCCTATAAAGATTTCTAAGAAAAAAGGTGGTAAGACTCCAGGGTTGGGTCAATTTGGCAAGCATCTTATAATAGCTTTCCTTATCCTTATGCTTATTACAGGTCTTTACTCTATTATTACCGAGAGTCAAAAGGATATTCCAGAGATAGCTCTTTCTGAATTAGTGTCAGAGATTAATGCCGGCGTAGTCTCAAAAGTGACTGTTGAGGGAGAGAAGATTAAGATTGAACTTAAAGATGGCACTTTAGAGACTTCTAAGAAAGAAGCGGAATCTTCTCTTTCCGAGACTCTTTCAAATTATGGTGTTTCTATTGAGGAGTTTAATAAAGTGAATCTTGAAGTGAAGAATCCTTCAGACTTGGCTTTTTATCTTCTGGCGTCCCTTCCATTTCTTATACCCGTTCTTCTTATAGTGCTATTCCTGTATTTTGCCTCACGTCAGGTTAAAGGTTCAAGTATGCAAATGTTTTCTTTCGGTCAGTCTAAGGCGAGAGTCATCTATCCTGATGACAAAGCGCAGAAAGTGACATTTAATGATGTTGCCGGTGTGAAGGAGGCAAAAGAGGAATTGAAAGAGATTGTGGATTTCTTGAAAAATCCTAAGAAGTTTCTGGATATCGGCGCGAGGATTCCGAAAGGTGTCCTTCTGATGGGCGCGCCGGGTACCGGTAAGACACTTCTCGCCAGGGCGGTGGCCGGCGAAGCGGGGGTTCCCTTCTTCCATATTTCCGGTTCGGAGTTTGTGGAGATGTTTGTCGGCGTGGGTGCTTCTCGAGTGCGTGACCTTTTCCTTATGGCCAAGAAGACCGCTCCTTCCATAATCTTTATAGATGAGATAGACGCTGTTGGTCGTCATAGAGGCGGTGGCACAGGTGGAGGACATGACGAACGTGAACAGACTCTTAATCAGATTCTAGTGGAGATGGACGGCTTTGAGCCTCATGAGAAGGTGATAGTGATGGCGGCGACAAACAGGCCAGATGTCTTAGACACGGCCTTACTTAGACCGGGGCGTTTTGACAGACGGGTGATGTTAGACTTGCCAGACATTAAAGACAGAGAAGAAATTTTAACTATTCATTCACACAAGAAGCCTTTTGCCGAGGATGTTAACTTGAAGGTTGTGGCGGAGAGGACACCCGGTTTTTCTGGGGCAGATCTTTATAGTCTTATGAACGAGGCGGCCATCCTTGCCGCCAGAGAAGAGAGAAAACACGTTTCGCAGTTTGATC
>Ga0210057_1001541_pt1 | contig 34705 bp, 27 predicted proteins | sample CryGeyCG2114_010_2_FD_183968 | JGI IMG/M metagenome (GOLD analysis project Ga0210057, IMG submission 183968) | Groundwater microbial communities from aquifer - Crystal Geyser CG10_big_fil_rev_8/21/14_0.10 (SPAdes) (version 2) | ecosystem: Environmental > Aquatic > Deep subsurface > Groundwater ... | reverse complement strand
CAAACCATAAAATATGCACGGTGCTATTTATGAGGGCCAGAATAACCGATTACCGCGGGGGACGACACACGCAGAAACCGAACCAGATGGTAATGGAAGTTGACGGGGTTTCAACCAAGGAAGGGGCCGCTGAACTCGTCGGCAAACAGGTTGTCTGGGCGAGCCCCGCAGGCAAGAAAATCGCGGGCAAGGTGACTGGCCCGCACGGCAACAAGGGGCGCGTGCACGCCTTGTTCGAGAAGGGCCTGCCCGGCCAGGCAATCGGGACCCAAGCGGAAATAAAATGATTGTCCGAGAGGAGTCCGCGCAACTGGCCGTTGAAAAGTCCTCGCTCAAAGACCCTTTTCACGCCAGCGTTTTTTACAACCCCAGGATGCAATTCAACCGCTCGCTTTCCTCGCTTGCCGTGGGCGCTTCCGGAGCCAAAACGCTTTGCGACGGCTTGAGCGCTTCGGGCGCGCGCGGCATACGCTATTTTTTGGAGAACGGCTTGGAGGGAGTGGACTTCGTTGACGCCAACCCGGATGCCGTAAAACTCCTGCGCGGCAACGTGGAACGCAACCGCGTTTCCGGAAACGTCTTGGAGGGCGGATTCAACGAGTCGGTCAGGAAAAATTACGACTGGGTGGAGGTGGACCCGTTTGGCTCGCCCGCGCCCTTCCTTGAAATTGCTTTCCAGCACGCGAAAAAATTCGTTTCAATTACGGCAACGGACCTGGCCAACCTGTGCTCCGCGCACAAGAACCGCCAGGAGGTTTGCCGGAGGGTTTACGGCGCCGAACCCCTGCACTGCCCTTTTTCCCACGAGCTCGCGTTGCGGATACTGGTTGCGAAATGCGTGCGCGTTGCAAATTCCTTGGGCTTGAAAGCGCGCCCCGTGCTCTCCTTTTATTGGGGCCACGCAACCAAGACAATCCTGAAGCTCGGCGAAGGGGCGCCTGAGGAGGGATTCGTTTCCTTTGACGGAAAAGAGGCGCGCGTTTCGCGCAAGGGCGCGGGGCCGTTGTGGGTTGGCGACTTATGTGACGTCGGATTCCTTCGCGAGTGCGCGAAACTCAATTGCAGGGGTTATGCCGACGAGAAAAAGATTGCGGAAACGCTTGAATTATTGGAGGGCGAACTCGGCTTGCCGCCGTTCCATTACGACTTGCACGCGTTGTCCGGCGCGTTTGGGGTCCCGACGCCGAAAAAGGAAGTGGTTCTCCGCGGTCTGCGTGACACGGGTTGGCGCGCCGTTGAAACGCATTACTCGCCGAGGGCGATCAAAACGGATGCGCCATTCGAGGAAATCAGATGTTTACTTCCAGGTCGAGCGCCTTCTTGAGTTCGCGGTAGCGGTTGCGGATGGTTACCTCGGTTACGCCGGCGACGTCTGCAACCTCTTTTTGCGTGCGGCGCTCCCCTGTTAGCACGGAGGCGATGTAAACCGCGGCGGCTGCCACGCCCATGGGTCCGCGCCCGGAAATCAGGCCTTCCTCCATTGCGCGTTCCAGGATTTCCTTGGCTTTTTTCTGAGTTGACCCGCCGAGCTTCAAGGCGGTCACGAAGCGCGTGATGTAGAACTGGGGGTTGGTCAAGGGCACCCTAAGTTTCAGGTGCTGGGCTATCAGGCGGTAGGTGCGTCCGATTTCCTTTTTCGGGATTTCGGATTCCTTTGCGATTTCGTCTAGGGTGCGCGGTATTCCCGCCCTCCTGCACTCCGCGTAAATCACCGCAGCCACCACCGTTTCTATCTGCCTGCCGCGAATCAGGCCTTTTTCAACGCATTTGCGGTACAACAACGCCGACGCCTCGCGGATGCTTTCGTTGAGGCCCATATGCGACGCCACGCGGTTCAATTCGGTTAACGCGATTGCAAGGTTGCGTTCAATGCTGTTGGATATGGAGGCGCGCTTGTGCCACTTGCGCATGCGGTACCATTGCGCTTGTTGGGAAGGGGCTATTTTTCCGCCCGACGTGTCGCGGTTGTACTGGTCTATTTCCGTGACGAGGCCCCTGTTCGGGTTCATGTACTTCAGGGGTGCGCCGGTGCGCGTTCGGCTCGCGCGCTGTTCGGCGTCAAACGCCCGCCACTCCGGGCCCTCCTGAATCAGGTCCTCCTCTATTACGAGGCCGCAGTCCACGCAAACTATTTCGCCGTGCGCGGAGTCCTTGCGCAGGTTGGACCTGCCGCATTCGGGGCACTTCAGCCGGAAAAACACTTCGGGCTTGGGCCCTGGAACCACCGTCTTTTTTTTACTTGTCTTGCTTTTTTTCGGCATTTGAACGCATTCACCTTTTGGTTGAAACCTTTTTTCCGGCCAGCCCGCCGCGCGCGGGCTTGGCGAGGTACAAGGGTTTTCCCACCCTGCCAATCGTTTCCGTTATCACGGCCACTTTCCTGCCGCGCAGGAAGACCGGGCAACGGGTTTTCACGGGCTTGTCGTGGTCCACGGGCGCGAGAAGGATTCCCGCAGCCGTTTCCCTGACAACTTTGAATTCCATTCTGAAGAACAGGTTGCAAAACATTTATAAATGTTTTCCTTTATTAGGACTCCTTCTTCCCCGTTTTTTCATTATTGTTCCTTTATTAACAATGTGCGTTTAATGGTTTAACGGGGGGTGTTAGGCAATGGTTTGGGATTTGCTGGTTCAACGTTTGAGTAACGCGCTTTCAAGCGTTGTGGAGAGCTTCATGTTCGGGTTGGCTGACGTCCTCGTCGTATTGTTGTTCATGATTCTCGGCTGGGTGGTCGGAAACGTCTTGGTCAACGCCTTGAAGGCCTTCTTCAAGCAAATCAAGTTCAACCAGTCCCTCAAGAAGCGCGGGCTGGATGAATCCTTGTTCGGGTTCTCGGTTGAAACCGTTTTTGAAAAATTCGTCAAGTTGATGACTTACGCGGCGTTCCTCGGAATAGCCGCGGATGTGGTCAACCTGACCTTCCTCGGCGACCTCGTTTACTGGTTCGTGGGCTACGTTCCCCTGTTCGTCCAGGGCGCCGTGATAGTCGCCATCGCCTTGCTGGCGTCGGGCTACGTTACCCAGCACATGCGGGCTTCCAAGATACCCTTCTCAAACCTGTTTGCAACGCTGTTGCAGTTGCTCGTGGGCTACGTTGCGTTCGTGATGGCCCTGCCCCTTGTGCTGCCCAACGCGGACGTGTCGATTCTGTCAACGACGTTCACCCTCTTCGTGCTCGCGTTGGCGGTGGCAATCGGATTTGGTCTGGCAATAGCGTTGGGCCTCGGCCTCAAGGACACAGTGGCGGATATCGCGAAGAAAAAGAAGTCCGACTTTGAGAAAATAATCTAGTTTTTTTTTATTTTGGGGGGCTTGAACCCCTCAAACCCTTATTTTCATTGAGTCAAAACCAACCAGGAATTTTTCGGAATTGAATTCTTCTTCCAGCTCCTTTTGCGGGGCAACCGTATGCGTAAGGTGCACGGCCACGGTAAGTTTTGCGCCGACCCGTTCGCCCAACTCTTTTGCCTGGGGCAGCAACGAGTGGCTCAACGAAACCGAACCCGTCCACTCAAACTCGCTTAACGGCTTGCCTTTCCCCCAGACCTCGTGCACGGCTTTCCTCGCCTCCTCCTCCCTTGCAACCCACGAGTCCGCTATCAACAAGTTGCATCCCTTCACCAAGGCCAGGCTCTCTTTGCGGTAGTTGTTGCGTGAATCCGTCATCACGGCCACTTTTTTCCCGTTGCTCTCCAGGACCCATCCGTTGATGGGGAAACCGTGGTCCACCTCGATTGCGGTGATTTTCGTTCCCCCAACCGTAAACGGATGAAAGCGTTGGATGGGCTTCAATTCAAGGAAGCCCTCCCTAACGAGGTGCCGGTACCAGTTCTCGTGGAAAGTCACGTTCAACACGTCTTGGGTGGAGTAAACGGGTAGGGGAGTCTCCCTCCAGGAACGGAACTCGCCGATTCCGGAAATGTGGTCGTAATGGTAGTGCGTCAACAACAAGGCGTCAAGTTCGTTCGTGCAAAACCCTTCGCGAAGCATTTGTTGCTTGAAGTCGGGGCCTGCATCAACAAGGATTTTCTCGGTTCCATCCACGAGCAACCCGAACCGCGTCCGCGTTTCGCCGCTCAAACAAGTCCTGCATTCGCAGCCGGGTTTGGGGGTGCCCCACGCGCAACCACTGCCGAGCACGGTTACCTTTATTTGTTTCACTGAAAATCACCAAAACGCGTTCTCAACGCTCCGTCCTTGAACGCGTTTTCCTTTTATGGACTGGATAGTTCATTGAAAATCGCTTAACTTCACCAAGCAGGCGTATTGCTTCAAGGTGTCCCACTCGTGCCTCAAATGCTTTTGAATCGCCGCGTCCGCGGAGTGTTCTTCAAGGAACTGCTTGGTGCGCGGGTCGCTGGGATAACCCGAACCGAAGTCGCCGAGCTCCTCGGTCAACTCGGCCACGCGCTGTTCGCGCACCTCCTTGGCTATTATTGACGCTGCCGCCGCCATCACGTGATTGAAATCCGCCTTGTTCTCGGCGGTAACGTCCCCCGAATAATACTTCCCGATTCTGCGGGCGAACTTGGAGGGGTTCGGGTCCGGCGAATCCACTATCACGGGCGCTTCGGGAAGTTTTTTTAACGCGTCGGCAACTGCGCGCGCCTCCAACTCGTTCAAACTCACGCGCGAACGCATGGCGCGCGTAATCTCTTGGGCGGACAACTCCACGACGGATGCTTCGCCTTTGGTCATCAAGTAGTTGCGAAGCGAGGCGCGGGTTGAAGCCGTCAAGAGTTTTGAGTCGCGCACTCCTTTTGCCTTGAACTCCGGTTCAAGGGAGTCGTCGGCGCAATAGGCGCACACTATGAGTGGGCCTAGCACGCAGCCCCTACCCGCCTCGTCTGCACCGATTTTTTTCATTGTTTTGCCTGAAAATTAAAAATGGGGCCACGGGGATTTCCACGAACCTTTTCTTTGTAAAGAAAAGGTTCATCAAAAGAAACGCGCGGTTTCTTTCCGATGAAACGCTTTCTTTCCCAAAGAAAGGGTTTCGATTCGAACCCCGATCCACAGGTGTCCTCCGAAACGAAAACGCTTTGTCGCCTCCGCTTGGTGCTGCGACTCCTCCGCGTTTTCCTTTCATGGTTTTTGCTCTTCACGAGTCCGAGCTCCATTACTTCAATCATCGCCCTAGCGGGCTCTTCACATTTGCTTTTTTCAAGCCCTACCCCTTTGACGGGGGAGGGTGTCTGGAGCCTGTTGTTCTACCAGGTTATACCATAGCCCCACAGAAGATAATACGCGCATTCACAAATTAAAACGCTTTTTATTGGCTATTTAAAACCGAAAACCTTTAAATACTTGTTACCCACTAGTAGTAACAAGGTGGAATCATGCGTCATTTCAAGTTTTATTTGGGAGTGCTAGCTTTCCTGTTGCTCGTGCCCCTAACGTCGGCTGCAGGCGGCGGTTTTGCTTCGTGCACGCCCGGCCCCAGAGGCGGCGTGGGAGACCAGTATTGCGGTAGTTTCAACCACGTTTGCACCACCCAGAGTTCCGGCGAATACGGGAGTTACGCCTGCAACGTTGACAACCCTTTCCAGTTGTGTAATACGGCTTGTTCGGCGGGCGCAAACAATTACGGAGAATGCGTTTGCGTTCACAACGACGACGGCTCGTGCGTTTCGCCGAGCCAATGCATTTCGGGCAGCCACCAGGGGGTCGGCGGTTCGTGTACGGTCAACGGCGAAACCGGTGAGATCTGGACCTGCAAGTGTTCTTCGTGTAGTAACACGTTAACGTATTGCAAGGAGGTTCCCGAGCCCACCCCTACCCAAGAGCCCGAGGAAGAGCCGGAAGAGGATGAGGAAGAGGGCTCCAACTGGTATTACAATCCTTACGGTCCTTACTGCCGTTTGAGTGCCTACCCATCCTACCTGTATCCCGGCAGTTCATCCGAAATCAGCGTAATTTATTACAACTTGTTTTTCCCGCCTTGGAGCGTTTTCGTTGACTGCGGGAACGGTCATTCAACGTATGCCTTCGGCTGTTACGGGACGACCGGCTATTGTTATGCCGAATGCAGTTACCCTTCGGCTGGAACTTATTACGTTAACGCTTATGCCGCGGGCACGTTCTGTTACCCGACCGTGGTCAACGTGGTCGGGGAAGGCGGCGGGGAAGGCGAGCCGGAACCCACGCCCACGGTTTACCCGTCTTCGTGCGAGGTGAACACGAATCCCGACGTAATTGAAGGTTCGGGCGAGTCCACGATTACGGTTGAATACTCCAACATGTTCGAGGCGCCCGACGACGCACTTGTAATCTGCGGCAACGGCGAAACCGTTTACGCGGACTGCGAGGGCAGCGCGGTGCACGGCTCCTGCGTGGGCACTTGTGCTTACGGGGCGGCCGGCGAGTACCCCGCATATTACACGGTTGACTCAGTGGTAGATGGTTGGAGGTGTTCGCCGGACAGCGTGTTGCTCGTGGAAGAAGACGAGCCCGAGTGCGAGGACCCGGGCGACTTCATCGTGCGCGTAACCGACCGGGTCAACGACGACCCGATTGAGGACGCCAGCGTTGTTTTTGATAACCAGGAAGTTTTCTTCACGGACGAAAACGGGGAGGCATTTGTTTACGACGTTGAAGACGGGACGCATTCGTTTATTGCGTCGCGAATCGGTTACGAGTCGCGCACGGTTCAAGCCGACGCCGAGTGCGGGGAAACCACGGTAGTAGAAATCGCGTTGAACCCGTACCTGGACGAGTCGTGCCAGACCACGGTCAATCCCGCCACCGTGCGCGGGGGCGGCCGGTCTACGGTAACCGTGCTATTCAACGGGTTTGCTGAAGAGCCCTCGCAGGCGCTGATTGATTGCGGAAACGGTCAAATCGTTTCTTCGGGCGAATGTGCTTATTCGGATGGAAGCGGGTCGTGCACCGCGCAATGCGGTTACGGTTTTGAAAGCGATTACCCGGTTTATTACGTGGTCAATTCCAACGTGGACGGCTTGCAGTGCTCGTCCGCCAACGTGAAGGTCGTCGCCCCCATTCCGGAAACCGGCAATTTGTTGGTGAAGGTCACCGAGTGTGCAACCGGCAAGGCGATTCAAAGCGCGCTCTTGGAGGTTTATCCGCGCCTTGCAACCCAGCCAATTGAACCGCGTTATTACACTGACCAGTACGGCCAGGCAACCGCGGTGCTTGGTGCGGGCGTTTACGACGTTGAGGCGTCAAAAACCGGTTACCTGGCAGAGCGCGCTTCGGCAACGGTGATCGCGGGCAGGACTACTTCGCTCGCGATTTGCCTGGATTACGGCGAGGAGGGCTGTTCTTATTCTGTTGAATTGCTTGGCGGTTCGGCCGAGGACGGCTACCAGTTGAAGGTGTCCAGCTTGGTGAACCAGTCGCAAACCATTTACGTTACTTATTCAAATGACTACGTTTCGGGTCCCGCGCTCGTGCAGTTGCTTGCCTACCAGGAAACGGTCATGGACGTTGAAGCAATTCCCCAGGGCGGCGCGGGCGGGGTATTTGCAATCCTGACCTTCCGCGACGAATTCGGTTCGTGCACGAAGAACGTCCAGCTCCCATTCAATTTGAACGAGGGGCTGACAATTGACGCGATTGAAACCGAGAAAACGGCTTTCGGCGGGCAGGAAACGTGTTTTGCGTTGTTGGTGCGCAACCACGGCCTTGACCGCGGCCAGGTAGTGCTTTCGGCGACCCCCTTCGGCTCCACGCAGGATTACGACTGGAATTTTGAGCCCGAAGCATTCATGATTGCCTCGCAGGAAACGCGTTACGTTGAATTCTGCGTAGACGTTCCGGGCGGCGCCAACGAGGACGCCTCCTATTTCATTAACGCATCCAGCCCGCTGGGCGACGACTCCACTAGCGTTCACTTGAACGTTCCAGGTGCCGCGTTTTCCACGAGCCTTGAAGGCGGATGTAAATCAGTGGATTCCACGACCACGGTCACCCTCGTGGAACTCAACGTTTACAACTCGGCGTTCAGCGGCGACTACAAGATTGAACTCGGGGAAAACGAGTTGGGAGCCGTTACGCAGGAAAACCTTTACGCTTTTGGCAAGGGCGAGACGCGCACGATTTTCATGCGCCTGAACGCCTTCGGAAAGGAGGCAGGCAGTTACTACGTGGAGTTCCGGCTCGTTCACGAGGGCGCAGTTGTTTACCAGGACGACTTGTGCTTCAAGGTGGCGGGCGACAACGAGGTTTACGCGCAACTCGTGCCCAACGTGTTGAGCGTGCCCAAGGGTTCGGGTGCGAGCACGTTCCTCAAACTCAAGAACCTCGGCACCGTGCGCTCAATCTATGATGTGAAGACCACGGGCAACCTCAACGTTTTGGTTACGCCGGACACGGTCGCACTCAACCCCGACGAGGAAGCCAGCGTGGAAATACACGTTTCCGCGGGTTCAACTGCGAAGGGTTCTTACACGGTTCCCGTCCAGGTTTGGGGCCGCGAAGGCGGGGCCACGAAGCATTATTATGATGACTATCTTGACGTTGACTTTTACTGCGGCGACGGCGAATCCGAGAGCAAGACGTGTTACGGCGAGTCCGGCTCCTGCTCGGCTTATTGTTCTTACGCGGACAGCGGGTATTACTACGAGCCCGAGGCAGAAGCGGACGGCACTGACTGCGACGATTACGCGGGTTACGTGCGCGTGTTCGACGAGTTTGACGACGATTCGTGCACCGTGAACGTTGACGGCAACGCCTTGACCGAAGGCGAGTCAACGCAGGTGAAAGTGAGTTACTTTGACCTGCATTCCTCGTCCATCATAAGCGTTGAAGTGAATTGCGGGAACGGGGAAACGCACGCCTGCACCGGCGACTCGGGCGACGACGACTGCACGGTGACCTGCGATTACGATGACGAGGGGCACTACGTTGTCTCGGCAAAAGCAGGCGGCGTCACATGTTATGATGCGCGCGTGAGCGTGTGGGATGAGGAAGACGGAGAGTGCATCCTCGGCACGAACAAGCAGAACGCGTTGGAAGACGAGTCGGTGCGCTTGACCGCGCGGTATTACGGTTTTGAGGACGGTGGATACTATGAAACCGTGAAGGGCAGCGAATTGCTGGAAACAGAGAACCTGCTCGTGAACATCGTGAGCGCGTCCGGCCACGGCTCGTTCAACGTGGAGGAGTCCGACTCCCTCCAAATAGTTGCTTCCAACCAGATTGAACTGCCGGTTTCGGGCGCCACGAGTTACCCTGTGGTGTTGAAGAACAACAATTATTACACGTTGAGTTCCGTGCTCCTGTCAGTGGAGGGATTGCCCATAGGCGTTACAGCAACCCCAATCTCCCCGCTGGAGTTGGAGCCGGGCGAGGAGCGCACGGTTTATTTGTACCTACGCTCGGATGAAGCCCTTGAAGGCACTTATCAGTTGACGTTGCAGGCGCACTCGGCCATACTGAGTTCGCGCAAGAAAACCGTTCCGCTGGTGGTCAAGTCGCCCACGGCGGAGGAGTTGAACGTAGCCGTGCAGCAGGGCGCCGTGGTTTCCACCACGCTGGACGGCTTGCCGGCGTTGAAGACCGCGTTCACGGTCACCAACAACGAGGAGGTTGCGGTTGGAATCACGCCTTCCCTTGCATTGCCGGAAGGATGGAATTACGCGTTGTCGCCCAACTCGTTGTCCTTGCAACCCGGGGAAACCCAGCAGTTGCAGGCCACCTTGATCCCGCCCCAAGACGGAGGGGAGGGAGAAATAGAGTTGTTGTTGCGTGCGAATAACAAGGTAAAGCGCGTCGCCGTGAACGTTGAGCCCGACCAGGGACTGTTGTCGCTCGGCTTCTTTACCGCGGCACTCGGCTCCAATTTCGCGTTGCTCGTCCTCGTCGTCCTCTTACTGGCGGGCGGATACCTGCTTTACTCGGCGGACCGCAGGATGCAGGAAGCGGAAGAGCCGACCGAGGTTTCAATCAGTGAAAGCAAAAAGAAGAAGCGCGGCAAGGGTGTTTCAAAGTGAATAAATCGTTTTCGTTTTTGATGCTTTTTTCGGCCCTGGCGTTTGCCTCGGCCCTTGACTTTACTGGCCCGTCCTACAAAGAGGGCTGCCAGTGCGACCCGCTGGAGTTCAACCTGTTGTTGGAACACACGGCAGGCGAAGGCGAGGTGTACGCGTTGACCATTCGCGCCGGAGAAGACGAAACATTCACGACCTTCGTTACCCCGCGCCTGGAAATGTCTCCGCATTCCTCGCTACCCGTGGTCGCGTTCATGACGCCTCACTGCGACGCGCTGCCCGGAGAATACGATTTCACGATTACGGCGGTGGGCTCCCGCGGCACGGTTTTGACCGCGACGGGAACCGCGAACATAGAGCAGTGCCACTACCTCCAGATTGAGAACACCGCCGAGCAAGCCGTATGTCAGGGCGACGAGGCGCGCTACGTAATCCGCTTGAAGAATTCTGGCATGTTCGCCGAAGCGGGTCACGTGTTCACGGACCTGCCTTACGGCTTGTATGAATTGAATGATTACGCGTTTGACTTGTCTCCCGGCGAGGAAAAGGAATTCAACTTGTATGTTACGTCGCCCATTGACTTTCCGCCCCAAAAACTTCCGTTCAAAATCAGTGCGACGAGCGCCTACACGTACCGCGACTCTTACGCCACTTTCGAGGCTGTGGACTGCACGGGCATGGAAATAGAGGTGCCGGACTACTGCATCCCGGTGAACCCTGGCGAGACGGTTAAGGACTACGTTCGCCTCACCAACACGGGCGTGGACGACTCGTTTGACATAACTGCTTATTGCCCGCCCTTCGTCTCGGTTTCACCGTTGAGCGTGGACTTGGATAACGGCGAATCCGCGCAACTCACGCTGGAAATATCTCCCGAACAACAGCACTTGGACCAGGAATTCTCGTGCCGCATCTCAGTTGAATCCCGGAAATACGGTCGCGTGTTCGAGGACGAGGCGCGCATCTGCGTGCAAAAACTATACGACTTGGACTTGGCTTCATTGTCGGGTTCCTCGGTAACCGTGTGCAAGGGCGACGCAGCCAACCTCGGCTTCACGATAACGAACAAGGGCAAGCCTGCGGTTTACTCGCTGTCAACTACGCGCGGAACGATTTCCAAGGCATCCACGTCGCTGGTCCAAACGGGAACTGACTCGTTTTCGGTGAGCGTTGAAACCTCGGCCTTGGCCCCCTCAACTTATCCCGTTACCGTGAAAGCCGAAGGCCAGTTTCACACCGAAACCGAGACCGTGCAGTTGATTGTTGAAAACTGTTTTGAGTCCGATTTGACTGTTTCACCGAACCGCTTGGACATCTGCGCGGGCGAAACCCTTGACGCGCGGCTCACGCTGCGCAACCAAGGCACGCGCCAGTTGTCCTTTGACGTGGTTGCCTTGTCGCACCAGTCCTATTTGAATGCGGTGCCGCAGCCCTCTTCGCTCACCCTCAACGGCGGGCAGTTGTCCGACGTGAACGTGCGCGTTTCGGCTTTGCATGACGCGCCCGACAACGCCGACTCAGTGATTTCGTTGACCGCTTCTTCGGCCAGGACCGTTTCCTCGGCCGACCTATCGGTTCACGTGCTTCCCTCCAACGTCTGCCACGCCATCGCGTTGAACGCGGGACCGAGGAAGGACGTTGAAGTGTGCAAGGGCGACACGTTTGAAATAACGATTACCAACAACGGCCGTTTTGCTGAAACCCTTTCATTAAACTTGACGGGCCCGAACTGGGCGTTCATCACCCCCCCGACCCTGACGGTCGGGGCCGGCGAGTCCAAGACGGCTTACGTGTTTTACGCGCCGCCCTACAACACGCCGAAAGGCGAGTATGAAATCGTTTTCACGGCGTCCAACAACCGCGTAAGCAACAGCGTGCGCTTGTTCGTTGGCGTTTACCCGGTCGGCGGACTCGGCCAGCAGGTGCCGGATTACGAGGCGCCCGACTACAAGCTCGGCTTTGAAGCGCCGTTGGACTGGTCGTTCGAGGAAGGCGCTTCGCGCCCGGTCACCTTCACGTTGAGCAACGACGGAATCGCGCCCCTCACGAACCTTCTGGTTTACCTGGAGAGCGACGACTTGCAGGTGCTCAACGAGTCCGTCGCGCCCATAACCCTGTTGCCCGGCGAGTCGCGCCAGCTAACCCTTCAACTCGCCCCAATGCGTTTTGAAGGCGGGTTCGCAACCATGGTTCGCGCAGTTGCAAACGAACGCTTCATTGAGAAGTCGGTCACCGTGGAAGTCAGGAAGCCCACGCTCCTCACCGGGTTCGAGGGATTCTATTACTACCGCGTCGGCAACGAGTCATTCGTCAACGCTTCAATCAACGTGTCCAACTACGGCGACCCCGTCACGGTGCGCCCCAGCGTTTACGGCTTGGACGAGGCGTCATTCAACGTGAACGAGTTCTCGTTGGGAAGCGGGGAACAATTCAACCTCGTTGTCTCCAGCAGGACAATCACGGAAGCAAACCGCACCGCGTACCTCTACTTTGAAACCGGCCGCGGCACGTATTACGACGAATTCCTTGCCTTACCCGAGCCCTCGGCCGCAACCGGCTTCTTCGTTGCCGCCGCGACCCTCACCGGAATAATCCTGGCATTGCTCGCCGCGCTGTTCCTGTATTACCTGGCCGTCGTTCACGGCAAGAATAAATAACCCCCTCTTCTTTTTTCATTTGTATGAACCGCGTCTCAACAGGAATCCCGGGATTGGATGAAATAATCGAGGGCGGCTTCCCGGAGTCCTCCAGCATTCTCTTGAGCGGAGGTTCGGGCACGGGGAAAAGCATTTTCGGCATGCAATACCTTTATCACGGTGCGAAACAAAAAGGCGAGCCCGGCGTTTACATAACGATGGAGGAGGGCCCCCACAACCTGTGGTGGAACACGCAACGCTTTCGCTGGGACCTGTTGCCGCTGGAACAAAAAAACTTGTTGAGGATTTACAAGTTCGAGCCCAGCAAGGAAAACAAGGACGACCTGGCAGACCAGACCAGCAAGATAATCGAGAAGGCGCAGTCCTTGAACGCAAAACGCCTCGTGATTGACTCCATCACCGCTTTCTCGTTCTGGACCGAGAAGAGCTCGGACATCCGTTACGCCGTATACAATTTAATAAACGAGTTGCGCAAACTCAAGTGCACCACGCTCCTCACGTGCGAAACAATTGGCGGAAAAAACGAGATTAGCAGGTTCGGCGTAGAGGAATTCCTGGCTGACGGAGTGCTCCAACTCCACTTCTCGCCGCCGCACCGCTACGCGGTCGTGAGAAAGATGCGGGGCACGAAGCACGACACCCGAGTGCACCCCCTCGTCATAGACGACAACGGCATCTCAATCAACTCGCAGGAGGAAGTCCTCTGGGAAAGCGTCAAGGACTGATTTCCTTGATTCTGTCCAAGCGAAACGTTCTCTCAGCATTCCTCAACGTGCAAAAACCCAGGCAGTATTCGCGCCCGTCCTCCTCCCACACGCATTCGGGAAGCACGCCGCGCTCGGTGACCACGCGTTTGGCGGACTCGTAGGTTATGTCAATTAGGACGCCGCCTGCCAGGGCGCGCTCAACTTTTTTCCGCGTGCTCAACATTGATTGTTCTCTTCAAGGCAATTGACGCGGCTTCCTCTGCTTCCACCTTCAATCGCCGCGCTTTTTCAACAAGTGAATTCATTTCCCTTGACAGGGAATCCGTTTTTTGCTTTGCTTCGTTTAACTCGGTTTGGGTGCGGTTCAACTCGTTTTCCAACGCCGTCAACGGCAACGCGTTCCTTTCCGCCTCGTTCCGCGCGGCTTCGGCGTTTGAGTAATCGTTGAGGGCTTCAAGAAGCTCCCCGTCAACGCTTTTCGCGTGCGCAAGGGCGCGCACGGCCGCGTCTCCGATTTCGTTGGTTTTCTGGTCAAGGGCTTGGAGGAGGGAGTCGTAAGCGGGTTTGCCTTTTTCCAGGAGGGTGTTGACGGCGTCCAAGGAGAACGGCTTGGCTTCCTGCACGCCGAGTTTGGCGAGCGCCGAGAACGCTGGGACGAGGGGTCTCAAGGCGTTTTTGATGCATGCCCTCGCTTTTTCGGAGTTGATTTTTTGTTGTAGTGCCCCGCGTTTGGCGTCGGCCAGGGCAGGGCTTTCATTCATTTTCTTGGACAACGCGTCGCGGTTTTCGGTGAGTTGCTCCAATTGCTCGGATGCTTCCTTGAATGAAGCGGTTTTTTCTCCGAGTTCCCGCGCGGTTTCAGCGTAGTCCCAAAGTTTTTTGATGGCGTGCTTGTAGGGAGCCGCTTTTTCCTCCACCTTTTCTTCTTCGGCGTGCAGGGAGCGGAACGCGTCCTCCAGTTGCCGGGTTGTTGAAGCGACCGCCCTGCATTGTTCTGGGTAGTACTGGGTGAAGTACTGGTTTTCGGCGGTTGCCTTCAATGCCTCGCCTATTCCCTGCCCCGCCTTGTAAACGTATTCCCCGTTCAAGTCCAGCAAGGGCGACAGCGCGGCGCGCACGCGTTCCACGTATTCCTTTTTTAGCTCGCTTGCAACGTCGGAGTAACGGTTGCTTGCCGCGGGTTGGATGGTTTCCAACGAGTTTAATTCCTTGAGGGCGGCTTCGGCCGCTTGTTTGACGAGTTTTTTTTGTTCGAAAACGTTGAACGGCTTGGTTGCTTCTTGTTTTGCGGTTTCAAGTTCTTCCGTCAAATCGTTGGCGGAAACAACTTGCGTTGAGGGTTTCTTAAAGATGAAGTCGAGGAAGCCCATAAGACTTTTTAGTTTGTTCAACCTAAAAAAACCGTGTTTTTTGAGTTCTTGTCGCTGTGGCTCGGGTTTTTAGTGGCTTACGCGTTGTATCAGAAACCGCGCAAGTGGTGGCTCTTGCCCGCTTTATTCGTCTTCCTTTACTTGTTGCTGGGGCCGTTTGGCCCCGTGGGCGGGGCAGTTGCCTTGTTGTTGAGGTATCGCCGAAAAAACTAGAAGCGGTAGGACACGATGCCGTGGTAGGCGCGCTTGGGCTTCTCCTCGTTGACGTGCTCTATGTCCGAGCACGTGATGTTCGCGATGCGGTCCAGGAGTTTCTTCTCCTTCATGCTGGTTACCAGGGTTATTGCCGTGCCTTTTTTGCCGGCGCGCGCGGTTCTCCCCACGCGGTGCACGTAATCCTTGTGGTCTTTCGGGGGGTGATAGTTGATTACGTGGCTGATGCCTTCAATGTCTAGTCCGCGTGCGGCGACATCTGTTGCCACGAGGACGCGCACTTTTTTTTCGCGGAACGCCTGCAGAACTTGTTCGCGGCGCGCCTGCGAGAGGTTTCCGTGAAGGGTTTCCGCGTTGATGTTGTCCCGCCTCAAGTGGTTTTGGATGCGGTCGCAGGTCGACTTGGTGTTGCAGAACACGAGCGCCAGGCCGTTGAAGCGCTTCAGTATTTCGGCGAGTTTTTGCGGCTTTTTTTTGGCGGGCACCATGATGAGTTGTTGTTCAACTTCATCCACGGTTTGCTTGTCCCGGCTTACTAAAAGGGTTTCGGGGTTTTTCATTTCGTCTTTGGCCAGCTTGATTACGGGGAGGGGCATGGTGGCCGAGAATAACGCGGTCTGCCTCGTCTTCGGGGTGTGCGAGAGTATTTCCTTGACGTCGTCTATGAAGCCCATGTCCAGCATGCGGTCGGCTTCGTCCAAGACGAGTATGCTTACCCGATTCAATGAAATCGTTTTCCTGCCGAGGTGGTCGAGTATGCGGCCCGGCGTTCCGACAACGACGTCCACGCCTTTTTTGAGGGCACGCAACTGCATGTCCATTGATTGGCCGCCGTAAACCGTTAAAATGCTTAAGCCGCCGCCCAGTTTTTCAATTTCTTTTTTCACCTGTAAGGCGAGTTCCCGGGTGGGCGTCAGGACGAGGGCTTGCACGAAGCCCGCGGGCTGTATCAGTTGCACGATGGGGGCCGCGAAGGCAATGGTTTTCCCGGTTCCAGTGCGCGCCTGCCCTATCACGTCCCTTTTTTGGAGCATGAGTGGTATGGCTCTGGCTTGTATGGGCGTGGGGTCCTTGAATCCTTGTGCTTCCATTGCTTTGAGCAGTTCCGCGTTTAGTCCGAGGTTCTTGAATGAATCGTTCATCTTGAAGTCACTTTCTTCCGAGGTAGATTACGGCCGAGAAGCCGAGCAATAACACGAATACCCATGTGAAGAGGATGCCCGAGTAATCCTCTTCCTGCGCGGGAGCCGGCGAGGGCGTAATTGTTGAGAGGTTTGCGTCGTTGGGCGTCGGGCTGGAACTCGGCGAGGGCGAAGGAGTTGGCGTGGGTGAGGCGCTGGGTTTCACGGTTGGAGTGAGTTGCGGCGACGGCGTCGGGGCAACAGATGGAGTCGGCGTGGATGCTTCGGGTTCGCTTTCCATCAGGGGGTGCGCGAATTCGTTTTTCAACGCGGTTTCACAGCCGCCCACCGCGGCTTCCATCAGCGAAACGAATTCACTGTAATTGATGAAGTCGGTGTAAGTGTAGAACTGGTAGTTGCCGCACTTGAATTCGGTGCGATAACGCTTTTCCCCGGGGTTGCCGCCGGCAACTTCGTCCTGGAAGGTTATGATGGTTCCAAGAACGTCGCGGCTCTTTGACAGTTGCTCTATGTAATCGGTTTTCTTGTGGCACTCAAACAAGTATTCTTCAATCCATCCCGCCTCCTTGTAACTCGCAGACCACCGCTCCTTGTGAAACGCGGGCAACTCTATTTTCCGGAAACTTATTTCATCAGTTTCAAAGTGTTCGTTCAACGCGTCCTGCACGTGTAGCGTAAAGCCCTGAAAATAATCCGCGTGCGCGAGCGTGATTATGAGTGCGAGGAACAGCAGCGCGCGCTTCATTTCCTCTTTTTCCTCTTATTCGGGCGCTTCGCTTTCCCCTTGGTTTTGCCTTGGGTGTTGAGCCAGGTGCTGGCCAGGTAAGCGATCGCCACGAAAACGATTAACCCGAACAACACGAACTTTATGTACTCCGTATCAACGGGGAACGCCGGTTTTTCCTCGCCCCGGACAGGAAGAGGCGTTGTGGGCGCGCGGTCGATTTGTTGCGTGCTTTCGGGCAGCGCCGGGTTTTTGGTTGGCTGGATTGCTGATTCGGCTTCTTGCCCGCACGCGCCGTTTACGCACGCGCCGCTGCAAACGATTTCCTCTTTTTGGCATACCACTCCCCAAGCGCCTTCGGTGGGGCAGTAATATTCAACGAGCGTTTTGGAGTCCAGGCAGTATTCCTGGTGCGGGCCGTTGACGTCATTGCAGTCCCCGTAAACGCCGGGGTTCCTGCCGCCGTCAACGTTTTGACAGGTGTATGCCGCCGCCAGGAACAACGGAGCCAGCAAAGCAAAGAACAATAATTTCCTCATTTCCTTCCACTCCCTTTTTTCCTTGGTTTTTGCGCTATCCGCTCTTGCGAGGAACGGTATGCAATCAGCAACAGTATGGCGATTCCGCTCAAGACCAGCCAGAACGGAAAATGTTCAATTGGTTTGGGTGCTTCCTCGTTGGAGTAAACCCCCTCTTTTTCGGGGAGCGCGCCGATGTCGTAACCCGGCGTTTTGACTGGTTCGGGGGTCGGAGTTGATTGCGCCGCTTCAACGCTTTCTTCAATCATTACGCAGGCGCCATCAAGGCATTCGCCCGCGCTTCCTTCAACGCTCATGCAGTTATAGCTCGTAGCCCAGCAATACCCAGTGTAATTGTTGCTGCAATAGAATTCGGCGACCTTGGTTTCGCTGAGGCAGTAATCCGTTCTCTCCTTGTAGGGGTCGCGGCAGAGTGCTTTCACCAAATAATTTACTCCGTCGTCTTCGTCCACGCACGTTGCGGCAAAAGCAAGGGATGCAACCAATACGAGGACTAAAAAGATTCGCTTCATTTCCGCATTAATTACTTCCCTGCCTCTTTTAAATGATGGGGGCGGGAACCCGCAACACGCATTTCCCGCACTCGGGTTTCCGCGCGCGGCAAACGGCGCGGCCGTGCGAGATGAACAAGTAATTTATCTTGTGCCAGTCCCTTCGCGGGTAGGCGCGCATCAAGTCGTTTTCAATTCCACGCTGCGTATTCTTGTCCGATAAGCCGAGGCGGCGGCTCACCCGCCACACGTGGGTATCCACCGCGATTCCCTGCGTCAAGTTGTAGGCGTGTTCCAGGATTATGTTCGCCGTCTTCCTGCCAACGCCCGGCAGTTTCATGAGTTCGTCCATTGAATTCGGGACCACGCCGTTGAATTCGTTGACGAGCATTCGCGCCGCGGCCTTCAAATGCCTCGCCTTCGCCTTGTAGTAACCCGTTGAGCGAATGATTTTCTCGAGTTCGATTTGCCGCGCCTCCGCCAGTTTTTCGGGGGTCGGGAAACGCTTGAACAATTGCGGCGCAACCTTGTCCACCTGTGCATCCGTGCACTGAGCCGACAAAATGGTTGTCACGAGCACGCACAACGCGAGGTTTTCCACGTCGGTGGGCATGTTGGCGATCAACACATCTGCCTTGCTTACGCCGGTCTGCTCCAGGACTATGGGCGACGTGGGGTCGCCGTTTATCACGACGGCGTTGGTTTCGGCGTGAACTTCCAGGGCGAGCTCCTCGTTTTTTTCCACGGCAACGACTTCGTGGCCTTTTTTGAGCAGGCCTTCCAGCAGTTTTCTTCCGAAGGCGTCCAGTCCGCAAATGATTGAATACATTTTTCAGGGGAACCTCTTCCACCCTGAGGGGTGCAACAGCACGAGGAGCGGGATTATTTCAAGCCGCCCCGCGAGCATGCCGATCATGTAAGTGAATTTAACCGCGTCGGGCAATAAAGGTATTTCGCTTGCGGGTATCAGGCTGGGCCCGATGTTACCGAGGGCGCTCGCCATGCCTGAAAACGATTCGAATACGGGGTAGCCGGTTGCCGCCGCGGTGATCGCGCCTCCCACGAACAACAACGCAATCCACAGCGTGAAGAGCGCGGCCACGGCGTGAAGGGTTTCGTCTCCCACGATTTTGCTGCCGATTTTTACCTTGTTCAAGGACAGCTTGGGCAAGCTTACCTTCCTTATTTCGCGCCACGCAAGTTTTCCGAGCAACCCGAAGCGGATTACTTTTATGCCTCCGCCCGTGCTGCCCGCACACCCACCCACCACCATCAAGCCCACGAGGAGCATCTGGCTGAGTTTGGGCCAGGCAATGAAGTTCGCGGTAGTGTAACCCGTAGTGGTCATTATGGAAACCACTTGGAAAACGCTTTCCCTAACTGCTTGAAAGCCGGAAGCCCCGTTGAAGGCGAGATCGGCTCCTATCAAGGCGGATGCCGCGACTATCACGCCAACGTAGAGTTTGGTTTCGAAATTGATTTTCCGCTTGTTCTTCAGGAAATTATTCAAGACCACGAAGTTCAAGCCGCCGAGAAACATGAAGATCACCACGACCGCTTCAACGCCGACGTTGTTGAAAGCGGCGATGCTCGCCGCGTAAGTGGAGAAGCCGCCCGTGGACACGGTAGTAAATGAATGGGTCACGGCATCAAACAAGCCGACTCCGAGCAGGGACAACGCAATTATTTCAAGCACGGTGAGGCCGAGGTAAACCACCCACAACGCCTTTATCATCGTGGACGCGTTCTGGGTAACCTGCTGGGATTCTATTTTGCTGGTTTCGGCGAAAAAAATCTGGGGCAGCAACTTGTTTGCCGCGCCCGTCAAGAAGACGGAGAACGAAGCGATTATGCCGAGCCCCCCGACCCACTGAATGAAGGCGCGCCAGAACAACACGCTCTTCGGGATTCCTTGAATCCTTAACAACAGCGTCGTGCCTGTGGTAGTGAAGCCGGCTACGCTCTCAAACACGGCGTCCAAGTAGTTCATTCCCACGGAGGTGAATGGGAGGGCGCCCACCATGCAGGCGAGTATCCACCCAAGCGCAACGGCAACCATCGCCTCCTTGGTGGTCGCCTTTTCGGATTTGGCGGCGAAGCCGAGGGCGTATCCAATGAGGAGGGAGAGGATTGCCGCACTTATGAATGGCTGTATTGTCGTGGTTGGCTCGCCGTAAACGTAGCCGACGAGAACTGGTATGAGCAAAATGGGGGCCATGCTCTTGAGCACGGTGCTCACGAACCCGACCACGACTCCGATTCTCATAAAATTGTTTCAGCAAAAAACCATAAAACCCTTTACGCCCTCCATATTTGCATGCCGGAATTCAAGGCGGTGTTGTTTGACTTGGATAACACGCTCGTTGACTTTTACAAGTTGAAGGGCAAGTGCATCGGCGCCGCGGCAAACGCCATGGTTCGGGCCGGGCTAAAGAAAAAGCCCATGCAGGTAATCAAGGAGTTGTGGGACCTCTACTATGAAATCGGTTGGGAGCACCAGAACGTTTTCCAGGAATACTTTCAGAGGCATTACGGCGAGGTGGACTGGCGCATAGTGGCGAAAGGCGTTTACGCTTACCGCCGCGTGAAGTATGAGCACTCCCGCTCCTACCCGTCCACCAAGCACGTCCTCCGAAAACTCAGGAGGAAGGGAATCCGCATTGCCATAGTAACGGATGCGGACCGGGTGAATGCGTGGATGCGCCTCGTGGAAATCGGTTTGGCGGACGAATTCGAGTTCGTCGTGTCCGCGCCGTGCGATACCGGGAAAAAGAAGCCGGACCCGGCGCCCTTTGAATTCGCCCTAAAAAAACTGGGTTTGCCCGCAAGCGAGGTCTTGTTCGTGGGCGACTCGGTGAGCAAGGACGTTGCCGGCGCGAAGGCGGCGGGCATGAAGGCCGCCGTGGCATTGTACGGCCGCACCGTGAAACCGGTAGCCGGAGCGGACTACGAGTTCGCCGAACTGAAAGAAGTTTTGGACGTGGTGCTTTGAAATGCAGCCAATCCGGGAATTGAATGAAAATTCGTCTGAAGAACTTCGGAAGGCCTTGAAGCGTTCAAACGGGAAAATAGCGCTGGTGGTGCACCCCAACTTCGATAAAAGCGCCGGGGGGTTTGCCGACTATAAGCGAAGGTTGAACGCTCTTCTCAAGAGTTTTGACGGGCCCGTGGTTTTCTGGTCGGATGAGGCGGGCGTGGATTTAAGGGAATTTGAGGGGGTTAAGGAACGCGCTTTTTTCATTCCCACCCTTGCGGAGACGCCGATTCCGGACGCCGATTGGATGAAAAGGTTTAAACCCGAAGATTTCGAGCCGTTGGCGGGCGCCTATGGCCGCTTACTTGCGCGGGGCGTTCGACCGCGCGAAGCGCGTTCCTTGATGGTGGGCTCGCTTGCCGCGGTTGCGGACGGTCTCCACGAGCTGGGCGCGCGAAGGGTCTGGCTGGGCGGCCAGTATTTGAACACCAAGCGCAGAAAGCGTTTGTTCAATAAAGAGGTTCTTACGCGGCACTCGTTATGCGTGGGATGGGTTCGGAACGCTTTTCAAGAGCATTCGCCGCGTTTTAAAGTGGTTAGCGCGATGCCCGGCGTTTCAACGGATAAGGGTTAAGTCACGGGGTTCGTGCGTTGCAGGCAATTTTTGGAGGAAAGAATTCTTTTTGGTTTCCGGTTCTTCTCTTCGGTTAAAAGTGGAGTTTCAGGGGGTTCACCGTATTCTATTAAATTGGTCGAACGCTTTTTTCAGTTCCCGCTCAATCACGTGTTCATGAGGGGGGTGGCAAAGCGTTCGTGGTGCTACGAATCGGTCGTTAGTACTGGTTAGCTGAACGCGTCGCCTTGCGGCTTCGCGCTTACACTTCCAGCCTATCAAACCCGTCTGCTAGCGGGTGACCGGAGTCAACTCGTTTTGGGTCCGGCTTCGTCCTTAGATGCCTTCAGGACTTATCCGAGTGGCGCGTGGCTACCCTGCTTCCCTGTGGAGAGCAGGCTTACTAGTGGCGCCGAAACCCCGTTCCTCTCGTACTTGGAGTTCCTTCCCCTCAGTTGACTAAGCACTCCCAGCAGATGCCACCGAACTGTCTCGCGACGTTCTGAACCCAACTAATGTAGGTCTTTAATGGATGAACAACCCAACCCTTGGCGGCTCCTGCACCGCCAGGATGACCTAAGCCGATAGCGATGTACCAAACCGCGGTGTCGATATGAACTCTCGACCGCGACAAGCCTGTTACCCCCGGGGTAGCTTGTCTGTCAGAAACAGCCCCCATTAATGGGGAGCATGTTTGTTCGTTAAGCCCCACTTTCGTGCCTGCGACCCATTTTTTTAAGGTCTCAGTCAGGCCGACATTTGTCTTTGACCCTCTACAGCGCATTTCTGACGCGCTTGAGTCGACCTTTGGGCGCCTTTGTTTTCTTATCGAAGGCGTACCGCCCCAGTCAAACCACCCGCCTGCAGATGTCCCCCCCTTTCGGGGGGTTAGAATCGTAGTTAGCGAATAGCAGTGTCACACTTTCGCCTATCGCCCTCGCCGGAACGGGGCGCGTAACGGCTCCTGCTTACGCTTTGATTCGCCGACCACGATTCAACAACAAGTTGTGGTTAAGCTCCACGGGGTCTTCGTTTCCCGCTGGGAGTCCTCGGCATGTTCACCGAGAAGTAAGTTCACCAGGTTCAAGATAGGGACAGTGGGAATCACGTTACGCGATTCATGCAAGCCGCCAATTAAGCGGCGAGGTATTACGCTACCTTAAGAGAGTCAGAGTTACTCCCGCTCTTTAGCAGTCCTTTGGCGGGTTGGAACCCGCTTTGAGATACTGCCAGTGAGCACGCGTCAGCCGCCGTACACAGCGTTTCCACTTTGCGACGACCTGTGTTTTAGATAAACAGTCGGAATCCCCTAGTCACTGCGACCTACAAAACCATCCTTGACGAATCTCAGACAATAATGTAGGCACCCCTTATACCAAAGGTACAGGGCTAATTTGCCGAATTCCCTTACCTTGATTCTCCTGCCACGCCTTAGCTTTTTCCGCCAGGGTCACCTGTACTGGTTCTCGGTACGGTCTATCTGAATACTTCCATCTTCCTTTTCATGGGCTCACGGAATCAACCCGATTCCCTGCTTAACCAACTGCTCCTCGTAATGAGACTTCGTTGGCCTGGTCAGGTTAAGCCGCCACATGACGGCCGGGCTTGTCCGCAAGCGTTAGAAGAGTGGCTAGCGTTGCCGCGTGCGCCAGATAGGTACACGATTGTTAACGCGTTTCCCTTTCCCCTTCACGATTACGTTTAGAGTTAGGACCGACTTACTCTTGGTCGACTAGCGTTGCCAAGAAAACCTAGCCCTTTCGGCGTCCAGGATTCTCGCCTGGAATTGATGCTACTAATACCAAGATCTTCGTTGCAAACCGGTCTACAAGACCTTACGGCCTTGCTTCGGCCCGGCCCGCACGCCCGTTTACTATTCGCAGCCGACGGCTGCGAATCCACAATGTCGGTGAACGGCTTTAGTCCCGAGAGTTTACGACGCCTCAAATCTTGACGGGTCCGCTGTTACGCGTTGTTTAAAGGATGGCAGCTTCTGTTCCTACCTCCCCGCTGTCTAAGAAATAAGACATCTTGCTGGTTAACACTTAGCCGTTTCTTTGGGACCTTAATTGCAGTTGGGGTCATTCCCCCCTTGGAGTACGCGCTTAACTCGCACCCCCAACTCCCGGCTTCTGCGCCGAGGCACGGTTCGGAGTTTGACAAGAAGGCGAGGAATTGCTCCCCCATTCCTTCAAATCCGTAGCTCTACCCGTCCTCCAGCTCTGCCGAGGCTGAACTGCGGTTCACTTCAACGGGAACCCGCTATTACCGAGCTCGTATGGAATTTCACCCCTAAACACAGGTCACCTAAGAGGATAGACCATCACTAGTTGCGGGCCTCCACCAACCGGAAGGTCGGCTTCGCCCTGCCCGTGCTTAGCTCGCTTCGGATTCGGGTCTCAAAACAGTGACTAGCGGCCGATTAAGACCGCATCCCTGGCCACTCGAAGTGGTTGCGGATATTCGCTTTCGCTTCGCCCAATGCTCGCCACTGCCTTGAACTCCTTGGCTGCTGCTTCGAGAGCGATGACGCAACGCCGGTCATATCATTCCTTTCACGCCGCGTCTTGTTGTCGCCGTTAACAGTTTCAGGCACTTTTAACCCCGCTTTCGCGGTGCTTTTCAGTTTTCCTTTACAGTACTATGCGCTATCGGTCTGCAAGTATGTTTAGGGTTGCCAGTTAATGTCTGGCGCGTTCGTACTCCCAAACCGGGGAGCACTACTCTGGGTACCGGAACCACTCGCTCACTCTTCGCCTACCCGGCTATCACGGTCTATGACGCCCCTTTCCAGGGGACTTCGGCTAAGTTCACGAGAGTAAAATCCGGCCCGAACACCACATCTCTACTCCGGTCGCCCGAAGGATTCGGTTTGCCCTGAGCCGCTTTCGTTCGCACTACTCGCGGTATACCGGTTGGTATCTCTTCCTCCGCTTACTAAGATATTTCAATTCGGCGGGTGACGCCCCTCTCTCGAGGTAATTCGGGAATCCCGGGCTCAAAGGATGCATGCTCCTACCCCGGGCTTATCGCAGCTTGCCACGCCCTTCGTCGCTGTTGCAGCCCAACCATCCACTGTACGGCTTAATTGAAGTGTAGCACCAAATTAATGCTTCTACAGTGAACACCCTTTTTCATTGACTCCACCTAAAATTCTCCCGAAAAAAGAAGTCCCGGTTTTAACCAAGAATCCTTTCCTCTAGAGAAAAGCTTTTTTGGCTTTCGTCAAATTGCCTACAACGCACTTCATCCGTTCTTCAGTGCAAGCAGTTCGCGAATGTCACAAGGGTGTTGTGCGTTTGTTCGCGAACCTCTAAAACGCCGGCAAGTTGTTGCGCTCGCCAACGCCGTTTTCCCGGATAATTATTCTCGTTAATGCGTCTTTCTTTTTCTTTCCGCAAAGAAAGAAAAAGGTTCAGTGGACTCGGTGGGATTTTCAGCCCCGCCGCCGTTGCGGCGCGTGGGCTTTTGAACCCACGGCCTCCTGATTTTTTGTGCTAGAACGTTTCTTTCTAGTTGAGTTCTTTCTTTTTGAAAGAAAGAAGTCATTGCAAATCAGGCGCGCTACCAGGCTGCGCCACGAGCCCACAATTTTGAGTGATTGGAAAACCGTTTGAGTTTCATTCCTGCTGACTCCCATCAACCGTCCTTAAATTTTTTTTTTGGAGGTGATCTAACCGCAGGTTCCCCTACGGTTACCTTGTTACGACTTAACCCCTCTCACAGACCCCTAGTTCGAACCCGACCGGATGGTCGGGGCCTCGCTAGGAACCCGCTTGAATGGCTTGACGGGCGGTGTGTGCAAGGAGCGGGGACATATTCACCGCGCGATGATGACACGCGATTACTAGGGATTCCAACTTCATGGGGACGAGTTTCAGCCCCCAATCTGGACTGGGACGCGGTTTAGGAGATTGCCTTCACCTTTCGGTGTCGGAACCCATTGTCCGCGCCTTTGTATGCCACGTGTGGCCCAAGAGATTCGGGCCATACAGACCTAGCGTCGCCTCCTCCTTCCTCCCACTTAACGCAGGCAGTATCAACAGAGTGCGCCGCCCCCGTAGGGGCAACTAGCAACTGTTGACGGAGATCTCGTTCGTTGCAGGACTTAACCTGACACCTCACGGCACGAACTGACGCTGGCCATGCAACACCTCTCGGCTCGTCGGCCAAGGTCTTTAGCCTGGGCTTCATACTGCCGTCTCTCTTGGTGAGTTTCTCGGCGTTGAGTCCGATTGAACCGCAGCATCCACCCCTTGTGGTGCTCCCCCGCCAATTCCTTTAAGTTTCAATCTTGCGATCGTACTCCCCAAGCGGCAGATTAAACGGTTTCCCTACGGCACTGCACCCACTCGTGGTGAATGCAACGCCAAATCTGCATGATTTACTGCTAGGACTACCGGGGTATCTAATCCCGTTCGCTCCCCTAGCCTTCGTCCCTCACCGTCGGACACGTTTTAGTCAGGTGCCTTCGCCATCGTTAGTCCTCCAAGGATTACAGCATTTTACCGCTCCCCCTAGAGTACTCCTGACCTCCCCCGTTCCCTAGCCAAGTAGTATTTCCTGCACGCCTACGGGTTAAGCCCGCAGATTTCACAGGAAACTGGCTTGGCCGGCTACGAACGCTTTAAGCTCAATATTCGTGGGTACCACTTGTGCTACTCGTATTACCGCGGCGGCTGGCACGAGATTTACCCACCACTTATTCCGTGAGAGATTTGGTCTCACGAAAAGCCATCCGTTAGGATGGCACTCGGACTCCCCCCGTCACGCTTTCGCGCATTGCGGAAGTTTCGCGCCTGCTGCACCCCGTAGGGCTCGGGCCCTTGTCTCAGTGCCCGTCTCGGGGCTCCTACTCGCATAGCCCCTACTGATCAATGGTTTGGTGAGCCATTACCTCACCAACAGCCTAATCAGCCGCAGTCCCATCCTAGGGCGTATCCCGCTCCAATTAACGGTTCGTTTGGGCTAGACGCCATTCCAGGCATTCTAACCTATCGGGTATTCCCCTCAGTTTCCCGAGGTTATCCCCGTCCCTAGGGTAGGTTGACTACGTGTTACTGAGCCGTCCGCTTTGTCAAGATGCCTTGACAAAAACTTGCATGGCTTAATCGAAGTCCGAAAGCAGTACCCTCCAGCAGGATCAACTGGTATCGTCGACCACAATTTCAAGGAATCAGCTGGAATAAATTTACTTCGGTTTTTATCACTCAAATCTGCGTCGCATTCAAATGAGAACGGTTCCCCGGGAAGCGAACCTTGAAAACTTTGTTTGAATGTCCATCCCCGTTGCAGCGGAATAAAACCGGTCATCGCATAAATGCTGTGGTCTGCCGAGACTGCAACTATTCAAAAAATACGCGCGATTCCTGAGAATCGCGTGCCTTATTATAGCGGGGTTCAACCTTTATAAAACATTCGTTTTCAGTTCTCGCCCCAGCGCACCCCTTTCCACCCAAAGAAGCCGCGAGACGCCCCAGTTTTCAAACCGCGCAGTTCCCGAATTCATTTAAAAACAAACTAGCCTAAGCGGCTTTGCTCCTAAATTCCAATCAACCCCGGTTAGTTTTAATAAGCGTCCGAAACTCCAAATTTAGAGCATCATGTCTTAATAATTCAGTCTAATCAAAATGATTTAAGTTCATCTGTTTTTCTCCCGTGTTTTCTCTTGGCATCTTAGCAACTTCATCTAGTTCGCTTGCGTTGAATGTTTTCCTAGCCCCACCGACCAGTTTTTTCAAGTCAGCATAGCGAATAAAGTTCCACTTTGTTTTTTTGATTGTTTCAGCAAGGATTGGTTCCTGAAGCTTCCTGAACAGGAATTTTTCTCTTTCTTTGGGTATTACAATGAACCGTTTGGGCTTGAGTTGTTCCGGGATATTAGAGCCCCGTATGATGGCCTCCGAAATTCCAGTAGTGTTCTCGACCTCAAACTCATATCGTATCCTTCCATCCTCTAGCCACAAGACGTCAATTTGTTTTATCCTCTCCAGGCTGAGGCTATCCTGCGGAACAAAACGGAACACAGGTATGCGGTCGCATATTTCAGATAACGGCTTGTTTTTGACCTTAGACTTTTGCTCTTGAGAACCTATCCACACCTTGAAGCCCGCTTTTTTTCCAAGTTCGGCAAGGTGGTAAATCATAAGATTATGGATGGTATCTCTCTGGATTTTCTGTTGTTCTGGCTTCAAACGCCATTTTCCGTCTGACGTCTTAACCGAATATTCTTCTAGTATTGAATTGATGTCCGCAGTGTCTGGTGTTAGTGCGTTTGGGAATTGGATGAAAATTTCTTGTAATATGTCATCAAATGATGCCTTAACTTTCCTATCCAGGACTTGTAGTATAGTTTTTCCAACCCGCTCACTTAGGGCAGGAGTTGAAAAATTGGTATAGTCCCGTCCTTTTAGCCACCAGGCTTTGCCGGTAGTTTTGCCTTTTGCATCCTTAATATTTTTGAGCTCAAATTCTTTGCCTATGTGCTCTTTGAGGACATCCTCTACATTTTTTGCACCGATTGGAACGTTCCGACCGCCTTTCAACTCTACCATTATTCCATTTAGGATGCGTTGGTAGATTGTTGGCTCGCCACGTTCCTCTATAATGCCTTTTGCGGCCATGACAACTTCTCGTTCATATGTTTCCTTATCCATAGCTCTTTCGGAGAGCAATTTTTCTACATCGGGCTTCCTAAAGCGAATATAATAATCTCCAACTGCCGAACCGTACGGTTGTAAGAGTCCCTTTGCCGAAGCTCTTGCTGGAGGCTGATAAACAATTTTCTCCAAGTCAAAACCGTTGAGAATAACCGCCTTGATGATTGAATTCCACACCGCAATCTCGGTGCTATGAAAAGTCAAAGTTAGATATTTTCCGGGTTTTAGCACTTGATACATTTCTCTAAAAGCAGATTTGAGCATCTTGTGGTAGTAGTCAAAGTCCTTTTCCTGCTGGCTGTTTATGGTTATCTCGTCTGCGTAATCTAAGTCCATCCCGAGCCAAGAAGCCCAAAGCGTGCTCAATTCAAAATATTGAACTGCGCCGCCATAGGGCGGGTCTGTAAAGATGTAATCGACAGAGTTTTTTGGGACTATTTTGTTTAATTCAAGTGCGTTTGCAGTTTCGAAAAGGATGTTCGCGCCATCGTTCAACTCCTCAAAAGTCTTCGCTTTTTTGTAAATTGTTATTTGATTAGCTGCATCTTCCTTTCCCTTTAGGACGCCCTGCTTGCCCAAGACCGCACTCTCAAACAGCATCCAGACATTAGACTCCATGTATACCGGGGGCGTCCAATAGCTTTGAAGTGCCCAAAACGAGCTAAACTGTCTCGTTGGACGAACTGGTGTCATATTGCTGGCTAAATGCACCATTGATGTAAAAGCAAACTTGAAGACGTTTTGAAGTTTCTTATTTTCAATTTTTTCAATCTCATCGAACAGTATCGATAGAGAATAAAGATTTCTCTTGGTGAATAACTCGGCAATAGTTTCTTTGCCCTCTCTTTTCATGAATTTGTTGCCGTTGTAAGCTAATCCGCTTTGGGGATAGTGTTTTGGTTTTAACACTTCTGCCTCTTTGATTTTTTTGAGGTCAAAGTTATCAACATCCTTTCCTCTCTTTATGTTGCAAGAATCGCACTCGAACATTACCTTGTTTGGTTTGTCTTTTTCCCAGTGCAGGCAAATAGCGACGACCTTTTTGCCACACTTGGGGCATTTGGTTTCATACAGGTCGTTGATGTGATCTTTCAACTTGGCCTCAAGCTTACTGAACTCTGCCTCAATTTCCCGAGGGCTTATTTGGCTCAGCGTATTTTCAATCAAGAAAGCTGACATCGGATTTAGGTCTATTGAAACTGCTTTTCGTCCTGCCTTTATAGCTTCCATAGCAGTAACGCCGGAACCACCGAAGGGGTCGAGAACTATTTCCCCCTCCTTTGAGTAATGTTTTATGTAATCGGCAACCACGTTGTGGGGTTTTCTTGCCCAGTATTTGTGAATAAGATACATAGGGGTGTGGGCTTGAGCGATGATGGCGTAGTCAATATTTTGGATTGTGTCCTTTTTTGTCACATAAACCACAACTTCAAAAATTTTAAGTTAGTATTAACTTTAAGGTTATGCTTGTTTTTAATTTGCTCCTAATTCCGCCATGTTGGGGCAAGATTTAGGCAAGTATACCTCTCATTCCACCAGAACGATTCCGGAACCCGGCTTGTTTGGAGGGATGCGCTTTTTTCCGGATTTGCTTTGTTGCGGGCCCGGCTTGAATTTGAGGAAGTCGTTGAATGCTTTAAACGCTTTTTCCAGCATTTTTTTTTCACTCGTATTTTTTCTTGAACGTAAACTTGTTTTGCAGCCAGTTGACCGCTTTTTTTGTTTCGTCGTAGTTCGCCAATTTCCAGACGTTGAACGCCAGCATGGGGGTGATTAGGATTATTATCAGGGTTCGCAACAGGGTTTCGGGGTATGCTTCCCGTGGCACGAACAAGCATATTGCCGCCATGACTGCGAACGCCGCCAGCCAAACGCATAAAAAAATTTTGATTAGTTTTTTGTTCATCTTGTTTCCACGAATTCCCCGCTCTTTTTGAGTGCGGCGTCCTTCTGGCTTCCCGCCTTGTTCAACTTCAAGCGTTTGGTGGGGGGGTCGCGGCGGTAAGTCAAATCAAATTTTTTGAGGAGGAGGCGCACGCCTTCGTCCTTGTGGTAAATGCCTTTTACTTCGCCGCGTTCCGCGGGTTCGCCGTCCATCACGATCAAGCGGTCAACAGTGTTCAACAAGAATTCCAGGTCGTGGTCCACTACGAGAACGGCTTTGCCTTCCTTTGCTTTTTCGCGCAGCATTTTTGACAACGAAATGCGTGCCTTCACGTCAAGCATGTTGGTGGGCTCATCTAACACGTAAACGTTGTGTTTTTCCGAGGAGAGGCATTCGAAGACGCGGATTTTCTGGAGTTCGCCGCCGCTCAAGTCATTCAATTTGTAATACTCAAGTTGCTTGAGCCCCATGTCTTCCACGAATATCTGAGTGAACGGCGAGTCAGTGCGCATGTATTTGGCGGCGAGGAAGTCGCCGCGTTCCAGGATTTGGGGCTTGAGTATGAGGTTGTCGGGGTCCTGCGAGCAGTATTCCTTGATTAAGGTGGTTTTGCCGATTCCGTTGGGGCCGGCCACGCCCACGATTTCGCCTTGATGGAGAGTAAGGGAGTGCTTGTTTTCCACGGTGAACGACTCGAATTTTACGCGGGCGGGTTGCAAAACGTATAATTCGTCTCCGAGTTTTTCCTCGTTGTACGACTTGTATTTTATGGGTTGGCTGCGGAACTTCACGTTTTCGGGGGCGATGAATCCTTCCAGGAACATGTTGATTGCGCGGTCGGTTGCATAGGACTGGGACACGGAGCCGAAGGCGCCGTTCACGCCGTAGAGGAGGTAAGCGTTTTCGGATACGTAGGAGAGCAGAGAGATGTCGTGGTCTATGAGCAACACGTTTTTGTTCGAGAATTTTTCCTTCAAGTAGTTTATGAGGCGGATGCGGTAAACGTAGTCCAGGAACGCGAAGGGCTCGTCCAAGACAAATGCCTGCTCGTCCTGCATGAGGGTCGCCGCGACAACCACTTTTTGGAGTTCGCCGCCGCTCAAGTGCTTGAACTCGCGGTTCCAGACCTTGTCCAAGTCAAAGAGTTTTTTGAGTTCGTTGAGCTGGCCGTCATCAATTTTTTCCAGTAACTCGTTAACCTTTCCCTTGACGCCGGCGTGAAGCTCCTGGGGCTTGAAGGCGATGCCGTGTTCCTGTTTGTAGTATTCCCTGAGTTCGGCGGTGGGCAGGTTTTGGGGCGTGAGGGCGCCGGACAAGAGTTTTGCGTTCGTGCTTTTTCCGCAGCCGTTCTCACCTATCATCGCGGTAACGCCTTTCCGCGGGAGGGCGAGGCCGTACAACTTGAAGGAGTTCGCCCCATAGGAGTAAACCAGTTTTTCGGGGTCGGGCGCCGCGTTCTTGATTATCGTGATTGCGTGGAACGGGCACTTCTTTACGCAGATGCCGCACCCCGTGCAAAGGTTTTCGTCTATTCGCGCGATTTCTTCGACGACAACGCATTCCTGGCGCAGTTTGTTCACGGGGCAGTTGGCGGCGCACTCGTGGCCGCACCGGTCGGGGGCGCACAATTTCTTGTCTATTACTGCGAGACGGTTGTTCACTTTCATCACGCTACCCGTTTCGGGCGTTCGGGTGTTCTGGCAACTGCCCCCTTCCTCTCAAGGATTTTGTCGAGTATTTTGATTGCAGTGCGGTCCGATATGTTGCGGGCGTTTACCTCGCCTATTCTTTTTCCGGTTGCTTCCTCGATTATCCGCCGGTGTTCCTTTTTTACCTTTATTTTTGCGTAAGGGTAGCCGAGGATGGTGCTGACCACCCTCAACAAGACGTTTGGTTTCTTGACGATTAGTTTTTGGTCTATGGTGTATTGCAGGAATGGTTTCCTTTTTTGTATGGCGGTTATGAAGAAGCGCGCCTTCGCGGTTTCGGGTACGCCTTCGTCGAACATTCCGTAAACGTGTTCCGGGGTTCCGCGGTAGTGCTTTATCCCGAATCCAAGGGTTGGGCGGCCGTTGAAGTGATAGTTGGGTTTCAGGTGCCCGGACTCGATTACGCCTTCGGCTAGGGAATCGTATGGGCCCCGCCGCATTGCCTCTTTTCCAGCCATGCACTAGTTTGGGGGTTTTAATTATAAGATTGTGACGTCTTCAAAGCGCGCGCCGTAATCCCCGTAAACCCCGGGCTCAATCGTGAAGCACATGCCTTTCTTGAGGGTGACGTCGTTCAAGCGCCGGGCGCAGTCGTGCACTTCCAACCCGATGAAGTGGCCCAATTGCAATCCTATTTCGTCGAATCGCTTGTGCAACCCGCGTTCCTGCAAGACGTTTTTGGCGGCTTTCGTGAGTTCGTGGGCTTTCGTGCCGGGCTTGGCGAGTTTTTCCGCGGCTTTCTTGGCTTGTTTGATTGCGTCAAGGGTTTCCAGGATTTTGGGGTTGCGTCCCTCGTAAACCGTGGTTGAGTAGTCGCCGCAATACTTTTCGGCGGTGCACCCGCAGTCAATCAGCAGCACGTCGCCTTTGCGATATTTCTCGTTGTTTGGCGTTGCGTGCGGCGTAGCCGAATCGGCGTTGACGGCGACGATTGGCGGGAATGAGTCGAGGGCGTGGCCGAGTTCGCGTGCTTGGAGTTTGAGCAGCCCAGCGATTCGGTTGGTGGTATTGCCGTACAGGTTTTTTTGGAGGACGGCTGAAACGGTTTTCCTGGTTGCGCGCTGGGCTTCGCGGACCAGTTTTTTTTCGTGTTCGTCCTTGGTTTCGCGGAGGCACTCGATTTTTCTGGTGAGTTTTGGGGCGTGTTCGTGGGCGGTTGCGAGCGAGGTGGCGTCGCAGTAGAGCGCCTTGATTTTGTTTTGTTTAAGGAATTCGGGGAGTTGTTTTTTGGTGAAGTTCTTGATTTTTTTGTTGGAGTAGTCGGCGTGCTCGTTTAAGGCGTAGAGTTCGGCTTGGTCGCGGGTGAAGAGCAGGGCGTAACCGGCTTCCGTTCCGGTGAGCCAGTAGGCGTTGGGGTTGTAGCGGGGGGCGGCGAGGAGCAGGGCTTCGTTTTTTTTGAGGGGGCGTTGAACCCGTTTGATTCGCGTTAAGTAATTCATTTGTAGTTCTTGAATTCCTTTACGAGGGCTTTCAGGAGGTTGGCCGCATTTTCGGCGTCGCGGAGGTCAATCATTTCGGAGATGGAGTGGAGGTATCGCGAGGGCACGCCGATGCTTGCGGTGAGCACGCCGGTTTCCATGTATTGCATGCGGGAGGCGTCGCTTGCCCCCATTTCGGCGACTTCGTATTGATGATTGATTTTGTTTTTCGCGGCCATTTTTTCAATCCATTCAACGAGGTCGTGGGGCATGATGAGGCCGCGGCCGCTTGCTTCCACGACGTTGATTACGGGTCCCTTCCCGAACTCGGCGGGGACTTTTTCGGCGGTGATGTCTGGGGAACCGCAGGCGAGGGTGACGTCCACGGCTATTGCAAAGTCGGGTTTGACTCCGTACGCGGCGGTGCCGGCCCCGAACAACCCGGTTTCCTCGCGCACGGTTCCGACGAGGTGGAGTTCGCAGTTGGGTGAGCTGATTTCGTCGGCTAAGACGAGGAGTATTGCGCAACCAACTCTGTCGTCCAGCGCTTTTCCGACTATGCGGTGGTTCGGGAATTCGTGGAATTCGGCATCAAAGCTGACGTTGGTTCCGGGCCGGATGCCCCATTTCCCGGCTTCCGCCTCGTCCTTGGCTCCCACGTCAATATACATTTCTTCGTGTTCCTGCACCTTCTGCAGGTCTTCTTTTTTCATGAGGTGCGGCGCCTTCATGCCGATTATGCCGGGAATCATTTTCTTGGCGTGAACGGTTACGCGGCGCGTGCCGATGGTTGCATTGTAGAGCCCGCCCACTTTGACGAACCGCAGGAATCCCTCCTTCGTGATTGAGGAAACGGCCAGCGAAACCTCATCCATGTGCGCGGCAACCATTACCTTCTTGCCCCGCCCCTTTACGGCGTGCACGTTTCCGAGGACGTCGCGGCGTACCTTGAAACCGGCGCGCTTGAAGTGTTTTTCCATGTATTCGGCTACTTCGCGTTCTTCGCCGGTGGGTGCGTGCAGTTCGCTCAATTCCTTTAAGTATTGCTTTAGTTTCATGGCCAACCAACCCTTTTTTATTAGTTTCAACATATTCGTTAAGAAAAACGCTTCTTTTAAGGAGTTGTATTATAGGAGGTTTTGAGAGTGAAGATAAGTGATTTGACTCCCGGAACGGGCAACGTCGAACTCGAGGCGGAGATCGTCGGAATCGGTGAAACCCGTGAAATCAACAAGATGGGCCGCCAACTCCGCGTGTGCGACGTAACCGTGAAGGACGACTCGGGCACGATGACGCTCGTGTTGTGGAACGACAACATCGACAAGGTGAAGGAAGGCGACTTTATCCACATAGAGAACGCTTACGTGAACGAGTGGCAGGACAAGCCGCAGCTCACGCTTGGCCGCTTCGGCAAGATGGAAGTCAAAGCGTAAGCTTTTTCCCGCCTCTTTTCCAATAATACTGCTATCCAGCCCCGTCGTCTAGCGGTCAAGGATGACAGCCTCTGGAGCTGTAGACAGCAGTTCGAATCTGCTCGGGGCTATTTTCTGCTTGTTTTCTTTTGGTGCGCCTAGCTTTTCTTTTTCCAAAAGAAAAGATGGGCATCGCTCGGGGCTATAGGGTGCTAAATGGTTTTCTTTTAATCGAGGTTTT
>Ga0210057_1001539_pt1 | contig 34730 bp, 29 predicted proteins | sample CryGeyCG2114_010_2_FD_183968 | JGI IMG/M metagenome (GOLD analysis project Ga0210057, IMG submission 183968) | Groundwater microbial communities from aquifer - Crystal Geyser CG10_big_fil_rev_8/21/14_0.10 (SPAdes) (version 2) | ecosystem: Environmental > Aquatic > Deep subsurface > Groundwater ... | reverse complement strand
ATGAGAATGAATACTGGTTTTTGAATCCAGTTATTGCTTTAAGCATTGACGGAGATTTAGAATTTGACAATGTCAGACCAGGAACAAGTTCTTATTCAAGCACTCTTCTTGTTGGCAATGATGCTGACGTAGGAAGTGGTGTTATGATGGATATGTTCATAACAGGAACTGACTTTTACGATTCTTCAAGTTCTGGTGCTGCATGTCCAACTACAAACCAATTGGCTTTAGAAAACTTCAGATATTATGCAACTAATGGATTTTATAGTACACAAATTGCAAAAGATCGAAGTTCTACAGTTGTAGCAGATGGTCCAGATCCTGAAGGTTACATGAACATTGCTTATGGTGTTGGATTTAACGATCCAAACCCATTCTACGGTAGAGCTGAAATAATGCCAACAAGAACAAATAACTTAGGAAAATATTCTGAGGGAAATGTTCTTAGCCCTGGAAATGAAATGGCTATAACTTTCAAGCTGGAATTACCAGAGCCTTGTAACGGAAACTTCGATTCAGGAGCATTATACTTCTGGGGAGAAGCTATCTAAAAAAAAGGAAATTATTTTTTACATTTTTTTATTCCTTCCTTTTTTTTATAATCAAATAGAACGAGAACGGCGCGTCGGCTATGCGTTGCATTAATGTATGGTAGAGGTGAAATTTAGAGGGGATAATGATAAGGAAAAAAGTATGTGAGATTGAAAAACAAAATGGAAAAACAAAATAAAGAAAACAAAAAGGAAGCAAGAAAAATCATATTTGCACTTTTAGTTATAACTCTTGCTTTTGTAATTGTTTCCAGCGGAGTAAGTGCTTATAGATTATTATGCTTGGAAAATGGGCAAAGTGTTCCTTCTGACGATAATCCTCGATATACTTGTCACCATAGTATTTGCCAGGTTTGCGTTACAGATAATAATTATCCAACTCATTTTGGTTTTTGCAATAGTGGTGCTTGTGAGCCGTTCGGAGGAAGCAATGCAACAATAGATAGTGAACCGCCAGTTATAACAATAAATAATCCTATTAATGGGAGTTTATTTGGAAGCACAAGTGTGTTATTAGATATTGATGTTGATGAAAGGGCAGATTTAGAATATACTGATTTAATTAATGGAAGAGGAAGATGGTCAAGATTATGTAATTCATGTACTTTTTACACAAAAAGTTTAAGATTTGACGAAGGACAAAATTTAATAAGAATTAGGGCAAGAGATGTGGTTGGAAATATTGCTGAAAAAGATTTGGAATTTTTTGTTGATTCGCAAACTCCGAAAATAAGAGGAACAGAGCCCTCAAAAGGTTTTGCAGGAGGAGAATTTGCAATAGAGTTTGACGAAGCAAACCCTTCAGAAATATGGTTGAATTATGGAATTTCAGGAAATTTCAAGAAAGCTCAAGTTGATACTAATGGTTGTGTTTTAGACAGAAGATATTATACTTGCAACGTTAATGTTAATTTAGCTGAATTTGACGGAAGAACAATCCAGTATTGGTTTAATATGACAGATATTGCAGGAAATTCTGCAACATCAAGAACAACTGAACTTCCAGTAGATAATTCTGCTCCAATAATTCATTCAGTTTCATATGTTCAAACTGGAAGAAGTGGGGAGTTAAGAGTTAACCTAACTGAAAAAAATTTAGACACTTTGGAGTATATTGATAATTCTGACTTAAGACCAAGATGGAAAAGATTGTGTTCAAGAATAACTGATGGTGTTTGCAATGGAAGGACAAACTTTAAAGACGGAGACCATGAAGTTGAAATTAGGGTGATTGATTTAGCAGGTCATGAAACAAGAGCTGAACTTAATTTTTTCACAGATTCTAAAGCACCGAGAATAAAAAGCACAAGCCCTAGTCGTGGTTTTGCTAACGGAGAATTTTTTGTGGAGTTTGATGAAGCAAACCCTGCATCACTCTGGTTAAGTTATGGAAATAGTTTAACTGGAATGAGATTTTCAGAAGTTCCGCTTAATAGTTGCATAGATATATCGAGAGGAACTTCTTGCTCTATAAATGTTAACTTAAATGATTATGACGGAGAGAAAATAAATTACTGGTTTAACATAACAGACATTGTTGGAAATTATGATGAATCAAAAAGAATAATGTTAGATGTTGATGTAACCCTTCCTGTAATTAATGAATTAAACTACAGCGTTGATGGAAGAAGAGTTGAATTTACCATGAATATTACAGAGCAAAATTTTGATGTTGTTGAATATATTGATAATTCTGATTCAAGGCCAAGGTGGAAAAGATTATGCTCAAGATTAAGTAATGGAATTTGTGAATCAAGATTAAGTTTAAGAGAAGGGTCACATGATATAGATGTACAAGTTTTTGATGATGCTGGAAATATTGCTGGGCAAAATGTTGTGGTTGTTGTTTAGTTCTGAAAATAGCAAAATGTTATCACTAATTAGAGAACAAAACACTTAAATAGAAGTTTGGCTTGTTTAATTAATGAGGGGGAAAGTTAAAAGTTCATTTGTAACTTTTGGAATAATTTTTGTCTTGGCTATTTTGTCTTTGAGTTTTATTTCTGCGAATGTTTATATTAATGAAGTTGAGTTAAATCCTGCTGGAACAGATTCTGGGAATGAATGGGTCGAGTTTTTTGCAGATGCTGAAACAAATGTAACTGGATGGTATTTAACTGATAAAGACGGCAATCAATTTTTTCTTGACGATGTTTTAATTCTTGAAAATAGTTTTTATGTTTTGGAAGGAATAACTAGTTTCATAAATACTGAAGAAAATATTACACTGTACGATAATTTTGATTCTGAAATTGATTTTGCAGGAGGGTTAAATGATTCGGCTAATGATGGAAAAACTTGGCAAAGAATTCCCGACGGCACTGGAGATTTTTCTTTTTTAGAAAACACTTCCGGATTTCCAAATCAGCTAATATCTATAACTAATAAAGAAATAGAAAATGCCTGTTTGATAAAAGGAGATAATGTAACTCTTTCTGTTAGCGTTGATGGTTTTTGTGTTGAGGATGTTATTTTTAGCATTGAAACTGGAAATGGATGGGCAAATTATTCAGGAGTTAAAGACGATAAAAATTATAGCTTTATGATAAATAGTGGAGAGTTAAATAAAACAGGAAATTTTTCTTGGACAGTTTATGTGAGTGATTGCTTTAACCAAACTACTAAAAACGGAGATGAGAATTTCTATGTTAGCAACAAGACAGAACTAAGTGTTTCGTTTTCTCCTGATGGTTTTAATGGATGGTATTTAACTGAGCCGTCTTTTAGTTTGGCTAATGGGGATGCTGTGAATATTTTATACACTTGGGATGGAAATAATATTTTTAATTTTTCATCGCCCTTTGGATTAGAAAACTCCCCGAATAACGGAAACATTACAGGAGGAATTCATAAATTAAGGTATTGGAGCAATGTATCTTGTAAAAATGAAGAGCAAAATGAAGAAATTTTAAAATTTGATTTTTTTAATCCTGCTATAGAAAATATAAATCCTAATTTTGGAAGTGTTGTTTCGGATGCAATTATTAATTTTTCTGCTTTCATAAATGAAAAGTATCAAAGCAATTCTGGCATAAGTTTAGCAGACGTTAAAATGTGGGTTGATGATTTTATGGTTAATGCTTCATTAAGAAATATTTCCCTTGATGCTTGGGTTAATTATTCTATGAGTTTAGAAAATGGAAATCATAATGTAAGTGTTTATGCAAAAGATAATTCTGGAAGGGAATCTGAAAAGAACTGGACTTTTGTTGTTGATAAAGGAATTACAGGAGAGATAATAATTAATTCCCCTATGCAAAATGAGATTTATATGGAAAGGAGAATTATGGTTAATTTAAGTTTTAACAAAATGTTTGATAAAATTTCCTACATTGATAATGCTGATGAAAGGGCAAGAGAAAGAATAATTTGTAGAAATAACTGTGAGAGCTATGGGTTAAATGGGAAAAAATTTATTTACCTTCAAGAGGGTTATCATAATTTAACAATAATTGGTTATGCAAACGGAGAAAGAGTTGAGGAGAATGTTGAGTTTTTTGTTGACTATAAAAATCCGAGGATTAAAAAAGTTGAACCAAGAGGGGGATTAAATTCTGGCATGTTTGAAGTTCAGTTTTATGAGGAGAATCCTTCGGAAATTAAAGTTATGTATGGAAATGAATCTGATATGAGAATGGAAGATGTTTCTTTGAATAATTGTGTTAGAGAAAGGAATTTAATGTCTTGCATGTTTAATTTAACTTTAGGAGAATTTGAAGGGCAGGAAATAAATTATTTTGTTAATGTGAGCGATATTTCAGGAAATAATGATGTTTCAAGAGAATCAAGATTTGTCGTTGATACAATTGCTCCTGTTGTAACTCAATTCCATTATACAATAAATAAACGAAGAGTTATGTTCTCTTTTGATGTTGTTGAAGCTAATTTTAAGCAAATAACCTATACTGACTTGAATGAAAAAAATCCTCGAGATTTTAGATTATGCACAAGGTTAAAAGAGGGAAGTTGTGAAAAATCAGCAAGTTTCAGAAATGGAGAGCATAATTTAACTTTTACAATAATGGATGAAGCAGAAAATTATTCAACTATTGAAGGAATTATTTTTAGTGTTTAAATTTTTAAATAATAGAAAAAGTGTTACTTGATTTCGATACTAGAGAACTTAAATATAAGAGATACTATAATTAATTGAAAGGAGGTAAAAAGGTGATAAAAAAAATAATTTACTTTTTGGCATTGTTTGGAATTTTAGCATTGTTTAACTTTAGTGCTTCAGTAATTGCTACAAATCAACCAATAAATGCGACAATTAATGAAAATGTAATTGTTTCAATAATGCCCGGAACAATAGAATTTGGAGATGTTAATCCTGGAGATGTTGATGTTGCTGCGACAAATGGGCCAATTATCTTTAGTGCTAATGGGAGTAATGCCAATGTGACAATTTCAATTACAAATGTTACAGGATTTCCTTTTGCAACTGGATTAATGATAGATGCTGCAATCCCTTCAAATTATAGTGTTACAATACTATGTACTATTGTGGCAGATGTTTGTACCTATACTGATGTAACTGCAGTTCCTACATTAAGCATTCCAGCTGGAGCGCCAGTAGGAGATGTTGCAGGAGCAATTACATACCTAATACAAGGACCAGCTTAAAATGAAAACTTTTTTATTTTTTTTATTTATTATTTTTTTTACAGCTGGAGCAATGGCTTCTGGTTTTTCTCCTAGCAGTTTAACTTTTAATTTAGAGCAAAATCAAGAAAGCTGTCAAACAATACACTTAGATTCAAATTCAGAAACAATAACTGCTAAAGATGTATGGGCAGAAAATAAAGATGTTCAATGGGACTCAAGATTATTTGATACAAACGCAGAAGAGCATGGAATAACTATCAGTTATGCTAATAATATTCCAATTGATGAAAGGGATATTGAGGTTTGTATTTCTGGAGAAAATGAAGGAGAATATCATGGAGATATTATTTTTGAAGAGGAACAAGAAGGAAATTCTATAATTCAAATGGGCATTTGGCTTAAGGTATTTATTTCAGGGGATAATCAGGCAACTAGTGGTGGAAGTAATGGAGGACAATCTTCAGGAAGTTCATCTAGTGGTTCTTCAAGTAGTTCGGGAAACACATTTGAAAGAAATCAGATAAATAGTAATTCAGAAAAATTGGAAAATGATGAGAGTGAAAAATTAACAAGAAATGATCAAAGTAATCAAAACACAGAGGATAAAAACAAAATAACAGGCAATTTTATTGGAAATAGTGGAAAGATAAAAAGTATGGTTGTTCCATTGTTTACTTTATTTATTGCAGGTTTGCTTATATTTACATATTTTAAGAGGAAAAAGAGATGAAAAAATTAATTTTAGTTGCAATGATAATTTTGCTAGTGGGAACTGTATTTGCTTTTTCTATGTCTCAGGGACTAAGTGGGAAGATAGTTATGCCTTCAAACAGAGTTAATATTTACTCTCCGGAAAATGGGGCAATTTACCAGGAAAGAAGAATTCCTTTCAATATTACAACACTATACCCTTCTGAAAAGCTTTCTTATATTTATGAAGACGGAAATAGGGAAACTGAAAAAATTTTATGCAGAAAAGACTGCACAGAATATGGTTTTGAGAGAATAAGAAATAAATATTTTAGAGACGGGTTTTACAATATAACATTTAAATCGAAAGATGAAAAAGGATTTTTTGAAAAAAATGTTTGGTTTTTTGTTGATTCCAAGGAGCCGATAATAAGAAAAACAGAGCCGAGGAGAGGATTTGCCAATGGTAATTTTTTCTTAGATTTTGATGAAGCAAATCCTGTAAACATCTCAATATTTTTCCAAGGTAAAAATGAAACAATAACGAGTAAAACCCTAAATCTTTCAAATTGTGATTTAAACAGATATTATGAATGTAATTTTTTTGTTAATTTGACTGAATTTAATGGTAAAGAAATAAATTATTGGTTTAGGGTGGAAGACATTTCAGGGAAAGTTGGAATTTCGAAAATAAATAAAGTAAGCGTTGATATAACTCCTCCAAAAATAAATAATGTTTCTTTGAGTATTGATAAAAGAAGAGTTGAGTTTATAATAAACATTAGTGAAGAAAATTTTAAGGAAGTAAAAATTAAAGATGGAAATGAGATTAGAACTCAAGAAACAACTTTGTGTAGAAAATTGGAAAATGGAATATGTGAAGTAAAAAGAAGTTTTAGATATGGCAATCATGAGCTTAAAATAACTGCATTTGACGAAGCTGGCAATTCGAAATCAGTAGTTTATAATTTTACTATTCCTTAGAATTTTAATTTAGCATATTTAAAAATTTCAATCTTCAAAATCCCTCTTAAATCTTGACTCAAAATTTACTTTTACTCCCTTTCTTTTACGAGAATATTTATTTTTTAAGTGAATAAATTCTTCCTTAAGATTTTTTGTTTTTTCATATGCTTTCCTTAAATCTTTGTATGCATGTTCAACTGATTCTGTTTTTCTTGGATTAATTCTCTGATGATATGGTTTTGCCCTGAAAAGGAAATAAGAGGCAATTGGTCCAAGGATTATTAGGATTATTAATGAAACTGCTCTTCCAATAAGTGCTGCAGATAATGAAGTTACAGGTCCTATGCCGAGGGTTAGTGCTGAAAATACAGTCACTGTCTCTTCAACTCCAAGTCCTGCCGGCGTTATTGCAAATATGACTCCTATTGTATTTATTGAAGCAAGGAATAAAGTTTCCAATAATGAAAGATTTCTTCCGAAAATTTTAAACTGAACTAACAATATCAAAGATAAAACCATTAATTGCAAGAACGAAATTAAGAAAGTGAGTAAAATTGCTTTTTTGTCTTTTCTTAAAATATAATATGAATTTATTATTGCAATAAAATAATTTAGAAATTTATTTTTTGTGTATGGGATTAATCTGTAAAAAAATATTAAGCTTAGGGAAATTAAGATAATCAATAAGAATAGAAAGAAAATTGCTGTTTGGAAAGTATTCTTTGTTGCGAAAAGTATGGAAGTTACTATCACTCCTAAAATTCCTGCTGTGAAGAATAATATTATGTAATTTGCGGAAATTGCTGCAACAAAATCAGTATAAGAAAACCTATGTTTCCTATTTAAATAGACAGCTCTTGCTGCGAAACCTCCTTTGAAAGGAGTTATTAAATTATAAAAACTAGTCATAAAAGAAACTGCTGATGATTCGGCAAATCCCAAGTCAATAAATAGGGGCCTTAAGAGTACTTTAATTGACATTCCCACTAAAATATATTCGATAAAAAATAATCCTGCAAGAATTAGAATTAGCCAAGGAGATGTTAGTGTAAGTTCCTTAAATTCCTCAATATTTAACAAAATGAAAATAACTATCCAAATAGATAGTATAAGGAGAATTGAAATGCTTAGTAATTTCTTTAGGTTTAATTTCATATCATCTTAAGGAAATTATGGTTTAAAAATTTCTGTAATAAAGTATTTAAAATAATAAAAACTTCAAGTTAGATGGTTAGGAAAAATAAGGGAAATAAAAAAGCATACCTTGGAATAATCCTAGCACTGTTCGTTTTAGCTGGATTAATTTTTGCTTTAAACTTCGGAATAAGTGGAAAGGTTATTGGTTTTGAAAATTCTAAAACTCAACTACTTGAATCAAGAAGTGAGATGTCAAAAATTATTTCGGAAAGTTCGTTTATTAAAGACATGCCGGAGAAAGGATTTATTCTTATTAAATTAATTGAAGAAAATAAAGAAGAATCTTACATTATTATAGGAAAAAGTTTGAAAATGTTGGAAGAACAATCAAATAGTGGAGAAAGTCCAGACATGATGATTAATCTGGATTTAACAGGAATTGAATATAAAGGAAGAGATTTATGCGAAGTTGCGAAAGAAGCAAATGAAAAAGAGAAAATATCTTTTAAGACAAATAGGGAAAGCATTAGTTTGCTATGGAAGTATAGGAACATGTTGAAATATAGAGGGTGTATAGGATATTAGTGAAACTAGTTTGAGACTAGTATTAATTTTAAGTGATACTAAAAAATAGGTTCCCCGACGACGACAATGCTTTTAAAGAAAACAATCAATATTTTAGTATGAAATTTGAAAAAGAGATATTATTATTTTTATTACTCTTAGCAATTGTTCCTTTTGTCAGTTCAGCTTATCAAACTTCTCAAGGCGATGTTGCATATATTTACAACCGAGAGTCAAGAATAGATCAAAATATAATTGATTACTTTAATGATTATGGTTTAAGTGTTGATACGATAAGTGAAAGCCAAATAAGATTTACTGATTTTTCGCAATACAAATTTATTTATGTTGGCGACGAGAGATTTGACAATCCATATTCTATTCCTGTTGGAAATTATCCCACAATTGTTTCAAATTATTATCACGGCGGAGATTGGGGGTTTACAGATTATGACGGCGTTTCACAATTAACAAGCAATTCCCCATTGAAAGTAAATAAAGAAGGGCAGATAATCCAAGTTTACACTCAAGCATTTTATCAACCGGGTAATACTTTAGCAATCCCTTATTATTATATTTCTAATGAAAACGAATTGCCTGGATTTGATGAAGTTGCTTATGCTTATAATAGAAATGGGGAAAACTTGGGCGCGGTAATTGCTTATGGTTCGCCAGGTTTTAGATTTACAAATGGAAGAATGATTCAAGACAATGTTTGTTTTTTTGGATTAGAAACAATTAAAGAAAATAAAAAAAGTAGCAATTTCTGGACTCCTCAAGCAGAAGATATGTTTGAAGATTGTATTGGTTTTGTTTTGGCAGAATGTTCTTCTGATGCGCAATGTAACGATGGAGATGAGCATACTTCTGATTCTTGTTTGAATCCTGGAACTCCTGAGAGTTATTGTTCTAATGAACCAATAGTTTGTTTGAATGATGCTGAGTGTGGGACAGATGGATTTGTTGGAGGATTGTATTGTACTAACGACGATGTTTATCAAGATTATGAAGATTATACATGTTTGAATGCTGGAACTGTTGGAAGTTCTTGTTCTGTTGATGTTAGTCCTACTTTAGTTGAGCAGTGTTCAGATGTTTGTGTTGCTGGAGAATGTGTTGGTATTGAATGTTATGATGATAATGATTGTGATGATTCAAACGATCATACTTCTGATTCTTGTTTGAATCCTGGAACTCCTGAATCGCAATGTAATTATGAGGACATTGCTTGTTTGAATGATGGTGAGTGTTCTGGGGAAGTTGTTAGTGAGTATTATTGTGTTAGCGACGATAGATGGTTGAATAGTTCTGCTCCGATTTGTTTGAATGATGGAAGTGTTGATAGTTATTGTTCTGTTGATATGACTAGCCAGTTTGTTGAGAGTTGTAGTTTTGGTTGTAGTGATGGAGTTTGTTTGGAGGTGCCAGGAATTCATAATATTACTCTTAATGGAAGTTTTGGATTTAATGGTGTTAGGATAAGGGAAAATGGTAATGAGATTTTCGGGCCGTTTATGTGTGGTAAAGAATATGAGATTGCAATGCAAGTAGATAACATTGGAGATTTTTATGAGGATGTTCGACTTAGCGGAACAATTGACGAGGGGCAGATAAAGTTCTACCCAACGCCTATTGAAAATTTATCGCCTGGAGAATCTCAAGTAAAAATAAGAAATATCAATTTTACACTTGGAGAAGGAAATCATACTGTTTTACTTTGGGCAAGAAATGATTTTGATAAAGTTGAAGCAGATAACTTTGCAGCTAGAGAAATAATGGTTTCATGTCCAGTTTTGCCTGTTGAGTGTTATGATGATAATGATTGTGATGATTCAAATGATCATACTTCTGATTCTTGTTTGAATCCTGGAACTCCTGAGAGTTATTGTTCTAATGAACCAATAGTTTGTTTGAATGATGCTGAGTGTGGGACAGATGGATTTGTTGGAGGATTGTATTGTACTAACGACGATGTTTATCAAGATTATGAAGATTATACATGTTTGAATGCTGGAACTGTTGGAAGTTCTTGTTCTGTTGATGTTAGTCCTACTTTAGTTGAGCAGTGTTCAGATGTTTGTGTTGCTGGAGAATGTGTTGGTATTGAATGTTATGATGATAATGATTGTGATGATTCAAACGATCATACTTCTGATTCTTGTTTGAATCCTGGAACTCCTGAATCGCAATGTAATTATGAGGACATTGCTTGTTTGAATGATGGTGAGTGTTCTGGGGAAGTTGTTAGTGAGTATTATTGTGTTAGCGACGACAGATGGTTAAATACTTCTGCTCCGATTTGTTTGAATGATGGAAGTGTTGATAGTTATTGTTCTGTTGATATGACTAGCCAGTTTGTTGAGAGTTGTAGTTTTGGTTGTAGTGATGGAGTTTGTTTGGAGGGTGTTCATGATGTTAAGCTTGATTCAAGTTATGGAGTTAGTGGAATTGGGTTAATTGATTTGAGAGATGATAGTTTAGTTGGGGCTAATGATGAATTAGTTTGTGATGGAAGGTATCAAGTTATTGTTAATTCGGTTAATGTTGGGGATTTTGTTGAGAATATAACTTTGAAAGGTTTAACAAAAACAGGTGAATTGACTTTTGATTTGCCGAGTGTTCAAAATCTTCGTCCTGGAGATTCAAAAGGAAGAAGAGCAAATATTATTTTTAATTTAAGTGAAGGAAATTATGACTTGAGAGTTTGGGCACTTAATAGCAAAGATTTGAATAGAGAAAATAATCTTGTTTCAAGACAGATTATGGTTTCATGTCCTTCATTACCTATTGAATGTTCTTCCGACGCTGAATGTAACGATAATAATGATTACACAAGTGATTCTTGTTTGAATCCTGGAACTCCTGAGAGTTATTGTTCTAATACTCCTGTTGAATGTATAAGCGATAATGATTGTAGCGATGATGTTTATAGTCAGCAATGCAGTGGAGAAAATGTCAATATTACAGAAATAGATTATTTCTGCGATGCGGGAACTTGCAACTCGGAAATCACTAATTCAAACATAGTATGTGAATTTGGTTGTGATGAAAATGAAAATATGTGTATAGGGGTTATATGTAGTGAAGATAACCAATGTGGTGAAGACGGATTTATCGGCGAGGAATTCTGCGGATTTGGAAATGGAGGACTACCTGAAACATTTGCTCCAAGTATTGGATATTCCCAAGGACTGACAACTGAAAGAGTTGTTGTAATTAATGAAAGTGGAAGTATTTTCTATTCTTTTGATGGATTAAATTTCCAGGAAAGAAGTAGAGATACTTTGGAGGCGAATGGTTTGCCAAAAAGTTTCAAACCAATATTAGGATTTTATTCAGAATTAAACGATGATCCAAGAGTTATACTTTGGGATGCAAATGGACAGGCATACTATTATTTGAAAAGTAATGCGAGATGGAATAAATTAACTGAAGCTGAAAAGGTTGCTGGCGGACTTCCTGCAAATTATAAACCTATAGTTGCTTATACGAGGAATTTTGGAGGTATTACTAAAGTTACTTTAGTCGACGGTAACGGTATTTATTATGGAAGGCAAGACGGCGGAACTTGGCATGAGACAACTCAAACTGCGCAGGATTGGAATTTGCCGGCAGGTGAAGGGCCAATATTAGCATATAGTTTTGAAATGAATACTGGATCAAAGGGAGTTCATATCTGGTTTAATGATAATGGAAATCCAAAAGTTATGGAATGGCTTTATGAATCTGCTAATGGAAATTCTGGTACAAATAGTTATAGTGTTAAAACATCTGAGCTAAAAAGATTGCCAAACGGAATGCCTGACTCTGCTTATTTTGACAATGTAAGAAAAAGAGTAGTGTTATGGTATGGGGATGAAGCTTACGAATCTGCTAATGCTCGAGGATTTACAAAGCTGGAAGGTAATAATGTTTACCAAAATTATCAGACATTTAGTTGTAATGATTCTGGCCAGAGTGAGGCTTATTGTTCTAATGAAATCTCTGCTGTTGTTGTTGAGGAATGTCTAGGGCAGTGTTCTAATGGAGGATGTATTGAGATAACATGCTATAATGATAACCAGTGTGATGATAACAATCCGAGGACAAATGATGTTTGTATAAATCCTGGAACAGAAGATAGTTCTTGTGATAACCAACCAATACAAACAATTTGTGGAAATGGAATTGTTGAATTTGGAGAGCAGTGTGACGACGGAAATAATGTTGACGGAGATGGATGCACAAGCCAGTGTGTGGAAGAAACTTGCACCGAACTTTGCCAGAATACAAATTTTGACTTTGATGTTGTGATTGACAGAACTTGGACAATGGGATTACTCACACATCCTTTCGGACCTCCAAGAATGATTGTTGCTCAAATATTAGCTGAATCTTTTGTTGATGCTGTAATGCTTTCAGACCCAACTGCCGAAGTAGCTGTAAGTGGTTTTGATACTGAGTATTATACTTTTGCCGGATTGGGAGGATATCTTCATAGAATTTATCTTAAGCAAACAATTGTACAAATTATTCCAGGAGGACTTGCTACTTATTATTCGCCAGCAATTAGAGGAAGCGCTTATAAATTATCTAGCGAGGGAAGAGTGGGTTCAGAAAAAGTAACAATTTTAATAACTGATGGAGGAGCAATAGATAAAGCTTACAAAATTGACGAAGCTGTACAATATGCAAATGATGTCGGTGTTACTATTTACACGATTGGAATTGGAGATTTATCTATTGAAGATGAAACAGTTTTGAGAAATATAGCTCAAGAGACTGGAGGAAAATATTATCGTGCAGATAGCATTGCAGCGGCAACGGAAATTTATCAGACACTTGGAGAAACCTGCCAAGTAATTTGTGAAGCTTGAATTAACTAAAATTATTAATAAAATAAAACATTAAAATTTTCATCAAGAGTTAGTAGCAATAAATGGTTATTTTCTCGACGATAATAATGTTTTTAAACTAACATTTGAGTTTATTTAAGTTATAAAATGGAAAAAATAAAGATTTCAGTATTCTTTGTAATTTTACTAATGGTTTTTTTGCCTTTTGTTTCAGCTATTACTGGAAAGATTGGAAATGGAAGGATGATTCTTAATATGGAAGTGGGAGATAGCATTGATAGATATGTTAGAGTGATAAATGATAATCCTGAAACTGTTAAAATAACTCTTTCAACTAGTGGAGATTTAGCTGATGAAATAAAATTAAAAGATGAATCTTTTGAACTTAAATCTGGTGAGGGAAAAAATGCTTATTTTAGTTACAAAGCAAGGAAGGCAGGAAATTACAACAGCAGAATAAATGTTCAATTCTCTCCCCTTGAAGAAGGAAAAAACGGGGTCGGGTTGGCTTCAACAGTTATAATAAATGTTTTAGGCGAGGGAGAAATTCCTAAAGATGAAAATCAAAATAATGAAAGTGATAGCAATGTTAGTGTGAGTGTTAATCTTGGCAGTACTTCTAATTCAAATGAGGATGGTTTCACAATGCCGTCAATAAAACCAGAATATTTCTTGGGAATTTCCACTTTAATTCTTGTAGGAATTTTTGGATTGTTAGTTTATTTTTATTATAAAAAAGAATCTTATGGGAATAAGATAATTGGTGAAAAAGGGGGTGTGATGAAAAAACCGAAAAATGCAGGAAAGAAATGACGCAACCAAAAAAAATATTTTTATTAGCAATATGTTTAGTTTTAGTAGTTCAGGTACTATCTTTTGTAAGTGCAACTGATATTGGAATAATCATGCCAGGCCCTCAAACTCCTAGCGGGCAAATAATAAATGCACTAAATGAATTAAATTATAGTTATGAAATAATTGCAGAAAATTCTGTTCCTTCTGCTAATCTATCGCAATATAGAGCAATAATCGTTGGTGATGGCAGATTTTCCCACCCTGAAACAATTCCCTTTTACAATTACAAATCATTAATAATCAATTCAAATCATGGGGATGAATTTGGATGGGGGACAAGTGTTGTTAGATATTCTAGTCCAACACAATTAACAAATAATCCTAACCTAAACAGCACAATTAAAATAGGAATACCTAATAATTTTAATGCTTATTCTCAATCAAATCTAAATGCTCAAACTTACGCCCTTAGTGGAAGGAAACCAACTGGAATAAAAATACTTAGCTACAAAAATACAGCAGGATATGCAGTTATAATGTATCTTTACCCTGGAGGAACTTTTACAAATAACAAAGTTTCAACAAAAAGAAGTTTATATTTTGGAATAGCTGATAGCACATATTGGAGTGCTGATTCAAAACAAATTTTTAAGAACTCTTTGCAATGGATTATTGTTGGAGAAGATAAAGATAATGATGGATATTATGATGATGTTGATTGTAATGATAATAACCCTTCTATAAATCCTGGCGCAATAGAGATTCCTTACGATGGTTTAGATAATGATTGTGTTGATGGAGATTTAAAGGATGTTGATGGAGATGGGTATGATGCAATTATCGTTGGAGGAAATGATTGCAATGATGATAATTCAAGCTTGTATCAAAATCTTGAAGGTTATTTAGATAATGACCGAGACGGATTTGGTGCTGGAGAATTATTAAATGTATGTTCTGGAGAAAATTTATTGGCGGGATATTCTGAATTAAATAATGATTGTAATGATTTAAACCCTTTACAAAATCCTGCTTCGCCAGAGCCGGAAAATAATTGTGTTAATGATGCTCCAGAAATTTTAGGAGAGATTCCGAATTTAGTTTGGGAAGAGGATGACATTTTTGAAATTAATTTGTCAGATTATTTTTATGATGTAGATAGTGAATTAGTTTATGGAATTGCTGAAACATCAAATGATGGTAATATCACTGCATTTTTTAATGGTTCAATTATCAGTTTTTCTTCTTCAGAAAACTGGCATGGCGAGGATTGGATTAGATTTAATGTTAGTGATGGAGATACTACGATAATAAGCAATTTAGTTAATTTGAGCGTTATTGCAGTTAATGATGCTCCAACAATTGAAACTATTGAAAATATTCAAATTATCGAGGGGGGAAATGTTAGTATTGTTCCTTCTGCTTTTGATATTGAAGGAGACAACATTTCTTTTTATTTTTCTTATCCATTAAGTGAAGAAGGAAAATGGTCTGCGAAAAAAGGAGATGCCGGAGAATATGAAATTGAAGTTATTGCAAGCGACGGAGAATTAATCGCTTCCACTAATTTTACATTAACTGTTGTTCCTTTGCTTTTAATTAATGAAATCTTTCCTTCAGAAAATGGTTTTGTTGAAATTTATAATCCTTACAACAAAATATTTTCATTTGACGGATTTTCAATTGAAGGTGAAAATGGTTATGCTTACAATCTTTCAGGAACAATTGGGGAAGAAGAGAGATATCTTATTGATGAAATTGATTTATCGAATGAAGAAATCTTAACTTTAAAGTACAAGGGAATTGAAGTTAATAGAGTTGATTATGCAAATAGAATAATTACTGGATTAATACCTTGGTCTGGAGAAAATCAATCTGTTGGAAGAATTCCAGATGGCAGCGATAATTGGGAAATTTTAGAAACCCCGACACCTGGATTATCTAATGAAGCAGACATGATATCTCCGGAGATAATTTTAATATCTCCTTCGGAAGATGATTTATTTTATGAGAGAAATGTTGAATTTGGATTTAATGTTAGCGATAATTCTGATGAAGTTGATTGTTATTTTTATGTCGGAGAAAATGGAAATTTAAGTTTTGTTGAAAATAAAATTGTTGAGACAAAAAATGGAACAAGCGAGGAAAATTTTGAATTCGATTTTTTGAAAGATGGAAATTATTCTTGGAATGTTGAATGTAGAGATTCAAGAAATTCAGCTTATGGTGTGGAGACAAATTTTTATGTTGATGTTCCTGAATCCCCTGTTTTGAATCCTATTGGAAATAAAGCCGTTGTTGAAGGAGAAAAATTAGAGTTTGAAGTTAATGCTATTGACCCTGAAGGTGATGAAATATTTTATTCAGTTAATGGACTTCCGGCAGGTGCAAGTTTTGAAAACAAAATATTTTCATGGACACCTAATTATGAGCAAGCAGGGAATTATGCTCTTGAATTTATTGTTAGCGACGTAAATTCATCTTCAAGTGAGGAAATTAATGTAAATGTTTTGAATCAAAAAGAACCTCCGCAGTTTTCAGACTCCTCACAATGCTTAGAAAAAAACAGCAACATTAACCTTGAGATAACTTCCCCAAGAGATGGCAAAAAGTTTGAAGTTGGAGATAATATTGAGACCACAATTCGATTAGAAAATAATCTTGATTCAAAAGAAAATTTTGATTTAGAAGTTTATCTTTATGATATAAAAAATGAAAATGAGCTAGAAATGGAAAGGGATAGTGTGAAAATTGAATCTGGAAAAAACGAGAAATTAGATTTTAGCATTTCAATTCCTGAAGATCTTGAAGTTGAAGATGGGGAATTTGTGATTTATGCGTATTCTGAAACCAGCAAGAACTGTTCAAGTGTTTATAAAAATATTGAGATTGAAAGGCCTGATAAATTATTAAAAATATCCAAGATTAATTTTGATAGGGAGAGTTTTAGTGCAGGAGATGAATTTAATGTTGGAGTAAAAGTTGAAAATATTGGGGCAGATGCGCAAGATGTTATTGTTTCAATTTCAAATGAAGAATTAAATATTTCTTACAAAAGTAAGGAAGTTGAAATTGAGGAATTTGGAGGAAATGATAGGAAAACGTTTGAAGTCCCAATAAAAATTCCTTCTGACGCCGAAGGCAGTTATGAATTTAAAGTTAAAATTTCCGAGGAAGTTTACGAAACATTTACGATTAATATTGCGCCTAAAGAAATTATTATTCAAGAAAATAAAAGCAATTATTTAGAAAGTGGAAAGATAATAAACATAGGAAATAATTTGGCAGGAGATTCTTCAAATAAAAAAAATATTTTAATTGTACCAAAATTAAATTCAATTAATGAAGGCAATTATATTTTTGTTGTTCTTGGAATAATGATTTTAGGTTCGATAATTTTAATAAGCGGTATTGTCTTTGTTTTTTTAAGGAGATGACTAAAAGATGACTGAAATTCCTGAAGAGTGGCGACGCACAAGAAAAGAATATGAAAACATACCAATTGAATGGCAACATATTTCTAAAAAAGTTTATAGTAATTTGATTTCTAAAAATGGGGCTATTTGCAAGGGAAATATTGTTGATTCTTTAAGATATGAATTAACTCAAGATTATGATTTATTTCCGCCTCAAGTTGAAGAAGTTTTAGATGTTATGAAAAAGATGTATGGAGAAAATCTCAAAGAAAGAGGTTTGGAAATTTAGTTGAATTATGAAAAGGAATAGTTTAAAAAAGGAGGATAATTAGTTTTTTTGTAGACTAGGCCGGCGTGTTAGCTCTACGCCGTTTGTCAGCGAGCTTTAGACAGGCTGCAAGGAGGTACGTGATCTTGTATCTTTAAAGTCCTTATTTGGACTGTGAGGTTTTGTCCTCTTCGACCTTGCTCCTGCTAATCGGGTCAGACCTTGATCGGAGCAGCCCTAAACAGGAAACATGGTGCTTAGTGGGTAGCAGAACTGAGAAAGAGTAAGGGTTGCTTTTTAGGTTTGAGTGAGCAAACCTCCGAGTCTACGCTGATTTTTTTGTGGAGTATTTTTTTGAGATTTAATTTCTTGGATATTAAAACTGTTTTTCAATAAATATTTAAACACCTTTTATCTTTAGAGAATATGAAAAGAGGGCAGAGGGAAATTAGTTTAATGAAAAACCGCCGAGGGCAGTTTTATCTTATTGCAGCGATAATAATTATTGCTGTGCTTTTTGGATTAGTTGCTGTTACGAATTATGTTAAAGAAAAACCGTCGTCAATAAAATATTATGATTTAGATAGTGAATTGAAGCTTGAAAGTGAGCAAGTCATAAATTATGGAATTATAAATTCTCAAGAAGTTAATGGTTTATTGGAAAGTTTTTCAACCTCTTATGCGGATTATATTAATCAGGGTGAGCAGGCAAATCTTTATTTTATTTATGGAGATGAAGAAACCATCCATACACTTGCATATAAAACTGATGAAAGCCAGGGAGGAGTTAGTTTGGATTTGGGAGGAAATGCTCCGATAAAAAAAAGCATTGAGTCAAGGTCAATTGAAAAAGATGAGAAAAATGTTGCTGGTGAGAAAAATGTTAAGATAACCCTTGGTGAAACAGATTATAATCTTGAGGTTAAAAAAGGGAATAATTTTTATTTTATAATAAAAGAGCCGGTGAATAATTAATGAAAATTAGAAAAATAAATAACAAAAAAGCAGTTAGTCCGATGATTGCATATGTTCTTTTAATTGTAATAAGTTTGAGTATTGCAGGGCTTGTTTATACTTGGTTGAAAGTTCAAATTCCTCGTCAGGTTGAAAAATGCCCTGAAGATGTTAGGATAATTTTAACAGAAAAAACTTGTTTAGATGGTGGGAAAGTTGGTTTAACTTTTGAAAATAAAGGGCTTTTTGATATTGACGGAGCTTATATAAAATATTCCGATAATCAGAATGATGAATTGCCGACGATGAATTTAAGTTTAGCAGACGCACATAATGGTTTAAGCAAAGCAGGTTTTCTTTATTTTGGGGCAAGCGTTCCTCGGCCGATTACTCCTGGAAGAGATTACTCTCAAAATTTTAGTTATATTGACTCTGCTCAAGGAACTAATTCAATAAAAAAAATTATGGTTCAGCCATTCATTCTTTCAGAAGATTCTGAAATAGTTCTTTGTGAAAATTCTATAACTGATAGTGTTGATTGTCCTTGAAAGTTGGTTTAATAATTCCTATCAGAAATATTAGAAAAGTATTTAAAGAAAAAACGACTGATTTTTGTGAATGGAAAAAAGAGGAATGTTAGTGGAGAAAAAAGGAATATCGCCGGTTATTGCAACTGTACTTCTTATCGCAATTGTTATTATCATTGCTGTTATAATTTTTATATGGGCGGGGAAGGTAATTCAAGAAGATATTACAAAATTTGGAAGCTCAATAAAAACAGAATGTGGCAATGTTGTTCTTAGTGCTTCAGAACTTTCAGGAACTTTAAGTCTTTCAAATGGAGTCGGAGTTGCAGTGTCTAGAGTTGACCTTAAAATGGATGATGGTAGCATTGTATCGTGTGATTCAAATTCAGGAGTAGGTTCTGCAGAATCAACTACAATAACTCTAAGTTCTTGCGGTGCAAGTGGGAATGTTGAAAGTGTAATACCTGTTCTTCTTGGAGAAAAAAGCGACGGAAGTCCAGCAGAATATTCCTGTGATAAAAATGCGATTATTTTATGAAAATGAAATTATTAGCCAAAAAAAAGGCAGTATCAAGTGTTATTGCAACAGTTCTCATAATTTTAATAACTATTGCCGGAATATCTATACTGGCAGCAGTAATAATTCCCTTTATTAAAAATAGTTTAAATGAAGGCAAAGTCAATTGCTTGACTGAAATGAATGAAGTTTCAATTGTGGAAAAATCTTGTTATACTAATTCTCCTGAAGGAACAAAATTAATTGTTAGGGCAGGAAATATAGACTTAGTAAAAGCTGGAGGAATTTATTTGAGTGTTGAAAATTCTGAAGGGAATTCAGATGTTTATGAAATAAAAGAAGGAGAGCGAATAAGTGAAATAAATAATAATGCTCCTTTAAGTCTTCCTCAAAAAGGAGGGGGAGAGAGAACTTACAATTTTAATTTTAAATCTGAAAAAATCGGACTTGGAATAATGAATGGCGATGGCAAATGCGGAATTGCAGAAGAAGTTAAATTAAACAGCTGTTAGGAAAAGATTGGATAAAAGAATATGAAAAAAATAAAAAAAGATGTGAATAAAAATGGGCAAATTTGGGTTGAGACAGTTATCTATACTTTAATTGGACTTATTTTAATTGGTGTGATTCTTGCTTTCGCCACTCCGGCAATTCAAAAATACAAAGACAAATCAACAATTACAGCTAGCATAAATTCTATGAATGCACTTGACAATAATATTTTAGATGTAAAACGAGGAGGAATTGCAAATGTTAGGAATATTGATTTTTTAATAAGCAAGGGAAAATTGCTAATTGATTCAGAAAAGGACCAGATAACTTTTGAGATAACTGGAAGCAAATATGCTTATAGCGAACCGGGAGATAAAATTTCTTTAACAGGTTCTGACCTTGAAATAATTACTAAAGAACAAAGCGGAAAATATGATGTTATCCTTACATTAGATTATTTGAAAAATAACAAAGCAAATATTACTTTTGAAGGAAAAGATTCTATAGAAATTAGAGAGTTTAATCCTGGTGCTGTGCCCTATAATTTCATAATAGAGAATAGAGGAAAATTGCCGACAAGCACTATTTGTAGTCCTGATGCTGACCCAACTGGTTGTGAGGAAAAACAAGATTGTTCAGCTTCAGGAGTTTGCTTTCCGAAAGCAACTAATATTGATATTTCTGAGTTGTGAAAAATAATTTTATTTTCAAAAAAGTTTAAATAGACAAATTAATTAATTCTATTGAGGTGAAATGGTAGAAGCTAATAATTTATACATAGATACATCTGTTCCTGTTCCGCAACTTCCTCTTGTTAAAGATAAGACTCAAGTAGATGTTAGATATACGGTTATCTCTCCTTATGCAACTGTCCATATTTATTGGGATGAAGAATCTTATGAATTAAAATATGAAGTTGAAGAACCGATTCTTGATGAGCATGAAAAAGAAAATCTGGAAAGCATTGAAGAGTCGATGAAGGAAGTTTTAAATGTTAATGTTGTTATTGAGAAAACGCAGGAAGCGATACTTGAATATTTAGATAAAACAGCAAAACTTGTGATTAATGAACTTGGAATTAAAATTTCTCAAACTTCTTATGAAAAATTATTTTACTATCTTTATAGAGATTTTGTAGGGTTTAATGAGATTGATCCTTTGCTTAAAGACTATTTTATTGAAGATATTGAATGTAACGGAATTGAAAGTCCAGTTTATATTGTCCATAGAGTTTATAGGAATATTAGAACAAATATTAAGTTCAGTGATATTGAAGAGTTGGCAAGTTTTGTTGAGAAGTTGGCTCAGAGATCTGGAAGGTATGTGAGCTATGCAAATCCTATTTTAGATGGAACACTCCCAGATGGTTCGAGAGTTAATGCGACTTATACTAAAGATATTACTAGCAATGGACCGACTTTTACAATTAGAAAATTCACGAAAGAACCTTGGACACCCACCCAACTAATTTCTTTTAATACCTTAAGCCCTGAAATGCTTGCTTATTTTTGGATGCTTGTTCAATACAAATCAAATATTTTAATTGCTGGAGGAACCTCCTCGGGAAAGACGACTTTGCTTAATGCTATTTCATTTTTCATTCCGCCTGAGGCAAGAGTTGTTTCAATTGAAGATACTAGAGAATTAAATTTGCCGAGGGAAAATTGGATTCCAAGTGTTTCAAGAAGTGCAATAGGAACTGGAAAAGAAGGAGAGGTTGATTTGTTCCAATTGTTAAAAAATTCGTTTAGGCAAAATCCAGATTATGTGATTGTTGGCGAGGTTAGAGGAAAGGAGGCATTTGTTCTTTTTCAGGGAATGGCATCGGGACATTCTTCTATAAGCACAATTCACGCTGATTCGGTTGATACAGTTATCAAGCGTCTTGAAACTCCACCAATAGAATTGTCACCTACATTAATTAACACTCTTGATGCTGTTGCAATTATGAATCATGCAATTGTAAAAAAAGAACACACAAGAAGATTATCCTCAATTGTTGAAGTTATTAATGTAACTCCTGATGGAATTGCAATGACTAACACACCATTTATGTGGAATTCTCATGATGATAAATTTTATTTTAAAAAAGACAGCCGGGTTTTTCATAAGATAATGAATAGATATGGGATAAGTCAAGACGAATTGCAGAGAGAGTTTAGGGTAAGGTCAAAGTTACTTTATGAAATGTATAGGCATCAAATTTTTGATTTTGAGGAAATACAGAAAGTAATAAATGAATATTACAAACATCCTGAGATTGTTCTTGAAAGATTTGGGATAAAGGGTTAATCTTCTATTTATTTTAAGTTAAAACTAAACAAATAAAAACCCTTTCTTATTATATATAATATGTTAAAAAAAGAGGACTTAATACATTTATCTCATTTGGTTGATTCGCTTAATCAAGCATATGAAAGATTGGAATATTTCTATGTAAATAAAAAAATTGAAGAATTTAAAAAAATGCAGGAATTTATTGTTGAAGCTTCCAGAAGGATTGATAGTGAATTAAAATGAGTATTGAAAATTTGAAAAAAAATATTGAACAGGAAAAAAGATTAGTTAGTGAATTGGAAAATTTGTTTGAGGATTATGAAAAAAATCCCGCCAATAAGAAAATAGCTTCTGCAATTGAATCACTTGAAAAACAAATTAAAATTATTAATGAACCAATCCCTAAACTTGTCAACGGCATTTCCATGGTAAAAAATCTTTCAGACAATTTTGATAATCAAGAGGAAACTAAAAGAATCGAGGGAGTTTCTTCATTTAGCCACAAATTTTCAGGAGAAGAAGTTAAAATAACTATTGACCCAAAGAAGAAATCACAATACTTAAAGGAGTTAGGAATTTCAGAAGATTCATTGAAGAGGATAAGAAAGGGAAAAAGTGATGATGTTCTGAAAAATGAGTTTAAGAAAATAAATTATTATGCAGTTCTTTCAAATAAAGTTTTTCTTGGAACTTCAAGGAAACTAATAAAAAAGGGCTATTTTAGTGACTTAAAAAATTATATGATAAAGGGAAATATGTCTGTTCTTCTGAATAGTTATGTTTCTATAATTTTATTCACTACTTTGTTATCTTTAATTATTAGTTTTTTCGTCGGTGTTTTTTTTCTTTTTTTTAACATTTCACTTTCAAGCCCGTTTATTTCTCTAAATTCAGGAGGTTTTATTCAGAGATTTATTCAGGTTCTCTTGTTAATTATTTTTGTTCCAGTTATAACTTTTATTGGAATGTATCTTTATCCCAATGCTGAAAGAAGAGCTATTGAAAAAGATATTGAATATGAGTTGCCTTTTGTTACAATTCAAATGGCTGCGATTGCAGGTAGCAATATTGAACCGAGCAATATTTTTTCCATAATTGCCCTAAGCAAAGAACATCCTGCTTTAAGAAAAGAAGCTAAAAAAATAATTAATCAGATAAATTTTTATGGTTATGATTTAATTACAGCTTTAAGAAATGTTTCTGAATCAAGTCCTAGCAGAGAGTGGGCTGATTTGCTTAACGGGATATCGACGACAATCCGTTCTGGAGGTGATATTGCAAAGTATCTTGGCAAAAGAGCAGAGTCCATGCTTTTTGAATATAAACTAAAGAGAGAGAAATCTACGAGAAGTGCTGAAACTTTTATGGACATTTATATCAGTGTTGTTATTGCAGCTCCTATGCTTATGATGTTATTATTAATAATGTTGAGTATAACAAATCTTGGACTTAATCTTTCAATCTCGACACTTACGTTGCTTGTTGTGTCTTCAGTTTCATTAATAAATGTAATCTTCCTTTCAATATTGCAACTAAATCAAAATAAATTTTAAATGAAAATAGAAAAAAACATAATAATTGGAATTGTTGGAGGAATTGCTTCAGTAATAGCGGGAGTAATTTTTCTAGTATTTTTTGATTCTGCAAACATATTTTATTTTTTGGTTGGAGCAGGCATTTTAATTGCCCTTGTTCCTTTTGTTTTGACTTCAATTATGCAGACAAAAGAGGAAAGAGAAAAAGACCAGAAATTCATAGAGTTTGCGAGAGCACTTGTTGAAAGTGTTGAATCTGGAACTTCAATAAGCAAAAGCATTATCAATATGAAAATGAAAAATTTTGGGAGTTTAACTCCTTATGTTAAAAAGCTCGCAAACCAAATTGAATTAGGAATTCCTATACAGGAAGCATTAAGAACATTTGCAGAAGATACTAAAAGTTCTACAATAATAAGGTCTATAACTTTGATAAGGGAGGCAGATAAGACAGGCGGGAATATCAGCACAATTCTTGAATCAGTTGCAAAGTCAGTTACCGAAACAGAAAAATTGAAAGAAGAGAGAAGGGCTGCGATTTCTTCAATTGTTATGGAAGGTTACATTATATTTTTTATTTTTATTATTATTATGGTTGTTGTTGAAGTTCAGATACTTCCTCTGACTTCAGGAATAACTGGAATTTCCTCGCCAACTTTTGGAAGCGACACAGTTGCAAATGGGCTAGATGTTTCTGAATATTCTATTGCGTTTTTATCCCTTTTAATCGCCCAGGGTTTTTTTGCAGGGCTTATAATTGGAAAAATTTCTGAGGGCAAAGTTAGGGCAGGAATAAAACACTCATTTATTATGGTTGCTATGGCAATTTTAATATCAACTGGTTCAAAAATAATATTTTAAAATGGTTAAAAAAATTAGCGACGTGAGAGGTATTGGACATGTTGAAATGATTATTTCGTTTGTATTATTCTTAGGTTTTTTGTCATTTATTTTTATAGCTTTTAATCCTTTAAAGGTTGAAAAAAATAATGCTGTCTTGGATTCTTTAGTTTATTCTATTGAAGAAAATTTAGGAGTAGATGTGAGTAGAGTTTCAATAGCTAGTACATCGGATTGGACAGATAAGAATTGTGTAAAAATAAAAAATGATGATTTAATTAATGATTTAAAATGTGTGAATAGAAATATTATAATTAAAGGTGAAAAAATAAATGGGGACGAAATAAATTTAGAGTATTTTAAATCTTCAGATAAAAGTTTTGAATTTGAAATTAGTAGTGATGCAGTAATCTATAATTTATATTGTTCAGATGAATTTGGGCCAAGCACAAGCCCGCTTAGCGGTTGTAAAAATATTAATGAAAAAAGTGATTATAATATTGGGATAATTGTTGATAAAAAATATTATTCAGATAAAAAACTTGAAGAATTTGAAAATCGCATTAGTTCAGATTATGATGCTCTTAAAAAAGAATATGCAGGAAGTTCTGGAGATATTGGTTTTGAGGTTAGGGATATTGAAGGGCAGATTATTTATGAAGATAAAAAAGCAACACCGAAAGGAGTTGATGTTATGGCTAAAACATTCCAGATAGATGTTATAGATGAAAGTGCAAATATTAAAGATTATTCTATGACTGTTTACTTGTTTTGAAAACATTAAAACGATTAATTTTTATAGTTTGAAAATTTAGCTTATTTATGAGAAGAATTTACGAAGATAAAAAAGGGTTCTTGAAAGTTCTTGAAGCTGTTATTGCAATTGTAATTATTGCAAGTGTTGTTTTAATTATCGTCGTTAGAAATCAAAATAATAATTCTGAAAATGAACAAATTAAAGAAACTCAATCAACCATACTTCATGGAATTGGAACAGATGCAGAATTGAGACAGGCAGTTCTTGACAAAAATGAGGAAATGATAAGAAACTATATTTCTTCAAAACTGCCTTCGGAATATGGATTTGAAATAAATATTTGTCCTATTGATGAAGTTTGTGGTTTGCCAGGTATTAGGGAAGATTATACTCAAGGGAATATCTATTCTGACCAAATAACTGTTGCTGCGACAAATCAAGAATATGGGCCTAAAATATTAAGTTTGTTTGTCTGGGAAAACTAGTTAAAATAAGTTATACAATTTAGTTAATGAAATATAAATTTTTGAAACATACTGCAGATATTAAATTCCGGGCTTACGGTAAAAAACTTGAGGAAGTTTTTGAGAATTCTGGCTTAGCTATGTTTGAAGCCATGCATTTTGTAAATATTAAAAAAGTTCAGGAAAGGAAAATTAAAGTTAGGGGAAAAGATATTGAAAATTTGCTTTATGTTTTTCTTGAAGAGTTGCTGGTTTTGCTTGATTCAGATGATTTTGTTTTTTCCGGAGCAGAGATAAAAATAATCCACAAAGAAAAAGGAGATGGAAAATTTTATCTTGAAGGAGAGATTTTTGGAGATGATGCATCAAATTATCAGTCTGGAAGTGCGGTTAAAGCAGTTACTTACAATGAAATGTTTGTAAAAAAAATAGATAGAGAATGGGTTTGTCAAGTTGTGCTTGATGTGTGATTGAAAATTTATTTTAATTATTAACAAGATTAAATTTCTTAAATATATAAAAAGATATTGCAAAAGTTAAAGAAAAAATTATTAAATAGTTTAACCCATAAAATAAAATACAATCCAAAAAAAGTTGCCACGGATTAAGATAGGCAATGGGGCATTGTCCAGAATTGAGAGATAGATATATGATTGTAACTACTAAAGCTGTTAAAAAAGATAAAGATAGTTTTTTGAAATTATTTTTGATAAAATTTTTCATAATATCGATTAGTATTTCAAGTTTAAAAATTGTTTTAAATCAAGAGTTCTATAAAACTAAAGATAATTTTATAAACAAGATTGACTAATTTTATCTATGGTGAAAAGGGGGCAAGTGTTTATTTTTTTAATTGTAATATTTTTAGCTGTTAGTATTTTTTATGTTCTAAGTTTTAATGTTTTTGCGCAAGAGTCTTCTGATGATTCTGATGTAGTTGATGTAGGTGTTTGTGATGTTAGCCAGATGATTTTAAAATTATCTGATAAAACAAATGCTCATGGGGGACTAGTTGATTCTAGTTTGAAAATTGTGGAAGGCAAAAAATACAACTCTTATGAATTTGATGGAATTAATGATTATATTGAAGTTTTATCAACTAAAAAATTAGATGGAAAGAAATTTACAATTTCTGCTTGGATAAAAACTAATGGAAAAGAAGCAATTCAAGGAATAGTTGAATTTAGCGGTAAAGAAAGTGTTGAAGGAAGTGTTGCAAATGGTTTTGTAAGGAGAGGGATTATGTTAAACAATGAAAATGGCGACGGGAAATTGATGATTAGTTATGGTGATGGGAAATATCGTAAGGCAGTGAATTCAAACATTGTTGACAATGGGTGGCATAATGTAATGGGTATTTACGACGGTAGTGAAGCGAAAATATATTTAGATGGGGAATTAATAAATTTAGGGGAGGAAATTAATTCTTTTGGAGGAATTCGTCCGTTAAGTTTGCGAATAGGTGAGACGGTGGCTTCCCTTGATAGACCTTTTGATGGCAAAATTGATGATGTTTTAATTTTTTCTAGGGTAATAAATGAAGAAGAAATCCATGCGATTTATGCAGAGCCAGTTCTTAGGGAATCAGATAACGAATTTAATATTAAAGAGGGTTTGGTATCTTATTATCGTTTTGATGAAAATGCTAATGATGAGATAAGTGGGAATAATGGTGTTTTAATGGAAAGTTCGGATAAGGTGAGCATTTGCTATAATAATATTTTCAATCAAAGATATTTAGGAGAAAATCCGCATGAGTGTAATGAAGAAAATACAAATACTGTTTTAGTTTTGGATTCTGAAAAAAACTCCCATGGCAAAATTAATGAAATTGCAAATTCTGAAAATGAAATTAGAGTTTGTTATGGTGATTTAAGTTGCACTGCAGTTGTGGGAGAGTGCAGGGAAAATGAGAAAAAAATTGTCTCTTTATCTTCTCAGAAAAATGCTCACTTTTCAATATCAAATGAGGAAGGTTATGAAATAAATATTTGTTGTAGCACAAGTCCGCAAATTGTTGTTAAAGAAGAACCTGTTCCGACTTTCCTTTCAATAAAAATATCAAGTCCTTCTGAAAGAGAAAAAATTTTAACAGGAAAAGAAATTAATTTTGAGGTTGAGATTGAGAATGCTTCAAGAGTAGGAGATGTGGATTTAGTCTGGGATTTTGGCGATGGGAAAACAGAAGTTTTGAACTCTTGCTTATCGAAAGGGAATTGTAATGTAAAACATGTTTATTCAAAGCAGGGTTATTTTAACGTTGTTGCTAAAGCTAAAAGACATATTACGAATGAAACTTCTTTAGACCATGTTAGTGTTTTAACTTATGCTAATGGAATTAACTTGTTTGCAATAATAGGTTATCCTGAATTCGGGGAAGAGCTTCCAACTAAGACTCCTGTAGATTTTAATGCTAATGAAAGTTTTGTTGCTGAATGTTCTTCTAATTGTTTAGGAACATCAAAAAGAAAAGAGTGTTATGAAGTTGGAACTGGAGAAACTAAATTAAGTTGTTATGATTTTGAAAGTCCGAAAAGAGTTGAGATTGAGCAAACATTGGGAGATTATTTCTTATGGTTTAACTGGACATTTGACAAAGGGAAAAATAATCCTGATGAAAAAAATGTTTTGAGCAATTGGAATACAAATTATTCTGATGTTGTTGAATTTTCAAGGACATTTTTTGCAGAAGGAAATCATAGTGCAAGTTTAGTAATTGGATATGAGGAGATTAAATGATAGATAAAAAAAATTTGAGATATTGGAAAAAGATATTCTTTTTTTTAGTTGTTGGAATATTTTTTGGGATTTTTTTAACAGGAGAAGTTTTTGCAGAAATTCAGTGGTCAAATCCCGATAGTACTGAATTCAATGCTGGAGGAAGTTCTGTTTGTAAAATTGAAAATGAAAATTCAAAATGGGTTGAGAATGGACAAGAAATAAATGCTCTGAATAATTGTTTTAAATCCGACGGAGTTACATCTGGAGGAGTTCCACAAACAACTTGCTGTCCGGCAGGTTATCAGTGTAATTCGGCAAATAATAATTGCGAGCCAAGCTTAGTAATTGGTTCTTGTTCTGATTATGTTTCTGAAAGCGAATGTTTAAATTTTAATCCTGAATCTGTTAAAGAATCAATATTTGAAGAAGGGAAAAAATCTGTGGGAAGTGATATTGAAAATTTTTGTGATACACCTTTGGAATATGAAAAGCAAAATCAGTGTTTAGTTATTAGCGGGCCTTGCGAATGCAAGTGGAATAATGTTGAAAATAAGTGCGAGAGTTTTTTCTTAATGGCTGAATGCACAAATTTCGACCCGATAAGAACTGTCTGTAAATCTGAAACAATCCCGACTGAAAACAAATGTTCTTCTGGAGCAGAATATTATGAGATAGCTTGGAAGGGAGTTGTTTATGACGAAGCCGGAAATATTATAGATGAAAATACTGGTTTTTGTCAGGGCGGAACTAGGAAAGTTTCTTGTGTTTCTGGTTCTGAAAAAGTTCCGTTCTTTGGATTTTGGAGTTTTGTTTTGAGTTTAGTTTTAATTGCAGGAGTTTATTTTTTGGGAAGGAAGAAAATTTAAACCATCAAGCCCAACATTTTTATAGTTCTTTAATGTTTTTTTTGTATGGCAGAAATTAATAAAATTGACAAGAATATTTACGTAATTGAAAAGGAAGGAAAGATGAATGTTCCTGTTGTTATTTATGCATCAGAGAAACTGCTTAAAGATATGAAAAAAGATAAATGTTTTGAGCAGATGAGGAATGTAGCACAGCTTCAAGGAATTGTTAAACATTCAATTGTTCTCCCTGATGCGCATAGAGGTTATGGATTTTCTATCGGAGGAGTTGCTGCTTTTGATATGGAAAATGGAATTATCAGTCCAGGAGGAGTTGGTTATGATATTAACTGTTCAGTAAGATTATTAAGGACAAATTTAACAAAAGAAAATTTAGAAGGGAAAGGCGAGCAGATTGCAAAAGAACTTTACAAAGTGATTCCGTCTGGAACAGGAAAAGGAACAAGGGTTAAACTAACTGAAAAAGAGTTGAAAGAAATTTTGAAGAAGGGAGCTAACTGGGCGATTGAAAAAGGAATGGGAGAAAAAGAGGATGTTATTTATTGTGAGGAAAATGGTTGCATGAAAGAAGCTGATGTAAAATTTGTTTCTGAAAATGCAATTGCTCGAGGGATAAATCAGTTAGGCAGCATTGGAAGCGGGAATCATTTTTTGGAAATTCAGTATGTTGATGAATTATTTGATAAAAAAATTGCAGAAACTTATGGTTTGAAAAAAGAGCAAGTTGTGATTATGATTCATTGCGGTTCGCGAGGGTTAGGGCATCAAGTAGCTTCAGATTACATTAAAAAAATGGAAGAAGAATATGGACATGCAAATTTGCCAGACAGACAATTAATTTGCGCGCCGATAAATTCAAAACTTGGAAAAGAGTATTACAAAGCAATGAGTGCTGCGGCGAATTTTGCTTTTTGCAATAAACAGGTTTTAACACATTTAACTAGGGAAACAATGAAAAAATTCTTCAAAGACTTCAAAGCAGAAGTTGTTTATGATGTTTGCCACAATATTGCGAAGTTTGAAGAGCATTCTGTTAATGGAATTAAAAAAGAAGTTTGTGTTCATAGAAAGGGAGCTACAAGGAGTTTTGGGCCTGGGAAAAAAGAGATTCCAAAAAAATATCAGGAAGTTGGACAGCCAATTTTAATTCCGGGAAGCATGGGAACTAGTTCTTATGTTTTAGCTGGAACAAAAAAAGCAGAAGAATTAACTTTTAGTTCAACAGCACACGGAGCTGGGAGAATGATGTCAAGGCATGAAGCGTTAAGGACTTTGAATAAAGAAAAAATAATGGCTAGTATGAAGAAGAAAAATATTTATCATAGTGCTGGCAGTTTGAAAGGATTTGTTGAGGAAGCGCCAGAAGCTTACAAAGATGTTGACGAAGTTGTGAAAACAAGTGATGAACTCGGAATTGGAAAAATTGTTGCAAAGTTAAGGCCAATGGTTGTGATTAAGGGTTAGTGAAGTTAGGAATTAATGATTGTTTTAATTTCAATTAATTTAGCAAATAATCCTTCATCATAATTAAGTTCATAATTACAATCAGAAATTGATTCAGTTCCTTTATCAAAAAAGAAAGTGTAAATATCCTCTTGTCCATCATAAGCAATCGGACAAGTGCCTGTAAATGGTTTTGATTTAATATCTTTGAAATTTGAATTTTTGATTAATTGTTTTAAATCTAATAAATCAATCTCGTCAAGATTTCCAACTTTTTCTTGTTTATTATTAGTTGATGAATTATAAAAACCATTATTAAAAATTATTAATTCTGAATTACATTCTCCGTAAGGACAAAGCCCCCCAGTAGCTTCAATTTTAATTAAAATTTCGCTGTTTGAAATATTTTCAATATTCTCTTTTGAATTATCAATAATCAGGTAGACAAAAACACCACCAACTAAAGCGATAATTAAGAGAGTTACAAAGGTTATGTTTAGTTTATTCATGTAGAGAATAAATTAATCTTGTTTATAAAATATTCTTTAACTTCAATTCTATTTGCCATTTATATTTATTTGTAATTTTTAATAGCTTGTAGAATTTAGGCCATAATTCATAGGAGAGTTTTTCCTTCGCAAGATTTATTAATTAAGAAAATCTAATTATTTTATGAAAGTGGTGGGGAAAGAGTTTGTTGTTTTGATGTCTATTTTATTATTTGGGGGGCTGATTTTTTTTATTTTTTCAAATAATGATGTAACTGGAAATTTTACAATCAATGTTGGAGAGAGTTGTGGAGATGATGTTTGTTCATTTAGGGAGGACATTTCAAGTTGCGCGCAAGATTGTAGGTTTAATGAAGTTAAAATAGGAGATTATTCATGTGATTCTCAAGATGCTTTAACAATAAACCCGAACTCTGATATGGATTTGTTGAATTCTCCAGAATATAATATTTTTTGTTTAGAATCTGGAAGATATCCTTACATTTATCTTGATTCAAGTGGAACAAGAGAAAATCCAAGAGTTATAAAATATCTTAATTCAGATTTAAATTATCATCCTTGGAATGTAGGAAAAAGCGATAGAGCAACGTTAACAAGAGTTGTTGTCGACGGACAGAACTGGATTTTTAATGGAATTACAATTTCTCCAAAGTTGAGTGATTTGGGCAATCCCACACAACCTACAGGAGAAGATGACTGGGCCAAGGCTTTTGAATTAAATTTAAGCTCTGAACATATTGTAATTAATAATATTCTTGCCGAGTCAGAAGAGTATTTGGAAAAAAATAATCAAGGCGCATTTAATTTAATTCAAATAAGAGGTGATGATCATGTTGTGCAAAATAGTGTTATAAGAAATGGATTAGTTGCAAATGGAATTGATGAAAAGGGAATTCATATTATTAGAGCTTACAGAACTAAGGTTATTAACAATGAAATATATAATCACGACGACGCCATAAGAGTTTTCAAAAATAGTGTTTCATGGTGGGCCAATGCTAGTTGGAATCCTGAGGGAACTGTGATTGCAAACAATGAAATTTATGTTAATGAAGAACTTTTTGCAGATTGTTCTACAGGAAAATTAGATCCTAATGGGAAATGTTCTTGCACTGAAAATGCTTTGGACATAAAATTATCTTCTTGGAAAAATGAAGGATTTGGCGAAGATGAAAGAATGTATATTTTAGATAATATACTGTATGGTTTTAAGAGGTCTGCTGCGAATGAAAGTAATTCCACAGGTCCAGGAAGTTTTTGCCAAGAATATAAAGGTGGAACACCTGTTGCAATACACTGGCCTTCAAGTAATAATATGTTGATTGAAGGGAATATTATTTTTGATACAACTGATGGAATTTCCATTGTTGGAAATCCTGTTGGAAATGGGCCTGGTTGGATAACTGTTAGAAATAATATTTTATATAACATTAAAGGTGAGCAAATTAATGGAGTTGCAGATTTGCCGGTAGGATATCCATTAATAATCGGAGGGCAAACACATAACACAGAAATTTATTACAATTCAATTATTTCTCCAGTTAATCGTTCAGGGTTTATGGAGTTAAGTGCTATTAAAGGAGATAATGAACATTCTTTTGGAAGACTTTTGCCTTCTTCCTATGATATTCGTGGAAACTTGTTAGTAAATTATGGGCTTTTTAGAAATGGTTTTCAGAAAGGAGAAGAATTTGTTGATGCAACTATAGGACAAAATGCTTATTTTAACATCGGTGTTGGAGATCCTCCATTTATGTGCGGAGATGTTGTCTGCGATCCTCAACCCTCTAGAACTAAATTTTTGATTGGAGATAATTTAAGATTTCCCGACGATTCTGGGGCAAAATTAGAACCTTATTGTTTTACAATTCATAAGTTTACAGCTCCTGAAATAGTTTGCATAAATGTTAAACCAAGTGAAGACAGTGAATTTGTTGATTTAGCTCCAAGAGATATTGGTTCAAGAAAAAACATTGGAATAGACGATAAAGTTGGGATTAAATATGATTTTTTTGGAAATTCTCGAGATGTAAATCCAGATTATGGGGCGATTGAATATTTGCCTCCTTATTGTGGCGATGGTATTGTTAATTTGCCGGATGAAAAGTGTGATGGTAAAGATTTAAATAGAAAAAGTTGTGATGCATTAAGCTATTCTGGGGGAAACCTTGCTTGCAATAATCAATGTGAGTTTGAAGTTTCTTCTTGTTATGTTTGTGGTAATGGAATTTGTGAGGAAAGTGCAGGAGAGAATGAAGAAATATGTTCAATAGATTGTGCTCAAAATTCTTCCCAAATTTCCTATAATCTTTTAGGTTGTAAACAATTTAAAACAATTTCTTCTTGTGAACAATCTGCTAATTGGGATGTTCATGTATTTGAAGGAATTGAATCAACATATAATTCATTACCTAATGGTTTTTGTAAAAGCCCTAGCTTAACATTTGTACCAGATAATGCAGAAGATAAATATTCAAAAGAAACTTGCGGTTATTATAACTCTTGTTCTTGTAAATGGGACGATAGTTCTGGGTTATGTAAAAATAATGTTGTGACTAAAAGAAATGGGAATATAAATCTATGTGGAGAAGGAAGCGAAGTAAAACAGAGTTATTGTTCGACAAATTTAATAAAAACATTGGGTAGTTGTGAAAGAGGTTCTGTAACTTTAGTTTGGAATGCTATATTCTTTGATAAGAATGGAGAAGCTCTTCCATTTTCTGAAAATCCATCCTGGTGTAAAGCAGGAACAAAAGTAATTCTTTGTTCAGTCAATTCCACGAAGGTTCCTTTCTTTGGATTATTTGGATTTGTTTTATCATTAATGATTATTTTAGTTTATTATTTTTATAATTTGAAGATTAAGAGTTATTAGCAGGCTTTGGTGAATTCCTCCAATCACCAAAGAGATAATTAACTTCCTATCAATATTATATGCAACTAATTTGAATAACAACTCCTTTTTCTGAGTTTCAAAAGACTTACTCAAAATCCAACTTCCATA
>Ga0210057_1001536_pt1 | contig 34797 bp, 46 predicted proteins | sample CryGeyCG2114_010_2_FD_183968 | JGI IMG/M metagenome (GOLD analysis project Ga0210057, IMG submission 183968) | Groundwater microbial communities from aquifer - Crystal Geyser CG10_big_fil_rev_8/21/14_0.10 (SPAdes) (version 2) | ecosystem: Environmental > Aquatic > Deep subsurface > Groundwater ... | reverse complement strand
ATAGCAAAAACCTCAAAGAAAGGGAAAAAAGTCATTCAGAAATATATTCTGTATGTCGGCAGCGCCGACAGATTATATGAAAAGTTGATCAAATTAAAGAAATGCTAGTTCTGAGTGTCCCACTCACAAATATATATATATATAAATTCCAAAGATTACCTCAATATTTTTAATTGTTATATTATTTCTACTTTTATTTCTTATCTATTATTCTATTAAACAAAGGGTGTATATTTTAACAATCGTAACCATAGCTTCATTTACCTCAGGGATTTATTTACTTTACAAATTTTTTAAATTTCAATAAAAAGCTTTTTAAACCTCTATTTATCCATATTTGTGGCAAGTAGGATAGCTAATTTCGGAATCGGTCCCTAAAGGACAAATTCTCCTAATTGAATGAGAATGATTCTGAGGAAAGTCCATCCATCGCGGGCCTTTGGTCCGATCCATATTATGGGGTCAGCGTTGAGAGATGCCTCCTGTGAGGGAAGAGCTCCAGAACAGAGACGAGCCAGTTAAGTCTGGATGAAACGTCGAAATTCCCTGTAAGGAATTTCGGGGTGCTCAGAAATTTGAACTTGGTGAGAATTTCTGACACGGCTGCCTTGACCGATGCAACCTTTGAAGGGGCTTAGTCGAATGTTAGCACTTTCTGTTCTTGCATAGCGAGAAGAAAGACAGAAGATGGCTTATTTCCTGCTTGCCAATTTTCATCTTTTTGATTTTAACAAGATTTAAATAAGTTCAAATATTATTTTTAGAATGGGGGAGTAGCTCAGCGGGAGAGCACTACGCTGAAGACGTAGGTGTCCGGGGTTCGACTCCCCGCTTCCCCATTTATTCTTTCAAAAATCTAAATTTTTTTGTCTGTTCGTATTCGAGAAGAGCATCAAAAAGGTCTTTGTATTTTTTAATTATTGGTTTTATATTATTGCGGATTTCTAATTCTGGAATCTTGCCCATGAAGTTTATTTTTCCTTTGGTTGTTTCAAGAAGCTTGTTTCTTAATTCATTTTTATCAGTTATATTGTCGAGGATAATTTCTATTATTATTCTTAATACCTCGTTTTTACTAAATTTTATTTTTTGAATATTAAAATAAAGGCAGATTATTGTTGCACCGGTTCTTTTATTGCCTTCTTCAAAAGAATGGTCCACAAGAATAGCTCTTGTCAAAAAAATAAGCTCATCAAACCAGTTTTCTCCTATTTCCAGAGCATATTCTAGACTATCTGGATTCACAACAATCCCACTGTCAAAATACCGATTTATTTCAATCACCTGACCTTTTCTCATCTCGGAAATTGTTTATTTTTGCTCGGCTCCATTTCCGAGCATCCAAAAAATCCAGTTTAGTGGATTTTTTTGATTATTCTATGAGAAAAAGTTGATTAATAAAGATTTTGATAGAAAACTAAAGCTTTAAAAATGTAATTTTTCTTGCTCTAAGATGAAAGGACAAGTAATTCAGTTTAGGAGAGGAAGGAAAACATATACTCCAAGACACTTTATCTTAGATGCAGGCACATCTTCAAGAAAAGAAGCAGAACAGCTTATTGGAAAAGAAGTTGAGTGGAAAAACCCAAGAAGCAAGAAAGTTATAACTGGAAAAATAACAAGCCCACATGGAAATAGGGGGCTTATAAGGGCTGTTTTTGAAAAGGGTCTTCCTGGACAGGCTGTTAATGATGAGATTGAAGTGAAAGCTGAAATCAGCAAGGTAAAAAAATCAAAAGCAAAAACTAAATCTGTAATGGAGAAAAAGTAAAAATGGGATTGAGAAAAGCTGGAGCTTATACTACAAAATATGCAAGACCTTACACAAGAAAGTCTACAAAAAAAAGTAAGAGCTATATTAAAACAATTCCTGTTTCAAAAATTGTAAAGTTCCATATGGGAGATATCAAGTCTTATAAGGACGGAAAATTCAGGTTTGTAATTGAGTTAAGGGCAACAGAAGATGCACAGGTAAGAGACAATGCTTTGGAAGCTGCAAGACAGTTTATGAACAAAGCGCTTGATGAACAGCTTCAGGGAGTTTATTATTTTAAGATTGGAGTTTATCCACACCACATTCTTAGAGAGAATGCTATGATTGCTGGAGCAGGTGCAGATAGAATGCAGACAGGAATGCAGTTGTCATTTGGGAAAACAATTGGCAGGGCAGCGATGGTAAAAGAAGGAAAAGATGTTCTTCTTGTTGCAACAGATAGCGATAAAAAAGCAGGAATTGCAAGACATATTCTTAACCAAATCAAATCAAAAATTTCATGCAGATCAAGAGTTGTGACTACAATTTTGAAATAAATCTAAAAACTCAAAACAAAAAGCTTTTTAAAGCAACTTTTCTTAGCAAATGTCAGGAATCAAATATTCCTGAGCACTATCAGAATTCCACGAGGGAATTTTGAAGTTAAACCATATGACTGAATACAATATGAGGGAGGTACAAAAATGGTTTCTGTATATGAGATTGTAGAAAAGGCAAGAAAAACTGGAAAAATAGACAAGGGAACAAATGAAGTTACAAAAGCTGTAGAGAGAGGAGCGGCAAAGTTAGTTGTTTATGCAGAGGATGTGCAGCCTAAGGAAATAGTGCAGCATATCCCAATGTTATGCAAGGAGAAAGGAATTTTGTGCATGAGTGTAGACAGCAAACAAAAGCTGGGAACAGTTGCAGGAATTGGTGTTCCATGTTCTAGTATTGCTATAACAGATGTTGGAAAAGCAGCAGACGACATTGCCAGTTTCTCAAAAGAAAAGAAAGTTTCTAAGAAATAAAGATTTTAGAAAAATCTTTAATCAAAACCTCGTGCTTTACAGCAAAATAAAGGTCTTAAAGAATCTCGCTAAAAATGGCTAAACAAGACGAAAATAAACAAGAAAGAAAATCAAAAGAAGTTGTGAAAATAGCTGTGCCTGCAGTTGTTGAGGAAGTTGTTGGAAGAACAGGCTTTAGGGGAGAGATTACACAGGTTAAATGCAGAATTCTCCAGGGAGAAGATAAAGGAAAGTCAATAAGAAGAAATGTTAAAGGACCTATCAGATTAAAAGACATTTTAATGTTAAGAGAGACACAGATTGAAGCTAGAAAATTAAGAAGCAAGGTTACAAAGGGGGCATTTACTTAAAATGAGATTTCAGCAAGTTTATAATTATCGTGCAACTAAAGGCAAGAAAGATAGGGGTATAATTGGTGCTAAAGGTGATGGCAGCGACCTTAATGATTTTGATCATCTAACAAGTATAATTGACTTTCAAGTCGAGGAGGGTTGTTTAGTATTGTCAAGTTCTGATTCTATTAAAAAACCTAGAGCTGAAGGAGTTCAAAATGCCTAAATGTACATTTTGCGGAAAGGTTTATCCTATAATGGGGGGAGTTACATTAGCAAGAAATAGCGGAGAGGTGGATTATTATTGTTCAAGCAAGTGCAGAAAAAATGCCAAGATGGGAAGAAAACCAGAAAAACTTTCTTGGGTGAGAAAGAGCAAAGAAAATAAAAACGAGAAGAAGAAGGAATAATTTTATAAACTCAAAATTTCTAAATGTTTCATGAATAAAAGAGGAAAGAGTTTAACTGCTGTTGTGATTATTATTGCACTGCTAATTGGTCTGAGCTTTTTTGTTTTTAGAGCGGGTCCGCAGATTGTTGGCATGGCTGGAAAAGTTGTTCTTGATTTTTCAAATGATATAGAACTTGATTCAGGAAGTTTGTCAGGAGATTATACAAGCGAGGTTATTGATGCAGGGAGAGATGCAACATGGAATAATATCTCCTGGCAGCAGGAATTATGCTATCAATGCGAGTTACCTGATAATGGACAGCGAGATTATGGAGAGTTTGCAAGTTTAATTGATACGTTTGGAAATGTTCTCCTTTATCACATGAATGAGGAATCTGGCAACATAACTGACTATTCTGGGAATAACAATGAAGGAGACCCAAGCAATAATATCGGGTATGGTGCAGAAGGTAAATTTGGAGAAGCTATAAGCTTTACTAACAAAAAAAGAATTAATATCGGCAAGGATTTGGATTTTTCAGATGCTATGACTGTTCTTGCATGGATTAAGCCCAGTGATTGCGAGGCAGATAGTTGTATTGTAGCTGGAAGATGGAGGGAAAATGGGGAAAAGAGAAGTTGGTCGTTGGTTGTTGAAGATGGGGGTTTGAGATTTGACAGCTCTCCTGATGGAAACTGGTATGGGGGCAACAAGGTAAGGGGGGGGAGTGTTATAAATGGAAATTGGTATCTTGTTGTAGGAGTTTATGACTTTGTGAATAATAAAGCTTACTTAAATGGAGAATTAGTTGCTTCGGTTGACAGAGTGAGTGATGGAATTTTTAATCCGAATATTAAGACTTATGTAGGCTATTCTCAGAAATGGAAAAATGAAGAAAGAGGATTTTCAGGAAGCATAGATGAAGTTGCTATTTTTAACAGGGTTCTTTCTGATGATGAGATTTTGAATATTTATAAGAGGGGAGTTTTAGATTTGAGTTTAAGTGTTGAGGTGTGTGATGATTCTCTTTGTGACGGAGAAAGTTTTTTAGAGATTTCGGGAGATTCTCCACAAAACCTTGATATTTCAGGAAGATATTTCAGATATAAGTTTGATTTGTTAAGTTCAGATGCGGATTATTCTCCTGTTGTAAGCTCTGTTTCTGTGAATTATGATTTGGTCTCTCTTCCAAATAATCCTCCTGCCTGTTCTGAAATTGAAAATATAAGTTTTGATAATGGTATGAACTACTTGCTTAATCTGGGAGATTATTTTTCAGATGAGGATAATGATTCTTTGATTTATGATTATGTTTCTGAAAATGTTTCTGTTGAGATTATTGAGGGTTTTGCAAATGTAACTTCTGAAAATAGTTTGTCTGGCAGTGTTGTATTTAGTGCGAGTGATGGAAAGAATGTTACAGAAAGCAACCTTGTTTATGTTTTTGTCAGTCTTCTTGAAGAAGAGCAAGAGATTACAGGACAGACTGTTTCTACTCCGAGTATTGGCGGTGGAACAGGTTACGGCGGTGGCTCTTTTGTTGCGGTTGAAGAAGTAAATAACACTCTAGAAGTAAATGTTAGTTCTTTATCAGAACTTGAGATTGTTGAAGAAGAACTGGGACGAGAAGAAACTGAAAATCCTGTAATAATTACTTCAAATGCAGTGAATGAAAATACCCCGATTCAGAGATTTGCATCTTTTTTTAAGCGGGCAAGCTTTACCACTACTCAAGCAGTTAAGAATGCAGGAGCTAAACTCTTTGATTTGACTAATCCCAAACAGGGGAATATGATTGCGATTTTAATAATTGTGTTGTTAGTCATAGCAATTTTAACCTTTTCTTATTTTATGAAGAGAGTCAGGAGAAATGAAATTATCAATGATATTAGAAAATCAGTGAAGAAATAAATTTAAATACCCTGTTCTTTATGTTTTAACATGGCAGGAGAAAAGAAACCAAAGAAGAATAAGCCCACAAGCAAGAAGTGGGAAAAGTATGCTTTAGAAGGCGATAAAGTTAAAAGATTAAAGAGAAGCTGTCCTAGATGCGGGCCAGGGGTGTTTTTGTCTGAATCTGGAAAGAGGCTATATTGTGGAAAGTGTCATTATACAGAATTCTTGAAAGAATAATAATGTTTAAAAAATTATTTTAGCTCATAAATTTCTACTGTTATTGTTGCCGGGTTGACATTACTCCAGTCTATGAATCCTGTGTTTTCTAAGTTTATACATAGGTTATTTGGATTGTAAGGGTAGCTTGTTCCAGGGGTTGTGTTGTCTATTACTATAGAATCGTCTTTTAGCAGTCCGGTTTGCAAAACAAATTCATCTACACTAAATAAGCAGTTTTCTCCAGATGTAAGATTATAAGCAATGTTATTTGATGAGCTTATTTTTAGCTTTACTGGTCCGCCCTTATAGATGTTTTCAGTGTATCCTGTTTTTTGTTTCCATACTTTGAACTTAAGCTCTTTTTGTATTTCTCCTTTCCAGTCAAATACAAGAACTTCTGTTTTTGCACTGTCTACAATGTTTTCATTTCCATGGGCGGTATAATCTGAGGTATCTTTTTTATTAAGAGAAATATACGCAATTGCTATAATGAAAACAGCAACAACCACAATTGTAGTTATTGTCCATACTGTTCTATTTGTTTTTGAATTAGCTTTTGGCTGTTTTTGAATTTTAGATTTATTTTTAGCCATAGAAATTATAGTAAATTATGATATTTAAAGCTTTTTAGAAGTGATTATGAAAAAGTGGAAGCAGAACCTAAATAAGTAATGCTTATATTCCACTAAAAACCTCGTTTTTATCAAATAAATTGAATATTAATTGTGATTTTAAACCCTGGAAGAGGCTCTTCAACAGTCAAAAGAGATTTGTTGAACAGCCTCTTCTGGGAAAAAAGAGGTGATAATAAATCTAATACTTGCAGGTATTTAAATCTTTCGGTGTGTAGTGATTATAAAGTGACAGCACTCTTTTAATGACAGTTTCATTCCTTTAATTTGCTCAAAAGAGTTTATAAAGATTGTGATATTTGGTTCTAGATGTCTAAACTCGGGTTGGAGATAGAGGATATAGAAGAGACGCCAATAGAAAAAAAGAAGGTTGATAAGATCAGTCAGGACCATCTTTATAACCTTCTTATTAGCAGAGAGCTTAGCTGGCAGGAGATTATATATGACTTAATAAACACTGAGCAATTAGACCCGTGGGATGTGGACATAGTTCTCCTTGCACAGAGATATCTTGATAAAATAAGAGAGTTAGAAGAAATAAGTTTCTTTATTTCGAGCAAGGTTCTTTTAGCTGCTTCTTTTTTGTTAAGGATTAAGTCTGAAATATTGCTGAATGAGCATATCAGGAGTATAGACGAAATTTTGTTTGGAAAAAAAGAAGAGAAACTAAAGAAAATTGAAGAGATTGATTTTGATGGCGTGCCAGAGTTAGTACTGAAAACTCCGCTTCCAAGGTTCAAAAAAGTTACTTTAAATGAGCTGATGCTTGCTTTGAACAAAGCTATGAGCACAGAGCAGAGGAGAATTAAGAGGGAGATATTAATCAAGCAGAGGCATAAGCTTGCCGAGATTGTTTTGCCTAAACCTGTTGAGAGTATAACAGAGAGAATAAAAACAATATATGATTCAATTCATACATTTTTTATTTCTGAACAAAGGAAAATGAGTTTTACTCATTTGGCTGGCGAGGATAAGGAGCAAAGGCTTCTTACTTTTTTACCATTGCTTCATCTTGGGAATCAGCAAAAAGTCTGGCTTGAACAAGAAAAACATTTTGAAGAAATTTATATTTGGTTGAGAAAGCATAAGGTAACAGAAGAGAGAATTGCCAGGTTGGAAGAAGCTATTTTAAGAAAAGAGATTGAATTGGAGATAGATGGGATGAAAGAAGAGTTTGGAAAAGAAGACTTAAGCAATTTGGGCTTAATTTTTGAAGATATTATAAAGAAAAACAGCTAAGAATCTCTTTTTCATTCATTAAACTTTCTTTGCCTGTTTTCATGTCTCTTAACTTAAACTTTTTCTTTTTTACTTCTTCACTTCCCAAGAAAATTACATTTTGGACATTATAGCTGTTTGCATATTCAAGACCTTTGCTGACTTTGTCTGAAATTGTAACCTCTATTTTTTGTTTTCTTAGTTTCTCTGCAAGAGAAACTGCTTTTTTGTCCTGGTTTATGTTTATTATCAGGATTGATTTATTCTCTAGTTTTATTTTTGCCAACTGAGCAAGCCTTTCAAGGCCAAATGAGATTCCAGAAGCCGGAATATTATTGACAAGATAGCTGCCCCCTGCAGCTATTGTTTCTTTTATCCCCAGCGTTTTTATTTCAAAAATTGCACCGTTATAATAAGAAAGCCCTCTTGCGAGATTTGGCTTGAATTTTACATCTAGCTTGTATAATTTACATAACTCTAAAAGCTCTTTTAGTTCCTCATGCCCTTCCATTTTCTTGAAAAATTCTAGAGGTTTGTCAAATATTTTTAACAGTTTGACAATTTTGTCTTTTGAGATGAATTTTGCAAGATTTGCTTTGACTTGGTCTTCATCTTTATCTAGCTTGTCTATTTCTCTGATTACAAATTCTGTGTTATTAATGTCAAAACTTTTTATTACAGAATTGAGGAGCTTTCTGTTGTTAATTTGTATTTCTGATTTAATTCCAAGTTGTTTGAGCAAGTTTGTTGCAAGAGAGAGAAGTTCAGCTTCTTCTTTAAAACTGCTCCCTACAATATCTGCATCACACTGTGTAAATTGTCTGAACCTGTTTGAAGATACTGGTTCGTCTCTGAAAACCTCTCCAATTTGGTATCTTTTATATGGTAGTTTTTTATTTTTTGCAATTCTTTTCAGCTGGAATGTGAATTCATATCTCAAGGCAAGTTTTCTTTCTCCCTTGTCTTTAAGCTTGAAGATGTCAGAAACAGCTTCATCAAACTCGTTGTTTCCTTTTACAAATTCTTCAAATTCTATAATTGGTGTCTCAGCCGGGTTGAATCCATATAATTTGAAAGTTCTAACTATAATTTCTTTTATTTTTTCTCTCAATAATGCAGAATCTCCTGTATAATTAGAAAATCCCTTTACTGTTTCTTCTTCCATTTTTGATTTAATCTTTTATACCCTATGAAAGCGAGATTTAAAAAATCTCCTATTTTAAGATTTAGACAATTTTTTGATAAAGTTTAGCAACTTATATTTTTATCTTCTTGAAGAAAGAGCTTCCTAAAATTATCATCGCAACTGTAAATATAACGACTACTATTGAACTTATTATCGGGTTTACCTGACTTGTTCCTAACAGGCTGTATCTTAAACCTTCTACACCATAGGTAAGCGGGTCAATATAGGCTGCTGTTCTTAGTATTATTGGTGCATTTGTTAATGGGAATAAAGCTCCGGATAAACCGAATATTGGGAATATGACCAAATTGATTATAATCTGGAATCCATGCATATCTTCCATTTTTGATGCAATTGCAATTCCCAAGGCTGTAAATGATACTGCAATTAATATCATAAACACTAGTGCAAGAAAAAATCCCTGAATACCTGAGATAGTCCCGCCTATTATCAGAGATACAACCAGGATGATTAGGCCCTGAATAATTGCGATTGTTGCTCCTCCAAGGGTTTGCCCAATCATTATTGAGGTTCTTGAGACAGGAGCTACAAGAGCTTCTTTTAGGAATCCAAATTGTTTGTCCCATATTATCTGTATTCCTGAAAATACAGATGTGAACATTATTGTCATAGCTATTATTCCTGGAAAAATAAACTTAAGGTAAGTATTGTCTGATCCTGAGATAGACAACACCGGATTTAATCCCAACCCAAGAACAACAAGAAAGAAAATTGGCATTCCTAAGCTTCCAATCATTCTGCTTTTGCTTCTTAGGTATCTTTTCAGGCTTCTTAACCATAGAGTATATATTACAGAGTTCATCTTCTTCTCATTGCCCTCTTTCTTAACCTAAACACATCTACTGGGTTTGCTTCTTGTTCCCTTATTGTTTTACCAGTATAGTGCAGGAAAACATCTTCAAGAGTTGGAGGAGAAATGTTTAATGAACTTATTTTTATTTTTTTTGCTTCTAAAAGCCCTACAATTTCAGCAACATGTGTTTCTGCATTTTTGACATTTGCAGTTATTGTATGATTATGTATTTTTGATGATTTGCACCAACTGCATTTTGCAAAAATTTCTTTTATTTCTTCTGTTTGGAATGACTCTATTGAGATAATATCTCCTCCAATCTTGCTTTTAAGATTTTTTGGAGTACCCATAACCTCAATTTTTCCGTGGTCTATTATTGCTATTCTGTTACAGAGTTTGTCTGCTTCATCCATGTAGTGTGTTGTAATGATTATTGTGAGATTGGAGTTTTTATTTAGATTTTTAATATATTCCCAAAGACTGTTTCTTGTCTGGGGGTCAAGTCCAATGGTTGGTTCGTCAAGAAAAAGAACTTTTGGTTCGTGTAATAACCCTCTTGTAATTTCAAGCCTCCTTTTCATTCCTCCTGAAAATGTTTTTACCAGAGAATCTCTTCGGTCTTCTAACTGCACAAGCCGGAGAAGTTCAATTATTTTTTTCTTCCTTATTTCTTTTGGAACACTGTAAAATCTTCCGTGGAAATCCATGTTTTCATAAGCTGTCAGTTCATCATCTAATGTGGGGTCTTGGAAAACTATTCCAATTGATTTTCTGACATTATCTTTTTGAGTTTTTATATCAAAGTTGTTTACAGAAGCTTTTCCTGATGTTGGCTCTAATAATGTTGAAAGCATTGAAAGAGTTGTTGTTTTTCCTGCTCCGTTTGGTCCTAAAAAACCAAAAATCTCACCTTCTTTTATTTCAAAGCTGATATTGTCAACTGCCGTAAACTCCCCGAATTTCTTTGTCAGATTATCAAGTTTAATAACAGATGACATTCTATAATATTCTCTTTTTTGTTTATAAAACTTGTGAAAGAAAGTTTATAAATTAGATTTCATGGTTTATTTTATGAATTCGAGAAAAGATATTATGAATTTTACTCCTGCCGAGTTAGAGGCTATGGGTACGAAGCTTCTTAAAGAAAATGGATACAATGTTCATGGCCGGAAATTTGGAGGAGCTAAAGAAGAAATTATTGAGCAAAGACCTTTAAGTTTCTTAATTCAAAATTGTTTTGTGATGCCTGGAGAATCAGCTTATGATGCGAGGGTTAAAAGGGTAAGAGGTTAGCGAAATTGTTTAAGTTCCTCTTCTGTCAGTGGAGTTTTTGATTTTCTTGCTCTGAGATATTTGTCTAACCTGTCCGTTAATTTAAAAGCTTCTTTTTGATTGTTTCTTGTGAAAAAAGTTATCTCTATACAATACCCTCTTTCTCTTGATTCTCTTTGTTGAACATGCTCTTTAAACAATCCCTCAAGGCAAACCCCATAGGTTTTTCTTTTTATTTCAGAAGAAAATGGGTGCTCAAATACTGCAATGTAAAATAATTCTTCTTGTTGGTTTGCTAGATTATTCATTTGTTTTTTTGAGGTGGTTTTTAGGTTTTGTTATGCCAAAGTTCTTCTTCAAGTTCTTGTGCAAGTTTATAGGCATTATCCCATCCAGCCACATTATATCTTTTCAGCACTATAACATTTTTCATTATCTCTCCTAATCTTTCAGGAAAATTTTCAAAGCAAACATGTTTACCATCATAATTATTAAATTCAAATTCAATCACAATGTATTCTTTGCCCATTTCCAAATGTATCAGAACTCTTTTTTCCTGGTTTCAGGGCGGAAGGAGAGAATCGAACTCTCTTCTAGCGGAATTTGCGAGCTTCCCCATTAGATGGGAAAAAGATTGTTTTGCAATCTCGCTCACCACAACCGCTCATTCTAACCATTGAACTACATCCGCCATGATACATATCAAAAATCTTTCAGATTTTTGGGATGTTCAGAAATGCAACATTAAAAGCATTTCTGACATATTATTAAGAAAAAATGAGATTAAAAAGTTTGTTATATGGCATGATTAATAGTATCTATTGCAAGCAGTCCGGGAAACCTATCATCTATAAAACACCAAAGGTCTAGATTCTCAAGGCAAGAAGAATCAATTAAAAATTCTTCTCCAGAGTCTAACAAACCTGCAATGCCTTTTAATGCGTAGCTTTTGCCAACTGGAAACCATCCCATTATAGATTTATTAAATTTTCTAGCTTCATAGTTATTTCTATCTCTATTGTATACTATCAATCTTCTATTATTTTGCTCCATAAAAAGTTATTTAAATGCAGGATATTTAAAGTTTTTGATTAAGAAAATGAGGCTGAACATTCTTTTTGGAGGCAAGGCAGGACAGGGCATAAATAAGGTTTCTGAGATAGTTGCGAATATACTCTCTAATTTTGGGTATTTTACATTTAATTACAGAGATTATGAAAGTTTGATTCGTGGGGGGCATAATTTTAATATTTTAAGCATTTCTGACAAGAGGGTTGGAAGTTATGAGAACAAGGTCGATGGAATTATAGCTTTAGATGAAAATACAATTAAAAAGCATAAAAACAAGTTGAAGAAAAATGGGTTTATAATTAGTTTTGAGGAATTTAAAGATTTAGGCAGGAATTTGAATATTGCGCTTGCAGGTGCTTTAGTGAAGATTTTAGGAATTGACAGGGGAGTTTTGATTTCAGAGATTAAAAAAGAATTTAACAGCAATGAAACTGTTTTAGCTGCTGAACAAGGTTATAATTCTGAAAAAGAAAGATTTAAGATTGGGAAGTTGAATAATAAAATCAAAGTTATGACTGGAAGCAGAGGGGTTTCTCTTGGCGCTTTAAATTCTGGAATTGATTTGTATCTTGCATATCCCATGACTCCTGCAACAGGAGTCATGCATGAACTTGCTTCTAGGCAGGTAGAGAATAAGCTTCTTGTTTTTCAGCCAGAAAGTGAAATAGCAGTTGTTAATGCAGCTTTAGGCGCAAGTTTTACAGGAGCAAAAACCATGATTGGAAGCTCTGGAGGAGGATTTGATTTGTTTACAGAAGCTTTTAGTTTTCAAGGGCAAAGTGAAATTCCTCTTGTTGTTTATCTTGCTTCAAGAGCTGGAAATTCAACTGGCTTGCCAACTTATTCTGGACAAATTGATTTGGACGCTGCTCTTCGCGCAGGGCATGGGGAGTATCCAAGAGTTGTAATTGCTCCAGGTGACCCGATTGAGTGCATAGAGAAAACAAATGAAGCATTTTATCTTGCCGAAAAATTTAAGTTACTTTCTATTATTGTTTCTGACAAGCATCTTGCTGAATCTGAATTTTCAATAGACAGGAAAGAAAACAGTGTTTTAAAGGTAGAGGTTAAAAATAAAGTTGGAAAAGAAATTGTGAAAAAAAGCAGTTATGAGCATGATGAAAAAGGGAATACAGTCGAGGATGCAGAAAGTGCTGTGAAAAATGCAGAAAGGCTTCTTAAGAAATATGGGGAGCTGAAAAAAGAGGCAAGCAAGTTTGAAATGATTAAGATTTATGGGAATAAAAATAGCAAGAATCTTATTATTGGATGGGGTTCTACAAAAGGACAAATTTTAGATGCTATTGAAGGATTAGATGTCAAGTTTCTTCAGGTTTTGTATATGAAGCCAATGTCTGACAAAATCAGGGAAGAGCTTGAAAAAGCTGAAAATGTTATTCTTGTTGAGCAGAACTCAACAGGCCAGCTTGGGAGAATTATAAGAGAGAAAACAGGAATTAAGATTGAAAACAGAATCTTGAGATATGATGGCAGGCCTTTTGCAAGCGATGAGCTGGAGAAATTAATCGTGGAGAAACTAAAATGACGGCACAAAACAAAAAACCAAATCTAAATACAAAGAATGAGATAACATGGTGTCCGGGATGCGGAAATTATTTGGTTTTAAATAGTGTTAAGACTGCCTTGGCAAATCTTATTGCTTCTGGAATTAAGCAGGAGGAGTTGGTGATGGTAACTGGAATCGGATGTCATGCAAAAATATTTGATTACTTAAATATTTCTGGGATTTATGGCTTGCATGGGAGAGTTCTTCCTACAATGCTTGGAATAAAGCTGGGAAATCCAAATTTAAGTGTTATTGGTTTTGCAGGTGATGGAGATACATATTCAGAGGGGATGGAGCATTTTATTCATGCCTGCAGATATAATGCAGATATGGCTTTTCTTGTTTTTGATAATAGAGCTTTCTCGCTTACAACCGGGCAATCAACACCAACATCGCCGCTGGGTTATAAGAATAAAGCAGAACCTTTAGGAGAGTTTAATTTTCCTATTAATCCCCTGAAGCTTGCTCTTGTTTCAGGAGCGACATTTGTAGCAAGATGCAATGCAAAAGATATGAATGAAACCTCTAGGATTATTGAGCAAGCTGTTAAGCATAGGGGTTTTGCTTTTGTTGAACTTCTTGAAGATTGCCTGATTTTCAATCCAAGTATCAAGGAAGTTGAAGGAAAAATGTATAAGTTAGATGAAAAGAAAAGAGGAATGGACGAAGCAATGAAGATTGCTGGCGAGTGGGATTATAATTCTAAGTCGGGGAAAATCCCGTTAGGGATTTTCTATAGAGAAGAAAAACCAACATTAGAAGACAAGTGGCCCCAGCTTTCTGATTTGAAAAAGAAGAAAGTTGGTTGGAAAGGTTTGGAGAAATAATTGTTTTTACCTTTCCTGTTTTCTGTATTCCACAAAAGCTTTTCTTATGCACTGCAATGCTTCTGTCATTGCAGGTTCCTTTTCTGCTAAGTCATATAGTTTCAAGAACTTAGGTATGTGTTGCCCCATTATAGCATCAAAGAATCCATTCTGTCTACCAAATGTGTTTATCACTGTAACCCCTCCTTCTAAAGGATTATCCGAACATTTTTTATGTTCATAATGTATTGGATAATATTCATCATGCATTTTTTCTTCATCGCAACTGAAAAATTTATTTGTAAATACTGTAAAAATGCTTGAGTCCCCTAGCCCATTTGGATTTGTGTCTTTATAGGAATCTGCCACAACCGGAAGATGTAATTTACCTATTGATACATAAATCCCATTTTCTAATCCCCAGAGCTCTTCTTCAAGAACTCTGTATTTTTGTTCAGCTTCTCCTATATGGTCTTCGCTACAAAATGATTCCAACTCATTGACCAACTCTATCGGTTTTACTGTTGATGCTATTTTCATATGTTTCATTTTATTATTCGTAAATGATCGTTTGTATATCTTTGTTGTAGAAAACCTACTACAATAGTAAAGCTTAAATAATGTATTTTCTATTATTTTTTATGGTTAGTAAGGAAGAAGCATTACGGGAGTTGCATTTAAGTGACAAAGAAATTAAAGTTTATCTATCTTTGCTCATGTTAGGTCAGTCATCAGTTAATCTTATTTCTAAAAAAGCTAGCATTAACCGGATTACTGCCTATGATATTCTAAACGCATTGTCTGAGAGGGGTTTTGTTTCTTATGTAATCAAGTCAGGCGTTAGATACTTTGAGGCTGTTGACCCGACAAAGTTTATAGATGATTTAAAGGAAAAGCAAGAAAAAATGAAAGAAGTCTTGCCAGAACTTCACTCAATTAGGGCATCTATCTTAAAGAAACCAGAAATTGAAACTTATGAGGGTATACCTGGTTTAAAGTCCATATTTAATGATGTCTTAAAGGAAAATAAAGAAACTTGGTTTATTGGAGCTCCAAAGATGTTGGACGCTTTAGAGTTTTATTTTCCCCATTTTATAAAACAAAAAAGAAAACAAAATATCTTTTCAAAGGTGATAACTGAGAATTGTAAAGGAATGAAAGAGTATAAGAAAAAGGGTCCCAAGAAATATGTAGATATGAGGTTTATTGAAGAAAAAATAAAGGTAACAAAGATAATTTATGCAGGCAAGATAGCTTATTTGACATTTAGCGAGAGAAATTCTGTAGGTATTTTAATGAATAATAAAGAGATATCTGAATTTGAGAAAATGCAGTTCAGTTTAGTCTGGAAAATTGCCAAAAAATGAAGCAAGAATATAAAATTGGAAATTTAAAATTGAGAAACAGAGTTTTCTTGGCACCAATGGCTGAGATGAATGATATTGCTTTTAGGCTTCTTTGTAAGAATGCCGGTTGTGGTTTAACTTATACTGGCATGATAAATCCGAGAACAGAGCAGAAATTGATTCTTGATGACAAGCCTGCTATTCAGCTTTTTTGTGTTAATGATGTTGGGGTGGAGAAATTTATTAAAAAATACGATAAAAAAGCTAGTTTATTTGATTTTAATTTGGGATGTCCCAGTAAAGTTGCCAGAAGAATTGGTTTTGGAGCGTTTATGAACCATAGATTCGATGATATTGAGAAGATACTTATTGCAATGAGGAGAGCTACAAAAAAGCCAATAACAATAAAACTTAGAAAGACAAAAAATGTCTGGAAAATTCTGAAAATTGCTGAAAAATATTGTGATGCTGTATGCATTCATCCAAGAACAATTCAGCAGGGTTATTCTGGATTACCTGATGTCGAGTTTGCCTTGAGGCTTAAAAAAAAGATAAAGATTCCAGTGATTTATTCTGGGAATGTTAATGAGAAAAATTCTGAAGAACTGCTGAAAAAGTTTGATTTTGTCATAACTGGAAGAGCTGCTCTTGGAAATCCGGGGATTTTTGCAAAATTAACTGGGAAAAAAACAAATTTTGATTTTAGTGGTTATCTGAAACTAGCTTTGAAATATAAGCTTTATTTCTCACAAATAAAGCTTCAGGCTATGAATTTTACAAAGGCGAAGAATAATGCTGCTGAACTAAGAGAGAAGTTAGTTAAATGCAAGACCTTGAATGAGATTAAGAAGGTTATGAGTGTTTAAGTAAATGCAGAAAGATAATTTAAAACTCCTGCAAAAGTTACCCAAAGAAGATATGGGATAAGGAGATAAGCTGCTTTTTTGTCTATTTTGTAGGTTGTGTGCATCATTGCTGTTATTGAGAGCCATAAGACTATTAATTCAAAGAAAGAGGCTGCCGGATTTTTTAATCCAAAGTAAAGTATGCTCCAGGAGATATTGAAGATGAAGTTTATTCCAAACACTATTGCTATTTTGTTCTTCTGCTTCTTTTTGGCATTTATCCAAGAATAATAAAGAGAAAGTGCTATTAAGAAGAATAAAATTGTCCATGCAACAGGAAATACATAATTTGGAGGAGTTATGCTTGGTTTTATTGATTCATACCATGAAGAGTCAACATTTTTTGATGTAAATATACTTCCAATTGTGGCAACTATAACCACAATTGCGAAACAGGCAAGTAGTATTCCCAGATTCCTCTTTTTCATAGAAATAATAAGATTGCAGGATTTAAAATGTTATTCAAACCTCTTTTTTATTTCTTCTATTGCCTCTTTCCGGCTGTTTTCTATTTTATCATGCCTCTTTTTTTCTGCATCTTTCTCGTATTTTAGAGCTTCTATTCTTGATAGAATATTCTTTTTTTCCAGCTCAAGAGATTTAACAATATCTTCGGGAATAATTATTTTTGCTATTTTATCTTTCATAGTGTTTATTTCTTCAATTTTGCCAATAATCTTTTGAGAATTAAGATTAGCTTCTTTGAATAATTCTAAGAGCAATTTCCCCTTGTCTTCTTTAAAAGATTCCTGAAAATCTTCTTCATACTTCTTTACTGACTCCATTTTTTTTGCATCTGAATGAAATATGCTAAAAAGCTTCTTGAAATCTGCAAGATGCCTAAGTTCTGAAGTTTTATTTTCCAGTTCTCTATTTTTTGATTCAAGTCCATTTCTTTTTTCAATAAAGCTAATATGAGAATCAGATTTCTTTTCTTGCTCAATTTTTTCGAATATATTTTCAGCTTCTTTTTCCAGTGCTTTTATTTCAGCCCCCATTTTATTTATTTCAGAAAAAAGGTCACTGTTTAAGTTTTCAATATTTGAAATTTCTTTAATCTTAGACTCTATAAACTTTATTGTATCATGCTCTTTAATGAAACTTCTGTTTTCATTTGATATATTGTGGATATCACCAAGGAATTTTCTGATGCTTTCCCTCATGCTTCCCAGCTCTTTGCCAATAAGTATTGTTGATTTTTCATAGCTCATCCTTGATTGTTTGTCGAAATTAAGCAAAATGTTATCTAGCTTTTCAACTGTTTTTCTGGTATCATTAGCTTCAAAACTCTCAAGACTTTCTACCAGTTTTTCTATGTGTCTTAGATAGTTATACAGGTTTTCCTGAACAACCAGTTTGATTTTTTCTTCAACTTTTCTTCCGCCTACATCTATTTTTTTGGCTATTTCTGTTTTTTCTTTTAATTCTTTTATGAGCAAAAGTATCTTTTCTTTAATTTTTTCTAAAAATTCTTTTTCCTGGTTTTCAAGGTTGGTTTTCTTGTTTTTAACCCATGATTCAAGTTTATTCAAATCTTCAATTTTAAAATCAACAGCGAATTTTTTTTCTTTGTTGCTTATGTTATCAGTGGTTTGTTCCCTTATTATTTCCTTTGCCTCATTAATCTTCTTTCTTAAAAAATCAAGAAACCCCATGGAAACTTAAAAGAAGAGCTATATAAATAATTTGTGAAAGACCGCGTTTATAGTTTGGTGCCTGACATGGCTAATGCCAGGATTAAGAATTATAGAAAGCAGTCTAAATCTTGTTTATTTTTCTTTAATTTCTTCAAGTTTTTCAACGTTTTCTGCCTTTGGGCCTCTATCTCCTTCACTAGCTGTGAAAGAAACTCTGTCCCCTTCATCAATTGCAGTTCCCTCTTTCAAACCTGTTCCATGAACGAAATAGGTTTTTCCGTCATCGCCATTGATGAACCCATAGTTACTTGTTCTATTAAAAAACTTAACTGTTCCTTCAACCATGTTATTTAGTAATAAACTTCTCTTTTAAATGTTCCTATATCTGAAAATCATAGTAACATATCTTTATATACTTAGATATAAGTAGATGAACATGGCAAATTTTAGATCTAATGAAAGAGGCAGGAGAGACAGTAGAAATAGCAGGGGCGGATTTAGAGGCAATAGTGGATTCAGAAGAGATTCTGGAAGATTTGATAGAAAACCTGCAGAGATGCATAATGCTATATGTGATAAATGCGGAAAAGAATGTCAGGTTCCGTTTAAACCTTCCGGGGATAAACCTGTTCTTTGCAGTGATTGCTTTGAAAAAAGTGGAAATTCAAACAGAAGTTTTGGTTCAAGAGATAGAAGCAGGACTTCATCATCTGGGAGATCTTCAAATCAACTGGATAAAATTGAAGCAAAACTTGATAAGATAATCAAGGCCATGGAAATAGATTCTGATTAATGATAATAAATGCTCCTACCGGGATTCGAACCCGGGTCTCAGCCTTTCTTCATTTTTCGAAAGGGCTGAATCCTTGGCCTCTAGACTATAGGAGCGTAAGAAGAACCAGGTTTTTCCTTAAGCAATTTCCCTAAATAGCTTGGATATTTAACGTGGTTTTCTTATTAACTTCAGAGATTTTTCATTTTTAAAGCTTTAGTTTTAGCTTTACAAATAGTGGAAATAAGAAAAATAAAGAAAAAGAAAAAAATAAAACTTTAGATTCTTAACCCTCTTGCAAGACTTCCTACAATAGGGACTTCTTTTTTCTTGCCCATCAGAGGATATACCCAGCTTAGAACCCACAATACTATTGCGATTAAGTAGACTACTGGTCCGATTATCCAGCCGATAACTGGAACCATTGTAATTCCTCCAGCAACAATAAAGACAATGAAAATTATCAAAGCCTGTTTTGCATAAAACATAACATATTCATCATCTTTCTTGACAAGAATAGCTATGATGAACCCAACTATGCTCAACAAAGCAACGATAAATGCAAAAAGTTTGCTGTCACTTCCAACTTCTTGTTTTTTCATTACATCCTTCTTAGATTTTTTTGCCATGTTTACATTAATCTTTCTTTCTTTTTAAAGTTACCCAAATCTTCTTCCACCAAAGTTTCTTGGATGATTAGTCTTTCTTCGGTACTGCCCGTGTTCTCTATCACCTTCTCTATTTCGGTTATTTCTGTTACTCTGCCTTCTGCTGCCAAATTTTCTGCTTCCAAAACTTCTTGTATCTCCTCTGCTGTAATTTCTGTTATGACTTCTTCCTCTAAAGTTCCTGCCACTTCTTTCTCTTTGTTCTGGTGCTTTTGCAAAAACTCTTTCAAATTTAGGAGATTCAATCCTTTCGATTTTTAGATTAGGATTGTCATTGACTCTTCCAAAGTTTTCATAATCTTTGTTGCATAAGAGAGTGATAGCTTTTCCATTCTTGCCGGCTCTTGCAGTTCTTCCTATTCGGTGGATATATTCTTCACTTGTTTTTGGGGTATCGTAATTATAGACATGGGAAACATTTTTTATATCTAGTCCTCTTGCAGCAACATCTGTGCAGACTAAGATAAATTTGCTACTGCTGTGAAAATGTTCAAGCACCCTTTTTCTTTGATTTTGATTAAGGTCTCCGTGCAGAGTTAGGGAATCAAAACCATATCTTTCTAAATTATTTCCTACAAAATCAGTTGTTCTCTTTGTGTTGCAGAAAACCATCACGAGTTTTGAATTTTCTTCTTTAAGAAGGTGAATTAAAAGAGAGAGTTTTTCATTTGTTTCGATGTCATAATAAACCTGTTTTAGTTTAGACTGGTCTACATATGCTTCTGCAGAAACATCCACAGGTTTAATCATATAGTCTTTTGCTATTCGGTCTATATCTTTGGAGATAGTTGCAGAGAATAATAAGGTTTGCCTGTTTTTTGGGCATTGGCTGGTGATTTTTGTTACATCATGAATAAATCCCATATCAAGCATTCTATCTGCTTCATCTAAGATAAGAATTTTTACCTTTGAGAGGTCTATTGTTCTTCTTGAAAGATGGTCAAGAATTCTTCCAGGGGTGCCTACAACTACATCTGCTGTTCTTAGGTCTCTCATCTGCGGTTCCAAGGAAACTCCCCCATAAATTGTGCAGACTTTTAGATGGCCGTATTTAGAATAAAGCTTAAGATTTTCTGAAACCTGTTCTGCCAATTCTCTTGTTGGAGTTAGTATTAAAGATTGTATGTTTTTTCCAGATTTAATTTTTTCAACAATCATTGCTCCGAAAGCAAGTGTTTTTCCAGAACCAGTTGCGCTTTCTGCTATTACATCTTTTCCAGCTAATGCTAGGGGAATTACTTTTTCCTGAATTTCAGTGGGTTCGTCAAAACCAATTTCATCAAGAATTTTTAATAAATCTTTACTTAATCCTAATTCTTTAAAACTTTTCATTCTGAAAATGTTCGAACTCCATTTTCCGAACATGTCAAGAGCCCTGCTCTTGAGCACTATCAAAAATCAGAAGATTCTTGAATCTATCAAGAACTTACATTCTTGATTATCTTAATTAAAACAGATATCACTCTTTTAAACTTATGCTAATGAGCAAGAATGAGCCTGCACAGAGTTGAACTGTGGACCCCTGCCGGTCTGAATGAACCTTAGTTCTTATATCAGAGCAGTGCTCTAACCAGGCTGAGCTACAGGCTCATAACTGTCTAAGAATTAGTTAATTTATAAATCTTTTCTATTTAGTTGTTTTACGTGGGAGTCGCAAGCTTTAAAAACACATTTTTACAAACATTATTAGGCAAATGGCAAAATCAGCTTATGATTATATGAAAGAGAATTTAAGGCAGAATCTAAAGGAGAATATGGTTGCCTGGAGAAGAACAAATGTAGTTGAAAAATTAGACAAGCCAAGTGATATTGGCAGGGCAAGAAATCTTGGATATAAGGATAAGAAGGGGTTTGTTGTATTCAGAGCAAGATTATTAAGGGGTGGAAGAAAAAGACCAAAGAGAAAGAAAGGAAGAAAAAGCACAAGACAGCATAGCAGAAAGACGCTAAAGATGAGTTATCAATGGGTTGCTGAACAGAGAGTTGCAAGAAAACACCAAAACCTTGAGATTTTAAATTCTTATAAAGTTGGAAAAGATGGGAAGCATTATTTCTTTGAAGTTATAATGGTGGACCCGCATGCTGCTGAAATTAAAAATGATAAAAACCTGAAATGGGTATGCAAGCCTGAAAATAGGACAAGAGCATTCAGGGGATTGACTTCTGCTGGAAAGAAATCAAGAGGATTGAGAAACAAGGGACCAGAGCTCAAGGTAAGGCCAAGTTTGAGAGCACATAATCGGCAGGGGAAATAGTTTTTAGGATTTATTCATGGGGCACTTTGATGTTTACTTTTAAGTAAAAATATTCTTATTTATGTAAATATACATAAATGTAAACATTTAAAAGGAGAGCTTTCCTTGATTATTTATGCAAAAGAGAATTACATTAAATATAGATAATTCTGTATATGGTCAGTTTCAGAAGTTCTGCGAGGAAAATGACATAATTATTTCAAAAAGAGTTGAAAGATTGATGAAACAGGAATTGGATGATAAAGACAACAGAAAAAAGGAGAAAAGAAAATGAGCCAAATAAATTTTAAACCCGTGATTCCCACACTTCCAAAAGAAGAGGACAAAACGAAAGTAGATGTAAGATACGCTTTAATTCCACCCTACACTTTTGTGCATATTTATTGGGATTCTGAAAAAATGGAGCTGGTTTATGAATTAGAAGAACCGATTTTAGATGAAAAGGAAAAAGAAATGCTGGTGCAGATGAAGCAGGGAGTTCAGGAATTAATTAATATCAATCTCTTGACAGAAGGAACTCAGGAAGCTCTTTTAGATTATATTGATAAAACTGCTAGAATTCTGATAAGTGAGCTTGGATTGAGGGTAAGCGAGGAAACTTATGACAAGATTTTTTATTATCTTTACCGAGATTTTATTGGGTTAAATGAGATAGAGCCTTTAATGAGGGATTATTTTATTGAGGATATAGAATGCAATGGCATTGACACCCCGTTGTATATTATTCATCGCCAATACCGAAATATGAGAACTAATATTGCTTACAGGTCTGTTGATGATCTTGCTAATTTTGTTGAGAAACTTGCTCAAAGATGCGGGAGATATATTTCTTATGCTTCTCCTTTGTTAGATGGAAGTCTTGTTGATGGAAGCAGAGTAAATGCAACATATTCAAAAGATGTTACAAGTAAGGGCCCAACATTCACAATCAGAAAGTTTACAAAAGTTCCGTGGACTCCTATTCAGCTCATAAAAATGGATACGTTAAGCCCTGAGATGCTTGCGTATCTTTGGATTTTAATTCAATATAGGAGCAATATTCTTATTGTAGGGGGAACAGCTTCTGGAAAAACAACACTCCTTAATGCTGTTGCATTTTTTATCTCTCCGGAAGCAAGAGTTGTAAGTATAGAGGATAGCGTTACAGGAGATTCAAAAATAATCATTAAAGAAAATGGTAGGTTTAGAAATATTACAATAAAGGAGTTTGTAGATAAGAGGATAGATGCAGAGGTAATGACCCTTGATGAGAAAGGAAAGATAATTTTCATTAAACCCTCTGATTATATAATGCATAAAGTTACTAAAGACATTTATGAGGTATTAACCTCTACTGGAAGAAAAATAAAGGTAACCCCGGATCATTCTCTTTTTTCATTAGGAGAAAATGGGCTTGTTGAAATAAAACCAACAGAGCTCAAAGAAAACAATTCTTTTATTGCAGTCCCAAGGTTTCTTCCTATTTTGGGTAATGAAATAAAAGAGATTAACCTTCTAGACTATTTAGAGTTTTTTAAGGAAGATTTTATTTGTGGAGAACCAATAAAAAAAATTTTAGATGAATACAACTATCATACTCTAAATGTTGAAAAAGAAAGATGTAGGCGGTGGAAAAACAATAAACTCATGAAAGTTGAAGAATTTATGAGGTTAAATGCAACTCTCTCTTATGATGAATTACTAAAATTAAAGATAAAAAGTAAAAATAGGGCTTCAATTCCAGTTATTTTTCCAATAAACAATGAATTTTTGCAATTTTGTGGTTTATGGTTGGGGGATGGCAGTTATGATAACTATAACAAAAATTCAGTTATTCTTTCAAATGCAGATGAGGAATGCAGGAAAGTCTTAAAAGATGTGTCTGGGTTTATTGGCTCAAATTATTCTGCAATGGATGACGGAGGAGTTTCTTTAAGGATTCATAACTCTGTTTTCTACAAATTTATGAAAAATGTCCTTAAGTTGGATGGTTACTCAGATTCCAAAAAAATACCAGAGTTTATTTTCTCTCTTTCTAATGAACAACTAAAACATTTTATAAAGGGATACTTTAGTGCAGATGGTTGTATCAAGAAATTTGAGGTTTCTTGTGCTTCTCAAAGCTACGAATTACTTGAAGATTTACAATCTCTTTTCCTAAGAGTTGGAATAATTTCTAGAATAAATGATTTTGAAAGAAAAGATAAATGCATCAATATGTCTATATCTGGATTTGATAACATTTCAAAGTTTAAATCAATAGGGTTCTTGCAAGAGAGAAAAAATTCTAAACTAGACTTGATGGATAAGAAATCGTATCACGCTTCTTCAGATATTATTCCGCTTAGTGTTAATCAATTAAAAGAATTGGACACTATTTCAAGCATAAAACTTAGTTGGCCTTATTTGCAAGGAATCCAAAATATTGGAAGGGATTATATGCAAAAAATATCTCCCATAAACTCAAAGTTTAATGATTTATCACATACAGATATTTTATGGGATAAAGTTAAAAAAATTAGGAAGATAACTTCTAAAGAAATAGAGGTGTTTGATTTAAGCATCCCAAAACATGAAAAATTTTTATGCAACAATATTTTTGTTCACAACACTAGAGAATTAAATTTGCCAAGAGAAAACTGGCTGCCTAGTGTTGCAAGGTCTGCATTAAGTGTTGGGGGGGCTGGAGAGGTAGATTTGTTCTCCTTGCTAAAAAATTCATTCAGGCAAAATCCAGATTATGTTATAGTTGGAGAGGTAAGGGGCAAGGAAGCATTTGTCTTGTTTCAGGGAATGGCTTCAGGGCATTCAAGCCTTAGTACATTCCATGCAGATTCTGTTGAAACTTTGATACGGAGGCTTGAAACTCCGCCAATAGAGCTTTCTCCCACTCTTCTTAATACATTAGATGCTGTTGCAATTGCAACTCATGCAACTACAAATAAACAGGAAACAAGAAAAATAAGGGAGATTGTTGAAATTGTAAATATAGACGCTAATGGCATGGCTATGACTAACACTCCATTTATGTGGAATGCAAGAGATAACCGGTTTTATTTTAAAAAAGACAGCAAAGTGTTTGAGAAGATAGCAATGAAGTTTGGTCTTACAACCGAAGAGATCTTGATGGATTTTGAAAAGCGAGCCAGGCTTTTGTATGAGATGGCAAGACAAAATGTTTCAGATTTTAATGAGGTTCAGGCGATAATTCATGAATACACCAAGAATCCGGATAAAATATTAAAGAGATTTAATGTTGTTTAATATGGAACAGTATATCTTTGCTCAAATGTTAAATGCGATTAGTGATTCAGTTAATGAGCTTGAGTCAGCTTATTTGAAAAGAAATATGGTTAAGTTTAATCAGCTAAAAAAAGAAATTTTAGAGTTGCAGAAAAAGATAGAGGAGGCAAATTAATGGATGACAGTTTTACAGCTTTAAAAGCAAATCTAGAACAGGAAAAAAAAATTTTGAAAGATTTGGGAGAAATAGACAAAGCAATTTTATATGCAAGAAGTCAGGGAAATGCTGATGAAGAAAATTTTTTTAGTGAAACCAGGGGAACTTTAGTATCTCAAATTAAGATTTTGAACAGGGCGATTCCAGAACTGATTAATAATATTTCTCCGCTTCCTAAATTAGAAAAAGAAACAAAGAAAAAAGAACCAAAGAATAGCATTGTAACCTTAAAATTTGACCATCCGGTTTCCCAGGATAAAACTCTTATTTCCCTGAAAGATACAGATCGGGCCGATTACTTGAAGAAACTAAAGTTTAGTACAGATGCTTTTAAGAAAATTAACAAGAAAGAAAAGAAAGTGGTAAAGATGGAGATGAGAAAGCCTAATTTTTATGCCAAACTTTCAAACAGGCTTTTTTTGAATCTTTCAACTAAATTTGTTAATAAGGGAAGTTTTAATGGGCTTGCCAAAAGCATAAAAAAAGCGGATTTGCCGTTTCTTACAAATACTTATGTCTCAATGATATTTTTTTCAACTGTTTTAGGATTTTTAGCAGGAGTTTTTGCGTCATTGATTTTGTTCTTATTTGATTTTGGATTTTATTCTTTTTCACTTGTTTTAATCGGGCCGGTTGCAGCTTATTTTGCTGTTTACACCTATCCCCAACTTGAGGCAAAATCAATTTCTGTGAAGATTAAGCAGGAACTTCCATTTGTTACTATTTATATGGCTGCGGTTGTTGGTTCTGGCGTTGAGCCAAGCAGGGTGTTTAGCATAGTTGCTTCAGGGGATGAATATCCTTATACAAAACGTGAAATGAAGAAGCTTATTAACCAGATAAACATTTATGGTTTAGATTTGGTTTCTTCTTTGAAGAATTCTGCACTTGCAACACCAAACAAAGATTTGGGAGAGCTTTTCAATGGGTTAGCAACAACTATAAGCTCTGGTGGAAGTTTAAAGGATTTTCTTGAAAAGCGTTCAGAGGGATTGTTAATTGATTATAAACTTGAAAGAGAAAAATATACAAAGATGGCAGAAACTTTCATGAATATTTACATCAGCGTGCTGATTGCTGCCCCTATGATGCTTATGATGCTTTTTGTTTTGATGAGTATGACTGGTTTGAGCATTGGACTTAGCACAGACATGATTTCTTTATTGATTTTGCTTGTAATCTCTGCATTAAATGTTGTGTTCCTTATAGCTCTTCATTTGAAGCAGCCGGAGTTTTGATATGAATAAAAATATAATCTGGGTGGCAGTGGCAGTTGCAATAATTCTTGGAGATGTTATCTTTTTAAGGAATGATAAACTCTTTTACCTTATTATTGGGATTGCAGTCATAATTGGATTTCTTCCTTTTTTGATTGTGATAATGTTTAGGACAAAGAAACAAAAAGAAGAAGAAGAGATGTTTTTGGAATTTTCAAGAAATTTATTAGAAAGTGTTGTTGCAGGAACACCAATCAGCAGAGGTATTATGCAGGTCAAGGACAAAAATTATGGTCCGTTAACTTCTTATGTGCAGAAACTGGCAAATCAGATTGCAGTTGGAATCCCAGTTAAAAAAGCTTTACAGATATTTGCACAGGATTTGAATAATCCGGTTATTTCTAAGGCAATTGTTTTAATCAGCGAGGCAGAAGAAGCAGGGGGAGAAATTCAGAATATTTTGGAGTCTGTTGCAAAATCTGTAAGTGAGACAGAAAGACTGAAGAAAGAAAGAAGGGCTGCAATCTCCACTTTTGTGGTTCAGGGTTATATTATCTTTTTTATTTTCGTGGTTATAATGCTTGTTATAGAGTTTAAGATACTTCCAATGACTGCTGGAATGGGTGGTGTTGAGGGATTCGGCAGCGGTTCAACCCTATCTACTGAAGATTTGTCAAACTCATTTCTTTATCTTCTCCTTGTTCAAGGATTTTTTGCAGGGCTTGTTATAGGAAAGTTAACAGAGGGAAGAGTTATAAATGGCCTGAAACATTCTTTCCTGTTGACAACAATATCATTTTTAATATCTAATGTTGCGAGGATATTTTTGGGATGATAAATAAGAAAGTACTGAGCCATGTGATAAGTTCTAGAAGACTTCAGAAACCTTTGGTTTCTGACAGCCATCAAAATTCAGAAAGAATTTTGAGGACTTGTAGTAGACATGGCATAAATACCATACATCAACCAGTAATGTTGATGAATAAACGAGGATTAAGTCATGTGGAAATGATTCTCTCATTTGTAATTTTCTTTTCTTTTCTGGTGTTTGTTTATATTTATTTAATTCCCCACTTCAAAATAATACCTGATTATTCGTCTTTGGATAACGCAGAGAAACAAATTACTGGGTATGTTAGGATGAATGTGGATTATTTTTCTCTTGCTGTCAAAGATGTAAACCAAGATTGCTTTTCTGTCCCTAATTTTGGAAAGGCTTTGAGCAACAGTTATATTTTGGTTAAGAATAAAGGAGAAAAAATAGTGAATTCTGAGCTTCTTAATGACAGAATTCTTATTGAAAACTCCGGAAATTTTTATTATCTTTATTTTTTAGAAGATTTTAAAACAGAAACAGGGAGTTTTAAGAATTGCAAGACTTTAGAGGAAGCAAAGGAAGATAAAACAGCCGATTATGAGCTTGGTTCAAAAAGAAGCGAAACATGGACAAGTTTTAATAAACTGAAAGAGCTTGAAGAGGACTACAAAACCAGTTATGCTGATTTGAAAGAGAAAATCGGGATTAAGCAGGATTTTGCATTTTCTCTTACTTCAAGTGCAGGAGAGGTTTTAATAAAAGCAGACAGGGAAAAACCTGTTAAGAATGTGCTTGCAAAAGAACTTGTTGTCAAGGTGTATAATGAGAATTCAGACAACATTATAGAAAATAATGTTCTTACAATTTTGGTTTGGTGAAAGATAAGTTAATAAAGCTGGGAATATTCTTTTTTAAAAGAGTGTAAAATGTTGTATCTTGAACTTGCACAGCTATATGAGAAACTTGAAGGGACTTCTAAAAGGCTTGAGAAAACAGAAATTCTGCAGGAATTTCTGAAAAAGCTGAAACATGAGAAAAATAAAGAGGTGGTTTATCTGCTTCAGGGAAGAGTTTTTCCAGATTATGATGAAAGGGTAATTGGAATTTCTACACAGCTTGCAATTAAAGCTTTAAGCAAAGCTACAGGTGTTTCTTCTTCTGAAATTGTTAAGAAATGGAAAACTGGGGGGGATTTGGGACTTGTTGCAGAAGAGATTATGAAAAAGAAGAAACAGTCTGCATTATTTTTAAAAAAACTGATGATTGGAAATGTTTTTGGAAATTTAAAAAAGCTTCCTGAATTAGTTGGAAAAGGGGCAGTTGATAAAAAATTGGGTTTGATTTCAGAATTGTTTACATCTGCCTCGCCATTAGAAACGAGGTATATCATGAGAACAATTATCGGTGATTTAAGAATTGGGGTTGGTTCTGGCACTTTAAGAGATGCTATTGTTTGGGCATGTTTTGGCAAGGAGGATAAAGAAGCTTATAGTTTTGTGCAGGGAGCTTATGACCGGTCAACTGATTTTGCATTGATTTTTGAATCTGCATGCAAGGGGAAGAAATCTCTTGAGCATATTGAATTAGTTCCAGGACAGCCAGTGAAAGTTATGCTTGCCCAAAAAGTTTCATCAATTGCAGAGGGATTTGAAACAGTCGGAAAACCAGCTGCTTTTGAGTTTAAGTATGATGGTTTCAGGCTTTTAATTACAAAAAATAAAAATGACATAAAGTTATTTACAAGAAGGCTTGAAAATGTAACAAAACAGTTCCCAGATGTAGTCAAATATGTAAAAGAAAATATTAGGGGTGAGAATTTTATAGTTGATTCTGAAGCTGCAGGTTTTGACCCTAAAACTAAAAAATACAGACCGTTTCAGGAAATTAGCCAGAGGATAAGAAGAAAATATGATATTGAAAAGTTAGAGAGAGAACTTCCGGTTGAGATTAATGTTTTTGACTTGATTTATTATAATGGAAAGAACTTGATTAAAGAAGAGTTTGAGAAAAGAAGAAAACTTTTAGAGAAAATTATTAAGGTAGAAAAGTGGAAGATAAGGCTTGCTAAACAGATTATTACAAGTGATGAGAAAGAGGCAGAGAGATTTTACAAAATGGCTGTTGCAGAAGGAGAAGAGGGAATTATGATTAAGAATTTGAAAGCTCCTTATAAGCCTGGTGCGAGAGTGGGTTATATGGTTAAGATGAAGCCTACTGCGAATGAGTTTGATTTAGTTATTGTTAAGGCAGGATATGGAACTGGAAAAAGGGGTGGCTGGTTAAGCTCTTATACAGTTGCATGCGAGAAAAATGGGAAACTTGCAGAGATTGGCAAGGTTTCTACTGGCTTGAAAGAAAAAACAGAGCTTGGAGTTAGTTTTGAGCAGCTGTCAAAGCTGTTGAAACCCTTGATTATAGGAGAAAGGGGCAGGGAGGTTAGTGTCAAGCCGAAAATTATTGTTACAGTTACTTATCAGAATATTCAAAGAAGCCCAACATATGAAAGTGGGTTTGCATTAAGATTTCCAAGATTTACAGCCCTTCGCCCAGATAAAACTGAAATTGCAAGTTTGGGTGATATAGAAACAGAGTATAAGAGACAGCAGAGGTGATTAAATCTCACTATCTCCTGGACCGATTTGGATTCTTGAGGATGGTTGAGCTTATTGGGGTTTTTCTTCAAATTGGCTTGCAAACTTTTCTAGAAATCTTATTTTTTATCAACTTCTTCCCGGTGATTTTTCATATCTGTTATACATTTTTTGATTTCGTGATATGGAATTCTTTTAAATGCATTTGCGACTACATCATTTGGTCCAGAATTCAATGAACCTAATAGGGCAACATACCCATATGGATTTTTTGATTTCCATACGTCATCTTCTTGATAAAAGTGAAGAATATGGGGATTACTAGGTGGAGATGCAGTACCTGTATAAATTCTAGGTATTATAGGTTTTCCATTTATGTCTACTAATTCCATAATCTAAATTACATGCTTTATTATTTACAAGCATTTGTGTATTACACTGTATATATTTAGCAAGACTTTTAAACTCTGTAGCATTAATCTAATTATGACTGAGAATATTGAAGAAACAAGGAAAGAGGCAAAGAAAATTATGGATTCTTTTATAAAGGCTCTTGGAAAGATAGATGAAAAGATGGATATTCAAGAAGGGGATTTGAGAGATGAGGGAAGAATAAAAGAAGATAATGAGATATTCAGGAAGATTTTTTTTGAAAACTTCAGAATTAAAGATTCTGATAGTGATCGAAACTCTGAAAATGGAGGAGATTTTCGACATGCGCCCCAGATGAGGGATAATAGCATTGTTGCAGAGAAGGGGAAGTGGAAATGAAAACATTAGAAAAACTGAAACTGTTGAAATCAGGGAAACTTTCGGCAGAGGAAAATATACGGGGTTTTCTTAAGGAAATTGAGAAAAATGACCAGAATGGGAAGAAGATTAATGCTTTTCTTCAGCTGAATCATAATGCTATTGATGAAGCTAGAGAGGTTGATAAGAGAATAAAGCAGAAAAAAGCAGGCAAGCTTGCTGGTTTGGCAATTGCTGTCAAGAGCAATATCTGTGTGCAGGGATTGAGGGCAAGCTGTGCATCTAAAACATTAGAACATTATCGGGCTAGTTTTAATGCATCTGTTATTGACAAAATAAAAGAAGAAGACGGAATTATAATTGGCATGACAAATATGGATGAGTTTGCTTGTGGTTCATCCGGAGAAACTTCTGCGTTTGGAGCTGTAAAAAATCCTCAAGCTCTGGAATTAATACCTGGGGGAAGCTCTTCAGGAAGTGCGGCGGCTGTATCTGCTGGTTTTTGTGATTTGGCTCTTGGATCAGACACTGGAGGCTCAATCAGAAATCCTGCCAGCCATTGCGATGTTGTCGGGGTAAAACCAAGTTACGGATTAGTTTCAAGATATGGGCTAATTGATTTGGCTATGAGTTTGGACCAAATAGGAAGTTTTGCAAAAGATGTTTCCGGTGCTGAGGTTTTGCTAGAGGTTATTAGGGGTAGAGATGAAAAAGATGCGGTTACTTTAATACAAGAAGAAAAGAAACCAAATATTTTTGAGACAAAAGAAAAAATAATTAAAAAAGAAGAAAATAAAGCTGTAATCGGAGTTATTAGGGGGTTGGAAAAATATTGCACAAAGGAAATTTTTAAGTTAGTTGATGCTAAGATTAAGAAACTTGCCAAAGAATATGGTTTTGAAATAAAGGAAATAAGCCCCAAAATTCTTGATTTAGCTGTTCAAACTTATTACCCATTAGTTTATGTTGAGTTTTTTTCAGGGACAAGAAAGTTTGATGGAAGAAGATTTGGAAGGAAGATAGAAGATGTTTGCGGAAAAGAGGTCTTGAGAAGGATTATTGGGGGGCAGGAAATAAGCCGGGAGGAATATCACGGGACTTATTATAGAAAGGCTTTGATGGCCAAACAATTTATTAAAAAAGAACTGGAAAAAGATTTTGAGAAAGTTGATTGTATAATTCTTCCGAGTGTTCCAAGACTGCCGCATAAGCTAAATTCAAAGATTTCTGTTAAGGAAATGTATGGTTATGATATGTTTACAATTCCTGCTAATCTTGCAGGAATCTGTGCTATGAGTTTGCCGGCTGGAAAGATTGATAAGGTGCCTGTTGGGATTCAGGTAATGTGCAAGAGTTTTGAAGAAGATAAGATGTTTGATATTGCTAAGAAGCTTGAGAGGTTGTGAAACTCCTTCTTTTCTTACTTTCTGGATTGACAGTTAAATACATAAATTCTTAAAAAGGTCTTGTGATATAATCTTTGATGGAAATTAATAAACCATTTTACAGAGGTCATAAAGGTTTTGAGAGGTTCTTAAAAATCAAAGACTTAATCGTCCTAGGAGGGCAATAAGAGTGTATAATTATGGCGGTCATTCTAAAGATGAGAGGTTATATGCAATTGGAACAAACAGGCAATTATTTGATGCTCAAACAGGTAGGAAAGTAAGGGCAATGGATGTTTTTTCCAAAGAGGTTGCACCAGATGGTTAGAGTGTTGAAGGCTTAGAATCGGCTTTGCTCCCCATAGAAGAAATTAAAAAATTTTTAAGGGTTGTGGGTAGAGGGTTATATTTATAAATCTGATATTCTTTAATTAGATATGGAAAATAAAAGAGGGCAGGTGTGGGTAGAGACTGTGATTTATACTTTGATAGGATTGGTTATTCTTGGTTTGCTTCTTGGTGTTACAAAGCCTAAGATAGATGAGCTGAAAGATAAGATGATAATCAAGCAAACAATTGAAGCCCTTAATACTTTTGATTTACAGATTCAGGATATTAAGTATGTTGCAGGAAATAAAAGAGTGATAGAGTTTAAGATTGATAAAGGAAGACTTGTGATTGACCCGGCTAATGAACAAATTTATTGGATTTTAGAAAATAGCAAGTCTGAATATAGCCAGCCTGGAAAGGAAATTTCAAATGGCGAGATTATGATTTTGACTGAAAAAGGTCAGAAGACTAGTGTGAGACTGACTTTAAGTTATTCTAATCTTGATTTAAGTGTTAATTTAAAACAAGAAGAAAAAATTCTTCAGGCCTCTGCGCAGCCATATAGGATTATAATTGAAAATCTTGATGTTGCAGGGATTACAAAGATAGATGTTTCGGTTTAATAAATTGGGTAATAAATTTAATAATTAAACTCAAATTTGCTGGTTGATAAAGCAGATTAGGGTTAACAGAAAAAGAGTATACAAATTTAAGATGAGGGGAAAAAGAGGATGGTTGAGAATTGTTGAAGCATTTATGGCTATTTTGCTGATTTCAGGAGTTCTTGTCTATGTGATGTCAGAAAAGACAAAGACAACGTCTAATGAAAAAATTGAAATTCTTCAGAAAGTTATTTTGAAGGAAATTTCTGATTCAGAGGAATTAAGACAGGCAGTTATTAATGAAGAGAGTATTAAGATTGATGAATATGTTTCTTTAAGAATCCCTTCTACCCTTAATTATGAGCTGAAAATTTGCGACTTGAATGATGTGTGCAGAATGGAGAACTATATTCCTGAAAATGTTTATGTTCAGGAAACTGTAATAAGTTCAAGTCTTGATGAGTATAATGTTAAAAAGGTTAAGTTGTTTGTTTGGTAGAAATAGCAGTATTGATGTTGGGAAGAAAAATGGAAAAATTCAAATTTTTAAAACATACAGCAGATATTAAATTTCAGGCATACGGAAAAAGCCTCAAAGAGGCTTTTTCAAACGCAGCTTTGGCTTTGACAGCTGTGTTTTCAGAAGATGAAATTAAAGGGAAGACAAAGAAAAAAATTTCTGTGCTTGGGAATGATGATAAAGAACTGTTGTATAGTTTTTTAGAAGAAATTATAATTTTAGTTGATACAAAAAATCTCTTGCTTGGAAAAGTAAGCAAAGTTAAGATTGTGGCTGGAAAATTAGAAGCTGAACTGCTGATGGACAGAACTGAAAATTATGACATTAGGGGAGATGTCAAGGCTGTGACTTATAATGAGATGTTAATTGAGAAGAAAGCAGGAAAATTTATGGTTCAGGTTGTTGTGGACGTTTAGCTGGTTTTTCTCCAGTTTTTTTAGAAGGGCATCTCTCATTTATTCTGGGTTTATTTTCGTATCTCCAATCAGGCCCTTCTAATAACTCCATTATAAGTCCACTGTCTGTTAGTTCACGAGAAAATTTTTTCTTTAAATATTGGGGAATTTTAATTTCTTTTACCATCCTAAACCTCAATAATCTTGCCTTGCCTGCCCACATTAAGGACTGTTGTTTTGCCTATTTTTTCTTCTATGCCCTCGCCCTCATGGATATGGCTGTGTATTAAGAAGTCTGGCTTGAATTTCTGTATTGCTTTTCTTATTCCAGAACTTCCTTGTATTCCTGAAAATTCTGATTTTGAGCCTCTTGCGTGTATGTGAGTTACCATTATTTTTTTCTTTAAATTTTTTAGCGCATAATTTCCTTTTTTTAGTATGTCAAATATTTCTCTTTCTGTTGTGTCTATGCCTATATCTCCTCCTGCACCAAAGATTCCAACATCACCTGACTTGATTGAGTAGCCATGAATATTTTTCACCCCGTAAAGTTCTGCAAGAAAGTCAATTGTAGCAAAGTTATCATGGTTTCCAGGGATTATAAGGACTTTTTTCTTTTTATCTTTAAAAGGTTTTATCAGGTTTTTTGTTTCTATAGGGGAGGTTATGTCTCCTGCGAGAATTACAAGGTCAACTTTTTCTTTTTCAGCTTTTTCAGCAAGTCTTTTCACGAGACTTGCATCTCCATGAATGTCTCCTGCCGCTAAGATTCTTAATTTTTTATGTTTGCGTTTTTCCATAACTATTATAATTAGGCAAAGTTTAAATATTCTTTGTTATTAAATAATATTAGGTGATTGATGCATTTTCGCACCAAAAAAGCTTAAAAACAAGCTAAACTACGACGATACTAATGAAAAAAGAGTTGTCAGACATGTATTTTCTAGGCAGAAAGTGCATATTTTGTGGCAAATATGGG
>Ga0210057_1001535_pt1 | contig 34828 bp, 37 predicted proteins | sample CryGeyCG2114_010_2_FD_183968 | JGI IMG/M metagenome (GOLD analysis project Ga0210057, IMG submission 183968) | Groundwater microbial communities from aquifer - Crystal Geyser CG10_big_fil_rev_8/21/14_0.10 (SPAdes) (version 2) | ecosystem: Environmental > Aquatic > Deep subsurface > Groundwater ... | reverse complement strand
GCAGTCGCAATATATGTTCGTGAGTCATAAGTATTGATTTTCTGACTCACTCCCGAAGACCTCTACAGTCTAGCAGGGCGGACATTACGCTGAACACTTATGAGGACATTGTAGCTGAACGCCAACAATAGGGTTGACACATTGGGTTTTTTTATATACAGTTAGCTCTCCTGAATAACCTTGAGGAGGGATGATGGAACATCGCAAAACCTGGGGGTACCGCGATGTGACGTTGTCCCTCCTATTTGTTTGTAGGAAGATTTTTTATAAAAAAAAGCCGCTCCTGCAAGGGGCGGCTTTAAAGTTGGTGTTGAAAGCGGTTATGGCACGGTTATCACCCACCGAAGTCTGAGCGATGTGCTTTGAGGGGTGATGGGGAAAGCAAGTTCTAAAAAGCCCTTCCATGTCTTGCGTTGTATGAGCGGAGCAAGGAACCAGGAGTGAAGGCCTTTTTGTCGATTCGCCCGCACACCATATTGCGCGCCGGCCGACCGCCGCCCTTTTATCGGAGTAGTCACGAATCCTCCGAAGTCGAGAAATGGCTTTGACGCAAGCTCCGCGTGGTTGACCGGAGCGGCGATGCTGACACGTGGCAGTTTGACGAACACCTGCGCGCCGGCGATCGCATTGAAACCGCCGTCAGTTCGGCGACGGGCACCAGCCATTGGGTAGATTTGAAGGGGGTTTTTGTCAGATCCAACAACCCTTAAGCCCCCGACCGCATAGACGCTCCAACGGGGTCCGTTGGAAGTTGCGACGGTGTCGGATAGGAATCCTCGCCACTTCGGCGTCAACCGCAGAAATCCGGACCAGCCATCGTCCTGGTCCGGTCCGGTAGCCTGCCAGGTATTTCGCTAGTCCATTGTAAATCTGAAAGGCGAGCCGTTATTTGTCGGATCCGGCTTTTGCGTTTTCCCAACAGGTCCCGCTCCAAAAGCCGAGATTGCCATCACGAGCGTGCCGCAAACCGTGTTTATGGATCTGCGAAGCTCGACTATCGGGTCCTTGGCCGGGTATTTGAACACAGCGTATACCCAGATGAAACCTGAAATCCAGAATTTCCAGTTGAAAAGCTGGAGCCAGGGGTTGAGGCCGACTTGTTCGGTGCGGACGAACAGGAACATCCAGGTGTACGGTATACCCCAGAGGAAGAAGGCTTGCAACGACGGCCCGAACCTGTCCGGGTCTCCGGGATAACGGGTTAGCCCCGCGCACATCTTTTCGAGTTTGATTCGAGCCGACTCGTGCTGGTTTTTTGGTAAGCGAGAAAAAAGATCTCTATCAGGGTTAAGCCAGATCGACGTGATCGAGCAAGTCGATCTGTAGTGATAAAAATCTTCTTTAGGCATTGCGAAATCACTTCCAGCGCGGAAACACACCGCTTCAAGAAAGTACTTCTCCCGGAGAAGAGCGACGTACTCTTCAACTGAGGTGACTTTGCCGTGCTTGAGTGTGCTTCTTATGGCAGTGAAGCGATCCCGGAGCTCTTGTGTCGGCACAAGAGGCATCTTGGTCTATGCCGGAGTTTCGGGCGGGCCCGGGATGTGGTTTGAGGAAACCGCGATCCAGGCGAGAATAATCAAAAGGTACACCGGTAGGTACTTCATAGCCTCCTCATAAAAGTTTTTTATTCAAGTCAATTTGTGAATACATGATGTCAAAGGGAGTCTTTGACATAGCAGTGTCAAAGACTCCCTTTGACACTTTGGCAGATGGTCTGCGCTTTGATATACTTAAACACAAGTTATTGTATGCCACAAAAAAAGCACAAAAATTTGTTGATTAATGTTTTAATAAACGTCGTTATCCCGGTCGTTGTTTTGACGCGATTTTCAGGCGAAAATTATTTGGGGCCGCTTTGGGGTCTTGTCACAGCGCTTGCTTTTCCGGTTGTTTATGGTATTTGGGATTTTGCCAAAGAGCGGAAAGTGAACTTTTTTTCAGGATTGGGATTCATTTCGGTATTGCTCACAGGTGGGATAGGGGTATTGGAGCTTCCGACAAAATGGATCGTGGTAAAAGAGACCGCGGTGCCGCTGATTATTGCGACCGCGATATTGCTCTCTCAAAAAACCCGCGTTCCTTTGGTAAAAACATTTTTTTCGGAGATTTTTAATTTGGAAAAAATCCAAAATGGTTTTAAAGAGCCCATTGGATTTGAAAAAATGTTAGGGCGTTCAACTTATTTTTTGACGGGGGCGTTTTTACTTTCCGCCTTACTAAATTTTATTTTAGCGGTTGTTATCATGAACGCGGAGCCGGGCACAGCAGAATACAACCAACAGCTTGGAAAAATGACCGGCCTCTCGTTTCCGGTTATTGTTTTGCCTACCGTTGTTGTTTTAACCGCGGTTATGTATAGAATGATTGAGGTTATAAAAAAAGAGACTGGGATGGAGATGGAGGAGTATATTAAATAATATAGGACTTACGCACTTGCCGCCTCGGCCGGGCAAAGCCCGGCCTTGGGGCGACAACGCCGCAAGGGTTTGGCCAATTTCTTCGTTAAAACCTGCGGTTTGGCCTCGTCGTAGTTCTACTACGCCTTCGGCACAAATCCTCGGTTTTGCCTCGAACTTGGCCAAATGCGTAAGTCCTGTAATATTCTAAATGTCATTCCCGAGTTGAGCCTACTTCGCCGAAGTGGCTACGAAGGCAGAATCGGGAATCCAGGTCTTGGCCACACTCGAATACCAGATAACCTGGATCCCGGCTCGTAGGCCGGGATGACAACCTTGACGATTTTGATCTATAATATAACCATGAACTGGAGACGGAAAGTTAAATTAGTTGTTTTCGTGATTGTGGTCCTTGCCGGGTCGTATTTTTATTATTGGTACAACGAAACGGTAAAATTGCGTGCCGAGGCGAAGACTGCGGTTGAGAACGCTAAAAAATATTCCGAGGTCGATGAGTTGATAAAACAAGAGGTCGCAAGGTGCCAAGGATTTATATCGCAGAGCGAAGGGGAGTTTGGAAGCTTTGAGTACTGCAAGAAATATATTGAGTGGGCAGACAGTAACAGCCTAAGCAATTAGGAATGAAAACAATTTTAGTTACGGGAGGAGCGGGTTTTATCGGATCTCATTTGTGCGACTACCTTATCGCGAAAGGCGATAAGGTTATTTGTCTTGATAATTTGCTGACCGGAAGCCGGGAGAATATCAAGCATCTGGAAAAAAATGAAAATTTTAAATTTGTCGAGCATGATATTATAGAGCCTCTCTTTTCTGTCATCCCCGACTCGATCGGGGATCCGGGTTCTCGACTTCGCTCGAACAATAATCTGGATTCCGGATCGCCTTCCGTTTCGCATCGTGGCGTCCGGAATGACATGGGGTGGGGGCAAGAAAAACTCGATCAGATTTACAATCTTGCATGCCCTGCAAGTCCTGTGCATTATCAAAAAAATGCGATTGCGACCATCAAAACCAATACAGCCGGTATGATAAATATTTTGGAGCTTGCTAAAAAAAATGACGCGACGGTTTTGCAGGCCTCGACCTCGGAAATTTATGGCGATCCTTTGGTCCACCCGCAAAAAGAAAGTTACTGGGGTAACGTCAACACTATTGGCCCACGCGCTTGCTACGACGAAGGAAAAAGAGTGGCAGAGACTTTGTGCTTCGACTATCATCGGGCGCACGGTGTTGATATTCGAGTACCAAGAATTTTTAACACCTATGGCCCTCGCATGGCCAAGGATGATGGCCGGGTAGTTTCTAACTTCATTTTACAGGCATTGAAAGGGGAAGATATTACAATTTATGGTGATGGATCGCAAACCAGATCGTTTTGTTTTGTCACTGACGAGATAGAAGCTCTTTGGAGATTTATGAATACGGAAGATTTTTCAGGTCCAATGAATATTGGTAACCCGGAAGAATTCACAATGCTGGAACTGGCAAAACAAGTTTTAGAGCTGACCGGATCGAGATCAAAAATAATATATAAAGCTTTACCGCAGGACGATCCGCAGCAGCGACAGCCGGATATTGCTTTAGCGCGTGAAAAACTTTCCTGGGAACCGAAGGTGCAACTGGAAGAGGGTTTGAAAAAGACAATTGAGTATTTTAAGGCTACCTTGTGATGCTGAATCCCGTATGTCATCTTGGACTTGATCCGGGATTTTTTATTCAAAGCAGAAATCCTGATTGTCATCAGCATGACAGGATGGGGCGGAGGAAAGAATTCTTTGTGAAAGGGATAATGGGAGAAAAGGGCAGAAAGGGTAAATTTAGCTATTTTGGGGATAAATGTTTGCAAAACTGAAGTATTTTTTATTATAATTCAAATAATAAACAAAAAGGGGGAGCAATTTGAATATGAAATGGAAACTTTTGGGGCGAATTAGGTACGATTACTCGCGCTTAATTTGCCCTAAAAGTTGGTAATGATGTTCAAGTTCATGCGCAGTCTTACGCACGACTGCAAACATAGGGCGCACGAGCGTAACTTGAGGAGATTAACAATGTTAACTTTCCGAAAGAGTCTACTTCTGTTGGCCATAGTCGCGGTTTGCGTCACCGTGGCCAACGCAGCGAACAACACTGGTCCGCCAGCCATCGCCTCGGCAACTGACCAGGCAGGCAATGGCAACACCGTTGCCGTCACCAATTCCCCGATCAATACAAAGATCGCACTGTATGCATGGAAGATGGTGACGCTGACGAGCATCGTGGCCACGAAGGCCGCGCTCACCGAATATTCCTGTCTGTCTTTGGCAGCAGGCCGCACCGTCGAACAATGGACCCACAACGATAGGAAGAAGGGGGTTAAAGGGAAAAATTTTATGAAAGACATTTTATATGAAACCTTGAAAGATTTAGAAACCTTGGAAGAAATCCAAGAGGCTTTGCTTGCGGAGCTCGCCAAAGCGCGGGAAAGTCACGACCGAGCCGGTTACGTGGCCGGTTTGATTTCTTCGCAGGGTTATGACAAGATTGACGAAAATTTGAAAATTCTTCTTGATCACACGCAGGCCTTGCGTCTCGAGCACCAGTTCCCGGTATTTTCCGCGCCGGAAGTTTATGTGGATGGCACGCTCCATCGGCTGATTGAAAAAGGCTACGGACAAAAGGATTTTTTTGGTTTTTGGCGAGATGTTTTGGGAAGCGGGCATATTACCGACCTTTTTATGGCGCCGAATTGGGAAAGCTCATTTGGCGCTCGCGATGAACACGAAACGGCGAAATCATTAGGAATTAGGATTCATTATTTATGATTTAGCTGTCATCCCTTAATCCGCCTCAGGCGGATATACGGGATTTAGACTTCTTTATAGTTTGAGCCTGCCATCTTGCAGGCAAAGTTGAGAACCTGGATCCCCACTTTCGCGGGGATGACAAATGTTTGCATGACTTACGAAACCGAGACTAAAATCCTAGATGTAGATAAAAAACAAATCGGACAGACGCTTGCTTCTTTGGGCGCCAAGAAAATCCTTGATACGAAGTTTGTGGTTGACTGGTTTTGGGAGCCGGGGACAAAAGAGGGCGAGGAGCCGTGGTTTTTGCGGATTCGCACGGACACCGAAGGCAACTCGGAAGTTACCTGGAAAGCTCGATCAGAAAAATTGGGCAAATCACGCACTCATAAAGAAATAAATTTTAAAGTAGGCGACGCGGGAGCGGTTGGTGAATTTTTGAAAGAATTGAAACTTGAAAACAACGCGCATCAGGAAAAATTTCGCATTTCTTGGGAACTGAAAGACTGGCGGTTTGATTTGGATGAGTATCCCGGAATGCCTGCCTACTTAGAAATTGAGGGAACATCAGAGGAACATATCCAAGAGGCTATTCGGATCCTTGGATTGAAAAACCATAAAACCAGTAATGAAGGCGAGCGGATTTTGATCCAGAAAGAATATGGGTTAGACTGGTATAGGATGAGGTTTTAGTAGGAATGTCATCTTAGATGTCACAGTGGGAAATCCGTGGTCCAGATTAGTTTACCCTTCGAGCGCAGTCGAGAAGTACTGGGAGTTCTCGACTCCATTTCATTCCGCTCGAACAATAAATTTATGCAACATTTATCAAAACTTTTTAAACTTCTTGAGCTTACTCGTTCCATGCCCCAGTATGGTTACGCATTGGGCGGGATAAAAAAAGAGGAGTTGAGCGATTTGGCACAACACCAGTATCTGGTTACTTTTATCGCGTGGCAACTGGCAAGAAACATCAAAAAGCAGGGCTTTGAAATCAATATTGAGCGCGTTATGGAGCTGGCTTTGATTCATGATTTGGGGGAGCTTTTTGGCAGTGATATTAATTATTTTTATGGAAGGCTAAACAAAAAGGCTAAAAAGGCGGCTCGGCAGTTTGAAAATGAAAACATTAAATTTCTTTCACATTTTTTTGGTTCTGATAAAAATTATTTTCAAGGGTTAGCAAAGGAACTTTTTGCAGGAAAAAGTCTGGAAACTGTAGTGGCAAAAATATCTGATTACATCGAGGCGCTTTTATTCAAAAAATATGTGGGAGCTCTGTCGAAGAAATATGACGAAAATGATTCTGCTTTTAAACAGGTAAGCTATTACACAAAGAATATAAAGGACACTAAGCTTAAAAAAATTATTTTGGACTTTCTAAAGCATTGGACCGAAGACCTTCCAAAAGGCGAAGCGCTTGATTGGATGGAGAAATAATATGCAACTATAAGTCGGAGTAAAAGTATTGCTAAAAAATAACGAAGGGAAATTTTTGTTGTTGAAGCGTTCGGAAAAAAATACCCAGAGGTTGGTGGCCAGTGGGATATTGTCGGCGGCCGGATCAATCCCGGCACTCCACTTCTTGAAAATCTCAAGCGTGAGATTAAGGAAGAAACACGGCTTAACTTGATTGAAGAGCCAAAGCTGGTTGCGGCGCAGGACATTCTTCGCGTGAAAGACCGGCACGTGGTTCGTCTCACATACATAGGTGCAATAGAAGGAACGCCGGTTTTGGACGAAGACCACGATGAGTATCGGTGGTGGACCTTGGAAGAAATAAAAAAAATGTCGAAGGAAAATTTCGACAGCTTTTTTAAAGAATTGTTAGATAAAGACGTTATTTTTTAAGCAGGCGGGAGGCCAGCCAGGTGGTAATTGGTACGGCTAAAATTAAAGCCAGTGAACCAACCACCGCCCTAATTATTTCCTCGGAGATAAAACCGGAATTTAAATTCACCCACAGGGGTGTATTTTTGTTTATTGAAAAAAGCAGGAGCAGGGGGAGCGAAGCTCCGGCATAAGCGAGCACCAAAGTGTTTACCAAAGAGGCGATGTGTTCGCGACCCACGGAAATTCCTATTTTGTAAAGTTCGGCCGGCGAAAATTTCGGATTGGCCTTGCTTAGTTCGTCCACGACCGCCGACTGCGCGGCGGTAATATCATCCAACACTCCCAAAGCTCCGATTAGAATTCCCGCAAGCAGCAAGCCTTGAAAGTTTATTTCCCCGTATTGTCCGACTTGCAGAAAAAGAGTTTCTTCGCTTCCGAGCCCTGAAAGTTTTGAAAGGTTGACGAATAAAATGGCTAGTCCGGCAGACAATGCGATGCTAATACCGCCAGAAAGCAGGGCTACAGAAGTTCTCTTTGAAAAACCGTGCGCCAAAAAAATTGAAACCGGAAGAATAATCGCTATTCCCAAAAAAGTGCTGGCAAGCGGGGATCCTCCTTCCAAAATTTTCGGCAAGACGAGTTTAACAATTACAAATACGCTGATAGCCAGGCCGGCAAGCGCGCCCAAGCCTCGGGCTCTCCCGAAAAATATCGCAAGAGCAAAAAATATCGCGATAATCCAAAGCACCGGCGGCAAACGGTATTTGTCCACGATAAAGTAGTCAGTTTTTCCTTCAAAGGTAGGAATTGCGATTAATACAATTTCCTCGCCTTCGCGCACCAGCTCATCTTCGCGGATCGTTAAGGTCCCGCCGTGATCGAGGTTTAGAACTTCGCCTTTTAGCGAGCCGGTAGTAACTTCAACTTTCACGCGCTGAAAACGCACGCCGATGCTTTCCGGTTGCTCGGCGCTTAACACTTTACCCCGGAAAAACTCTTCCGGTGGCAATTCCGCCGGCTCAAGATCGAGCTGGGGCGAAGGTATTTGCTCGTCTGGCGATTGAGCGTTTGCGGCATTTGACGTAGTAAAAGCCGCGCTGATTAAAATCACAAATATAGTAACAAGCAAAAAAAATTTTGTCGCAAAAACTTTCATGCGGTTCAAATTATCCTCGCCGATATTTTACCATAAATCCCAAAAAGAGTCCTTGGATGCCGTTGATGCTTGGCCTCATCTTTGTCTTTTCGGCAAATTGGCTCAAACAAGTAAGTATTAAAACAAAAAAAACCACCAGCGTCACCGAAGTGACGAAGTGGTCAGAAATTACCAGGCCCCCCTTTCACGCAACCATAACGAGCCAGCAGCCCGGCTCGTCACTTTTCACACCGAAAGGCAACCAGACTTTGGCAATGACTTGCGTCAAAGCCGCGAGCTTTGCCACCCGCTCTTCGTGTTCTTCTCCGGCCAGCAGAAAGCCGAAGTAGAAAAAGAGCGTGCCCCAGAGCATGTCCCAGAGCGTGTCCTCGAGCGTGCCCCAGAGCATGTTCAAGAGCGTGTTCACGAGCGTGACCCGGAGCATGTCCTCGAGCTTGGCCCCGAGCATGACCCAGAGCATGTCTCCGAGCGTGTCCTCGAGCGTGTCCAAGAGCGTGTTCATGAGCGTGGCTCCGAGCGTGTTCACGAGCGTGGCCTGGACAGCCTTTTGGTAGGATTCTTCCGTCATCCATTCGGGCCGGGCAAAAGGCTCGCTTGACGAAACAAGCAGGACTTTGCGTGCCTGCTCCTGCCCGAAAAGTCCTTGCAGCGCAGCGAGGACTTCCGGCTTGGTTTCCTCGGTTGGGGGTAAGAGAATTTTTCTCTTTCCTTCGGCAACCAGGAACAACGGCTCTACCAGAGCCATCGCGTTTTTAACTTTGTCTTGCGGCACTCCTTGTTGCAGGAGAAAGTCGCTTAGACCTTGCCGGTTAACTGCCATTTCGCCTCCTTTTTCCAACAACCAAAAATACCACATCGTTGTGGCATTGTCAAAAAGAGTCCTTGGATGCGGGAAACCAAGGATTTTTTTTATTAATCTTTTCCGAGTCGGTGCTAGTGACCGTGAGTAAAATTACTAAATAGCCATACAATGAAAACTCCAAAAAGCAGGAGGATTGCGGTGTGGCTTTTTTTGTCGAGCGGTTTTTCTCGGGTTATCTCGGGGATCAAATCTGCCGCCGCGATATAGATAAAACTGCCAGCAGTAAACGCCAAAAGATATGGCAGATACGGTTCAATTGCTGATTTGGCAATATAGGCCATAACAGCGCCTAAAACCGCTGTTAAAGCAATTGCAAAGTTTGACCAAAATACCAAGGACTTTTTCCAACCATGATGAAGCATTATTGAAAAATCTCCAATTTCTTGCGGGACCTCGTGCAGAGCAACTCCAATAGCTATCACTATTCCCAAAGAAGAGTTTACCAAGAAAGCCGCGGCAATCGCGGCGCCGTCAATAAAGTTGTGAAAGGCGTCTCCGGCAAGCAGTAAAACCGGGGTTGGGTGTTTGTGGGTGCCATCTTCTTCATGAAAATGAAAATGGAGTTTGAGGACGATCCTCTCGAATAAAAAGAAAGCAATCAACCCGGCTAGCGCCCAGGCAAAAACATCATGAGATTCACCAGCGGCAGTCTCCAAAGCTTCGGGAAGCAGGTTTAAAAAAGCGATGGCGAGCAAGGTTCCTGTCGCAAAGGATACCAAGTGGATTGAAAACTTCTTTGTAAGTTTTGTGTTACCAAGAAGAATCAATGCTCCTATCAAAGCAAGGATTCCAGAAGCGGCGGAGTATAAAATTATTTGTAAGAGTAGATTCATTAGTTTGGATTAATTTTTACACTTGGCGCAAAGACCAAAAAATTCTAACGTATGCGTGGTTACGTGAAATTTTTTATTGCGCTCAATTAATTTTTCTTGTTGTTTTAATTCGTTCTCAAATTTGACGTCTTGGATTTTATGGCAATTGTTACAGACTAAATGATGATGATGATTTGTTGCTAGTTCGTAGCGTTTTTTTCGATCGCCAAAATCGACTTCTTGGATTATGTTAAGACGCAAAAGTTTTTTCATTTGGCGGTAAACAGTAGTTTTGTTCGGTGAGAGTTTAAGTAATTTTAGTTTTCCCCGTAGCTCGTTTTCTGTTAGGGGAGCGGTCGCGGCTACAAGCACTTTTATCAGGGCTCGGCGTTTTTTAGTCGACCGAAATCCGGCTTTTTTTTGTCTTTTAATTATTTCTTCAAACTTTGCCATTTTAGCTTATTTACTCACTTACTAACTTTTAAATTACGAAACTCTCTGAAAACCCCCTTAGTGTCATTGCCAGCGGTTTGCCGGAGGTTTTGGCGCGTGGCAATCTCGTTTTGGATTGCTTCGTCTCCGTCCGCCTAAGCGGACGGATTCTCGCAATTACATGTTTAGTGTCATTGCGACCACGGACTGGATTTGGGGGACAATCTGAATATTATCGTTCGAGCGACTTGTCCGCCCAAGGAGGAAATCAAAAACTGCGTTGTGGGATCTTCTCGACTCGGCTAACGCCTCGCTCGAAGGATATTAACGACGCCTCGGACGAATCGCGATAATATGAAAGAAAATTTCGTAATTTAAGATTATTAACACTTACTAATATATTAATGCAACTTAGTTGCATTTGTCAACTAACTGGAATTTATGATTTAAAAAAGGAAGTAATTGTAGGGGCTAAATGGTTCAAGCGTTGTTTTCGTTATTGACAAACATGAGAATTATTGCTACAATGTTGTCCACTAGAAAACAGTGAGGCTATGATGCATTGTCCGTATTTGGTCGCTTGGACAATGTGGAGCCAGTAGCGAAACCGATGCTGTGGATTGTTTCTTCTGCAAGCAGGTTTTGCCACCTGTTTTTTTGTCCGCCTGTGGAGGGCAATCCTTCGAAGTTTCTTAATCAGGAGACGAAGCAGGGTGTTTTGATTCCATTGCAAACAGGAGGCAACGATGTTTTTATCGAAGTTCCTTTGGAGAGTTTTTGACGGACTTTGGGTTTATCTCAAGGTCGTCTGGTGGAGGGGTGAAGACTTGCGGGTTTTGGTTGAGCAAGATTACATGACCCGGGTCTTTAACAAGCGAGAATTTCTCCGGCGGTCGGCAGTCAGGCTACGCAGAGCGCAAGCCCGGGGGCAGACTTGCTATATTCTGTTTCTCGATCTTGATGGTCTGAAGGCGCTCAACGACAGTTCCGTAGGAGGATACGCGGAAGGTGACAGGCTTATCATCTCTTTTTCCGCCATCATTCGTTTGAGGGAGGCTGATCTGGTTGGTAGGATGGGCGGAGACGAGTTTGTCATCGTGACCACTGAAGGAGCTGACGGTCTTGCCATAAGGATTGAAGAGATCGCAACAGAGGAAGGGATCTCCTTTTCTTGTGGGATTGCGTCACACGATTCGGACGGCACCGTTTTTGTTTGGCACCACCTCGAAAACAAACGAGAACTGGTGGCAATGGATGGAGGGCTGACCGCTTGTGAGAATCTTAAGGCTCTTATCCAGCTTGCTTCCGAAAGAATGAAGGTTCTCAAAAAAGAGAAAATAGCCGCTGGCAACAAGCTTGTGAGAGTGTAGTTCCAAGTTTTTCGGCCTGACTTTCGAGTTGGGCCGGCTTTTTTTGAAAGGCTCAAGTTAGCCGTTCAGTTTTGTTAGCAGATTTAGTATTTTTTTGGTATAATTACCTTATATAATAAACCCCTCTAACTCCTCCTTGTAAATGAGGAGAACTTTACTAAAATGGACAAAAACAAACTGCAGAAAATCGCTAAGTTAATTCGATATTATATTCTAGCATCGACAACCAAAGCCGGTTCCGGACACCTCACGTCTTCGCTGTCTGCAACGGACCTGATGGTCGGGTTGATGTTTGGATGGATGTTTCGATTTGATTTAGAAGATCCGAAATATTTAAACAACGATCGATTAATATTTTCGAAAGGGCATGCCAGCCCTCTTTTTTATGCTTTGTGGGCGGTTGCCCGGAATTCTCCCTCCACCTTTTCTTTAATCAGAGAGGGGGAACTTAAAAATTTTCGCAGGTTTACCAGTCGACTCGAAGGCCACCCAACTTTACAATTTCCGTATACCGAGGCAGCGACAGGATCGCTGGGACAAGGATTGTCTATTGGCCTTGGTATGGCGCTCAATGCTAAACTAGAAAAACTTCCATATAAAACTTATGTGTTAATGGGCGACTCGGAAGTTGCCGAAGGATCGGTCTGGGAAGCCATGGAAATCGCTACGTATTATAAATTAAATAATTTGGTTGGAATAATAGACGTGAATCGTTTGGGTCAGCGAGGAGAGACATTGCATGGTTATGATATGAAAGTTTATGAAAATAAAGCCAAGGCATTTGGATGGGAAACTGTAGTTATCGATGGGCATGATATGGGGGAAATTCTAAAAGCTTTTAATAAAGCGACTCCCACCACCCTGGCCGCTAAAACGGCCATCCCTCCTTGTGCAGAAGGGGATAAACCCATGATGATAATCGCAAAAACTTTGAAAGGGAAAGGAGTCTCATTTTTGGAAGACAAAGATGGATGGCATGGGAAAGTGCTCAATCAGGAGCAGTTCAAGGACGCAGTGGAGGAATTGGGAGAAATTGATAAGTCGATTCGGGGAACGATTGTAAAGCCAGAAAAAATTCAAATTTCAAAATCCAAATTAAAAATAAAATCCAAATTTCAAAATCCAAATTACAAACTGGGGGACAATGTCGCAACCAGAAAAGCTTATGGGGATGCGCTTGTAAAAATTGCGGAGGCAGATCATCGAGTAGTGGCATTGGACGCGGAAACCAGCAATTCGACGTGTTCTGAAACTCTGAAAAAGTTTGCGCCGGAAAGATTTTTTGAAATGTTTATCGCCGAGCAAAATATGGTGGGAACAGCCTTGGGTCTTTCACGCCGCGGAAAAATTCCTTTCGTTTCCACTTTCGCCGCGTTTTTTACTCGGGCGTTTGACCAGATAAGAATGAGTCAATATTCCAACGCCAATATTAAATTTGTCGGCTCGCATGCCGGGGTTTCAATTGGCGAAGACGGGGCTTCCCAAATGGCGCTTGAAGATATTTCTATGTTTCGAGCTGTTCATGGAAGTACTGTTTTGTATCCTTCTGACGCGGTGTCCGCGGAAAAACTTACCGCAGCCGCAGCGGAGCATAAAGGAAATGTTTTTATTAGAACCACTCGGAGCGCGACACCTGTAGTATATAAATCGACGGAAAAGTTTAAAATTGGTGGAAGTAAAGTTTTAAAAAAATCTTCAAAAGATAAGGTTACTGTTATCGGTGCCGGTATCACCCTCCACGAAGCATTGAAAGCTTACGATGAGTTGCGGAAAAAGAATATAAATATTCGTGTTATCGATTTGTATTCGGTAAAACCGATCGACGTGGAAACTATAAAAAAAGCGGCGCAAGAAACCAAAGCGATTATTACGGTGGAGGATCATTATCACGAGGGGGGAATTGGTGAAGCGGTTTTGTATTGTTTGGCTGAACTCGTAAAAGTTCAGGTGCCAGTTTATATATTAGCGGTTCGAAAAATTGCTCGGTCAGGAAAGCCGGAAGAACTTTTGCGCTATGAGGAGATTGACTCGACGGCGATAGTGAAAAAAGTACTGGCTTTACGAAATACAAATTAATACGAATATACGAATATGGCAAGAGCTGAACTGTGAAGAACCGATTTGGTTTACCCAGAAGAGAGTTTTGCTATCGTTGGAGCTGTATATGATGTATACAACAGACTGGGTCACGGGCACGCCGAGAGGACGTATCAGAAAGCAGTTGGGGAGGAGTTGAAGAAAAGAGGTTTTAAATTTCAAGAGCAAGTCTATTCCCCTGTTGTTTATCAGGAAAAAGTGGTAGGTAAAAATTATTTCGACTTTTTAATATCTGGAAAGATAGTGGTAGAGTTGAAGAAGGGTGATAATTTTTCAAAGACCCATATTGAGCAAGTTTATCGATACTTGGTCAGCAAAGACTAGAAACTTGGAATTTTAGTTTACTTTTCTCCAAGAAAGGTCCACTATAAAAGAATCGTAAATTTATGATTCGTAAATTCGTAACAATTCGTAATTCGTAAAGTATATGGATCGAAATTTAGCTTTAGAATTTATACGAGTCACCGAGGCCGGCGCGATTGCGGCTGCTGCTTGGATGGGGCGGGGGAACGGTAAAAAAGCCGATAAGGCGGCGGTGGACGAAATGCGTGACCGATTTAATCAGATAAATTTCACCGGCAAAGTCGTTATTGGAGAAGGGGCCAAAGACAAAGCCTCCCAACTTTACACTGGAGAAATTGTCGGACGTGGAGGAAATCCAAAAATGGATATCGCCATTGATCCATTGGAAGCAACCGACTCGGTCGCTTATGGGAGGACAAATGCTTTGTCAGTTATTGTCACCGGAGCGAAAGGTTCGCTACTAACCGGCCCTGATACTTATATGGACAAGATCGCAGTAGGAGCGGAAGGATCAAAAGTTATCGATTTAGACGCGCCTCCATCCGTTAATATTCAAAAAGTCGCCAAAGCCAAAGGGAAAAAGGTGAGTGAAATAACGGTGGTTGCGCTGGATCGGCCAAGACATGAAAAACTAATAAAACAGATTCGTTTGGCGGGAGCCCGGGTACGGCTGATAACAGATGGAGACATCGCGGGTGGAATAGTTACTTGTATGCCGGATTCGGGGATTGATATGTTAATGGGTATTGGCGCTAGCGCGGAAGCAGTTTTGGCCGCCGCTCCAATAAAGATTTTAGGCGGACAATTGCTCGCGCGATTTAAACCTCGGAATAAAAAAGACGAGGCCGATATAAAAAAAGCTGGCCATAAAAATATAAATCGAGTGTTCAACGCGGAAAGCCTAGCCAAAGGAAAGCAGTTAACTTTTACCGCGACCGGAGTTATCGACGGCCCACTGTTGCGTGGAGTGCTATTTAACAGACAACGGATTATTACTCATTCATTAGTGATCCGTGGAAAGTCCGGAACCGTGCGCTACATCGAGGCTCATCATAACCGTATGCCCAACAGAAAGTTTTGTCCTTTATAAAGAATTAAAATTTTTATAAAATGAAAGACCTGAGTCAAATTGCTAAAAAGATGGTCGCGCCGAAAAAAGGGATTTTGGCGGCAGACGAAAGTTTCCCAACAATCGAAAAACGATTCGCAAAAATCGGGATTTCTTCAACTGAAGAAAATCGTCAGGCGTACAGGCAAATGCTTTTGACCTCGGAAGGTTATGAGCAATTTATAAGCGGAGTTATTTTATTTGGTGAAACTCTAAGGCAAAAAACTGACGACGGAATACCCTTTGCAAAAATTTTAGAAAAGAAAGGCGTATTGCCGGGAATTAAAGTGGATCAGGGAGCAGCTGCAATGGATGGCTCATCGTATGAAAAAGTAACCCAAGGGCTAGAAGGTTTACCCGCAAGATTGAAAGAATATGCTGAACTTGGGGCGAAATTCACAAAATGGCGAGCAGTTTATAAAATTGGAGACAATCTGCCGACAGATAAAAATATTTTGCAAAATGCGAAAGATTTGGCGCAATTTGCAAAAAATTCGCAAAAAGCGGGACTGGTTCCGATTGTGGAGCCAGAGGTTTTAATGGATGGAAGTCATGACATAAATAGTTGCGTTGAAGTAACGGAAAAAGTTTTGACCGCGGTATTTTCTGAATTAAAAAAAGCAAACGTTGATTTGGACGGAATTATACTCAAATCTAACATGGCTCTGCCGGGAAAAGATTTTGTTTCAAAAGCGACTCCGGCAGAGATTGCTAAAAAAACAGTCGAGCTGTTTAAAAAAGTCGTGCCGAAGGATGTCCCGGGGATTGTTTTTTTATCCGGTGGACAAAGCGAGAAAGAGGCAACTATAAACCTAAATGAGATGAATAAGATTAAAGATTTTCCTTGGGAGCTAAGCTTTTCTTACGGCCGAGCGTTACAAGATACCGCGATGAATATCTGGGCCGGGAAAAAGGAAAATATCGCACCGGCTCAGCAAAAGTTTTTAAACCGTGCCAAAATGAACTCACTGGCGCGTTCTGGTAGCTATTCGGAGGACTTGGAAGAATAGTAATCGAAGTCACAGCCAGACAAAAAAATTAAAAATATAATAATGAAAAAGAAAGTAAAACCAAAGGCGCTATTTGAACTAAACCGAAGTGCGGCGACCGACGAATCCAAACTTCGTGAGCTTTTAGAGCTCCATAAAGAAGCGGAAGAATCCTCTTGGAGGATTTTAAAGATTCAATCGGAATTTGTTTCTGGTTTTGAATTTTTACAGAAATATAAAGGCCGATCTATAAGCATTTTTGGTTCCGCTCGTATTGGTTTTGGAAGCAATTTATATAAACAGGCAATTTTGCTTGCTTATAAACTTGCCAAAGATAAATTCGCGGTGATTACCGGCGGCGGGCCGGGGATAATGGAGGCGGCAAACCGTGGCGCTTATGAAGCCGGGGGGGAATCTGTCGGAATTAACATTCAGCTAAAAACCGAACAGCGGATAAATAAATTCGTTAAAGAATCGCACGCCTTCGAACACTTTTTTGTCCGTAAAGTAATGCTTTCATTCGCTTCGATTGTATATATATTTTTTCCAGGCGGGTACGGAACCTTGGATGAATTGTTTGAGATGTTAACATTGATTCAAACCGACAAAATTGAACCTATACCGGTAGTGCTGGTGGGAAAGGAGTTTTGGACGCCGCTTATGGAATGGATTAAAAATACGGTATATACAAAAAACAGAGCAATTACCAAGGACGATTTAAATATTATGAAAGTAGTCGCAGACGCGGACGAGGCGTATCAGTATATTAAAAAAATGAAGATTAGAATATAACCACCCTCTATCCCACTCAGGCGAGGGTCGGGGAGAGGTAACTGACTTGTAAGAAGCTGCTCTCGTCCCTTGACTTCACCCGGGAAACTCTCCTAGAAACTAGGGAGGTAATAATGCCAAAAATATGAGACCAACTAACTTACATACTCGAATTTTTCTTGATTCCGGAGGAGTTGATGATACGAAGATCGCTTTGGACGCGATTGGTTTTTTGGATGGGCAGACTACTAACCCAACTTATTTTGTAAAAAGTAATAAAATCCAGGAGCAGTTGAAAGCAGGAAAAAAATTTACCAACGAAGAATTGTTGGCGTCTTATAGAGAGACAATCGAGTCTATAAACAAACTTATCCCCAAAGGATCCATTTCAATAGAAATTTACGCGGACAAGCTCACCACGGCCTATGGGATGATAAAACAAGCTACGGAGATGAACGAATGGATCCTAAACGCCCATATCAAATTTCCGATAATTCCGGAAGGGATGCGGGCAGCTCACATGGCTTTGGAAAAAGGAATTCGGGTCAATATAACTTTGTGTTTTACGCAGGAACAAGCAGCCGCGGTTTACGCGATGAGTCGAGGTGTTAAAAAAGGTGATATTTTTGTGTCACTGTTTATGGGCAGACATTTTGACGCTGGAAAACGAGGGATCGATCTAATCCAAAATATTATTGAAATGTATAAACCAGGGGACGGTCATGTCGAGGCGTTAGCTGCCAGCCTGCGAAGTCTAGACCAATTTTTGGCGGCGATACAATCAGGAACGGATATTATTACTGCCGGGTTGAAGTATATAAATCTATGGGCGGAAAATGGTATGAATTTACCGGGTGATGACTTTTTTTATAATCCGGAAGGAGAAGAAGCGATCGAGTATCAAGAATTTGACTTATCAAAGCCGTGGGACAGTTTTAATATTCAACACGAAATGACCAGTAACGGGCTGGATCAGTTTGCTCGTGACTGGAGCGCGTTAATAAAGTGACTCGTAAGTGTCATCCCGGAAGCAACGAGTCCGTTTAATGCGGACGACCGTTATCCGGCTTGCCGGCAGGCAGGGATTTAGAATAAACTAACCTAGATTTTCGCTTCAGCGGAAATGACAGAGGATAATATGAAAAAATTATTTATACCAATTATTTTAGGAACGGCCCGGCAAGGACGAGAGTCGGAAAAAGTAGCAAAGTGGATTTTAAAAAAAGTTTCAGAGCATCCGGAAATCGAAACCAGGATTTTTGATCCGCGAGAAATGGATTATGATTTTCAGGATGAAGGACAAAATTTGAAAGAAAAGAATACGGATTACCGCGATGCTATAATCCGCGCGGACGGTCTGATTGTAATTGTCCCGGAATACAACCGCGGATATCCCGGCAGCCTAAAAATGATTCTTGATACTTTGCTAAAAGAATATATTCACAAACCCGTAGCGACCGTTGGAGTGTCTTCGGGAATTATCGGTGGAGCAAGGGTTATTGAAAATTTACTGCCGGTTTACAGAGAGCTGGGACTTATGGCGTCCTTTACAGATTTGTTTTTTCCGAAAGTTAAAACCAAGTTTGACGAAAAAGGTAATTTAGAAGAGGAAGAAAAGTACAATAAACGATTTTACGGATTTATCACCGAACTTCTTTGGGTGGCAAAAACTTTAAAATGGGGCAGGGAAAATGTAGAGAGTAAATATCATCCTAATTAACAACTGTTATCATCCCGGAATTTGTCGGGGGACGGATATTTTAGATCTTAAAATTAATTAATCTAGATTCCCGTTTTCGCGGGAATGACAGAATATAAAAATTATGGCAATGCGAGACGCGATTTTGAATTTTTCCAAACAATTTAAGTATCGGCCGAAAATTGAAGGCGGGAAAGTGAAAAAATATAAAAGTTATTTGGTCGCCGGAATGGGCGGATCACATTTAGCGGGAGATATTATCAAAAATATCGCGTCAGAAGTCGATATTAAAATTGTTTCTGACTACGCTCCGGAAAAAGTAGAGATTCCAAAAACTCTCATCATCGCCAGTTCTTACTCTGGTAACACCGAAGAAGCGGTGGATTGGTTGAATAAATCGATCCAGTCAGGACAGCCGGTGGTAGCTATTGGGATCGGCGGGAAGGTTGTAGAAATCGCCAAACAAAACGGTGTGCCGTTTATTCAGTTGCCGGACACAGGCATCCAACCCCGGTCTGCTTTAGGATATAGTATGCTTGCAATGATGAGAATAATTAAACTGAACGATTTATTGAGGGAGTCGAAAAGATTTAATAACATCCTTAAAGCCAAAGAAACAGAGGAAGATGGGAGGCAGTTGGCCCAAAAATTAAAAGACAAAACCCCTGTAATTTATACCTCGGCGAATAATTATTCCATTGCTTATAACTGGAAGATTAAATTTAACGAAACAGGAAAAATCCCAGCTTTTTACAACGTTGTTCCAGAGGTCAATCACAATGAAATGACGGGTTTTGATGTAAAAGAAAAATCCGCCCATTTATCGAAACCTTTCCATTTTATTTTTATAAAAGATAAAACTGATCACCCACAAAACATAAAAAGGATGGAGGTTACTGAAAAACTATATCGCGATCGAGGTTTTTCCGTAGAATCGTTAGAACTTTCCGGAGAAACAAAAATGGAAAAAATATTTAACTCGTTAATTTTGGCTGATTGGACAGCCTTGCATATCGCAGTGTTGTACGATTTGGAGTCAGAGCAGGTCCCAATGGTAGAAGAATTTAAAGGGCTAATATAATGCAGATAAAAGACAGTTTGCAAAAAAAGCACAATTTAAAAAAAAATTGGTCGCGACAAGCGGTGCTGTATCAGATTTATCCTCGAAGTTTTAAAGACACTAACAAGGATGGTATCGGTGATCTCCTAGGTATTATTAATAAACTGGATTATCTAAATGACGGAACAAAAAATTCACTTGGGATAGAGGCGATTTGGTTGTCACCAATTTACCAATCTCCTCAGGCGGATTTCGGTTATGATATTTCTGATTATCGCGTTATTGATCCAATTTTCGGGGATTTGAAAATTTTTAAAAAGTTACTTGACGAAGCTCATAGTAGGGGTATAAAAATAATCATGGATTTTGTTCCTAATCATACCTCCGTTGAGCATAAATGGTTTAAAGAATCGCGATTATCCAAAAATAACCCCAAGCGTGATTGGTATATTTGGCGAGATGGGGGAAAAGATAAGCCTCCAAATAACTGGCTATCGGTTTTTGGTGGATCGGCTTGGGAGTTCGATAAAACCACTGGACAGTATTATATGCATAGTTTTTTGAAACAGCAGGCAGATTTGAATTGGCGGAATGAAAAAGTGAGAACTGCAATGCTGGGAGTTTTGGATTTTTGGTTGGATTTTGGGGTAGACGGGTTCCGGACTGACGCGGTTTATCATTTGATAAAAGATAAAGATTTCAAAGATGATCCAAAAAATCCAAATTACGCGCCAGGGTCGGACGATCCGTATGATCAGTTTTTGCATGTGAACAGTCAAGATCATGAGCCGACTTTGGATAACATAAAAGCTTTTTGTAATTTATTGGGCGCGCATCACAATAAATTTTTAGTCAGCGAAGCGTATTTGGATTTACCAGAGATGCAAAAAATGTATCAGGCTTGCGAAAACAACTTACACGCGCCTTTTAATTTCAATTTAATAACTACTCCATGGATGGCCACGGAGTACAAAAAATTTATTGATGAGTTTGAAAAATCACTCAGCCCGTCGCAGTGGCCAAACTACGTAATGGGCAATCATGATCGGCCAAGAATCGCGCATAGATTGGGCCGGCAAAGAGCAAGAATTGTTGCTATGTTGTTGATGACTCTACGGGGGATGCCTTTGATTTATTATGGAGACGAGTTGGGCATGGAAGGGATTGATATTTCTATGGATGACTGTCTAGACCCGTTTGCAAGAAATGTTCCGGGGTTAGGTTTGGGCAGGGATCCTGAACGTTCGCCGATGCAATGGGATGACACAAAAAATGCCGGATTTACAACCGGAAAACCGTGGCTACCTGTTGAAAAGGAATTCAAAAAAACAAACGTCAAAGTAGAATCTTCCGACAAAAAATCTCTACTTAATTTGTATAAGACGCTTATTCATTTTCGAAAATCCTCACCGGCACTTTTGGCGGGCAAATATGTGCCATTGGATTCCGGAAACAATCAGGTGTATGTTTTTAAAAGAGAAAGCCGCGAAGAAAAAATGCTTGTCGTTCTAAATTTTTCTGATAAACTACAATTAGTTTCTTTTAAAATTCCTATTGCAAAATTTGTCTTGAATACCGGCTTGGATATTAAAGAGGGAACAAAGATTAATTTAAAAGAATTAACTCTAAAACCAAATGAAGGGCACTTATTTGCTGTTTGATATCGGAGCGTCGAAAATTCGCTTGGCAGTTTCTAAAAATGGTCAGACTTTTGGCAAGCCGGTAATTTTTAAAACCCCAAAAAAATTCTCTGACGGGCTAAACTTGATAGTATCGGAAGCCAAAAAACTTTGTGGCGGAAAAATTTTGGCCGCTGCCGGCGGGATCGCCGGGCCACTGAACACGAAAAAAACAATGACAATAAACACTCCAAATCTCCCGGGTTGGAGTGGCAAGCCGTTAGTTGAATCGTTACAAAAAATACTTAAAACAAAAGTGATCTTAGAGAATGACGCGGCAGTTGTCGGTTTGGGAGAGGCTGTGCATGGCGCGGGTAAAGGAAAATCTATTGTTGTTTATTACACCCTTAGCACCGGAGTGAACGGCGTAAGGATCGTAAACGGGAAAATTGATCCAAGCGCGTTTGGATTCGAAGTAGGATTTCAATTGATCAATAGTAAAAGTTTGCAATGGCATATTGGCGGCAATGAACTTAAGTCGCGGTTTGGGAAAGCGCCGGAAGATATCACATCACAAAAAGTCTGGAAAAACGCGACAATGGCTTTAGCCGTTGGATTGAACAATACAATTGTTCATTGGTCCCCGGAAGTTATTGTTTTTGGGGGGAGCGTTATGAACAAGATTTCCATCCTTCAAGTAAAAAAAGAACTTAAAAAAGTTTTAAAAATTTTTCCTCGTCATCCGGAAATTAAAAGAGCCGCGCTCGGTGATTTTGGCGGGCTTTATGGGGCGCTGGCTTTGATAAGATCTAGAGCATTGTAAAATTTGTTCAGTTAACTCGTTGAGATAATTTTTCCGATTTTAATTATTTACTTCTATAGTATCATGGTACGTACCATGATACTATAGACCGAAGAATGAAGAGTGGTGTATGGTAAAGTATCCAAGGAGAAAAATTGATGATAATGAGAGAGATCGTTTGCTTTTGGAATTTTGTCAGGCGCTTGTTGAGATTAAAAAACCCGGCGAGTCGGCAGAGTTTCTTAAAGATCTTTTGGGCCCTAAAGAATTGGAAATGCTGGCAATAAGACTCCAAATAGCAAAATCCTTGATAAACGGAATGACTTATTTTCAAATTTGACGGGCTTTAAAAGTTAGTCAGAGCACTATTGCCCGGGTCGCGGTTTGGTTAGATTCCTCCGGTGAGGGTTTTAGGATGGTTGTCTCGAGGATCGGTGACGTGGAAATTAAACCTCTGAAACAGCGCAGGGAATGGGATTCGTTTAAAAGAAAATACCCTGCATATTTTTGGCCGGAATTGTTGATTGAAGAAATAGTGGCATCTTCTTCGAAAAAACAGAAACAACAAATGAAAAGGGTACTGCAAACACTCCGCAAATCGAGCATTAAACCTCCGCTTTATAGGCAACTGAAAAAATTGTTATAGTTTTGCTTATATTTTTTTGCCGTTTATTTTTCGGCTATAGTTTTATAGTACGTACTATGAAACTATAGTTGGTAAAGTAAAAAAAGGAGTGGAAGTTTAAAAGGTGGATAGGAAAAAGTGGTAGAAAAAATACTGGAACTAGTTCCAGAATTTTGTTTGTAAGTATTTGGTTTGATATTTATACTTTTAACTTCCCTCGCGACACGGATTTTATACATCTGGCACAAGCTTTTACTCTTTTTCCACCAGGCAAATTCAGCCACTGCAAATTCACACCCAACCTTCTGATAGTGGTTTGTTGGGAGTGAGACTTTGAATTGCCTTTTTTATATCCTTTTTCGCAGATTGTACAATTTCTCATTTCAGATTGATTTTGTTAATATATAAAAGTAGCTTAACTGATTATTAGGATCTGGTCAAGACTCTTATTCCTCGCTTTTTGGGTCTTGTTTATAAGGGGTAAAAATAATATGAGTTTAGGAGAAGGTTTTTCCACAATGAATACTCCAGAAATAGCAGGGAGGACGATAAAGGAAGACGAGTCTGTTTTAAAAAAAATGTCGAGAGAAGGGTTTGATCTAACAATAGCGCTTTTGGAAAAGTATTTAGAAACTGAGCATATCCCTACGCAATTTCAGGAAAAGTTGAAGCAGATGATGATCGATGGTGCTGATGCTATTGAAGGATTTGAATCCGTAAAAACCCCACAAGAACTAGCCGATAGGTCGATTGACATCGCAAGTATTCGGGCCGGCCTTTCGCAGATTCATAGTGAGATAAAAGAGGGGTCTTTAGATATTTTCACAAATGTTCAGAAAGGTGTTTTGAGTGTTTTGGTTTTGAAACTGGAAAGGCAACTAGGGGCTTTTCCTATGCCGAAAATGGATGTTACGTCGGAGGCTGGAGTAAAGGCTCTCCATGATCATCTTGCGGATAAAAAATCCTCACCGTATGCTAAACTAATATCCGCTACAAGCGAAAAGGCTCGCGAAGCGGTAAAGGATAAAGTAAGAAGGCTTTTGGAAAGATTCTCCGCTCGCATTTCCAGTGTGGAAAGAGATAGGCTTATTGAGAAAGCCTCGGAGGTTTCAGGGAAATTGGCGTTTGGCATGACCGCGATAGGAGTCGGATTTTTAGCTCTAGGGTCAAAAGCAGTCGCAGCAGAAAATTATGACTATGAAGTATCAATAAATGAACAAAGAGATACGATAAAAATTTTAAGAACAGACACAGGGGATAATATTTCAATCGTGCCTTATGATGAGCTGGACAAATATCAAACTGACAACAACGAAAATTATATGTTTGAACAGATGCGGGCTCTGGACATGAAATCCGAAGGAGTGGAATATCAGCTGGCCGAAGAAGAAAAATTTGAAGAAGTTGTTGTAGACGATGGGAAAAAGATTAGTCAGGAGATTTTTAAAAAAGATTTAGAACAGCTTAGCCCGGTTGAGTTTGTAAAATTGATTAACGTGATGGTTGAAGAGAAACTGACATACGACCAAGAGTCGCAGGAAGAGGACGATTCTGGCAGATATACGGAAAAGGCAATAGCGGAGAATTTAAAAATTTCCAAGATGCCTTTGGATGAAATGTATTCCGAATACGGAAAGGGGGTTTGTAGACATTACGCGGCTTTGGTTGAAAAAATCGGTGAGATATTAATTGAAAAAAATTTGGTTCCAAATTGCCAAGGCATGGCGATTGACGAGGTCCAGTCATTTGATGTAATGCATTCCTGGAATGTTTATTATTTAAATCCAAAAGGAACAGAGAGTTCGGTGGTGATGGGATATACAGACGCCACTCGGGATGATTCAGATAATACTTTTTTTGACAATCTGGAGGCAAGAGACGCAGATCACCCCAGTATTCACCAAAATCTACAAGATTCGTTTTTTTCACGTGACGAGCTTGGAAAGATTTATGAAAAACTTCTTGAGCTTGATATGGGTGAAATGGAAAACCGTGCTTTACTTCGCAGTTTAGCCGAAATGGATTTACAAAAATTCGAAGAAAGCCATCGTGCCTCAGACGAGGAATTGTCCCCGGCTGATATCGAACTTTTAAAAAGGGTATGGAGAAATTCAATGGAGGCCGGAGTTGGGACCGACAGCGAGCTGTCATTGCAGGCGCTCCATATTTTTGAGGATAGCACTGATTATTTGGTGGAACATTATAAAAAAACCGGAGATCTAAAAATAGCAGCCCAGTGTGTTGATGAGGGTTTAAAGGTGTTAATGCTGGATGAGCTTCCAAGACCAGTATATCAATATAGTGAGAAGCTTGCGGATTTGGGTGAACAGGCCAAAGAGTTGGATTTTGTGATTGATGTTAGAATAGAGGAGATAGAATATTTTCATGGGATAGACTATTATTTTTGGTCGCAATCACAAAAGAATTACGCGGAATTTTTGGTAAGGAATAATATGTTCAATAAACTCATAACTACGACAGACGTCTGGGCCTCGGAAGTGCGGAGCGAGTTTGAAAAAATTTCGGTCTATAGTTATAAAATTCAAGGGTTACGAGAGAATGCTCAAATCGAGGAAGCCGACAGGTTATTGGTTGAAGTGAAAAAATTGGCTGAAAGTTACACCGCGTTGCCGGAGGAAAAAAAAGAATTCATAGAAGACAGGTATTCTCTCGACAAGATCACTTCATCATTATTAAAATCTTCTGTTTCTGGAGAGAAAAAAGTAAATTAGTTTATGGAAATAGTATTATTTCTAATCATATTGTTGTTTTCTGTTGTCGTTCACGAGGTGTCTCATGGGGTAGTGGCAGAAAAATTTGGCGACTCGACTGCGCGTTATGCCGGCCGGTTAACCCTAAATCCTATCCCGCACATTGATTTATTTGGGTCGATTTTACTACCGCTTTTTTTATTGCTAATACAATCACCAGTTTTATTTGGCGCGGCAAAACCTGTGCCGGTGAATTATTACAACCTGCGCAACCCTAAAAGAGATATGGCTTTTGTCGCCTTGGCGGGACCCGCTTCCAATATAATTTTGGCGGCGACTTGTGCTATCCCGTTGCGGTTTGGCTTGATAGAGCTTGGTAGCGCCGGCGGAGCTTTTTTATTGCAGGTAGTGGTTTTGAATTTAGTACTCGCGATTTTTAACTTGATTCCCATTCCTCCGTTGGACGGATCAAAAATTGTAGCTTCAGTTTTGGCAGATAAATATCTACCGATGTTTATGTCTTTAGAGCGATACGGATTTTTATTGATTATTTTTTTTCTGTTCACCGGGATGTTTGAAAGAGTACTCCTGCCGGTATTAAATTTGGGAATGCAACTATTTGTAGGAGTGAAGTTTTTTTAAGCTTTATTATTTCCGGCAGAATACCCCGCGGCAAACTTTAGGGATCATTATTTATGGTTATGATAAAAAAGATTCCCTCACTTCCCATTTGTGATTTTTGTAATAAAAAAGCCAGCTCGTTGAGAGCTTGGCCTAAGTAGGGGGAAGGAGAGAGGTTACTTTTCGTTTGGATCTAAGCCAGCGATGGAGAGTGAAATGAAAGGACTTGCATCGAGTCCGTGGTAGCCCCTCATCTCTGCCAACACCACTAACTTTTCATCGACGGTTGTTGCTGTCTCCGCGCGATATAATCAAACCCCGATTTGTCGTTCCAATAAGACGATTTGTACAGCAACTTCCGTCGGAATCGACTCCGGGAATTTTTTTCTGAGCCGCTGTTCCATTTTTTTCTCGGATCTGGTTTTTGGAATCATGAAACCTCCTACATGTTGACACATTCTAGCATTACGCTATAATACTTGTAAACTGAATAGAAGCCCTTACTTTATGTTTCGAGTAAAGCGCAGGCGAAGTCAAGAAGTTTTCGACGAACTCGAACAATAAACAATAAGTAAGAATTACCAAAACAGGTCGCAATATTTGGGAAGGATTACCCTATCTCTTGACAAACTCGAAAGATTCCTCCTTGAAAAGGAGAGGATGGGTCACATCAACTGGTTTCTGATGACCCCGCCTAAGGCGGGCAAGGTACCAAAACTGCGAGTGAGAAAGTACTGACTTTCGTCAGTTTTTATTTTGCTTAGTCTAAGTTTAAAAATTGTTCGCCCAAGGCGGATCGGCCTGGGGCCGAAAAATTGAAAATTATAAATTGAAAATTGAGTATATGCCAACAATCAACCAACTAGTCCGTAAAGGGCGAATACAGATTAAGAAAAAGTCGAAAGTGCCAGCATTAGCGCAGGCGCTGAATTTGATTAAACAAAAACCGGTTGATTTACCAAAAGGTTCACCTTTTAAACGAGGAGTTTGTATCAAGGTAAGCACGGTGACTCCAAAAAAACCAAACTCGGCTTTGCGAAAAGTCGCCCGTGTCCGGTTGACCAATGGGATGGAGGTTTCTGCCTACATCCCGGGAGTTGGTCATAACTTGCAAGAACACTCCGTTGTAATGATTCGTGGCGGCCGGGTAAAGGATTTGCCTGGCGTGAGGTATCATATTGTCCGAGGAAAGCTCGATACGGCTGGCGTTGAAAACCGAAGACGAAGCCGGAGCAAGTATGGAGCCAAGAGACCTAAAGAATAATATAACCCCTCGACTCCGCTATAGGAAGTATTATTTTCTAAGCTAGTCGAAGACACACAATAACTATTTTTATGCCAAGAAAAGCAAGATCGTATAAAAGACACAAAATTGCTCCAGACCCACGCTACAACAATGTAAAAGTAGCCAAGCTTATTAATTACATAATGGAGCGTGGGAAGAAATCGGTCGCGCAAAAGATTGTTTATACGTCTTTTGACTATATTAAAGAAAAAATGAAAACTGAACCTCGGCAGATTTTCGATGCCGCGCTGAAAAATATTTCTCCTTTAGTAGAAATCAAAGGCCGACGAGTCGGTGGCGCAAACTACCAAGTGCCGATGGAAGTGTTTGAGCCTCGACGAACCACTTTGGGAATGCGCTGGTTGATTACGGCCGCTCGATCGAAAAAAGGAAAACCAATGCATGTGCGTTTGGCAGAAGAATTGATGGAAGCGTATAATAAACAGGGCGCGGCGTTTAAGAAAAAAGAAGACACCCACCGCATGGCCGAGGCCAACAAAGCGTTTGCTCACTTTGCAAGATTTGGAAAGAAGAAAAAATAACAGCTTTAGCTGTAATCCCGAGCGATTCTGACTTTATATCAAAGGAGTCGAGGGATTCCTCATATTAAATTTTAAATTAATGAACCTAGATCCCGGATCGGGGTCCGGGATGAAAAAATAGAATGCCACGAGAATACTCGCTAGAAAAAACAAGAAATATCGGCATTATCGCTCACATCGACGCCGGTAAAACCACTACGACCGAGGCGATTTTGTATACCACCGGACGAATTCATAAAATCGGTTCAGTGCACGAGGGAGATACCCAGATGGACTGGATGGAGCAGGAGCGCGAGCGGGGAATTACTATTACCTCCGCCGCCACAACTTGTTTTTGGAAAGATCATCGGATAAATATTATCGATACCCCCGGCCACGTGGATTTTACCGTAGAGGTTGAGCGATCTTTGCGCGTTCTAGACGGCGCCATCACCGTGTTCGACGGCAAGATGGGTGTGGAGCCGCAGTCGGAAACCGTATGGCACCAGGCCACCAAATATAACGTCCCCCGGATGTGTTTTATAAATAAAATCAACCAAACCGGCGGAGATTTTTATAAAAGTTTGGAATCTATTCATAAACGATTGTCCAAAAACGCACTTCCGGTACAGTTGCCAATCGGCCATGAAAAAGATATTAACGGCGTTGTGGATTTGGTAAAAATGAAAGCTTACACGTATACAGATTTTAAAGACAAGAAATTGATTGAGGGAGAGATTCCGGCTGACATGAAAGAAATAGTTCAAGAGTACCGCGACAAGCTGATAGAAAAAGTCGTTGAAGCGGATGATTCATTGATGGAAAAATATTTGGCCGGTGAGGGATTAACAAAAGAAGAGTTGGTGGAAGGTATTCGAAAGAGTACTTTAACCGCTGATTTTTTCCCGGTATTTGGCGGCGACGGTCGGGGTGTAATAGTGCAAACTTTGCTCGATGCTGTCACTACTTATCTCCCGGCGCCTACCGATTTGCCGCCTGTGAAAGCCAATAACGCAGAAGACGGTTCAGAAATGCTTCTGAAGCCTACTGACGAAGGCCCGTTGGCGGCTATTGCTTTCAAAATCGCGACAGATCCATTTGTCGGAAAATTAGCTTTTTTCCGGGTATATTCCGGGGTATTTAAAACCGGAAGCTATGTACTGAATACCCGAAATAATAAAAAAGAAAGAGTGGGGAGAATTGTGCGATTGCACGCTGATAAACGTGAAGAAGTAAAAGAGGTATATGCCGGAGAAATTGCCGCTTTGGTTGGCCCGAAAGATACTATTACCGGAGACACTCTTTGTGACGAAGATGCCCCGTTAATCCTGGAAAAAATTATTTTTCCGGAACCGGTTATTTCCATTGCTATCGAGCCAAAAACCAAAGCTGACCAAGAAAAGATGGGAATCGCATTGAACAAACTTGCCGAAGAAGACCCGACGTTTAAGATTCGTGGCGATGAGGAAACTGGGCAGACGATTATTTCCGGAATGGGCGAGTTGCATTTGGAAATTTTAGTAGATCGGATGAAACGGGAATTTAAAGTGGAAGCCACGACCGGCGCGCCGCAAGTTGCTTACAAAGAAACACTTACACAGAAAATTGAAGTGGAAAATAAATACATCCGTCAGTCCGGAGGTCGTGGTCAGTATGGACATGTTTATTTACGTTTGGAACCCCAGGATGATAAAGAGAAAGGAAACGAATTTATCAACGAGGTGGTTGGCGGTACTATCCCCAAAGAATATATTCCAGCAGTACAAAAAGGAGTTTTGGAAACGGCGCAGTCTGGGGTTTTGGCAGGCTACCCTGTGGTGGATGTCAAAGTTACTTTGTATGATGGTTCTTTCCACGAAGTAGACTCCTCCGAAATCGCTTTTAAAATTGCGGCAAGTAAAGCGTTTGCCGATGGAATTCGCAGAGGTGGCCCGGTTTTGCTCGAACCAATTATGAAATTGGAAGTAATTATGCCGGAAGAGTTTATGGGAACCGTAACCGGGGATCTCAATTCAAAGCGTGCAAGAATTGAAAGTATGGAAGACCAAAATGGCCGCAAGGTTGTTGATGCGAAAGTTCCTTTAGCTGAAATGTTTGGTTATTCGACACAAGTTCGATCTATGACCCAAGGCCAAGCGATTTTTACCATGGAATTTGATCACTATGAAAAGGTGCCTAAAAATGTTCAAGAAAAGATTGTTGAAGGGGTTGGTAAAGTTCGGGTTGGGCATAAGTAAAAAACTGTTAACTTTTTAGCTTGTAGGAAACTATTTTCTGTCATTGCGAGCGAAGAGAAGCAATCCCATCTAATTTCGGGATCGCTATGTCGTTGACGCTTCTCGCGATGATAATAATATGATGAAAAAATTAGAAAAAATTATTAAACTGGCAAAAGAAGAAAACGGAAAAGTTTTTGTGGTGGATCAAAACGGTGATGCGCAATTGGTCGTGATGTCAATAGAAGAATACGAAAAGCTAAAATCCGGAGACCATTTCGACCGACTCTCGCAGAAACTTGAATCTCTGGCCGAGCAAACCGAATCCCTCAATAAGCAAATTATCGATATTCAAAAAGATGAAACAGGGGATATTGAATCCGTTGATGAGGAGTTGTATACAGCCTCTGAAATACCTTCATTTTCAACCAAGAAATTTTCCGATCATTTGTATATCGAGTCGATTGAGGAGTAGTTGGAAATGGTGGATTTGACTTGGGAGTGACAATCCTTTATAATAAATCTTACGAATATGCATTTTGTCATCCCGAGCCTTCGATTTCGCTTCAAGGGTAAACTTCGTCGAAGAGTTGACTTTGAGTCGATGGGGAAGGAATGCCCTCCCCGCCTCATCACAGACGGCGAGTCGAGGTGGGCATTTTGGTAGGGATGACAAAACTAAAATAATTAATTTGTCTTTTGCGGATTTGAGATGGACATAAATGTAAACGTAGCGGAAGTTTTTAAACTTCCATCTGGAAACCTGAAGGTTTCCGCTACAGCTACAGCTCAATACGAAAAAAGAGGCTGAGAATAATTAATCAAATTTTTCCAAAAATATGGCAGAAAAATTTTCACGAACAAAACCGCACTTGAATATCGGCACTATTGGTCACGTGGACCATGGAAAAACCACTTTGACTTCCGCCATTACCAAAGTATTGGCCAAGAAGGGTTTTGCCAAAGAGCGGAACTTTGATTCCATCGACAACGCTCCGGAGGAAAAGGAGCGCGGAATCACCATCAACGTGTCTCACGTTGAGTACGAAACTGAAAAGCGTCACTACGCGCACATCGATGCGCCGGGTCACGCCGACTATATCAAAAATATGATCACCGGCGCCGCCCAGATGGACGGAGCTATTTTGGTGGTTTCCGCCGCTGACGGTCCGATGCCTCAAACCCGAGAGCATATCTTGCTTGCCCGCCAAGTAGGTGTGCCAAAAATTGTGGTCTTTTTAAACAAAGTAGACACAGTAGACGATAAAGAACTTATCGACTTGGTAGAAGAAGAGGTTCGAGAACTATTGGATAAATACGAATTTCCCGGAAAAGATACTCCAATCATTCGCGGTTCCGCTTTAAAGGCAATGGAAGGCGACGCCGAAGCAGGAAAACAAATCGAAGAATTGATGAAGGCGGTAGATGAATTTATACCCGAGCCAAAACGTCCAACCAATCAACCTTACTTAATGCCTATTGAAGACATCTTCACTATTGAAGGCCGGGGAACAGTTGTTACCGGACGTATTGAACGAGGGATTATTAAACTCAACGATGAAGTAGAAATCGTTGGTATTAAAGAAACCGCTAAATCTGTCGTTACCGGCATTGAGATGTTCAACAAAGAGTTGGATCAAGGTCAAGCCGGAGACAACGCTGGGATTTTGCTTCGTGGAACCAAGAAAAACGAAGTGGAACGAGGGCAGGTTTTGGCAAAACCGGGAACGATTACTCCTCATACCGAATTTACTGCTGAAGTGTATGTTTTAAGCAAAGATGAAGGTGGACGACATACTCCATTTTTTACCGGCTACAAACCACAATTTTACATCCGAACAACTGACGTAACCGGAGATGTAATCTTGCCAGAAGGTACTGAAATGGTAATGCCTGGTGACACTGTAAATGTAACCATCAAACTTATTACTCCAATCGCTTTGGAGGAAAAGATGAAATTCGCGATCCGCGAAGGCGGTCATACAGTGGGTGCTGGTGTTGTCACCAAAATTATAAAATAAGTACCATACCTCGGTAAACGGTGTGTAGTAAAAAGGTCCGCTGTGAAGCGGGCCTTTTGGTATAGGCGCTGAACAAGGGTGACACTCGCCTCATGAAAGTTTTTTTTGTGAGTTTGTTTATTTATACATGGCAATAATTATCTATAGGTACAAATTATACTGTTAAAGGTTTGGTTTTTGTTAAAAAAAAAGTTTATCGGGAGGCTTTTTTTGGAAAAAAATCCCAACGAGCGAACCGTCGGGTGTCAGTGTCCTTTTAGGATGTCTTCAAGGCTGGTAGATCGATATTTGTTCCCTTTGTGGACAAAGAATGGAATAACTACTTCTTTGGTGGCGAGTTGTGTCCGAACAGCATCAATCTCAAAGGTGTTTGTGCCTTGTGAAAAAGGAAGCTGAATAAAAAAAGGATGTGGCCAATGTTTTTTGTTAAGCGAGACTTTGGCGACAATCAAGCAGTCTGTTTTCCCGCCGAACGGCGATTCGGACAATTGAACTGTCATCGGCTACCTGTTTACTAGACCCATCGGAATTTTCAATAACCCGACTATCCGTTCCTTTTTGTATTCGGGTAGTCTTCCCGCCGGGAGTTTGTAAAATGTAATATCCGTATTGCCAAGATCGATTTGGCTTTTGTTAATGACCACAATGTTATAGCGGCCGGTATCAGCGCGTGTGACTTTTTGGCGGTGGGAGTAGGCTATGAATAGACTACTTACCATAATCACAACTACTAATATTCCAGTAACATGGATAACAACCGGATTTTTCGCTTCTCAAAAGAATACAAGCAACTTCATTTGTTCCTCCATTTCCAATCGTCTTATTATAACAAGTGGTGAGAAAAGTTTCTTGCTAAAAAATATATTCAAGCGAGAGAGGATCGCGGGGCTTTAAATATGTTTTATATATGATATAAAATAACGACCGTAAATTGTTATCGTTGTTTGGACATGTTTAAGTTTAATCTGCAAGACAAAAAAAGCCGGCCGTGTAAGGCAAGCTAATGAGTCAGTATTTGTAGCGAATGATTATGTGTATTCCGGCGAGGATGAAGATTAGCCAAAATAACTGATAGGTGCCACCGATGTTGTTATAGAAACAGCGGTTCAAGCCCAAACCGCCGTTAATAAGCGTCACCCACCCAATGGTTTTTCTACTCGAAGTTACCGAGACTTTTCCTTCTTCCCCGACATAATCAAAGTACATTGCCAAAATTCCAGAAAAAAATAACACTGTCGAGCTGATTTCAATTGACATGAGACCTCCAATTTTTGGATTTTTCAGTTTATTATAACATAGTAAGGATATTTTCCAATTCTACAATTCCACACGGTAATCCCATACTCTCAATTACGAAATACACCTATCAGTTGGCCACCAATCTCAGGCAATCCTAAAACCGCTTAGTTGTCTAAGATTGTTGATAAGCCCCGGATTGTCTCCCTTCGGGAGATCTTTAGATAAGTTTGTTTCTTCTAAGTGATTACGCTATGAGATAAGCCAGAAGACCGCGCTTCTTTTTTCATTTTATAAAGCGCCGCGCACTGCGAAGCTCCCGCAGGGGACGAAGCGGTGGAGCTTACGGACTTTGAGTTGAGAAACTCAATATTGTTCGAGTTTGCGGTTCGACTTCGCAACCACCTAACCACCGTGAGCTTGTCGAATCGGTCGAGAACTCAAAGCTACAAAATAAACAAAATTTTATCTTCTCGCCTCTACTTGAAGAATAAAACTTTGCATTTCGTAATTCAGAGTATGGAACGATTATCGTACTTTTGATTGGGCTGCAGTGTTTGCAGGGTTCGATAATTCTATGGGGATTTTGACAAAATTTCGATATAAAAAAAAAGCCGCGACGTGGCAAAGATTTATCTCCTTTTACCCAGGCCGGGCAGACCACCACTTACGGTGGTGAGCAATCCACCTCTTGTAAAGTCTTCCCAGACAGCTTCCGAGGCAACACGGACTTCGTCAGCGTAAGTTTTCACCTCTCTTTTGACCTTGTAGTTCACCGAGTGGTCAGAACTCGTTCGAATTTCTACAAGCGACGGAGGTCTGTTGTAGTCCTTTTTGAGCGAAATCCGGTTTGCTTTGATGATAAATCGAAACCGGTATTGTCCCTTGACCCCATCTTTACAGTATCGAGGTTCAAGTTCTAACTCCAGCTCAAATGCCAAAGCTAACACCGTCGAAGCTGTTCTAAGGGCGGCGTCGGGAGCTTCCACGATGCGGTATCTGAAGTTTCCTATCGTCCTCAGTGGGTCGGGACGCTTGAAGCCGTTTATGAAAAGTTTACGAAGAGACTTTGTAACTACGGCTGAGGGTCTGCCTCTTATGAAAACAGGACGTAGGCAATTCCCTAACTCTATCGCCTCTTGTCCTAAAGTGTCTCCCAAGTAGTCAGCGAAAGACAAGGGAGACATGGAAGCTGGCTTGACCCATTCGTTTTTTTTCATATCACTCCTCCTTTTGATAACGATAATACCATATCATGTGATATTTGTCAAAGGCAGTTCCTGAGTTCAAATCACTAACGCAAAACCTTAAAATGATTTTAAGAACATTAAGGTTTTGTAATTATGAAAAAATACAGTCGTTTAACCTTGGAGGAGCGAGAGGAGATTAGCAATGGCCTGTGGGCTGGGGATAATCTCTCTGTAATTGCCAATCGGTTAGGTCGGGAGGTAAGCGCCATTAGCCGGGAGGTGG
>Ga0210057_1001534_pt1 | contig 34832 bp, 32 predicted proteins | sample CryGeyCG2114_010_2_FD_183968 | JGI IMG/M metagenome (GOLD analysis project Ga0210057, IMG submission 183968) | Groundwater microbial communities from aquifer - Crystal Geyser CG10_big_fil_rev_8/21/14_0.10 (SPAdes) (version 2) | ecosystem: Environmental > Aquatic > Deep subsurface > Groundwater ... | reverse complement strand
GGGCATAAAGCAACATATTCTCCGTTTTCTTTAGTAATAATAGCGGATAATTTCATTTCATTCACCCGATAATATATTGCAATCAACTGTATAAAAAAGGTTGTTTTTTGACTTTCCCCGAAGCTGCCAATCATTTTATTTACTCTAATTTTATTAAGATTATTTAAGTTAGCTAACAGCAAGACTGAGCAAAGCGAAAGTCGTGTATCGTTGTGTCGCGGGCGAAACCGGACTAATCCATTATATGCGGTTCTGGATTTGGAATAACAAATTTTCCTTTAAAGCCTTTTTCTTTTAGTTTTGGGACAATAATGTTTTTCAGATTCCAGGCTAAAAGCAAAGCATATTCAGGCTGGTCTTCAAAAACTTGTTTTTCATCTACAACTCTTAAATGCATTCCAGGAGAATATTTTCCTACTTTTAAACTTCCTTGTTCAGCTAAATAATCTAAAATATCATTATTTATTTCACAGTAGTTAAGCAAAGTATTTCCTTTAGCCGGAGCGCCAATTCCAACAATTTTTTTCCCATCTTTTTTTATTTTAAAAAGAATTTCCATTAATTTTGCTTTTGTTGTAGAAATTCTTTTAGCAAAATCATCAAAAGTTTGTTTTTCATATAAACCTTTTTTTTCTTCTTCAGCCAAAATTTTTGGAATATTCTCTGAAATTTCATAAGCTCCTTTTTTGCATGCATAAACTCTTAATGAACCTCCATGCGTGGAAATTCTTTTTGCATCAAAAACCTGCATGTCATAAAGCTCGAATAAACGGATTAATGGTTTAAGAGAATAATAACGCAAGTGCTCTAAGTAAATTGAGTCGTATTCCATTTTTTGAATCATATCAAGCAAGTAATGAGATTCTTCTACAAAAACTCCGTCTTCTGTTAACAAAGAAAAAACTCCTTTCATAAAAGAATCTAATTCTTTTACATGAGCAAAAACATTTGTTGCAGTAATAATTTTTGCTTTTCCATGCTTTGAAATTTCTTTTGCAGTTTTTTCATCAAAAAAAGTTCTTTGAGTTGGAATTCCTCTTTGAACTGCAATTTTTGCTGCTTCAGAAGGATCAATTCCCAACACAGTTATTCCTTCATGGTAATTAGATAAAAGTGTGCCGTCATTTGAACCAATATCAACCACAAAATCATCTGAAGTCAAATCAAATTTTTTAACCAGTTTTTCCACTAAATCAGAAAAGTTTTTTACTAGTTCTCCGCTTGAACCGGTAGTATAAACAAAAGAGTCAGTAAACAAGATTTCAGGAGGAACCGCATAACCTAATTGAACTAGTTTGCAGTTATCACAAAAAAATAATTCTAAAGGATATTTTGGTTCAGGTTGATTTAATTGATCTTTATTCAGAAATCTGTCGCTTGGAGGATGTTCTCCTAAAAAAAGAACTTTTTGGAGTTTTTCATTTGAACAAATCTGGCATTTCATTTAATCACTTAGTTTTTGTTTTCAAAAAAAGTTTTATACCAATCAAAGGTTTCTTTTAATCCTTGGTCCAGTTTTACTTCTGGATTATAACCTAAAGAAGAAAGTTTAGTTATATCAGGGCATCTTCGTTTAACGCTTCCTTCTGGCGCATCATTGAATTTTATTTCAGGGTTTACTCCTGCAATTGAAAAAAGTTTTTTTGCTAAGTCAATTATTTTTATTTCTTCATCACTTCTTCCAATATGATAAGTTTCTCCTTTTTTTCCTGATTGCATGACAAGCTTGGTTGCTTTAACTGCATCATCAATAAAACAAAAAGTTCTTGTTTCTTGTCCTCCAAAAATCTGGAAAGGATTTTCTTTTCTGAGAATTCTTTTAATGAATTCAGGGATTACATGCTGGAATCCCATTCTTGGGCCATAAATGTTATGAAAACGAATAATTGAATAATCAAAGTCATGCAAATGCGCATAAGAATGAATTGTTACTTCTGACATTATTTTGCTTGCACCATAAGACCATCTTGGATTTTTTGGGTCATCAATTGTCAAAGGGATGTTTTCAGGAGTAGGAATAGGAAAATTTTCTTTTAATAATTTCATTGTTCCTGCATAAGTTTCTGAACTGGAAGAAAACAAGAATTTTCCTTTTTTTTGTTCTACAAACCAGTCAAGCAAATTAATTGTTCCCAGAATTCCAACTTTGATTACTTTATCAGGAATAGTGTAAAAGTTTTCTGTTCCGTTTATTGCAGCTAAATGATAAACAAAATCAAATGAATCAAGTTGAGTTAATTCGTTTTTGTCTGTTAAATCCAGTTTAATAAAAGAAACATTTTCTTTTTCCAATAATTTTTCCAGTTCAGCGTCTTTTTTGCTTCTGGAAAAATTATCCACAATAGTTACTTCATGATTTTCTGATAAAGATTTTGCTAGATGAAAGCCAATAAATCCTGCCCCGCCAGTAACTAATACTTTTTTCATGAAATATTATTTAGATAAAACAATATTTTAAAGTTTGGTAATTTTTGCAGAATTGTACCAAAAGAAATTAAAAGACACAAAATTAGTTTTTATTTGTATTAGTTTATTATTTCTTATTCTAAAGGGATTTTAATGCTTCAGAAAAGAAAAGATTTTGTATTAAATACATTTAAAAGAAACCATGTTTTTGGGTTAGGCAATCTTGCTTTAAGATATTTAGAGCAGAATAAAACAAAAGATAAAGTAAGTTATTCTCCTACGGCATTACAAATTGAAGTAACAACTTCATGCAATTTACAGTGCACTATGTGTGAGCACACTTTTATGCAGAAAATGGGAGGGCATTTAAAATTTTCTGAATTCAAGAAATTAATTGACCAAAATCCAAATATTCAGGTAATTAATTTAACTGGAATAGGAGAAGCATTATTAAATCCTGAATTTATTCAAATGATTAAATACGCAAAACAAAAAGGGGTTTATGTCTGGTTTAATGACAATTTTACTTTAATGAATAAAGAGAAAGCAGAAAAAATGATTGAATTAGGCGCAGATTATATTATTATGTCATTAGACGGAGCAACAAAAAAAACATATGAAAAAATCAGAGTAGGCGCAAAATTTGATACAGTAATAAATAATTTTAAACAATTAAGGGAACTTCGGGATGGAAAAAATCTTTCAACTCCAAAACTTGGAATCAATTCAGTTGTATTAAAAGAAAATGTTCATGAAATAGAAGACATGGTTAAATTATCCAAAGAACTTAAAGCAGAAAACCTGATGTTTATTAGCATTGTAATGTCAACCAATACAGGAAAACTTTCTTTGTTTGGAGTTGATTCAAAAAAAATCAAGCCATTAGTTGAAAAAGCAAAAGAAACAGCAAAAGAACTTGGAGTAAATGTTTTTTCCTGGCCTGCAATTGAATTCAATAAAACACAAAAAAATGCATGCATTTATCCATGGGTTAACCCATACATCGGATTTAATGGAGACGTAATTCCCTGTTGTTTTATTCCTCAAATGGCTAATGCCAGAATGGAAAAAGAAAATATTATGGGAAATGTTTTAGAACAATCATTGAATGAAATTTGGAACGGAAAAAAATATGTGGAGTTCAGAAAAAAAATGAAGTCAGATAATCCTCCAAAAGCATGCAAAACCTGTTCAAAGTTTTATGGACAATGAATATTAAATGATTTTTTAATGAATAAATAATAAAGAAATAAAACAGATGAGATTATGAGTGAAAAAATTGTCAGTGTAATTGGAATAGGAAGAGTTGGACTGCCTTTATGTTTAAGTTTAGCTGAAGCAGGATTCAAAGTTTTTGGAATAGATAAAAGAGAAGATTATTTGAAAGAAATTTCAGAAAAAAAAATGCCTTTTGAAGAAGCAAATGCACAAGAGTTATTGGAAAAGCATGTAAACAAAAATTTTATTCCTTCAAATGATTTAAGTAAAATAAAAGAATCAGATTATATTATTTTAACTATTGGGACTCCAGTAGATGAACACTTAAATCCTGATTACAGGCAGATTGATGAAGTAACAAAAAATTTGGTTAAGAATCTAAAAAAAGACCAGTTAATTATTTTGCGTTCAACTGTTTCTCCCGGCACAACAGAATACTTAAAAGATTTAATTGAAAAAGAAACAGAATTCAAAATAGGAAAAGATTTGTTTCTGGCTTTCTGCCCTGAAAGAATCGCACAAGGAAAAGCAATAGAAGAAACAAAAGAACTGCCTCAAATAATCGGGGGAATAGAAAAAGAAAGCACTAAAAAAGCAGCAGAGTTTTTTAAAAAATTCACTGAAGAACAATTAGAAACAGATGCAAAAAGTGCTGAATTAGCAAAAATTTTTACTAACATGTACCGCTACATCAACTTTTCAATTGCAAATGAGTTCATGATTTTATCAGAAGAACATGAAAGAGACGTATATGAAATAATTCATTTAATTAACCATAATTACAAAAGAGGCGGAGTAAAACAACCAGGTTATGCTGCAGGACCTTGTTTGTATAAAGACGGTTTCTTTTTAATTAACACAATGCCTTTTGATGAACTTATTTCAGTAAGCTGGAAAATAAATGAAACAACTCCATTGTATTTGCTGAAAAAAATTAAGGCATTAAAAGAATTAAAGCATAAAAAAGTTGTCTTGCTTGGAATGGCGTTTAAGGCAGACAATGATGATACAAGAAATTCTTTGAGCTTTAAAATAAGAAAAGCATTGAAAAGAGAGAATGCAGTGGTTGAATGTCATGACCCTTTAATTAAAGAATTCAATCAAAAAAGCATTGAAGAAGTATTAAAGGGCGCAGAAGTAATTATTGTTGGAATAAACCATTCAGCTTACAAAAAACTTTCATTAGAAGAATTGAAAAAGCATGCAAAAAAAGACTGCATTGTATGCGACATCTGGAATGTTTTCGGAAAAAACAAAATCATTTATAATTTAAGTGAATAAATTCAAAAAAAAATTAATAAAAAATAAAATAAGTTTCAATTACAGTGAATGAGAATATGAAAATACTTTACATAACTTCTGTTTTGGGTGACATTGGCGGAAGCGAAATTTACTGCAGGGATGTAATAAAGGAAATGCTCAGAAAAGGTCATCAGGTTTTAGTGGTTAGTACTGAACCATATGATTTTAAGCACAAAAATTTTGAGTTTTTGCAGATTCCTTTTTTTGGTCATCATGCTTTTCATAAATTTACTATGCCTTTATTTTACAGAAGGATAGTGAAAAAAGCAAAAGAGTTTCAGCCAGATATAATTCAAAGTCATTCAAATTGTTTAATGGGCTGGATTGGAGACAAAGTAAAACAAGAATTAAAAATTCCGCATGTTTTATTGATTGAAATGATTTCTTCAGAGAACAATAATCTGCACACTAAAACAATTTTTGCATTAGAAAAGTTTCTGCTTCCCAAATTAAAGTATGACAAAATAGTGGTTTGGACTGAAAACATGAAAAAAAAGTTTTTGCTTTCATGGGGAATCAAAGAAAAAAGAATTGAGGTTATTCCTGCTGCATTAGAGAAATCAAATTACAATTATTTAGCTGACGGAAAAAAAGTAAAAGAAAAATTCGGAGAACATTTAATTATTTCAATCAAAAGCCTTTGGACAACAAATGTTTTAGGGTTACAGTATGTGGTTAAAGCAATGAAGTACGTTAAAAAAAAACACCCTGAATACAGGTATTTGTGCATTGGCCCAGGGGATTCAGGTGAATTAAAAAAAACTGCAAAAGAATATAATGTTGAAGATGTTGTTTTTTTTCCTGGAAGCGTTTCAAACAAAGAAAAAATGAGTTACTGGGCTGCAACAGAAATTGCTCCTCATGCTTATGTGTATGAATTCTCTACTTCAATTTCTTTGTTAGAGTTTTTGGCAATGGGCAAAGCCTGTGTTATAACTGATGTTGGAGCAGTAAGAGAGTATCTAAAGGATGCTGCTTTAATTGTTAAATTAGATGAAAAAGCTATTGGAGAAGGAATAAACAAGTTAATTGAAAACCCTAAATTAAGAAAAGAATTTGAAAGAAAAGCAAGAAAACTGTTTGAAGAAAACTATTCAATTACTTCAAGCGTTGAAAAATTAGAAAAAATTTATTCTGAAATAAAAAACTAATTTTTTTCTGTTTTGGTTATTCTTTTTCCATTTCAAATGGAAGAGAAAAAACTGGTTCCTTGAACTGAATGAAAGGAGATTTATTTCTTTTAGCTCTTTCCCTCAGAATTAATTTAATATCTTTGATGTTGTTCCAGTAAGCTTTCATTAACCAAAAAAACTGGCCGTCTTTAATGCTCTGCAAAAAAATTAACCCCATTCCAGGAACAAACCTCAAGAGATCAATTAAGCCAAGGTTGAAGAAAAAAGAACGCAGTCTGTGAGTGTTCAAAAGGATATAATGGTTTTTTGCTTTCATTCCTTTTTTTGAGTCAACAGAAGAAAAATGAACTACGATACAGTTACTGCATTCAATTATTTTGTATCCTTTTTTTCTTGCACGAAAATTCCAGTCAGCTTCTTCTCCATAAATAGGAGAAAAGTGTTCTGCATCAGTAAAGCCGATTTCTTCAATAAACTTTTTTTTGGTTATCCATCCTACCGGGCAAGTTAATTTTTTTTTGTTTGGCCTTGATTTGAATTCTTTAATTAGTTTTTTGTTTTTAAAATCTGCTGGAGAGGTTTCTCTTACTCCTACTACAACAAGTTTTTCATTTGAATCAATTGCTTTGATTAATTCTTCCAGCCAGTTTTCTGTTACAAATGCATCATTATTCAAATGCACAACATAATAGCCTTTTGATTCTCTGTAACCTTGATTTAATGCAAAAGGAAAACCCTTGTTTACTTTGTTTTTGATTACTTTTAAATTATTTAAATCAGAAAATTGTTTTTCAAGTTTTTCAATGCTTTTGTCTTTGCTTCCATTATCCACTAAAATTATTTCAAAAGGTTTTTTAGTGTTTTTTTGAACTGATTCAATGCATTGTTTTGTTAAATCAAATGAGTTCCATGTTGTGATTACAATTGAAACAAGTTTTTCCATTACATCACTCAAAATTATAATTCAGTTTCATCTTTAACTATTTTGGGAAAAGGCATTGGAATAATATATTTTCCCTGTTTTTGGTGTTGCTTGGTTTTTTGAATTAATTCTTTTGCAATAGTCCAGGCAAATAATACAAGATAATCTGGTTTTTCTTTTTCCAGAATTGAACTGGGTTGAATTGGAACCCTGTTGCCTGCAAAAGCTTTTCCTTGTTTTGTTTCAGCATCATCAACAATAAATTCAATGTAATTTGTTCCTACCCCGCAGTAATTCAATAATGTTCCAGCTTTTGCTGCCGCACCATAACCTGCAATTTTTTTGTTTTCTTTTTTTAGTTCTGAAAGCATCTGCAGAAAAGCAATTTTTACTTCCATGCATTTTTGTGCAAAAGTTTCATATGCTTTTAAGTCATATAATTTTTTTTGTTTTTCTTTTTCTAAAAAAAAATTAATGTTTTTTTCCTGAACTTTTATTTCCTGGTTTTCTTTGTGTTTTGAAAAAATCCTTAATGAACCTCCATGAATTGGAATTTCATGAATGTCAAAAATTTTTAATCCTTCTGATTCAAATAATTCAATTAAAGGTTTGACTAAAAAGTATGAAAGATGTTCATGGTAAATTGTATCAAATTCATTTTTTTCAATTAAATGCAGTGCATAAGGAAACTCTGTAATAAATATTCCGTTTTCATCTAAAACTGTTTTCACGCCTTTCAGAAAATGATGAACATCATGCACGTGAGCAAAAACATTTGATGCTGCAACCACTTTTGCTTTGCCTTGCTCTAAAACAACTTTTTCTGCTACTTTTTTATTCCAGAATTCAACTAAAGTCGGAATTCCCTGTTCTTCTGCAATCTTGGCTAAATTTACTGCAGGATCAATTCCTAAAACCTTAAAGCCTAGTTTCTTGAATTGCTGTAACATGCAGCCGTCATTGCTTGCAATATCCACAATCAAAGAATTTTCTGTTTCAGGAAAAATTTTTTTAACGTCTTCTGCCATTGAAGCAAAATGATTCCGGAAAGTTGAAGAAATTGAAGTACGGTAAGTATAATCAGAAAACAATACTTTAGGATCAACTACAACACTTAACTGGGATAAAAAACATTTTTTGCAGAACAATACTTCTAAAGGAAAAAATAAATCTGAATCAGTTTTATCTGTTTCAACTAAATTGTTTGCTAAAGGAATGCTTCCTAAACTCAAATATTTTTCCAGTTCTTTTGAACCGCAAATCCTGCATTCTTCTAATTTAAAATACAATTTTATCCCTTAAAAAAATTATTGCTAAGAAAAACCTTGCAGACAACACTTTAAAAATATTTTCAGAAAGAAATCTTTTTCTATGAGTGAAAAAATTGTTGTAACAGGCGGAGCAGGATTTATTGGTTCAAATTTAATTGAAAAATTACTGCAGGAAAAAGATTATGAAATAATTGTTTTAGACAACTTTTCAACAGGATTCAAAGAAAACCTTGAAAAAGTCAAAAACAAAATTAAAGTAATTGAAGGAGATATATGCAGTTTAGAGCAGACAACTAATGCATTAAAAGAAACAGATTATGTTTTTCATTTAGCTGCATTCAGCTATGTGGGGGAATCAATTAAAGAACCAGCAAAATACAATAAAGAAAATATTGATGGAACATTAAATGTATTAAAGGCAGCAAAAGAAAATTCAGTTAAAAGAGTAATTTTTCCCAGCAGCTGCATTGTTTACGGTAAAACAGAAAAAAACCCTATTCCTGAATCAGAGCCATTAAAGCCAAACACTCCTTATGGGTTAACAAAGCAGGTTGGAGAATTTTACTGCAAGTTTTTTTCTGAAGTGCATGAGTTGGATACTGTTTGTTTAAGAATATTCAATGCTTTTGGTCCAAGAATGCAGAGTAGAGTATTATCAATTTTTGCTAATTTAATTCTGCAAAACAAACAGCCTTATGTTAGTGGTAATGGAAAACAGTCAAGAGATTTTGTTTTTGTTGGGGACATAGCTGAAGGATTAATTAAAGCAATGAAAGCAGGAAAAGAATCAAAAGGAAAATCATATAATATTGGAACAGGAAAAGGAACTGATTTGAATGAATTAATTGAAAAAATAAATTATGTTCTTGGAACAAACATTAAACCAGAACATGGAGAAATTGCAACAGGAGAAATTGATTCAATTATAGCTGATATAAGTTTAGCAGAAAAAGAATTAGATTTTAAAGCTAAAGTTGATTTAAACACAGGGTTAAAAGAAACAATTGAATGGCTGAAAAGAAAAGGAACAAAGCAAAGCCAGAAAAGCTATATCAAATAAATTCAGTTTTTTCGAGTGTTTTTTAAAGTTATCTGATTGATTTTTTTTTTAACCAAAAAGGTATATTTAAATCGTTTGCTTATTTCTGTTTTATAGGTCTTAATGGAGTTAAAGGAAAAAATTTCTTCTATTAATAAAAAGCATTTATTTATTTTGCTTTTATTATTTCTGCTTGCTTTTGGAATAAGAGCTAATTTAATGAAATACGAATTATTTTTTGAATTTGACACTTACTGGCATGCAAGAGTTGGTTCATATATTTTACAGGGCGAAGGAGTTCCAGACAAAGATCCTTTAGCTTATTATCAGTTAGGCGGATCAAATATTGGATGGAAAGTTGCTCCGGTTTTCTGGTTTTTGTCTACTGCATTTTATTCAGTTTTTACTTTGGGTTTGATTGGGTATGACAAAGAATTGTGGATTGCGTTTGTAAAGTTTCTGCCGGCTTTTTATGGAGCATTAATTTGTATTGCAATGTATTTTTTGTTTAAAGAAATTTATAACAGAAAAACAGGTTATGTTGCTTCTTTTATTGCTGCGGTTACCCCTGCGTTTGTTTACAGGACAATGGCAGGGCAGTTTGAAGATGACTCTTTAGGTTTTTTGTGGATGGTAATAGGTTTTTACTTTTTTGTTAAAGCAGTAAAAGAAATGAATTTTAACAAAGAATCAATAAAAAACGCTTTGCTTTCAGCATTGTTTTTCGGGGTAATGGCATGGACATGGGAAATGTTCATGCTTATCCCGCTTATTCTGGTGTTTTACACTATTACAACAATTGTGTTGATGTGGTTTAATAAGATTGAAACAAAAAAAATAATGCATTTAATTAAAATTTTTGTAATAGTTTTTGTTTTGTTTGGAGTGATTGCCACTGCAAAAGATGACGGTAAATGGATTGAAAGAGATGCAGGGTATATTACTAAATATCTTCCAGTTAATCAGGAAAATATCGACAGGTTTACCGGAACCGGCGGAAGAGAAGGAATTTTTGGAATGACTGTAGGAGAAGAAAACACTGGAATACAGTTTTTTGGAACAAAATATAATGCTTTGATTATTTTTCCTATTCTTGCTTTACTAATTGGAATATGGCAGTTTTTTGCTTTTCCAATTATTAATTTTGTTTTTAACTTAAAAGAAAAAATTGAATGGAAAAGTTCTGATTACTTTGCTTTCATCATATTTTTTTGGGTTGCAATAACTTTGTTTATGGCTTGGAGCAAACTAAAATTCACTTACACTTTTGGCTTGGCTGTTGCAATCGGAGCAGGGTTAGTTGCATATAATTTATTTGAATTCATGAAATCCAGAACAAAGTTTGAAAAACAAATTATAGGGCTTTGCCTTGGCTTCATGCTTTTGGTTGGAATTGCTTCAGGAACTTTTTTTATGACTCAAAATGCCCCAAACATTGAATACACTTATGGCTGGAAACCTGCTTTGGCTTGGTTAAAAGACAACACTCCAAAAGATGCTAAAATGTTTAACTGGTGGGATGAAGGGCACTGGATTACTTTTATGGGGGAAAGAGCAGTAATTGAAGATAACAGAAACATTGACTTAAATGCTGACATTGATGCAGCAAAATTCACATTAACTCAAAGTACAGAAGAAGCAAATCAATTAATTGAAAAATATGGTTCAGATTACATTATTTTTGGCTCTGATTTACTGGAAAAACAGAATTCAATGGTAATTTATGCTTATTTAAATGAACCTGAAAGAAAGAACACTGAATATGGAGCATACTTTTCAAGAGAATTTACTTGCAATGCTTCAAAAGACAAGTTAAGCGGAGCAGTAACCTATTCTTGCGGAGAAAATGTTTTTACTCCAGAACAAATTAATGCTTTCCCAACCCAGTATATTACTAAACCAAACACAATGTTTAGTGAAACAGTTCCAGGATTTATTTACAGAGAAAAAAAAAATCAAAGAATTTATTTATTTAATGCTTCTTCAAACAAAACAATGCTTATAAGAATTTGGTTTGAAGACCCGACAATCAGCAAATTCCCGGTAGTATATGAAAACGCCGGCGTAAAAATCTTTAAAGTAAATAAAAGCTAAAAAAAACTAGTTTTGTACCAATTTTTTATTTAAAAGAAAAAAATAATTAATTTAATTTATTTAAACAAAAAAAAGGCAAAAAAAATGTTTTTAGACTTTCTTCCAATAATTCTTGTTTTTACTGCAAGTTTTGGAGTGACTTTTGTTGTCACTCCATTCATAATCAAAAGAATGCAGTTAAGAGGAATTACAGGAAAAGACATGAATAAATCTAATTCACCTCAAATAGCTGAAATGGGGGGAATTGGAATCATTTTTGGTTTTAGTTTAGGAATAATTATTTCGATTTTTATTTCAACTTACTTAAAATTAATTGAAATAAATCTTACGATTTTTCTTGCAATGTTTATGACAGTTTTATTAATTGGGTTTATTGGTTTGGTTGATGATTTAATTGGATGGAGAAAAGGGATAAGGCAATGGCAGCATGCATTGTTCCCGATTTTTGCCGCACTGCCTTTAATGGCCATCTCTGTCGGGGACACTAGTATGTCAATTCCTTTTATTGCAATTGTGGAACTGGGAATCTTTTATTCACTAATAATAGTTCCTTTGGGCATTACAGGGGCATCAAATGCATTTAATATGTTAGCAGGAATGAACGGATTAGAAGCAGGGTTAGGGGCATTAATTATTTCTACACTGCTTTATTTCAGTTTTATTTCAGGAAACGTTGAAGTAATCTTTTTTTTGATTGCAATGCTTGGAGCAATATTGGCTTTCTTAAAATTCAACTGGTTTCCAGCCAAAATTTTTCCAGGGGATTCATTGACTTTAATGCTTGGAGCAACAGTTGCTACATCAGTTATTGTAGGAGGAATTGAAAAAATAGGGGTAATGTTAATGACATTATTTTTTGTTGAACTGGTTTTTAAAGCAAAACACAACTTCCAAAGCCATTGTTTTGGAATACCACAAAAAGACGGAACATTAAAGCCAAGACCTGAAGGTGGTTCACTAACTCAATGGATAATGAAAAAAGGAAGTTTTACAGAAAAACAAGTTACCGGAATTATTTTAGGAAGCCAGGCAATAATCTGTGTTTTAACAATAATTTTAATTAATTCAGGGTTAATATGAAAATATGTGTTGCTTGTTCTGCAGGAGGACATTTAAGCGAAATAAAACAAATAGAAGAATACTACAAAAAACATTCTCATTTTTTTATTACTTTTAAGAGACTTGACTCAAATGAATTAGCAAAACAAAACAAAGTGTTTTTTGTAGTTGACCCGAAAAGAAATCCATTTGATTTAATCCATAATTTCATTCAAACTTTTTTTATTTTAATAAAAGAAAAGCCTGATGCAGTTATTTCTACCGGCGCAGGAGTTGCTTTGCCGGCATTATTTATTTCAAAATTAATGGGAAAAAAAACTGTTTTCATTGAAAGCTTTTGTAGAATTAATTCTCCTTCTTTTTCAGGAAAAATAGCATACAAATTTGTTGACTTGTTTTTAGTTCAATGGAAAGAAAACTTAAATTTTTATCCAAAAGCAAAATTCAGGGGTGCAGTTTTTTGATTTTAGTTATGACTGGAACACACAATCAGGGATTTGACAGGTTAATCAAAGCAGCAGATGAACTGTCAAAACAAAGCAAAGAACAAGTGTTTGTGCAGACAGGGAACTCTAAAATAACCCCAAAAAACTGTGAATGGAAAAAATTTTTGACTCCAGAAGAATTAGAAAAAAAAATCAAGGAAAGCTCTATAGTTATTACTCATGCAGGCGCCGGTTCAATAATAAACTGCTTAAAAAACAAAAGAAAAACCATTGTTGTTCCAAGAGAAAAAAAGTTTAATGAACATATAAATGACCATCAAATTGATTTAGCTTCAGCATTAGAAAAAGAAAAAAAAGTTGTAATGTGCAGAAATATGAAAAAACTTGGGGAAAAAATAAATAAAGCAAAAACCTTAATTACAGCAAAACAAAACAACAAAGAATTAATTAAAGAAATTGAATTGTTTCTGGGATAAAATGCAAAAAAAAGTAATTTTTTCATGGATTTTAAGTTTAATTCTTGTAGCAATAATTTTATCAATAATTGACGTGGAAAAAGTAATTCAAGGAATACTAAAAATTGGCTTAATTAACTTTGTTTTTTTGTCTGCATTATATTCTGTCAGCTTTCTTTTCAGAGCATTAAGATGGAAATCAATTCTGCATCCAATGACAAAAATTTCATTAAAAGATTCTTTTTTGATTACCAACACAGGTTTTTTTGTTAATGCACTGCTTCCTGCAAGAACCGGAGAAATTGCAAGAGCATATCTGCTTTCAAAGAAAAAAAACCTTGGAAAAATAAAAAGTTTTTCTACAGTACTGCTTGACAGGATAATTGACGGATTAACTTTATTTTTGTTTTTTATTTTTGCAGTGTTTTTAATTGAGATTCCTGAAGAAATAAAAAAAATACTTTTGATTCCTGCAGTAATCTTTATTATTAGTTTCTTTTTCTTTTTAAAACCAGATAAATTCAAGTTTATCGGAAGAATTTTTGCAAAAATGTTTCCTTCAATTAAAGGAAAAATAAAATATATTTTTGAAGAAACAAAGCAGGCAGGAAATGTTTTTTATTCAGAAAAAAAAGAATTGGGTTTAATTTTAATTTATTCAGTTTTAATCTGGACAATTGAATCGCTTGTATTTTATTTTACAGCACAATTTATCGGAATTCCATTAACTTTATTCCATGTATTTTTGTTAATTGTGATAGTTGGTTTTGCTACAATGATTCCAAGCGCACCAAGCTATGTCGGAACATTTGAAGCAGGGTTTGTGTTGTTTTTTCTTGCCTTTGGTTTAAACCAAAATTCAGCTATTTCAATGGGAATATTAATTCATTTAATTCAAACAGTAGTAATAATGGTTTTAGGGTTAATTTCAATCCACAAACTAAATATTTCATTTAAAAGCATTTCAAAAATTAATTTTAATGAAATAAAAAACAAAATAAAGGGAAATTAATGGAAAAAAAAATTTTAAATGCAGCAATAATTCTATTGTATGTATTAATGATTCTTGTTTCAACTCAATTCTTTTTTGATGACTTGGGCTTTGATTATTCAGGATATGCTTTAAGATATAATTCGTTATTTGAAAACTGGCTGCAGGACCAGCATTTAGGAATTCCTGTCGGAACATTTGATTTGATTTTACCCGGGTTTCTTCCTTTCCTGATTAAATTAATTGGAATAGGAAGTTTTACTCTGCCTTTAACTATTTCAATTCTTATTATCAGAATGATTGTGCCTTTTGCTTTTGCATATCTTGGAAAAAATTTTGGTTTCAACAAAAAACTGTCTTTTTTAGCAGGAATCTTTTTTGTTTTTAATCCGATTTTATTCAAATTTTTTAACCGTTTTTATGAATTCACTGCATGGCTTTTTTTTGTAATGGCTTTTGCAGCCTTTTATAAGTTTTTAAAAGAAGAAAAGTTTTCAAAAAAATATTTTGGTTTAAGCATTTTATTTGTCTGTTTAACTGCTTTCTCCCATTTAGGCGCATTAATTTTTGTTGGATTGGCTTTTCTTTTTTTAATTGAAACAAAAAAAGAATTAAAAAAACTTTTATTAACCGGATTAATCAGCGCTGGAATAATGGCGTTCTGGATTATTCCATTTATTTCTTTTTTGAATTATAGCGTGGTGCAGGAACAAAAAGGAATGCTTTTAACTTCATCAGGGATTGTTGCTTCAGGCGCATTTCTTGCAACAGCATTAATTGTGATGTTTTTGATTTTCTGGAAATTCAAAATAAAACATCAAAAAATTAACAGATTGCTTGCAGGGAGTTCTGTTTTATCAATAATTATTTTGGTTTTTCCTTTGATTCCAATACTGGAAAAACCGTTTGCTCATTCTTATCATGCTTTTTTTGTTTTTGTTTTATTACTGGCTTTTTTGGTGTTAATTAAAGAAAAAATAATTACAAAAAAACAATTGATGGTTTTAGGGGCAGTTATACTAATTACAATTATTTTAACTTTTCCAATAATTGAAAGACAGTATTTGTTTGAAGAACCAAGATTAACTGAATACAAAATAAATGAAATTGAATTGCTTGTAAAAGAAATTCCGGAAAACACTAGATTTGAATTGCTTCCATTTAATCCGGTTATACATGCATATATTGCAGTAAACCAAAAAAAACTTTCTTTAAACGGCTGGGGGTATAATGCTTACACTATAAAATATAGTGATGAAATCGGAACAAAAATGATTTCAATGAAATTATCATGCAAAGAATTCACTGAAGGAATAGAAAAAACTGCAACAAATTACTGGATTGCAACAGAAGAAAAAGGAGAAAACTATTTGAAAGAATGCGGTTTAAAAGAAAAAAATAAATCAAATGAATTCCCTAAACTTTATTATTACGAAAATTTTTCGTCTTTGGTTGAAAACGGAAAATTAATTGAGTTTTCAAATGAAAAAACAATAATTGATTCTTTTGAGGGAAATGTTTTATTAAAGCAAAGCTTTTTTCCCGGATGGAATGCATACCAAAACGGAGTAAAACTGGAAATTAGAGACAAAAAACCAGGAATAGAAATACTGGATTCAGAAAAAGGATTGATTGAATTAAAATATGAAAAACATTTATTTGATTGGATTGGAATAATAATCAGCTTGATTTCAATTCTTGTTTTCTTTTTTTTAATGAAAAAAAGTCATTGAGTTAAAATCATCCACCACATTTTAGAGCCAGTAATTAAGCCTTTTAATGTGTCATTGCCTACTCCTTTGCTTTCTCCAACTCTTTTTTTCAAAGTAACCGGAACTTCAATTACTTTCAAATTATTTTCTAATGCAGTCAAAATCATGTGAGGAGAAAAATAATGCCCTTTAACATAAAGCTTGTCAATTATTTTATCTAATGCTTCAGGTCGTATAATTCTGTAAGTGCATCCAACATCAGTTAATCTTACTTTATCCCAAAATCTTAACTGAAGCAATTTAGCCATAAATAAGTTTCCATAACGCATAAACCAGGTAACCTGAGAATCAGAGTCAATTATTTCTTCAGTGGTTCTTGTTCCTAAAACCATGTCTGCGTTCTCAATATAAGCAGTTAATTTCTTTAAATCTGAAGCAGAAAAAGTCATGTCTCCTTCAACTAAACAAATTAAATTACCTGTTTTTCTTGCTTCCTTTAATGCTCTGATACAAGCTGAACCATAACCTTGAACTGATTCTTTAACAACTTTTGCTCCGCTCTTTTTTGCTTCTAAAGCAGTATTATCAATACAGTTATTATCTATGACAGTAACTGAAACAACTTCTTTTAGTTCCTTGAACTGCTTAACTGAACTACCAATAGCTTCTTGGTCATTGTATGCAGTTATTCCAACACTAACCTGAAGGTTTTTAATCGGATCAAATCTAAACGATTTTTTTTGTGGGAAAAAAATTGTTGGGATTCCTAACTCAAAAAAAACCGCTAAAAGAAAAATTAAATCCAGAATCAACCCATAAAAAAATAAAGGATTAAATAAAACTCCTTTAAATCCAAATTGAATTAATCCAATAAAATAAAGCAATAAAGAAATCAAAAACAAATGAAATGCATACAACGAAAGTTTTCCCATTAAATTACCTCTTAATTATAAATCAGAAAACAAATTGATTTAAAAAGTGTTGGAAAAACAATCTTTTTGATTTAAATGAAAGCAATAACCGGTGGAACAGGATTTATTGGAACAAATTTAGCTGAATATTTTCTGAAAAAAGGAGAAAAAGTCCAGATAATAGATAATTTTTCCAGAAAAGGAACAAAAGAAAACAAAAAATACCTGGAAAAAAATTTTCCGGCTAACCTGAAAATAATTAAAGGAGATATCAGAAAAGACTTGAAGTTAATGGAAAAAGTTTTTTCTGAAGCAGACGCAGTATTTCATTTAGCCGGCCAGACAGCAGTAACTACTTCAATTAAAAATCCAAGAAAAGATTTTGAAACTAATGCTTTAGGGACACTAAATGTATTAGAAGCCGCAAGAAAAAACAAGAATAATCCTTCTCTAATTTTTTCTTCAACAAACAAAGTGTATGGAAAATTAAATCAAACACAGGTAACAGAAAAAGAAAAAAGATTTGAATACAAAAATTTGATTGGAGTAAATGAACAAACAGCATTAGATTTTCATTCCCCTTATGGATGCAGCAAAGGTTCAGCAGACCAGTATACAAGAGATTACTCCAGAATTTATGGATTGAATTCAGTTGTATTCAGGCAAAGCTGTATTTATGGTAAAAGACAATTCGGAGTAGAAGATCAGGGATGGATTGCATGGTTTATTATTGCATCAATTCTGGGAAAAAAATTAACTGTATATGGAAACGGAAAACAAGTAAGAGATGTTCTTTTTGCAGAAGATTTAAGCAAAGCATTTGATTTAGCAACACAAAAAATAAACAAAACAAAAGGAAAAATATTTAATATCGGAGGAGGAGAAAAAAACACTTTATCAGTTTTAGAATTAATTTCAATTTTAGAAGAATTAAACGAAAAAAAAATAAAGTATTCTTTTGATAAAGCAAGGGCAGGAGATCAAAAAATTTTTGTTTCAGATATTTCAAAAGCAAAAAACGTTTTTGGATGGCAGCCAGAAATTTCAGCAGAAAAAGGAGTTAAAATGCTGTTTAACTGGGTTAAAGAAAACCAAAAAGAGATTAAATCCCTGAAACTGTTTTAATTTGTTTATTGTACCAAAAACCCCTTTATAAAAGTAAAACCAATTATATTAAAAAGAACAATTTGATTGAATTAATTAACCGATTTTTAAAGAAAAAAATTAATGATATTTTATGAATGGAATAATTAAAGTCAATGAATCAGGAAAAATAAATTTCAGAAAAGGATTATTTGAAGAAATAAAAAAAGAAAAAAAACCAATTCATTTAGTTCTTATAGCAACAAAACCAGATATAATAAAACAGGCTCCATTGATTCTGGAATTAAAAAAAGAAAACGAGTTTGTTTTAGTTGTTCATTCAGGCCAGCATTATTCATGGAATTTATCCAAAGGAATGGAACAAGAATTTGGAATAACACCAGACATTAATTTAAATGTTAAAGGCAAATTATTTGAACAACAAAGCCAGATAATTAACAGACTGGGAATTGTACTGGAAAAAATAGGAAAAAAAGTTATTCCATACACTTATGGAGACACTACTACTGCTCTTGCAGGAGGCATTGCATGTTTTGCATTAAAAAATGGGGTTGCACATGTTGAAGCAGGGTTAAGGACAATGACTCCGCCAAAAGAAATATTTGAATGTTTAATGAATGAATTCAATGCAGAAGAATACTACGAAAAAGCAATGAATCCAGTTGGATGGACTAAAGGTTCATATGAACCTTATCCAGAACAATTTGATACAAGAGGCGCAGCACCAAGCGCTGGAATACATTTTGCACCAACAGAATTAAACACAGAGCATTTAATTAACGAAGGATATGAAAAAAACAGGATTTTTACTGTAGGAAATCCTGTAGTAGATGCATTAGAATTTGCAGAAAAAAGAATTAAAGAAAGCAAAATATTTGAAAAATATCCTATATTAGAAGAAGGAAATTTAATTAGGTTCTGCATTCACAGAAGAGAAAACATTTCATCAGAACACAGGTTTAAAGTGTTATATGATTCAATGGTTGAATTAATTAAAGAAGAAAAAAATGTTCTGCTTATTTCATTAGGGGCAACAGAAAAAGCATTGCAGGAATATAATTTAAAAGAAAAAACTGAAGAATTGGCAAAAAAATACAAAAATTTTGTTTATTCCAGTGTGTGGCCTGAATACACTGATGTAATTGCTGCAATGAAAAAATGTGAGGCAGTTGCAACAGATTCTGGTTCAATTCAGGAAGAAACAAACACTTTAGGAATTCCTGGAATAATTTTAAGGTTTAATTCAGACAGACCTGAAGCAGTATTTGAAGGAAGCAATATTATTGCCCCTCCGATAAAAAAAGATATTGTAGTTAAAATAATCAAAGAAGTAATGGAAAACAGCAGTTTAAACAAAAAAATGAGGAATTCAAAAAAACTTTATGGAAAAAATGTTTCAAAAAAAATTGTTTCAATAACAAAAAAAATAACAGAAAAAGAAGAATTATTTGAATTATTTGAACATGAAAGATTAGGGTTAAGCAAGAAAAGTTTCTGGAAAAAAGGCGGAATAGAATGGTAAACGCAAGTATTGTAATACTCACATTTAACAGAGAAGAAGTAATAAGTAAAACAGTCAAAGCAATGCTTGAGTTAGATTATCCGGAAAACAATTTTGAAATAATAATAATAAATGACGGAAGCAAAGACAATACAAAAAAAGTTCTGGAAGAATTCAAAAGTGAAAAGAAAATAACTGTTGTAAACAATGAAAAAGAAAAAGGCCCTTGTGGTGCAAGAAATCAAGGCATTAAAATAGCAAAAAATGATTTTGTAATAATAATGGATGATGACTGCATTCCGGAAAAAAACTGGTTAAAACAAATGATGAAAGGATTTGATTCAGATAAAGTGGGAATGGTTTCAGGTTATTCAATTTATGGAGGAACATCCACAGGATTCAACAGAAAAGCATTGGATAAAACAGGATTATATGATGAAAAATATTTTTATTACAGGGAAGACACTGATTTGGTTTTCAGAATAATGGATGCAGGATTTGAAGTAAAACAAGTTGATGCAAAATATTTTCATGACCACAAAATGGAAAAACCAAAAAACTTAATTGATTTTTTAAAACATTCTTGGAAAAGAATCAAAAACCACAAAAACGATGTTTTATTGTATAAAAAAAATCCTGAAAGAACAAAAAAATTTTTGGATATCAAATTAGGGTTTATTGTTAATCCATTAAACGATTTTAAAGCTGCAACAGGGTTATGGCATAAAAAAGGAAAAATGAATTTAAGTTCTCCCAGAGGAATAGTTTTTTTGGAAAACAAAAGTGTATTGCATAACATTATTATTTTGCTTGGCGGAATATTTTATGTTATTGCAGTAAAAAGTGTAAGGCTTTATGCAAGTTTTAAATTTAAAAAATTATTGGTTTAAGTGAAAAAATGGCAGACTATAAAATTTTAATGTTAAATCCTCCTTTCAGGAAGTATTATTCAAGGCAAAGTCGTTCTCCTTGTGTAACAAAAAGCAGGACATTATATTTTCCGTATTATTTAGCTTATGCTACAGGGGCATTAGAAAAAGCCGGTTTTAAACCAGAATTAATTGATGCAATTGCAAGAAAATGGAAAACAAAAGAAACAGTTGAATATGCAAAAAAAGAAAAATTTGATTTCATTGTATTGGATACCAGTACTCCAAGCATTTTTAATGATTTAAAAGTAGCAGAAGAAATAAAAAAAGTTTTGCCTGATGCACACATCACAATGGTTAACACTCATGTAACTAATTTGCCTGAATGGACTTTAAACCAAAGCAAAGCAATTGATTCAGTCTGCATAGGAGAATTTGACAATACAGTTGTTTTTTTAGCTCAAGCATTAAGCAAAGGAAAAAGCATTGAAGAAATACAGGGAATTGGATTCAAAAAAAACAACAAGTTTATACATAATGGAAAAGGCAAGCTTGTGGAAAACTTAGATGACCTTCCATTTGTTTCAGAAATTTATTTAAGGCATTTTGGAGAAAAATTAATCAAAGAATATTTTTATGCTTCAATTAAATGGCCTGAAATACAACTGCTTACTGCAAGAGGCTGTATGCATAACTGTAGTTTCTGCAATATTCCAATGAAGAACTCTTATAGGGCTAGAAGCATATCAAATGTGATTAAAGAGCTTAAATTCATCCAGAAAAACATGCCTTTCCTTAATGAATTAATGTTTGAAGATGACACTTTTCCAATGAAAAAGGATAGAACAATGGAATTATGCAATGCAATGATAGATAATGGAATTAAATTAACCTGGAGCACTAATGCAAGAGTTAACACTGATTTTGAAACCCTGAAAAAAATGAAGCAGGCAGGCTGTAGATTGGTATGTGTTGGATTTGAAACTCCAAACCAAAATGTTTTGAATAATATTCTTAAAGGGCAGACAAAAGACATGCAAACAGACTTTAAAAAAAGGGCTGACAAAGCAGGAATTTTGGTTAACGGCTGTTTTATTTTAGGTTTGCCGAATGACACTCCAGAAACAATGCAGGCAACAATTGATTTTGCAAAATACTTGAATCCAAATACAGCACAATTTTATCCAATGATGGTTTACCCAGGAACAACTGCATTTAATTGGACTAAAGCAAAAGGATTTATTTCAACTGAAGATTTTTCTAAATGGATTACAAAAGAAGGACTGCATACTACAACAGTCAGCAGACCTGATTTGCCAAAAGAAGAAACAATTAAATGGGCTAACAAAGCAAGACTGGATTTTTATGCAAAAAACCCAAAGTATTGGGCAAAAATGATTAAACAAACAATAAAAGACCCGAAAGAAGGAATAAGAATAATTAAAGGCGGAAAAACTTTGGCTAAACATTTGGCAAAATCTGTTTTTTCAGATGACGCAAAAGTGAAAAAATGATTTCAATTATTATTCCAGCATTTAATTCAGAAAAAACTATTGAAAAAACAATCCAGTCAATTTTAGCTCAAAAAACAAAAGAAAAAATTGAATTAATTATTGTTGATGATTGTTCAACAGACAATACTATAAAAGAAATTGAAAAATTTAAAGAAGTTATTTTAATTCAGCAGAAAAAAAATTCTGGTCCGGCAGTTGCAAGAAATTTAGGGGCAAAAAAAGCCAAAGGAGAAATAATTCTTTTCACTGACTCTGATTGTGTTCCGGAAAAAAACTGGTTAACAGAAATGACTAAACCTTTTCAAAATTCAGAAATTGTTGGAGTTCAAGGGGCATACAAAACAAAGCAAAAAAGCATTACAGCAAGATTTGTTCAGATGGAAATAGAAGACAGATATGATTTAATGAAAAAAAAAGATTTCATTGATTTTATTGGAAGTTATTCGGCCGTCTACAGGAAAAAAGAATTTTTAGAATTTAATGGCTTTAATGAAAGCTTTCCTATTGCTTCAGGAGAAGACCCTGAACTAAGCTTTAGAATGGAAAAAAAAGGATTAAAATTAGTGTTTAATGAAAACGCAGTAGTTTATCATTCACATCCAGAAAGTTTCCTGAAGTATCTGAAAATAAAATTTTGGAGAGGATACTGGAGGATTTTAATGTACAAGCACCACAAAGACAAAATAATCAAAGATTCTTATACTCCTCAAACACTAAAATTTCAAATAGCAATTATATATGCTTTAATAATTGAATTGCTGTTAAAATCAATTAATTTATTTCTGCAGTTTAATCCAATAATTAATTCTTCAATGAATTCAATACTTGATTTAATAATTTTAATTTCTTTTTTGATTTATTTAATCACTTTAATTTCTTTTACCTTTAAAACATTAAAAAAAGATTTTTTAATCGGAGTAATTTCTCCTTTATTTATTTTTTTCAGAACATTTTCTTTTTGCATTGGATTAATTGCAGGAATAATTAAGGTGAAAAAATGAAAGTGCTTCATATTTCACATCATTTTTATCCCTGCATTGGCGGAACAGAAAAATACATAATGGATTTATGCCTGGAATTAAAAAAGAAAGGAATTGAATCAGAGGTTGTCTGTCTTAATACCTGTCATAACAGCAAAAAAAAACTGGAAGAAAAAGAAAAAATTAAAGGAATAAAAGTCAACAGAATTCCTTTTTGGGATTTAAAGCTATACAAAATTGCCCCAAAAGCACTGGATTTTGTTGAAGACTTTGATTTAATCCACGTTCACGGAATAGGGTTTTTTTGTGATTTTTTGCTTGCAAAAAAAAATCAGCATAAAAAACCTGTGGTTATTTCAACTCACGGGGGAATTTTTCATACAAACAAAAAAAGCAGAATAAAAAAATTTTATCATGATTTATGGCTCAAGCATCAGCTGAAAAAAGCTGACAAAATTATTGCCAACAGCGAAAACGATTTTAATCAATTCAAAAAAATTTCAGAAAAAGTTGTTTTAATTCAAAATGCAGTTGATGCAACAAAATTCAGTTACAAAGGAAAAAAAGATTTCAATAAAATGGTTTTTGTTGGGAGAATATCAAAAAACAAGAGAATTGATTTATTGATTGACAGATTTGAAGAAATAACAAAAGAATTTCCTGACAAAAAACTGGAAATAATCGGAGAAGACTTTGATGGAATAGCAAAAGAACTGGAAAAAAAGGTTAAAGAAAAAAAACTTGAAAGAAAGATTTTTTTTACAGGGAAATTAAGTGAAAAAAAATTAATTGAAAAAACAAAAAAAGCAGGATTCCATTTATCTGCTTCAGAATACGAGGGATTTGGAATTGCAGTAATTGAATCAATGGCTTCAGGAACAATTCCTGTATTAAATGACATTAAGGCTTTCAGGGAATTAATTAAAAACAATAAAACAGGTTATTTAATTGACTTTAAAGAAAAAAACTCTTTGAAAAAAGTTTTTGAAAAAAAAGAAAAAGAACTGAAAAAAATTTCAAAGAACTGCATTCAGGAATCAAAAAAATTTGAATGGAAAGAAAAGGTGAAAGAAATTGAAGAAATCTACAAAAATTGCATTAATTAATGATTATCCCAAAGAAACAGGAATAGGAAAATACGCCTTTAATTTGTTCAGTGAACTGCAGAAAAAAATTGACATTGAAATGATTTTTTTGGGGAAAGCAGAAGGAAACAAAATCAGGTCAATGGGAACAGGAATAAATTTTCCTTTGCTGAAAAAAACCCTTAACTCTCATTATTTTTACCCTAAAAGAATTCCAAAAGAATACAGCTTATTTCATGCGTCCAACCAGTTTATTGCAGGAATAGCTGAATATAATAAGCCTTCAGTTGTAAGCTGCATGGATATAATTCCTTTTGTGCTAAAAAAAGATTATCCTTTTGCAATGAGAGTTTTTATTGAAAGCTCAATGAAAGCAATGAATAAAGCAGAAAAAATAATTTCTATTTCAGATTTTACAAAACAAGAGCTTATTGAAAGATTTGGAATAAAAAAAGAAAAAATTAAAACAGTTTATCTTGGTTATGACAAAAAAATTTTTATGAAAAAAAACAGGCAAAAAGCAAGAAAAAAGCTTGGGCTGGAAAAAGAAAAGAATTATCTGCTGAACGTGGGTTCAGAGGAAAACAGAAAAAATGTTTCAGAATTAATTAAAGCAGTAAAAGACTTGGATGTAGAATTAATAAGAATAGGCGAACAAAGAACCGCAACAAAAAAATTGATTGAAAAAGAAAAAATTGAAAATGTTTTTTATGAAAAAAATGTTTCAGAACAAAAATTATCAGATTATTATAATGCAGTTGACTTAAGTGTTTTTCCTTCAACTTACGAAGGATTTGGATTGCCTGTATTAGAAGCAATGGCCTGCAATTGTGCAGTATTAACAACAAATTTTACAAGCATTCCGGAAATAACAGGGAAAATGCCTGAACAAATAGAAAAAGTCAATGAATTTGAAATAAAAGAAAAAATAAAAACAGTTCTAGAGAATAAATCAATACAAAAATCAATTAAAAGAAAAGGGTTAAAGCAGGCAGAAAAGTTTTCCTGGAAAAAATGTGCTAAAGAAACCCTTGGGGTATATGAAAGCGTTTTAAGAAAGTGAGTTTATGAAAGAAACAAAAGAATACCATCAAATTTATGAAAAAAGAAAGCAGGGAAAAGTCAGGCCAAAAAAAATTTACTGGCCAATTGAACCATTAAAATTTTTGGATGAAAAACTTGAATTCAAAGGAAAAGTATTAGATTTTGGCTGTTTAAAAGAAAGTTTTTTCTACAAAAAAACCTTAAAAGATAAAGGGCAATACAAAGGATTTGACATAGATAAAAACACTGTTGAATGGCTGGAAAAAAATTCTTTTTTTGAAGACTTTTGGAACACAAAAGAAAAATTTGATTTAATTATTGCAAACCATGTTTATGAACACCTTGAACCAAAAGAAAGAGAAAAATTTATTGAAAAAAGTTTTGAGGTTTTGAACAAAAACGGCAAACTGGTTTTTGCTTTCCCTAATGTAATGAATTTGTCAGGAATAGAATACTGGAAAGACAGAACTCATAAGACTCCTCCTTCTCCTTTAGATGAAGCAAGTTTCAGTGAATTATTCGGCTTCAAAACAGAATTATATTTAGTTGGATTAAGTTTTTTTCCACCAAAATATTTTTTCAGAATTATAGCAAACTTTTTCTTTGGCTTTAGTTCACTGCATTCCTGTGTGCTTATCTGTTCAAAAAATTAGTGGCCTGTTTTTCTGTCCAATCCTGTTAAGTAAAGAAAAATTCCATGAAGCATCCCTAATCCAAAAAACAAAAAAGTAAAAGTTTTTCCTAAAACAAAAAAGTTTTTTGATTTAATTGATTCAAAAACTATTTTCAGGTAAACCAAAAAAAAAGGAACTGCAAAAATAATTAAAGGAAAAAAATAAATTGAAAAAACTGAAAATAAAAAAGAAAGAAAATAAATTGGCCGCAAAAAAACTGAAATCAGCTGCTGGACTCTGAATTCTTTTGGCACTAATTTAATAAAAGGAACTGATGTTTTTCCATACCATACTGCCTGCTTATACATTTCACTTAAAGAATGAACTCCGTGTCCGGAAAAAAAAGCGTCTTTAACATTTTTTTCTTTTAGATTATTTTCTTTAATGTATTTTTTGAGTTTATATGAAAAAATCTGGTCTTCTCCAAAGCCAATCAAAGGAAATCCTCCAAGCTTTAAAAAAACATCTTTTCTAACAAACCTTGGCTCAAAAGAAATTCCCTGCTTTTTTGTAACAATTTTTTCTATTAAAGTATCCTGAATAGTAGTATAAGCCGTGTAAACAGCCACAGTGGTTTCATCAAAAGCTTGGACTGCCTTTTTGATAAAATCCTTGTCTGAAATGAAGAAATCCGCACCTAAAATACATAAAATCTCTGCATCAGTCTTTTTTGAAGCAAAATTCCATCCAAAAGAAGGCCCCCTTCTTGCAGGAGAATTAACAAAAACTTTTGCCCCTTTTTGTTTTGCTATTTCAACTGTTTTGTCTGTTGAACCATCATCAACTACAATTATTTCTTTTTCTTTGAATGAATTAGAATTAATTGAATCAATTAATTTTCCAATAAATTCTTCTTCATTTAAAGTCGGAATTATAACACAGACTTTCATTTCTTTAACCTAAAAAAACTGTTTTTTGTTCTTTAACAGATTTATGGCATAATTCAATTAACTTAACTATTTCTGCACCAATTTTTCCTTCTGAAACAGTTTTCCTGTTTTCTTTCACTGCATTAAGAAAATCTGATATTTCTTCAATTAAAGGATTGCTTGCCTGAACAAAAACATTTTTTTCACTCATATCAGCATTATTAATCAAAGTAATCTGCTGAGTCATGCAGTCAATTAAAGCAGAGTTTTTTGAGCCAACAACAAAAACAGTTCTTTTTTTTTCAGGAGTAACCCAGCTTAAATCAATATTAATCAAAGTTTTTCCTGCCCTGCAGTTAATAAAAGTTGTTTCATCCTGATCTGCTTTATCTCTTGAAGGAACTCCCCTGCAAGAAATTTCATCAGGAAGGTTTCCTAAAATAAAATAAATTATATCTAATGCATGAGGCCCTAAATCAAAATAAATATCTCGGTTGTCTTCAAAAGGAGGATTTAAATTAGTCCAAACCAATCTTGCAAGAAAAACTTCTCCTAATTCTTTTTCAGAAATCAATTCCTTTAATTTTCTTAAACCAGCATTATACCTGAAAATATGCCCAATGCTTAAAACACAATTATTTTTTTCAGCTAATTCAACTAATTCTTCTGCTTCACTGGAATCCAAAGTCATTGGCTTTTCCAGTAAAACATGTTTTCCTTTTTCCAAAAACTTTTTTGCTATTTCATAATGCACTGAATTCTGGGTGCAAATGCTTACTGCTTCCAGTTCTGAATCATTTAACAGTTCCTGCATATCCTTTGTAGTTTTTTTTACTTTAAATTTTTCTTTTATTTCATTCAGATTTTCCTGCTTTAAATCACATACAATTACTTCGTTTCCTGAATTAACATATTCTCTTATGTGGTTTTTTCCAAAATACCCTGCTCCAACAACTCCAATTTTCATTTTAATCCCTCTCTTAATTTTTCTCCAACAAAATCAATTTCTTCTTCAGTTAAAAAAGGATGCATTGGAAGAGAAATTATTTCCTGCATTAATTTTTCTGCTACAGGGAAATCCCCTTTAGTGTAACCCAAAAAAGAGCATGCAGGCTGCAAGTGAACTGGAGTGGAATAATGAATTCCTGTAAAAATTTCCTGTTCTTTAAGATAATCCTGCAAGTTATCTCTTTCTTTTACTCTTGCAACATACAAGTGATAAACATGTTTTCCATAACTCATTTCTTTTGGGAGAATTAATCCTTTAATGTCTCCTAAAATTTCATTGTATTTTTTTGCAACAGTTCTTCTCATTGAATTCCATTCATCTAATTTTTTTAGTTTAACATTTAATACTGCTGCCTGCAATGATTCTAACCTGTAATTATATCCAACTAAATTATGCGTGTTTTTTGGTTTTTCTCCATGAGCTCTAAAAACTCTTGCTTTATCAATTAATTCTTCATCTGAACCAGTAATCATTCCGCCTTCTCCAAATGCGCCTAAATTTTTTGCAGGATAAAAACTAAAACAAGCTAAATCTCCAATACTTCCAGCCTTTTTTCCGTTGTATTCTGCTCCATGTGCCTGACATGCATCTTCAATTATTTTCAAAGAATGCTTTTCTGCAATTTCTTTTATCGGCTTCATGTCACAGCATTGGCCGAATAAATGAACAGGAATAATTGCTTTAGTTTTTGAAGTAATTTTTTCTTCCAATAATTCCGGATCCATATTAAATGATTCTTCTTTTGCATCAACAAAAACAGGTTTTGCTCCTGAATGAAGAATTGCTTCAACTGTAGCAAAAAAAGTGTTTGGAACAGTAATAACTTCATCTCCTTTTCCTATTCCCAAAGAAAGAAGGGCAGTATGCAATGCTGCAGTTCCAGAGTTTACTCCAACAGCAAATTTTGTTCCACAATAAGAAGCAAAATTTTCTTCAAATAATTCAACAGGTTTCCCTAAAATAAATGAAGTGTTATCAACTATTCCTTTAATTGCTTCATCAATTTCTTTTCTGATTGGTTCATGCATTTTTTTTAAATCAACAAAATTTACTTTCATTTTTTCACTCCTTTTCTTTTATTTCTTTTATTATTTTAGCAGGGTTTCCTGCAACAATAGTATTTGGAGGAACATCTTTTGTTACAACAGAACCAGCACCCACTAATGCATTTTCTCCAATTGTAATTCCCCCAAGAATTGTTGCATTAGAGCCGATTGACGCTCTTTTTTTTACAATGGTTTTAATTACTTTCCAGTCTTCTTCTGTCTGCAAACTTCCATCTGCATTCACTGCCCTTGGATATAAATCATTAATAAACATTACTCCATGGCCGATAAATACCCCGTCTTCAATTGTAACTCCTTCACAAATAAAAGAATGAGAACTAATCTTGCAGTTTTTTCCAATTAAAACATTTTTTTGTATTTCAACAAAAGCTCCAATTTTAGTGTTTTCCCCTATTATGCAGCCATACAAATTAGCAAAACAAAACACTCTTGCATTTTTTCCCAGTTTAACATTATTCATTCTAACATAGTCTTCCAAAATCCCACCTTTAAATCATTAAATTAAAAACTGTCTTAAAATCATTTTAAAGCTTTCTGTAAAAAAGAAAAAAACAATTAATAAACCTTTTTTGGTACAAAAGTAAAGTGAAAAACAATAATTAAAATAGTTGTTTTGATTTAATATATAAAAAAAAGGGATTAAATGAGTTATTATACTGAAAAACAATTTACAAAAGAAGGAAAGGATACAGCAGAAACAAGCGTTTTGTTTCAGACTTATTTTTCTGATGTAAAAGGACAAATTCTTGAAGCAGGATGCAGTGTTGGAAGTTTTCTTTCACTTAACCCAAAACAAATTCAGGGAATAGACTTTGATGAAGAATCAGTTAAAATCTGCAGACAAAAAGGTTTTAATGCAAAAAAAATGGATTTAACAAAAAAACTTGAATTCAAGGATGAAGAATTTGAAGGAGTGTTTTCTTCTTATGTAATTGAACACATCCAAAACCCTTTGCCTGCAGTAAAAGAACTAAAAAGAATTCTCAAAAAAAAAGGTAAAATGGTTTTAATGACAAATGACTGGAACAAAACTCATTCAAAAAACTTCTACGACGATTATACTCATGTAAGGCCTTTTACAAAACAGTCTTTCAGGCAATTGGCTTATGATGCAGGATTCAAAAAATTTTTTGTTGAACACGAAAGCAAAAGCTTCAGGGGTTTTGGCTGGATAATAAGAAAAGGAATCCTAAAACCAAAACAAGTCATGACAATACAAAAGTTTCTGCGTTTAATTGGAATAACAAACAACACAATAGTTTTAGTTGCATTCAAATAACTACTTCTGAATTAATTTTCTGAAAAAAGAAATGTCTTTTTCATCAAAGCCTTTAATCAAAAACAATACAATGAAATAAATTATTGCAGAAACCAAAACTAAAACAAAAATATTAAGATAAAAGAAAAAATAAATAAAAGCAAAAAGCACTAAACTTGCAATCAAAGGCTTCACTGAAGTTCTGAAAACCAATTTAAAAAAAGAAAGAAACCCAAAAAAATACTTTGAAACAAAGTAAGCCCCAAGCAAAAAGAAAACTATCTGAGATAAAACACTTGCAATTGCAGCTCCCTCAAAATCAAACAAAGGGATAAGAAAAAGATTCAAAACAAAGTTCACTCCAAAAGAAAGAATTACAATGTATAAAGCTCTTTTTTCAAATTTAGTTGACTGCAATGAATTCAGAAAAATCAGATTCAGAAAATTTAAAACAGAAAACCAGATTAAAATAGTCAAGGCATTTGCTGCAGGGGCAAAATTATTGAGTTCAGTTGCAGGGTAAATTAATTCAATTATTCTGCCTGAAAGCAAGGTTACGGAAAAAGCAACAGGCAAAACAACAATAAGTAAATACTTGAATGACTTTGAAATTACAAGATTAAGGGATTTATTTGATACCGCAAAAAAAGAAGCCATTACAGGAAAAATTGCAGACATAAATGCAGCAGGAATAAAAGACAAAGTATTAATCAAACGCATTGCAGCACTATAATACCCTACACTAATGTTTCCTTGTAAAAAAGAAAGCATTACAGAGTCCATGTTGGCATAAAAAGACATGAAAACAGCCAGAAAGCAAAAAGGGATTCCTGCAATAATCAATTGTTTGTATCTGGAAAAATTCACTTCAATTTTTGGCACAGTAAACTTTTTCACAACCAACACAAAACTCAAAACAAAATTAATTAAACTGGAAAACAATGCCGCAAAAAAAACTTCTTTTAAACCAAAACCCAAAAACAGTACTCCAATAGTCAAAAAAACCAATAAAATTTTATAAAAAGTGTTGGCAAAAAACTCGTACTGCATTTCCTGAAAAGCAAAAAAAATCATTCTGAATAATCCTGCCATTGAATCCAATAACAAGGAAATTCCTGAAATCAAAACAAAGAAAACAACAATTAAAGGGTATTCAGTTGGACTCAAAAAATGGAATCCAAGAATTGAAACAAAAATTGCAAGCAAAACAAACAAAAACAAACCAAGCTTGACTATAAAAGCATCTCCAAGCAGTTCAGATGCATTAGTCCTGTCTTTGGCTATTTCCCTGAAAATATATGTTCCAACACCTAAATCGCCAAAAACAGTGAACATTAAAACAAAAGAAAACGCAAAAGAATAAACTCCAAAGTCTCCTACTCCTAATTTTTGTGCAAGATAAATCACCATTGCAAGAGAAAGCAGTTTTTGAATTAAGTTTCCTGCACTCAAAAAAGAAACGTTTTTCCCTATTTTTCTCACAGTACTCATAAAATAAACCAAAAAAAAGTAATTGAATAAATAAACTCAAATGAACTTAATTAAATACTTTTTCATTTTAAAATCTGTTATTAAACCGATTTTTGGTACAAAACTGAATTAAAAAAATCAACTTATTTAAATTGTTAGCAGAATAAAATTTATTGTATCTGATTTTAAGTGATAGAAATGGAAGAAACAGAGAAAATAAAAGAAATAAACAAATGCAGGGTCTGCGGACAAAAAAACTTAATTGAAATTCTTTCGTTAGGAAACCAGTTTGTATCAAATTTTGTTAATTCACCAGAAGAAAACCAGACAAAAATTCCTTTAGAACTGGTTTTATGCGATGCAAACTCATGTGGCTGTGGATTGCTTCAATTAAAGCACACAACTCCTTCCCAGTTTATGTACAGAAATTACTGGTATAGGTCTGGAATGAACAAAACAATGACTTTAGCATTAAAAGATATTACAAAAAAAGCAGAACAAATAATTTCATTAAAAGAAAACGATTTGGTTTTGGATATTGGATGCAATGACGGAACATTATTGAGAAGCTATGAAACAAAAGGACTGAAATTAATTGGATTTGATCCTGCAAAAAATTTACTGGAATATTCAACTAAAGGAACAACAAAAATAATAAACAATTTTTTTAATGCAGAAGAATTCAAGAAATGGTTTGGAGAAAAAAAAGCTAAAATAATTACAAGCATTGCAATGTTCTATGATTTAGATGATCCTAATGAATTTGTTTCAGATGTAAAAAAAGTGCTGGACGAAAAAGGGTTATGGATAATCCAAATGAGTTACCTTCCATTAATGCTAGAGCAAAACGCTTTTGATAATATCTGCCACGAACACCTGGAATATTATTCTTTAACTTCTCTTGAAAATTTGCTTAAAAGACATGAAATGGAAATGATTGGAGTGGAATTAAATGACGTTAACGGAGGAAGCTACAGAGTTTACATTAAAAACAAAAAAAGCAAAATGAAAGCTCCGGAAAAAGAAGAAAAAAAATTAACTGAATTAATTGAAAAAGAAAAAAAAATGCAGCTGGATAAAATAAAGCCATATCAGGAATTTGCAGACAGAGTAAACAAAATAAAAAAAGAATTAGTTGAATTCATTGAAAAAGAAAACGGAAAAGGAAAAAAAGTTTTTGTTTACGGGGCATCAACAAAAGGAAACACTTTACTGCAGTTCTTTAATTTAGACAGCAAATTAATTAAAGGCGCAGCAGAAAGAAATCCAGATAAATTCGGAAAAAAAACAATTGGAACAATGATTCCAATTATTTCAGAAGAACAAGCCAGAAAAGAAAAACCAGATTATTTTTTAGTATTGCCATGGCATTTCCTAAAAGAATTCAAAGAAAGAGAAAAAGAATACTTTGAACAAGGAGGAAAATTTATTGTTCCTTTACCTGAATTCAAAATAATAGGAAAAGATTAAATGAAACCTGAAAAAGTTCTGTTAATATCTGATTTTGCTTTGCCGGTTAAAGCCGGAACAGAAAGACTGGTTTTTGGCGCAGCAGAATGGCTGAACAAAAAAGGTATTAAAACAGATATTTTAACTCCAAACTGGAACAACTTAAAAGAAAAAGAAACAGTTGACGGAGTAACAGTTTATCGTTTTAACACACATGAAATACATAAAACAAATCCATTGAAACGAATAAATGATTATATTAATGCAGGAAAAAAATTAGGAGAATATGATGTTTACCATGGATTTTATACAATGCCTCCTTTGCTTGCAACAATAAAACTGGCAAAAAAAATGAAAGGAAAATCTGTTTTAACTTTTTTTGGGAGAGAACAACTTGAAAAAAATTTTTCTAATCCAATAAAAAAATTATTTTTACTGAATTCACTGAAAAAAGCAGATAAAATTACAACTTACACATGGAATCTGCAAAAACACTTTAAAGAAAAATACTTCAAAGAAAAAAAAATTACTACCTTGCAGGGTTGGGCTGAAAACAAATTCAAAAAAATTTCCTGCGAAAAACCAAAAGAAAAAATTGTTTTGTTTGTCGGAAGAATTGACTCAAGCAAAGGCATTTTTGTTTTGCTTGAAGCATTTGAAAAAATCAAAGACAAAGTTAAAGCAAAACTTGTTTTTGTTGGCCCTCCATATGAAAAAGAAAAATTAAACCAAAAAATAAAGGAATCAGGAATGCAGGATTTAACTGAAGTAAAAGGATTTGTTTCAGATGAAGAACTGAATAAACTTTACTGCCAAAGCGAGGTTGTTGTTGTTCCTGCACTGCATGGAGATGCATTTGGATTAAGTTTAATGGAAGCAGTTGTATTAGGAAAACCTGTTGTATGCACTGATTCAATTGGGTCCCCTGAAGGAACAGACGACAAAGAATTAATTGTTGAAAGAGGTAATGTTGAAGAATTAAGTGAAATGCTGGAAAAAATATTATCAGACAAAAAATTTTATGAAAACGCAGTTAAAATTTCAGGGAAAAGAGCTGTTTTGTTCAATAAAGATAAAGTAATGAAAAAATATTTGCAGGTTTATTCAGAATTATGATTTTTTTCGCATACATACTTTGTTGCTCTAAACAAAGACTCAAATGTTCCTGCATCAGTCCAATATCCATTCAAAAAATTTGCTTTCATTTTATTTTTTTCAATAAAATAATTATTTACATCAGTTATTTCTAATTCTCCTCTATTAGAAGGCTTTAAGGTTTTAATTACTTTAAAAACTTCCGGAGGATACATGTAAATTCCTGTTACAGCAAAATTTGATTTAGGTTTTATTGGTTTTTCTTCAATTGAAACAACTTTTTTTCCTTTTAATTCTGCTACGCCAAACCTTCCCGTATCAGGAACTTTCTTCAAAAAAATAAACGCTGAATCAGATTTCTCAAATTCTTTTACAGCGTTTTTAATTGAATCTTCAATAATATTATCCCCTAAAACCACTACAACTTTTTCTCCGTCAGCAAAATCTTCAGCTAAAGATAAAGCCTGAGCAATTCCTCCTGCTTCTTCCTGCATTTCATAAGTAAATTTTGCATTAAAATCTTTTCCTGAACCAAGCAGTTTCAAAAAATCTCCTGCATGCTCTTTTCCTGAAACAATTAAAATGTCTTTTATTCCTGCATCAAGCAGGGTTTCCAAAGGGGAATAAATCATTGGCTTGTTATACACAGGAAGCAAGTGCTTGTTTGTAACCTTAGTTAAAGGAAACAACCTGCTTCCAGTTCCTCCTGCAAGAATTATTCCTTTCATAAAAAAAAATCCTTTAATTCCTTTTCAAACTTAATTCCTTTTCAAACTTAATTCCTTTTCAAATCATTCAAACTTAATTTATTTAATTATCCTTTTTTATAAATCATTTGTTTTTTCATCTTAATTAAACCTTCTTCCACAGAACTCATTTTAATTC